>JABAHP010015774.1_pt3 | contig 10438 bp, 8 predicted proteins | sample 7062081 | NCBI WGS metagenome assembly JABAHP01 (sample SAMN14534357, study PRJNA622989) | marine sediment metagenome | biome: marine biome [ENVO:00000428]; feature: marine pelagic biome [ENVO:01000023]; material: deep marine sediment [ENVO:00002113] | place: India: Gulf of Kutch | collected... | reverse complement strand
TGGACGATATCTATGGAAAACGGCGGGTTCGCCGTGGATGCTTGTTTATGTATGTAATCGTTAATGGTTGGTCAGGTTACTGATATCAGGTCGAGTTCCGTACTCCCCTCTTTGGCAAAGAGGGGCAGGGGGAGATTTTTGACTCTTTGATATATAAACCGTTGAAGCCTATAAGCTAAATCCCCTTTGATCCCCCTTTTCCAATGGGGGAATCATACAGGGAAAATATTCATAAAGCCCGTTATAACACTTTCGCCCGATTTTCACGGGAAAAGCCGCGCCGAAGAGCTGCACGGAAAGCCTGCCGTTGCCCGCAAACCTTGTCCAGGAGCTGGTTTGCTCAATGAAAAGCCCCGGAGCCTTCCGGCTCCGGGGCCTGTGTCATGCCGTACTTCTCCCCTCGCTTTTATTAGACCATATTCATATCAGAAAGTCAATACCATATGGTAGGATGAGGCAAGTATACCATGCTTGAGAATTACGAGAACGAAACGGGAGAGCGCAATCATTACCGTTTTGCGTTTTCCTTTCATATGTGTTCTCTCTTCATGGTAGTCTTCAATTTGGAAAATACTCAAGCAATGTTGGCTTTATTTCTAAGCTGATTTAGCGATAATAAAAACTAATAAATTAATAATAAAAAATGATTGACTGTGGGACGTACTAAACTGTACTTTTGAGCATGATTGAAATAAAATCAATTAGATTTGTTGGGGGGAGGGGTAATCCTTTCATTTATTTATCTAGACAAACAAAGCCGGGTGTAATATGACAAATCCTGAGTTACAGGTACGATGCGAGCCGAGAGTCACCGCTTTGGGCAGTATTGAATTTTGTGTGAAAAGCGAAAAGACCAGACAGTGTACCAACACCAAACACAAAGGTAAGCTCATCAATATCTCCAGTAACGGCATGTGTATGTTGTCTGCTTCTCCTGTATCACCAGAAGAAGTCATAACTGTTTCAGACTTTAACTGGGAAGAGAACGTTGCTGTTGATAAAAGCTACCATGTAAAGTGGACTGACAGACATGATGAGGGATTTATACTTGGATGCAGATTGAATACCCCTGTCAATTCTAACGAACGGAACCACTCATCCAATGCATTTGACTCAGGTTCCCTGATATCGAACAAGAAACACCTTCAGGCAATCTATGAAAACGCCCCCATTGGTTTTGCCATGGCGGACATGAATGGCAATCTGATAGCTTCCAACCCGGTATTTCAAAGGATGTTGGGGTATAACAGTGATGAGCTTAGAAAAATGACCTTTAAGGACATTACCCACAAGGACGACTGGGAAGAGGATGTCCGAAGATTTCATGAGATGCTTCAGAATAAACGCGAGAACAGCCATATCGAGAAGAGATACATTCGAAAAGATGGCAGTACGCTATATGCGAACCTTACCGTAATTGCCGTGCGTGACAAATCGGGCATATTTAGTTACGACATAGGTATGATCGAAGACATTACAGACCGCAAGCAGGCTGAGGCTGCTTTGAGGGAAGCCCATGAGGAGATGGAAAAACGGGTTGTGGAGCGCACTGAAAGCCTGAAGCAGAACGAGGACAAACTCAGGAAGTTACTGCATGATAAGGATGTCCTTCTTAAGGAGATCAATCACCGCGTTAAAAATAACCTTCAGGTGATATCAAGCATTATAAGGCTCCAGAGTAAATTCACGGAACAATGCGAATCAAAGACTCTTTTGAAAAGTATTTTAAACAGGGTAACCGCAATTGCTCATGTTCACAAGATGCTTTATGCTACTGGAAGCCTCTCGGAAATTAATATCAAGGACTACGTAAATACCCTGATCCATTATCTCTCGGTATCCTATTCTTGTTCGTCCAAGATCAAAATGAGAGTTGATGTAGATAATGTTGAGCTGAATACCGAAACCATTATTCCCTGCGGGCTATTGATCAATGAACTCGTTTCAAATTCAATCAATCACGCATTCCCTGATAACAGTGAGGGTGTGATAAATATAAGCCTTAAGAAAGTAGATGACGTAAGATTATTACTTTCCATAGCAGATAATGGAATAGGGCTGCCGGATAATGTAGATTTTCGGGACAACATTAGAACATTAGGTTTGCAGTTAATCTCTACTATGGCTGAAGGACAGCTTAATGGAAACATTGAGTTTGTAAACCACAAAGGAACAAGAATTGACGTCTACTTCAGAGAACTGAATTACAATCAAAGAGTTTAAAAATAAGTTGCACTTTTATGTGCTTATAACCGTGTTTCTCCTGTCGACCCATGAAGCTGCGTGTAATCTATTGTCCGTACGCCTCTTGAACCCAGAATCTTGAGCTATGTGTCCGTGAAGCAATGCTGAACGGGAGAAGGTGATTATTGATGATGCTCGTGGAGGGGCATTTATGAAAAGCGGGAGGGGAACCCCCTCCCGCTTCTATAATGGGTCTTACTTGTCAGGTGTCAGTTTTGTCAGGATATCCAGGGGCAGGGGGAGCAGGATGGTATTGGCATGTCCGGCGGACATTTCTCCAATAGTCTGCAGATACCGCAGCTGCATGGCCATGGGCTCGGAGGCAATGACCTGGGCGGCCTCGGTGAGGCGTTTGGATGCCTGGAACTCGCCCTCGGCGTTGATGACCTTCGCCCTTCTGATACGCTCGGCCTCGGCCTGTTTGGCGATGGCGCGCTGCATTTCCTCGGGCAGGTCCACGTTCTTCACTTCCACCAGGCTGACCTTGATGCCCCACGGCTCGGTCTGCTCATCGATGACCTGCTGTAATTTCGCATTCAGTTCGTCGCGTTTGGAGAGCAGGTCGTCCAGCTGGCTCTGGCCCAGGATGCTCCTGAGCGAGGTCTGCGCTATCTGGCTGGTGGCGTAGAAGTAGTCCTCTACCTCGGTCACGGCCTTTGCCGGGTCAAGGGGCCGGAAGTAGACGACCGCGTTGACCTTCACGGTGACGTTGTCCTCAGTGATGACGTCCTGTGGCGGAACGTCCATGGTGATGGTCCGCAGGCTGACCTTGACCATCTTGTCGATGATCGGGATAAGGATGATGAGGCCCGGACCTTTGACCGGGATGAGGCGTCCCAGCCGGAATATCACGCCGCGCTCGTATTCCTTGAGAATCTTTATGGCGGATGCCAGGAAATAGACCACAAGAAATACAATGACTATGATCGTTGTGAAGCCTGAACCGAAGATCGACATATTCGCCCTCCCTTAGAGCTGCTTTTTCTTTACTTTGGCCCTGAGGCCTTTAACCTCGACGACCACGACCCGGTCGCCCTTGCTGATAGGTTCGTCCGAGGAGACGGACCAGTACTCGCCGTGTAGCAGGGCCTGTCCCCCCTCTGAAGTGATATCGGTCTTTGCCACGCCTTCCTCGCCGACGATGCCTTCGGAGCCGGTGGCGGGCTTTCTCCTGTATGCCCTGACAGCTAGGCGGACAATAATGAGGAAGAACGCCGCCGTAACGCCGACCGTGGTGATGACAACGTTGAGGGAGACTTTCATGAACGGCCCTCCGTCCTTGAACAGCATGAGCGATCCCAGGAACATGGCTATGATGCCGCCCACGGCAAGCATGCCGAAGGAGGTTACATTTATCTCAAGAATAAAAAGAATGATGCCCAGCAGTATCAGAAGCAGTCCGGCATAGTTCACCGGAAGCGTCTGGAACGCGTAGAAGGCCAGGATGATGCAGATGCCGCCGATGACGCCGGGGAATATCGAACCGGGGTTCGACAGCTCGAAGAACAGCCCGAGCATGCCCAGCATCATGAGTATGTAGGCGACGTTCGGATTGCTGATGACGTCGAGGATACGGTGGCGCAGGCCCATCTCCCGGCGCTCAACGGAAGCGCCCGCGGTCTGGAGGGTCTGCTCGCCGATGGAGGTCTCCACGGTGCGGCCGTCTATGTCCTGAAGCAGCGTCTCCAGGTTCGGGCTGACCAGGTCGATGACGTTCTGCTCGAGCGCCTCCTGTTCGGTAGAAGAGATGCTTTTGCGTACCGCGTCCTCGGCCCAGTCGGCGTTCCTCCCCCGCTTCTCGGCAAGGGAGCGTATGTAGGCCACGGCGTCGTTGGTGACCTTCTCGGTCATGGTCTCGTCCATCTCCTGACCGCCTCCGGCCACGGGGTGGGCCGCGCCGATGTTGGTCTGCGGGGCCATGGCCGCCACGTGCGCGGCTATCGTGATGAACGCACCGGCCGACGCGGCGCGCGCCCCGCCCGGTGAGACGTAGACCACGACGGGCACGTCGCTTCCTATCATGGCCTTGATGATCTCGCGCATGGAGTCCATGAGGCCGCCCGGGGTGTCCAGCTCGATGACCATTGCTTCGAAGCCCCCGGAGTTGGCCTCCTCTATGGAAACCGAAATGAACTCCGAGGCAACGGGATTGATGACGCCGTTTACGGTTATGGCCATGACCTTCCCGGGAGAGGGCGAAGGACTTTCTTCCTGGGACAGCGCCGGAAGCGTGGCGCCCAGGAAAATGAGAAGAAGACTCAGGATGATGACTATGTTCCGTTTTACCATGGTTAGATTATAGCATGTCAAAGATACACGCGAATGTAAACCCTCATGCTCTGTATCAAGGGGATACAGGTGAGAAGGGTTTCCGTTTGTTCGGACAGAGGGAGGCTTACCGGAAATTGATGAACTCCACGTGATAGTCCAGTTCCTTTTCCTTGATGCTGGATATGATGCTCTGGAGGTCGTCTATCTTCTTTCCCTTTACCCTGACCTGGTCGTCCTGTATGGTGGCCTGGACCTTGAGCTTGAGGTTCTTGATGAACTTCACCAGGTCCTTTGCCTTCTCGGTCGGTATCCCCTGCTGGAGGCTGACGATCTGGCGCACGGTATTCCCGGAGGCGGGCTCCGCCTTGCCATAGCTCATGGCCTTCAGCGAGATGCCCCGCTTGACGAACTTGCCCTGCAGGATGTCCACAACGCTTTTGAGCTTGTGTTCGTCGTCCGAGACGAGCGTGATCTCGGCCTTGTCCTTGTTCAGGTCGATGGAGCTTTTGCTCCCCTTGAAGTCGTACCGCTGTGATATCTCCTTCATGGCCTGGTTGACCGCGTTCAGCACTTCCTGCATGTCAACACGGCTCACAATATCAAATGAATGCTCGGACATAATGTTTCCCTCCTTGGCAGAACAGTGGTTAGATTATATAACTGCGGGTAGCGGAGAGGCAAGGCCTAGTTCATGGCGCTTCTGAAACGGTTGGCCTCGTCCTGGACGCGGGCCGTCTCCAGGAGGAGGTGCATGGTGTCCATGCTGATGTTCGCGGACTCGGAGGTCTTGCCGTGGAATATCTGGAACGTGCCGTGTTTCCAGCGGGCCATCTCCAGGAACGCGTCCTTCCCGCTGAGTTCTCCGCACTGGGTGAAGGTGACCCGTCCCCGGTCGAGATAGATGGTTCCCCCGACGCCGTTGAGGGCCAGCTCGACCTTGGCGGTCTTCAGTCCCAGGTTCAGTATCTGGATGATGTCGGTAAGACCGAAGTCCTCAAGGGTTCCCGAGAGGCCTTTGCTCATGTCGGACTTTTTCTCGTGCGGCGCAGTTTCCAGCTTGAGCACGATGCGTATGGTCGTTACCAGCTCGCTCATGTCCACGGGCTTGGTGATGTAGTGGATCTTGTCCCCTGAGAAATGCATGGGGTAGTTGGTGTCGGGCAGAATGAAGATGAACGGTTTGTCATTGACCGACGGAATGCCCTGCAGGGTGCGGTAGAAGCTCGAGAAGGTATTGGGGTCCATCATGTCCACGTCGGCGATAATGAGTTCCGGCGGACGGGTACGCACCACGCGTATGGCCTCGAAACTCGACGAGGCGTGCACCACGTGCGTTTCGTTGGCGTTCACGCTGAGCCTGATGAGCGCGGTGAGGTTCGGCTCGCGTTCGAGCATGAGGATGTTGTTCTTCGCGGCCGACAGCGAGGGCTCGTCCTTGAGCACCGAAAGGAAGACCTCCACGATCTCGGGGTCGAAATGGGTCCCCGCCTTTTTCATGATCTCCGCCGCCGCCTCGTCGTTGGACATGGCGGAGCGGTAGGGGCGGTCGGTGGTCATGGCCACGAAGGAGTCCGCGATATGTATGATGCGCGCTCCGATGGATATCTGCCTGCCCCGCAGCCCCTTGGGATAGCCGGAGCCGTCGTAGTTCTCGTGGTGCTGTGAGATTATCGAGTCAACCTGCCACGGAAACTTGACGTCCCGGAGAATGTGCACCGCGTTTTGCGGATGGGTCTTCATGGGAAGCAGGTCCGAAGACTCGAGCTTCTTCTTCTCGTCGAAGAGCTTGTTGTGGATGCCCACCTTGCCGATGTCCTTCAGGAGCGAGGCGATGCGTACGGCGTCGACGGTGTCGTCGTCGAGCGACATCCTCTGCGCTATCCTGGTGGAGAGGTTCGACACCACGTGGTCGTTATTGAAGAAATAACGGTTGTTCACGTCGAAGATCTGAAGGAGCCGGTCGGTGAAATGGAATATGAACTCCTTGAGGTCCGTGAGCCTGCGGTCAAGGTATATCTCTTTTTTCAGCGTGTCCTGCAGGAACTGTTTGAAGGCTGAGCTGTCAAAGGGGATGGAGTCGGACGCCTGGACATAGGAGCCCAGGAACAGAACGTTCACTCCCGGCCTTGCCGTCTGGACTATCTCGCGGAACTCCTGGCTCTCGACGCCGTCGAGCCGGTGCGATGCCAGCACGACGCCTATCTCCTTGTGTTTGAGGAGATGGAGCGCTTCGAGGACCCTTCCGGTCCTGAACACATTGAAATCCTCGGACGAGAGCAGGTCGGTCAGAAACTGACGCTCATCGTCATTTTCGTTGAATATCAATATGTTCCTGGAGCTCATGTTGTCCCCCCCGCCATGATCGATTATATATACTTAAACTATAGCACTATTTTTACTATAGCACAAAATCTGCAAAATTCCAATATGTTAGATGGTAAAAGTTTAAGGAGATTCAGAGGGATTGCCCCAGTGTATCCTTTTCTCAAGACCGGGGGTGATGTAGCGCCTGCCTTCCGAGTCGATGATGAGGCCTTCAAGCCCGAGGGAATCCAGCAGTTTCATCCCTGCTTCCGGCCCCATTACGAATATGCCCGTGGTAAGACCGTCGGTAAGCACCGCCTCGGGCGCGATGACCGTGACGCTGACCGAGCCCCGGTCGGCCGGGTAGCCGGTTTTTGGGTCAAGGATATGATGGTAGCGCCTGCCGTCCTCCATAAAAAAGCGTTCATAATCGCCCGAGGTGGATACGCCCTCGTCGTACAGTTCAACATATCCCAGCAGCTCGTCGTCCCCGCCCGTGGGACGGGGGTTCTGGATGCCGACCCTCCAGGGCTTTCCGTTGGCCCGGGTGCCGAAGACCCGTATGTCCCCGGCAATGGATACAAGCGCGCCGCCGATGCCGTGCTCTTTCAGCACCCCCGCTGCCCGGTCGGCGGCAAAGCCCTTGGCAATGCCCCCGGTGTCGAAGGACATGCGGTCGTCCTTCAGGTACACGGTGCCTTTCGCGGAGTTGGCCTCAATGGTGCGGTAATCGACCAGGGGAAGGGCCTCCTTTATCTGTTCGTCAGTGGGCCTTTTCTGCTTCCTGAAGTCCCAGAGGCGTATTACCGGTCCCACCGTGGGGTCGAAGGCACCGCCGGTCTTTTCGGAGATATAGATGGAGCGTTCCACGATCTCGAGCGTGGCGGGGGAGACCGCAACCGGCCCCTCTCCGGCGCTGCTGTTTATCTTTGCTATCTCGCTGTCTTCGGTCCAGAAGCTCAGGAGCGTTTCGAGCCGTTCGATCTCGGCAAAGGCGGCGTCGATGGCCTCTTCTGCCCGCTGCGGGGAGTCCGCCACCACGGTGATGCTCACCAGCGTGTTCATAAGGACGGTGCTCTTTTTGAATGTCTGCGGGTTATGCCTGGTGCAGGCAACCAGCAGGAGGACTATGAGCAGGTATAGTATTTTCCTTCCTGACCTCATTATCTTTTGAGCCTTTCTTTCAGAAATTCGCCTGTCCTTGATTCCGGAACCAGGCTGACCTCCTCCGGAGTCCCGGCCGCCATGAGCTGTCCGCCGTGCTCACCGCCCTCGGGGCCCAGATCGATAATATAATCTGCCGACTTCATGATGTCCGGGTTATGTTCTATTATTACCACGGAGTTGCCCCGCTCGACAAGGGAGTCCAGCACGCCAAGGAGTTTTTCGATATCAACGAAGTGGAGACCCGTGGTGGGCTCGTCCAGGATGTACAGGGTCTTGCCCGTGGCGCGCTTTCCCAGTTCCTTCGAAAGCCGGATGCGCTGGGCCTCGCCGCCGGATAGGGTGGGAGCGGGCTGCCCCAGCTGTATGTACCCAAGCCCCACGTCCTCGAGCACTTCAAGCTTCTGTCTCAGCTGGGGAATGGAGCCGAAGAACTCCAGCGCTTCGCTCACGGTCATCTCCAGCACCTCCGAGATGGTCCGGCCCTTGTAGCGGATCTCCAGGGTCTCCCGGTTGTAGCGCTTTCCCCGGCAGGTGTCGCAGGGGATATAGACGTCGGGCAGGAAATGCATCTCCACCTTCTTCATCCCGTCGCCCCGGCAGTCCTCGCACCGGCCGCCCGAGAGGTTGAAGCTGAAACGCGAGGACTTGTAGCCCCTGACCTTCGAGTCAGGAAGCTGCGCGAAGAGTTCGCGGATGAGGGTGAACACGCCCGAATACGTGGCCGGGTTCGACCTCGGCGTGCGCCCCAGCGGGGCCTGCTCCACGCAGATGATGCGGTCGATGTTCTTCGCGCCCTTTATCTGCTTGTGCGCGCCGGGCTCCTCCACGCTCGTGGTAAGCATGTTCCGGAGGGCCTTGTACAGTATCTCGAACACGAGCGTGCTCTTGCCGGAGCCCGAGACCCCGGTAACGCAGGTGAACACGCCCAGCGGTATCTTTACGTTTATGTTCTTGAGGTTGAAGGCGCTCGCGCCAACCACCTCGATGAACTTTTTGGGCTTGCGCCGTTTTTCGGGCACCGGAATGCTCTGCGCGCCGCTTAAGAACTGGCCGGTCAGCGAGCGCTCGTTCTTCTGTATCTCCTCTGGCGAGCCCTCGGCCACCACCCATCCGCCTCTGCGGCCCGCGCCGGGCCCCATATCGATGATGTGGTCGGCCCAGAGCATGGTGTCCTCGTCGTGCTCCACGACCAGGACGGTGTTGCCGCTGTCGCGGATGGAGGCCAGGCTGTCCAGGAGCTTGCGGCAGTCGCGTGGATGCAGTCCCATGCTGGGTTCGTCCAGTACGTACAGCACTCCGGTAAGGGAGGAGCCCATCTGCGTGGCCAGCCTGATGCGCTGCGCCTCGCCGCCCGAGAGCGTTGCCGACGGGCGGTCCAGGGTGAGGTATCCCAGGCCCACCGCCTTCAGAAAGCTCAGGCGGTCGGTTATCTCCTTGATGACGCGGGAGGCGATGGTGCGCTCACGGTCGGTCAGGCTCAGACTCTCCACAAAGGAAAGGGCGTGCTCCACCGGAAGCGCGGAGAACTGGCTGATGTTGCGCTCGTCGATACGCACGTGGAGGGACTCTATCCTCAGGCGCATCCCGCCGCAGTTACGGCAGACCCGCCTGCCGATGATGTTCTCGCCCTGTTCGTCTATATCGGAATATCCCAGGCCGTTACAGGTGGCGCACGCCCCCAGTGAGCTGTTGAACGAGAACATGCGGGGGTTCATTTCGGGATAGCTGATGCCGCACGAGGGGCAGGCCATGGTCTTGCTCAGGGGGATGTCCTTTTCGCTGTCCAGCAGGTTGACGATGACCGTGTCGGAGTGCCGCAGCGCGGTCTCGATGGCCTCCTTGAGCTTCTTTTCGATGTTGGCCTTCCTGATGAGGCGGTCGATGACGATCTCTATGGTGTGCCGCTGGTGGCGCTTGAGGGTGATGTCCTGCGTGAGGTCCACCATCTCGCCGTCGATGCGCGCCCTGACGAACCCGTCGGACCGCATCTCCTGAAGCTCCTTTTTGTACTCGCCCTTGCGGTCGCGCACCACCGGCGCGAGCACCTGGAGCTTCGTGCCCTCGGGAAGCGACATGACGCGCTGGATGATGCGGTCGGCGTCCTGGGTGCTGATGGGGGTGCCGCAGTTGTAGCAGAAGGGCTGGCCGATGCGTGTGTAGAGCACCCGCATGTAGTCGTAGACCTCGGTGATGGTGCCCACGGTGGAGCGGGGGCTCTTGGCCACGGTCTTCTGGGTTATGGCGATGGAGGGGGAAAGCCCCTCGATGGAGTCCACCTCGGGCTTTTTGAACTGGTCCAGGAACTGCCGNNTTCCACGTAGCGGCGCTGGCCCTCGGCGTAGATGGTGTCGAAGGCGAGCGACGACTTGCCCGAGCCCGAAAGGCCGGTGATCACGGTTATCTTCTGGTGGGGAATAGTGAGGTCGAACCCCTTGAGGTTATGCTCCCTCGC
>JABAHP010006064.1_pt2 | contig 10438 bp, 11 predicted proteins | sample 7062081 | NCBI WGS metagenome assembly JABAHP01 (sample SAMN14534357, study PRJNA622989) | marine sediment metagenome | biome: marine biome [ENVO:00000428]; feature: marine pelagic biome [ENVO:01000023]; material: deep marine sediment [ENVO:00002113] | place: India: Gulf of Kutch | collected... | reverse complement strand
TTAAGGTTTTAACGTCAAAGTGGATTCTCCGGTCAAGCCGGAGAATGACGACAAAGAGTATATTCGTCTCAGAATGATTATCTTCTGGAAAATGAATTGCAAAAAAAAGCACAATAATGCCATGCGACATGTAATGCGATACAGTGTTCTCCTCTTTCTATTTATGTTCGCCCTGCCCGCTGCGGGCGCGCGTGCCGACGGGATGCCCATCGAGAACGGCAGGTTCGCGGGCGGGCCGGTCACGGTGCTCACGGTCCCGGCTGGCGAGCTGGACGCGCTGCCATCCCTGGGGAAACTCTACCTTACCGATGAACAGAAGGAGCAGCTGCTCGAGGACGCCGGGGTGGCGCCCTCGTTCCTGTGGATATTCGACCTCAGGAAGGGCGAGAACGAATGCACCTGCAACGCGGCCAACCGGGGCCTGCGGATATCCGAGGACCAGGTGGAAGTGCCCCATGAGTACCTGATGAGCGACGAGGACGTGGAAAAGATGCTGGACAGCCTGGAGAACTGACGGGGGCGGCCCGCTTCCTCTGTTTTCCCGATCCGTACAGACAGGCGGCCTTTTTCATTCATGAACAACGGATGAGTTACGGGTGATGCCTTAGACACGATGCCCGTGGCAAAACATGATTGTCCTCCCTGCCACATTATTGACCGTTTCACGGATATTATGTTATTTTTAAGTTGTATTTTATGCCGTAATCCTTCGGGGGAGGGAATGTTCCAGCACGTTCTCAGGGGCAAAGGATAGTTCTGCTTGTACGAATTTCACTGAGGGGGAACCCCGGTAACGACCAGGCACACGAGAGAAAGGGGGAACACCGTGTCTTCATCTTCCAGGGACATGCGGACAGAAGAACGGAGAGAGGCAACAGGGGTGGTGTACTATTCCGAGGGATTCGAGACCTATGATCCCGTGAAGCATGATACCTCATATATCGGGGAGATGGTCGATATAAGCGACCGGGGGGCCTGCATCACCACCGGCCACTTCTTTCCGAACGGAACAAAGATAAGAGTGATCTTCAGGGACATGAAGAACCTCACCGCCATAGCCACGGTCCGCTGGTGTCTGGAAACCGCGGACGGGGTATACCGGGTCGGGCTGCAACTGCCAAAGGACGTCGATTAGACTGAATCCAGGCTGAACATTCAATACGGATAAAAAGAGGGGCCATCCCACGGGATGGCCCCTCTTGCGTCACACGGGCCAGAGCTTTCTGCCTGGCCCGCTCCCCCCTACTCTGTCAGCATGGAAATGATCCTCGTGGCGCGGATGATATCATGCGGGTACATCCCCTGCATCTCCCGGTCCATATAGCTCAGTGCCGCCTCGTCCCTGGGTGCGAACCCCTCCCGGAGCTTCTTGTGGACCATGTAACGCGCGCAGGCCAGCTTGTTCATACGGCAAAAGGTCTTTCTGAGTTCTTCGGTCTCCGACGGCAGGTCACTGAGCTGATTGGTAAAAAAAGAGCAGTACTCGCTTCTCTCGCAAGGTAACATGGTTCTCCCCTATTCATCCTCTGTTAATACTTTCCCGCCCTAACCTTTAAGACTAATGCACATAAGAATTTTAACCTGTACGCACAGGCTCCGGTCAACATGAAATTCAAAGTTCAGGATATCCGTAATATACCGCTTGACGCGTCCCGTCCGGGAACCTGCGCATGAAAAAAGGGGCACATCAGATGGTACAATGAACCGTGACAGGGCATCTTTCACATGGAACGAGGTTTCCGGGTACCGGGGCTGCCGGTGTCCGCTCAGGGTACAGGGCAGAAAAAGGGCCAGGCACGAGCCTTCCCGGCACTGTGTCTTCAGTGCTATTTCTGTTCCTCGCCCTCTCCGCCTGCGCGGCAATACAATCGGGACAGATCGAACGGATCATCATGGACTTCCCCCATGGGGAAAGAAGGATCTCAGTGGAGCGTTCGGGAAGGACCACACTTTCCTATGGGGCGCTTCCCCGCTTTCAGACCGTCAGGCCCGGCATCTTCACGGTAGACGGACTGTATGAGACCCTTGCCCCGCATCTGCACGCAAACGTGCCGCGTGAGCAAAGGCCCGAACCGAAGGCCCGGTACGGAATGGTCACGATACGCCGTTACCCCGGGAAGGAAGAGACATACCTGATCTATGACCTTCAGGAGATCACGGACCCCATATTCGAGCGGGCGGAGGAAAATAGCACCGGAGACCTTTTCAGATAGACCTGTTACAAAGTCACGCATAAAAAAGGCCGCCCCGACAGGGCGGCCTTTTCATCGATTCAAGTTATGTCTACCGCATGTCGTGCAGTACGATCGCGGCGGATGAGGCAGAAGACTCCCCAGCCTCGTCCGTAGCGCTGATGGTCACGTCATAGTTCCTGCCGTCCTTGTCACTGCCAAGACGCGAGGCCTCCACGGTCATTATCAGCTCGAAGCTCCCGTCCTCGCCCACGATGAGGTCGCCCGAGCCGGTGTACACGCCGTACTCGTCGTCCACCGCGTAGGAGGCATCCATCAGCACGCAATCCTCCGGCACCGTGACGGTGCCGCTCACCACAACATCTGTCTCCTTGTTGTTGGGGGGCCAGATGGCCTCCGGGCTGACCGAGGTTATCTCCACGGTGGGGGTTTCTTTACAATTCGTGAACTCATATGCACCCATATCATAGCCCGCATCCAGGGGACGGGGTGTGCCCTCAATGTCGTGGTCAGGCAAATGCCAATACGCTATGCCAGAGTCAATTGCCGGGGAACCCGGGCTTAGGTGATAGTCGCCTCCCTCTAGATCAACGAACAGGGGGTCAGCATCAATAATCCCGGGTCTGTCCAACCCGCCCTCGATAATAGAATGATCAAGGGTAAAGTTCCAGACGTCCATATTCTTGATCACAGGCAGCGTACTGTTAAAATATACGATATTGTTATACGACCTGTTTATATTGCCATCCGAGTATATTCCTCCACCATAATCAGCAGTATTATCAACGACAGTAGACAGGTTTAATTTCAGCGAGCCTCCATCGCCAACATAAATGCCGCCGCCGTACTCTGAGCTGTTCCCGGAAATAATTGAGTTGATAGCGTATGCGTTTGAAAAACATGTCCCGTATCCACCAAAAAGAGAAAGCCCGCCCCCATACGGAGCGCTGTTGTTTGTAACAAACGTCCGAAAGAGCGCCATGTAGCCGCGGCAGTAGGCCGAGGCCGAGCCACCACCGTATATACCTGCTTCGTTATCTGTAATCACAGAATCATAGATGTTCGGCCCGGCATACCAGCCGTATACTCCACCGCCGTAATGCTCTGCCCTGTTATTTCTGATAATAGTTTCATGAACAGAAGGAAAGCTCACGAAGGTAACTTTCAGTCCCGCTCCCCTGTCTCCATTATTATCTTCGATAATGCATTTCGCTATCGTGGGGCTCGACCATACATAGGCATGAACACCGCTGTCAGAACCGTTCCTGATAGTAAATCCTTCAAGCCTGCCTGAAGAACGGAACATATAAACAACAGTTCCCGATTGATTGCCGTCAATGACCGTATTTTCCGCTCCACCGGTGCTTATGATGTTCACGCTCTTATCCTGAATACTGAGGTTCTCATAATACGTGCCCGGTCTCACCATAATAGTGTCGCCGTTAGCCACCCCATCGATCGCGCTCTGGATGGTCGCGTAATCGTCAGGCACATAATACGTGGCGGCATCAGCATGAGCTGCCAGAAACAGGCAGATCATTAAAATGCATACTCCGATTATTCCTTTCCTGATACCCATGTCTCCCCTTCCATGTATGGTTAAATGTTCATGTAAGGGAGGCCGCCCTGAAGGGCGGCCTCCCTTCTGTAAACTCTCTACCGCATGTCGTGAAGTACGGTCGTGGCGGCTGTGGCGGAGCCTTCCCCTGCCTCATCAATAGCGTTGATGGTCACGTCATAGGACCTGCCGTCCTTATCCGAGCCAAGACGCGAGGCCTCTACCACCATCAGAAGCTCGAAGCTTCCGTCTTCGCTTACCACAAGCTCACCGGACTCCGTATATATGCCGTACTCGTCATCCACTGCGTAGGAAGCGGACTCAAGCGTGCATCCTTCGGGAACCGTTATAAGGCCGCTCACGACGACTTCGGTCTCCTTGTTATTGGGGGGCCAGATGGCCTCCGGGCTGACCGAGGTTATCTCTACGGTGGGGGCATCGGCGCACGCAGGGAATTCATATGCGCCCATATCATAAGTCAGACCGTCCGGGCGCTTATTGCCCTCTATATCGTGGTCAGGGGTGTACGAGTCGTACACTCCGGCATCGATGGCGGGAGAGTTCACGGTAAGGTGGTAATCCCCGCCAGCAAAGTCCACGAACAGCGGGTCTTCGTCTATATTGGCTGTACCTGGATGCCCGCCCTCGATGTCGCTGTACTCAAATCCTGAATAAGTACCCTGAAGCACCGGAGGAGAACTGTTGAAGTAGACGATATTGTTATAGGAATAGTAGAAGCCTATTGAATTGGGCTCCGTATAGGCGCTGCCCCCCTCGGTAGAGGTGTTGTCTACCACGGTGCTGTTGCGGTAGAAAGCCGATCCGCGATAACCAAGATAGGTGGCCCCGCCCTTCTCTTCAGAGACGTTCCCGGCGATAACTGAATTGTTAGCCCATACGTAAGCACCGCAGCTGCTGCCCTGGGCATACATAGCCCCTCCGAAACGTTCGGCGTAGTTATCCACTACATAGGAATCGGTAACGCCTATGGTGCTGCAATAATATATTGCGGCACCGGCCCCGCCGCCGTACCCTGCCGTGTTGTTGCTCCATACCGTTCTGTATGCGAAAACTACCCCGATAAGCGTGTATGCACCACCGCCGTAATATGTGGCATGGTTATCGGAAATTTCCGTGTCATACACTCTAGTCACGGCTCCGTAATAGGCATAGATGCCTGCACCGTTGTTAGCATAGTTTCCGGTTATGATGCAGTTGCTGATAACCGGGTCGGTACGATACAGGAATATACCCGCACCGGAATAAGCCTTTCCGTTGGTAATGGTAAAACCGTCGAGGGTGCCATAGGCAGGGTCGCCATAGTAATAGATGACTCTTCCCTTGGCACCGCCGTCAATGACTGTGACCTCGGGCCCGTCAGTGCTGATAAGGTCCAGAGGCTTGCTTATATAAAGATTCTCCTGATACGTGCCCGGCCTCACCATGATGGTGTCGCCGTTAGCTACCCCGTCGATCGCGGCCTGAATGGTCGCGTAGTTATCAGGCACATAATATGTCGCCGCATGCGCCTGAGAGACGAGCGTCCCGGCCAGAAATACACTGACCAGTAAAATGCATATACCGATGATCCCTTTCCTGATACCCATGTTGCCCCCTTTGTTCATGGTTAGAGGTTCACACAAAAAAAGCCTGCCACCACGGGCAGGCTTCAATACATCTCGGCCACTTCGACAGCCCCTCTATCCCTTTCGGGACAGGTAGCTTTGCGCCGCCGGGTCACCCCGGGTTTGCCCTTATCGGTGGTTCTTATCTTATTTTTCTCTCTTTTGTTTTACACTTCTTTCAGGTGTATGTCAAGCTTTTATTTATTAGTTTTTCTTGTAGATGCTATAAGCAAAGGAAAAGGCCGCCCGGATGGGCGGCCTGATGAGTTCAGAGAACCACCAACTCAAATACTTATAAAGATAAGAACATCAGTCATATGAACGATGAAGAGGAGGATATTATCAGCGGTCCGGGGCGTCGCCCTGCGGCCTCAGGCCCCGAACTCGGCCTTGACCTTGTCCGAAACAAGCCGCTTGATGATCCAGCCAAACAGCACCGCGAACGCAAGGCCAATCACCGCGATAAAGACCGGCACGACCGTCTGCATCACCTGAAACACCGGAAGGTCAGCAGCCTCAGGCACCGGGGTCATGGACGAGAACAGGGAGAACTGCAGAAAGACGCTCGATACGTTCCAGACAATACCGAAGACCAGGAAAACAATGAACGCGATGCGCGCCCAGTTCCAGCGTTTCAGAAGCCCGATGGCCGACACCATCACGAATGAGGACATCACCAGCATGCCGAGAACGAAGCCCCGCATATGGGCGAACATGAATTTGTACAGGGGCGGCATCTGCTCGGCGTCCATGGTCTGGGAGATTATCGAGTCCATCGCTTCCGGCGTGAAGACCGTGAACAGCATGATGGCCTGCATAATGCCCACGAAGGTGGTCAACCCCATCAGCGTGATGAAAATTACCGCCACCACCGTGACGAACGTTGATCGCTTCGGCTGTGCCTGCGCCCCTGATGCCTGTCCTGTGCCCTGTACCTGCATTCCTTCTGCCTCCCCTGGTTCAACCAGCCTTAATGTAGCCATTCCCCCTGGAGTGTTTTGACCAAGGGGAAAGCATCCGCGATCACACCGACTATTCTTCACGTATCCGGTAAAATGTCAACTGTTTCATGTGAAAACCACATCGCACAGCTCGGATGGGTTCCGTGAAGCCCCTTTTGCAGAAGGATTCGGGCTCTACTTTATGGGGATGCTGGGGAAGCTGAACGTGACGGTATCTTCCGCTTTTCCGGTCTTTATCCATACCCTGAACTCCCAGTGGCCGGGCATGTTGGCCTCGAGGTCATCGACATGATAGACCCCGTCGCCCTTATAGGAGACTGCGGCATTTGTTTCCACCCCGTGTCCCATATCCGGCATCCAGGGCATGATGGTGACCTCGGCCCCTTCAACCTCCCGCCGGTCCTTGTCCAGAACAAGTATGTCAAAGGAGTTCATGCCGACATTCAGGTCCACGTCATGAACAATGAGCGTAACCTGAAACAGCCCCTTGTCAGTAGCGCTGTGGTGCCTGGAGCTGTAATGCCGGGAATAGTCGTCACCCGCCCGGGCATGACTGACAATACAGAGAGAAAGCACCAGGAACATGCATCCAAGACAAAACGCCAGATATTTTCCCACTAAATCCTCCATTTCCCCTTGCGACTTCATTCGCAGCTGAAAACCTCACTCCAGATCCTTCTCCCGAGTTCAATTTAAAAGTAACAGGAAGGGCTGCCCCTGTCAATTGTCTGTTTCCTGGATGACTTTGCTATTTGAACACACAAAAAAATGCCGCCCCGACGTTAACGGCTATTCAGGTGAGGCTCACCTTCTCAAAGCTCTAACCTTTGAAATGGAACCATGGATGGGGCAGGTAATATTTTAAGAATTTTTTTGCTTTATATGTCTGAATATTAATTCATTGCAAAAAATTGTGGACATATGTCCCAGTCTGTGTAAATACACTATTGCTTTAATTTCGACTGTATATACTGTATATATTGACAGAGCACAATATATGGAGATGGTTTGCAGGCAGGGATGTGAGGACGTCAAAATGGTGAAAACGGCTATNNGACTGCTGCATCATTCCGGTTAACATCTGTAACGGTGTGAGCTTGTATGTTACAATTGCAGGAGAGGCCACGCCTTCACAGCTTCACAAAGGAGTGTCTCACATGCCCACGGACGAAAGCCTGAGAAACGCCGTCATCACCGAAGCCCTCAAAACCGGAGCCACGCTTGCAGGCATTGCTTCGCGCGATGCCCTCGCCGCCTCCGGCTCGCACATAGCCTATCCCCGCATGGACGACTACCAGGGCGTGGGCACAGTGCAGCAGGGTGACACCCTGCCACCGGAGCGCCTGTTCCAGTGGCCCGAAGCCGCGCGCTCGGTGCTGGTCATCGCGCTTTCCCACCCCCGGGACAAGCCCGAACTCGACTGGTGGGACGGCAAGGGCACACCCGGCAATCGCATGCTCATGGATATCGCAAAGCGCACGCGTGCGCGCCTGAAGGACGAACTTGGCCTTGCCACCCACGCGCTGCACTACTACGTTGAAAAGGGCGGGGTGTTCCTGAAGGACGCAGCAGTGCTTGCAGGCCTGGGTTCCCTCGGGTGCAGCAACCTCCTCGTCACCCCCTCGCACGGCCCGCGTGTACGTTTGCGCGCGGTGTTCCTGGAGGATGCATTCACACCCACCGGACCCCTGAACTACGATCCTTGCGAGGGCTGCCCCATGCCCTGCCGCTCCGTCTGCCCCGAGCGAGCCATGGACGCCCCCCTTGCCGCGCGCGAAGACATCCTGAATGCCTCCTCCTCACTTCCCGCACGCGACGGCCACTTCCAGCGGGCACTGTGCAACCAGCGCATGGAGCAGGACATCGCGGATAGCCGCGCGGAAAGCAGCCAGGACCACGTACAGGCCCCCTCGCCCATCAGGTACTGTAGAAAGTGCGAATTGGCCTGCCCCGCGGGAAGCGGGACATCCGGGATGAAAACTGTTCCCCAATTGTGACCGTCATGAGATGACTCCGTCCGAATGACCAGATTACTTTTTGCATTCCACAATCATATCACCCTGGAATCGTATTGACCTGCAGATGAAGTATGCAGTCGTTATCTGTCTACTTGCCCTCATTTACCGCACTACTGTGCCTCAACCTTTTGCATCTCCCGTATCAGGTCATGAACAAGTCCACAACGGCCACGGCGTGCGATACCCCAACGAGAGAAAAGAGGCCGCCCCCTTCAGCGATACCCCGGAATTTTCTTGACTCATAAATATTTCATGGTACAACATGGTTAAAGATACGCACTATCGATTTAAATACATGGCCGGTCCCTACCGGTCCGGCAGTCAGAAGGAGGAGACCATGAAAGCCCCTGCGCTTTCCGTATCGCGATTGTCCGTATCCGTTATGGTGGTGATGTTCGCCGTGCTCAGCCTGATCATCGTACGCCCGGCCGAGGCCGGTTTCAGCGTCGTGATAGCGGACGATGCCACCGGAGGCGACTGTTCCCTGGTCGGACAGTGGAACGCGGGCGACAGGACCTGCAGGCTGGATAATGACCTCAGTATCCCGGGAGACGGGGGCATTTATATCGCCGATGACGGCATAACCCTTCAGTGCGATGGCCATGCCATCACCGGCAGCTGGAAGGGCACCGGTATTTACCTCTACGGAAGGTCTGACGTTACCGTCAGGAGCTGCACGGTCAAAAATTTCGTCTACGGCATCTATCTCTATGTTTCCGGGAGAAACTTCGTGCAGGAAAACGTCACGGACCCGAACTACTGGGGGATCGTCCTGTATGATTCCAACTCGAACACGGTAAACAACAATAACGCCGACTACAACGCATACACCGGCATCGTCATCTCCAATGCCGACTTTAACACCGTCAATCACAATACCACTTACGCCAACGGGTACGGCATCGACGTCTACCGGTCCGACTCCAACACGCTGGTAAACAATGCCGCCGATGACAATTCGTACTACGGCTTTGTTGATGAGTCCGGCGCTGACAACAAGTTCAACCGCAACGAATGCTCCGGCAACGGCACAGCGGGGTCCTATCCCGCCGGCCTGTGCAGTCCCTGACCACACGCCGGGAACAGCACCGGAATCATTAAATCCCACAGGAAAAGACCACCCCGGGCGGCCTTTTCATCTGTCAGCAGCGACAACGTATAAAGGTCATGCTGGAGGGAAACAAAGATAAAGATGTAAAAATGATTATTAAAGATTGCACATAAAGAATTTACATCGGTTGTATTTAAGTTACATGTGTGATAATTTACCGATGATGAAGAACATTACTGTTTTGGGAATCATATTGTCTCTTGGTGCAGGCATACTTTTTGCGACTGTTGCATCATGGCCGCTTAGGCAAAAGAACATGAAGCTCTCAGTTGTCCTCATCTTTCTAGCGGTTCTTATCGGACAGTTCAATTTTGGAATTGTCGGAAGCATCATTATAGCCGCTTTTCTTTTAGCTTACTTTTCTTGGCTTAATTTTATACATAATCCTAAAACTGGACAAAAGAAGATTCTATTCATTCTTACGGCAATTGTCGCTCACCTCTATTTGATTCTCCATCTCATCAACCTGCCTATCAGGATTCACCTTAATCAAACAGACTTTAGAATAGCTATAAATATTTCGACAATATTTTTAGGGATGACAATGGTTATGGGTTGTATAGAAAAATGGTCTCAAAAAACTGAATCTAGAAATGAAGAAGATGACTTGAACAGTCTGGAGACGCAAAGAAAAGAGTAGCTTCACCTCACAAGTACGGCCCTAATCACTAAATCCTCACACAACAAGGCCACCTGGCCGAACGTTAGTGGTCGTCTGAGCCATGGTGTGTTATGGTTAAGCATGGCCTCAGGGGACAAGCTCAGGACCCTCTCAGTGACCGGCAGCGCGGAGTGGCGCAAGTGGCTGGAGCGGCACTTCCGGACCGAGCGTGAGGTCTGGCTGGTGTTTGCGAAGCGGGCGCTAGGCGGGCCGAGCATCTCATACAACGACGCGGTGGAGGAGGCCCTCTGCTTTGGCTGGATAGACAGCACGGTGCGCTCCATCGACGAGGGGCACACCGCCCAGCGTTT
>JABAHP010007581.1_pt1 | contig 10442 bp, 8 predicted proteins | sample 7062081 | NCBI WGS metagenome assembly JABAHP01 (sample SAMN14534357, study PRJNA622989) | marine sediment metagenome | biome: marine biome [ENVO:00000428]; feature: marine pelagic biome [ENVO:01000023]; material: deep marine sediment [ENVO:00002113] | place: India: Gulf of Kutch | collected... | reverse complement strand
TGAGTCTTTTCTTTTCCGCCATCCCCTCGAAAATCTTTCTGACAAATGCCTTGCCAGGCTCAATGGCCTCTGGAATGTCCTTCGTAATCACGGGAATCTGAGTGTTCCTCAGAATGTCGATAATAATTCCCCTTCCCATAATTCCAAAACCCAAGATGGCTATCTTCTTAAGTGGTTTTGGCTCGAAGTCCTTGCTCATCATGCGCTCGGGTTTATCGCCCATGGTCTTCATAAAAAATGTATGGATACTCCCCTTGGCTTCCTTTGTGAGGACCGCCTCCACAAAATTATTCTTTTCTATCTCCAGACCCTCCTCTAAAGAGGTCTTCAGCCCTTCCTGCATGGACTTTATGGCCAGCATGGGGCCAGGGATCTCCCGTCCCCTAGTGACCTTCAGAACCTCTTGACGAGCCATATTTGACACATCATCAATCTGGGAAAAGTCCTGTTCCTGACGTTTCAGGTCCTCATGACCGGAAATGATTCCGTCCATGAAAGTGACGGCTTCCTTTAGGAGGTCTGCCTCTTGAGGAATCAACTTATCAATAACTCCCAACTCATAGGCTTTAGATGCGGGAAACATCTTCCCCTTCAAGATAAGTTCTATGGCGGCGTATCCTATCAGACGAGGCAGCCTCTGGGTGCCTCCTCCTCCGGGAAAAATTCCAAGGGTGCATTCCGGGAGACCTAGCAGAGTGGTCTTGGACTCCTTTGCGATCCTTGCTGTGCATGCCAGGGCAAACTCCAATCCCCCACCCAGACATTGGCCTTCGATGGCTGCCAATGTGGGAAAAGGCAGAGCACTAAGTCTCTTAAACGCACTATGAAAGACATCTAAGGTCTTCGTGGTCTCCGCTTTATCCGTCATCTTGTCCAGCACGTTAAGATTTGCGCCTGCATGAAAATTCTTGGGCTTCCCCGAGACGAAAATCAGCCCCCTCACATCCGTGGCCTTCTCCATGCCCGCCAAGAGCGCAAGAAACTCGTCAGTCGCCCCTTGGGTCCATGTATTCATGGCCTCTCCAACCACATCGAAGGTCACGATCCCTATGTCCCCCTCTTTCTTCCACTGAAAGATATTGCCATAACTCATGGTGCACTCCACATATCCCTAAAGGTTTTTTACACGAAAATGACTGCCGCCTTTTGTGACATCCCTAAGGCACCACAGGCGTCAACACTCCTGCTCCAATTTCATGAACTCTGGAAGGTTGGCTATTTGGACTTTTTCCTGTATTCCACGCAGAAATCCTCGACCCTCTCTCGTTATGTGCAGAACTCCCTCCAAATTCAGAACTACTCTTTTCTCTGCAACCAGGTTCCGATCGCAAACGGTTTCCAAAACGGGAATGGCCAATTGATCCAGAACACCGTCCACTTCAATGGCTATGGTGTTTTTATCCAATATATTCTCCTTGATACGGATCATAAAAATAAACCTTTACAGAATCTCGCGAAGAGGACNNTTCAAAAAGGGCGACTTCCAACCCAACTCATTGAAATCAAAAGGCATGATCTCGAAATCGAGGGGAAAGAGTTCTCCTTTACCTTAAGATCTTCTGGCACAAATGAAGAATGGATTTCTATCCTGTGTGACTGAAATTCCCAAGTCACAGGACTCAATCTCAATCCAAGAACACAACATACTGTCTTCATGGATCGAAATATTGTGCAAGCGGTTTTGTAAGCACACATTTGCTCTGGTCGTGGCCCATCGTTCTATGAGGTTGGAAATCAAGAAAAAAGAGGTATTTACACGCCCTTAAAAATGGGTAGAATATCTTTTGAGCTGGGTGTGCAGATGGCATGCTTTTGGCATTTAGACCAACGTTACCCCTTTTTTTGCACTCCGTTTTAGCGGGTAGTCAGCAAGAGAAGAAAATAAAGCATGTTTTGCCGCATCAACTTCAAAACAAACCCTAGAATAGGAGCTTAGTCATGGATTTCGCGCTCTCCAAAGAACAGCAAGATATTGTTAAGGCAGCCAGAGAGTTCGCCTCGGGGGAGTTTTCAGATCGTGCTCAGGAGTTTGACCGGGAGGAGACATTTGATTTTGATATCTGGAAGAAGGCCTCTGAGCTTGGCTTTGTAAGCATATACATGAAGGAGGAATATGGGGGTGCGGGCATGGGCATCTTTGAGAGTTGCCTGGTCATGGAGGAATTCTTCGCTGCAGATGCCGGTATCGCAGCCGCTGTTCTGTCCACCACTTTTGGTTCTGATATACTTTATCTGTATGGCACTGAGGAACAAAAAAAGAAGTATCTACCACCTCTCGCAACTGGAAAGGCCATAATGGGTACGGCTATCACAGAACCTAACGCAGGCTCAGACGTCACCGCAGCAGCGACCACTGCGATCAGGGAGGGGGATGAATATATCATCAATGGCTCCAAGATGTTCATCACTAATGGGGACGTGGCCGATTTCATCCTTGTATTCTGTCAAACAGACCCTGAGATTTCAGACAGCCACCGGAGGCATAGTTGGATTATTGTGGAGAGGGACAGGAAAGGATTCGAGTCTAATAAGTTGCAGGGAAAACTCGGGATACGCGCCTGTCATACGGCCGAGTTATCCTTCTCCGAGGTGAGGGTGCCCCTTTCCAATCTCGTGGGAGAGGAAGGAAATGGGTTCAAAGAGTTGATGGTCTTTTTTGACTTAACGAGAATAGCGGTTGCTGCTCAGGGCGTAGGGATCGCCCGTTCAGCCCTTGAGGAAGCCGTTAGGTATACGAAAAAGAGGCACCAATTCGGGACGGCTCTGGCATCTTTTCAGGTGACCCAGTTCAAGATCGCTGAGATGGCCACCATGATAAAAGCTGCCCGTAGTCTCTACTATGACGCGGCCTGGAAGGCGGACAATGGCATGTTGGACCCAGAACTTGTGGCCATGGCCAAGTGGTTTGCAGGGCAGACAGCGGTAAAATGCGCTGATGAGGCTTTACAGATGCACGGGGGTTATGGATACATCGACGAGTACAAGGTCCAGCGTATCTACAGGGATGCCAAGATTGTGGAGATTTACGAGGGGACTAAGGAGATAGAAAAACTCATCATAGCTCGTCATCTACTTGGTTGATCTTTCATCTTGCATCGATGGAGGTGTGTGTGGTAGACAAAATTCATAGAGCAAGGGTTATCGGCTCCAGGATCATGGGGGCCGGAATTCCAGCTCTTCAGGACGAAGGGTCGTCAGGAATTCTTCCAAGGGGATACCATGCGTACAAAAGTTCTGCTTGTCCTAGTGACTCTCATCCCAGTCTTGTTCGTTAATGGATACCTGTCAAGCCCTGTGCAGTCTCAGGAGAAGCCACTCATAAAGGCTGGCGACTATTTCCCCGAAATACCTCTCCAGACACCACCAAATCCAGCAGAGAGGATCTACCTGGGTCTCCCCGAGGGCAAGACCTTTACGTTTAAAGAGATAAAGGCGGAGTTGGTTCTGGTGGAAATGCTGAGTGTCTATTGCGCCAGCTGCCAGTCACAGGCCCCTTCCTACAATAAGCTCTATGACCTCATAGAAAAGGACCCCAAATCAAAGGGGCGCATAAAGATGCTCGGGATCGCAGTGGGAAATGGGGATCTGGAAATTGCAGATTTTCGGCAAAGATACAAAATCCCCTACCCCATCGTCCCAGATCCCCAATTCATCATCCATGCCGCCATTGGTGGGAGCCGAACCCCTTTCTCCATTTTCGTACGGCAGGATTCATCAGCAGGTAAGGGACTGGTGGCAGACACTCACCTTGGGACCGACCATGAGTATGAACGATTGTTTGAGCATTTGGCCGCCTTGACCAGCATGAACCTGGCCGCAATTCGTAAAAAGGCTCGCTCGGTGGAGGCAAAAATGGTCCATGTGGAGCCTATACTCAGTGAAGGGGAACTTCAGGGAAGGGTGAAGGGTGCCTTGAGCGGGCTGGGTGGCAAATTGACAGGCATTGAAAAGCTTTCCCTCAAAAGCCTGAGGCAGGTTTATACCGGCGTTATTGAAGAGGGAGGTAAAGCCGAACGCTTTTTTGCCGAGGCCGTGAGCAGGCCCTCTGCCTGTGATGTGTGCCACGATTTACACTTTATCTATGTGTTTGATGCGGCCGGGAAAGTGCTCAGATTTGTGCCCCTTCAGGTGACCAAATATGAAAATGAAGAGTTTGATGATGACGATCTCAGGAAAATACGGTCACGCATAGTCGGAAAACACCTTTCTAACACATTTGTCTTTGACCCCAAGGTGGACGCCGTATCCTCTGCCACGATCACCTCAGCACTCATCTTTGACAGTTTTTCCAAGGGAAAGGCACTCATGGAAGAACTCAAAGCAAAAGGCCTCATCTAAACCCTCCCCACTCCCTGCCCTGAGCGGCGTCGAATGAACGTGAGATTGATGTCATGAATCAAGTGCAAAAGGAAAGCAATATGAGGTTCGGCTGGTTGTGCTCTTACACGCCCGTAGAGATTCTGGTGGCCGCGGGATCGATCCCCACCCGCCTGGATGCAGGGGACATGTTTTTGAGCGAGACCAACCCTCACATTTATCAATTGATGTGTCCTTATGTGAGGACCGTGTTCGGGGCCGCTCAGAAGGAGAGTTTTGCTCCGCTGGAAGGGGTCGTCTTCATGAAGTGTTGCGATGCCATGTTGCGGCTCTACGATCTTTGGAAAGCCCATTTGCCAAATCAAAAGGCTTATATCCTGCCCCTTCCCAAGATTCAGTCTAAAGAAGCCAGAAAATATTTTGCCCATGCCATTCGGCATTTTAGTGACACGCTCGGTAGAGACCTGGGCGTGTCCATCACTGAGAATGCCTTGAGGAGAGCTGTCTCGGATGTGAACAAGTTGCGCTCAGCCCTTCAGAGGCTTTACCGTATGCGCCTCGAAAAACCAGGCACCCTGGCTTACTCCAGACTTCGTCTGCTTATCCGTCAATGGCTCTCTAGACCCCCTGCAGAAGCACTAAAGGAGGTTGAAAAAGAGTTGAAGGATTTACAGGAAAAACCTGCGGAGGCATCTCCAGCCTCTGCCAGGATCCTGGTCGCCAGTTCCACGCTGGACCAGATTCAGATTATAGAAATGATCGAGCAGGCGGGGATGACGGTCGTGGCAGATGACCACTGTAGCGGCCTGCGCCATTTTGACGGGCTGGTTAGAGAAGAGGGAGACCTCTTCTTGAACCTGGCAGAACGCTATTTGCTGCGCTGGCCTTGCTCCCGTATGCATTCAGATCCCTCTCACTGCAGAAGGGTCATTGATGAGGCGGAGGGGAGCGGTGCAGAGGGCGTCATTTTCGTGGCCCTGAAGTATTGTGACCACTCAGGCTTGGACGTGCCGCGAATCCAGGCCCAATTAAAGGAAAAAGACATTCCTATGCTCTACATTGAAAACGATTATACGGTGAGTGGTTTGGGACAGCTCAAAGTGCGAATTGAAGCCTTTGCTGAAATGCTAAGAGAGGAGCTTTGATATGCGGAAGATCTATGAGGGCTATTTGAAATACGCTAGCAAAAAGTTGGCAGGGGGGCCCAACGCCCGGGCCATGCTATACCAGGAGGTCGCCCGCCTGGGATTGTCAGCCTTTGAGCCTGGCGCCAAAGTGGTCTGGACAACCTGTTACGCCCTTCCCACGGTCCTTTACCAGCCCTTCCACGTGGTTCCTTTTGACTTCGAATTTGCAGGCATGTTTCTGGTTGCAGGGGGAAGGGCCTCTGAATCCCTTGCCTGCTCAAACAGATTGGGTTACGCCGTGGATACCTGCTCTGTCCACAGGATGGCACTGGGTTCGCAAGAACTCGGGCTGTATCCCCCTGCAGATCTGCTGGTCAGCACAACCGATTTCTGTGATGGGAAGCCAAAATGCAACGAGATTTTCAAAGAGAAATACCAGGTTCCCTTTCATCTCATAGACATACCTCTTGAAAAGGATGAGTCTGCCCTGGATTACGTGGAAGGCCAGTTGAGAAATATTTTCATCACCCTTTGCGAACTGAGCGGCAAAAAGGAAGATGAGTCCCTGCTGGTGGAACCCATTCGAAACTATAACCGCGTGTTGGACCTCATGGATGAGTTGAATAGACTCAGACGACAAAGGCCTGCGCCATATCTCCCTGGCAATCGCGCCTACACCATGAGTATGGTAGCCAACATCCTTTTTGGCCGACCGGAGCTGATAACCATTTATGAGCAATTTGTAAAAGAAGTCAAGGAGGCTCCCAGAGAGGGGGGTCCGGATGGTGGAGAACAACTACGATTACTCTGGTTGTTGGCCAACCCGGCTTATCCAACGAACATTTTCGACACCTTCCGGGAATTTGGTGCCCGCATCGTTGCGGAAGAATTGACCTTCGAACTAATGCACCCCCTCTCTGAAGAAACACCTCTGCGCTCAATGGCGGAGTGGATGCTGGACAGCCGCTTCATAAGGCCTGTTCAAGAACGCATAGACGCTATTCTGCAATGGGTGGATGAGTACAAAATTGATGGCGTGGTCTCTTTTACCCATCTACCCTGTCGCATGGGCAATGGCGCCCTCTCCCTGATAAAGCAGACCCTGAACGAGAAGGGTATCGTGCTCATGGATCTTGAGGCAGATATTTGTGATGCAGCCACTTTTTCGCCGAATAAGATGCGCACGGCCGTTGAAAATTACGTGCAAATGATGCCTGCTAACGGTTAGCCATTTGAGGAGTCTTAATTGTTGTCTATTCCTTTGACGCAGCTTTCGAGGGGCGTGAGGGAAAAGCGAGCGCTTCGGTTAAATGGTAAGCTGCCTGTAGATACGAGGTGGGGCAGAGCGGAAAGCATTCCTTGCAGTCCCAGCACTCCTTGGCGGCTATCTCCGGAATAAAACTTATCTCCCGACTTGTTCCTCTGTCAAAAAACCCAACAGCATTCTTCTTTTTCACTTCAGTACAGTATCTTACACACAGACCACAATGAATGCAAAATGAGGCCTCTTTTTCAAAACGGTCTTTGTCTGCGCCATACTCTTGAGCCAAATCCTGCAATACCTCGGCATCCGGAGCATGGGCCAGAAACTGCTCCAACAGAATTTTGCGAGTTTTATCCACCTTATCAGATCTGGTCTTTACGACCAAATCCTGTTCCACCGGGTGGAGGCAAGCAGCAACGAGATTTGTCCTGCCGCGGGCATCCACTTCCACCACGCAAATTCGGCAAGCCCCATAAGGTTCTAATTTCTCGTGGTGACAAAGTGTGGGAATAAATATCTCCACACTCCGGGCTGCCTCCAGGATGGTCATTCCTTCCTTTGCCTCAACTTCTCTTTCATCAATCTGTAAAAGGATTTTACTCATTTCTCTTTACTCTCTTTGACTATATGCTTTCTTCCTTCACATCACACCTGAGACAGCGTGCGCATTCCTTCTTGGCTGTTTCCTCATCAAACCCGATCTCCACTTCTGCAGCGAAATCCTTGATTCGCTCTTTGGGATCTAGCTTGGGCACTTCTGCCATGGCCTGTTCGATCACCTCTTCGGGCACCGTCATGGTCACATTGATCGTTTCCAGACGTTCCTCATGGGGTCTCCCGCCCCGCTTCTCGGCCAGGTATTTGTCTATCTCCACCGCGGCCCGTTTCCCGTGAGCCATGGCATCCACGACCCGCGCAGGACCGGTGACCGCATCTCCGCCTGCAAAGATACCAGGGATACTGGTAACCAGGGAATGACGGTCTACAATGATGGTGTCCCCTGTAGTGTGGAGTGATACGGTGAAGTCAAGATCCGGGGACTGCCCAATGGCGGAAAAGATGGTGTCATATTCCTGGCTGATCACGCATCCCTCGATGGGGACGGGCCTTCGGCGGCCGCTGCGATCGAAATCCTTCAGCTCGCATTCATCCAGCTCAAGGGCCAACCTGCCGTTGACCTGACTGATGGACTTGGGCGCCACAAGTTCCTTGAGTTCGATGCCCTCTGCAAGGGCGTCTGCGATCTCCTCTTCATAGGCGGGCATGTCTTTCCTTTCACGTCTGTAAGCAATGGTCACCTCTGCCCCCATCCTTCGGCAGATCCTGGCTGTATCGATAGCCACATTGCCACCCCCGATCACGGCCACCTTTTTCCCCGGGTCCGGAGCGGTTCCCAATTCTATCTCTCTCAAGAACTCGGCACCCCCCCTGACACTGGGCAGGTCTTCCCCGGGAATGCGGATGGGGAGACTCTTGTGAGCACCGACGGCCACAAAGATGGCATCGTAGTCTTTTTGGAGTTGCTCCATGGCAACCTCGCGCCCTACCCTGGTATTGGTTTTGACTTCAACGCCTGTGCTTAGAATGAAGTCGATCTCCTGATCCAGGATATCTCTGGGGAGACGATAGGCGGGGATCCCATAACGAAGCATGCCGCCCAGCTGCGGGAGTTCCTCAAATATGGTGGGTTGATATCCCATCAACGCCAGATTGTAGGCTGCGACCAGGCCACCGGGTCCACCGCCAATCACGGCCACCTTTTCTTCCTTTGCCCCACCTTTTTCCACTTTAACGGTGAAGCCCTTTTTCTTGGCCATATCCGCGGCAAATCGCTTGATCTTTGCAATGTTCAACGGCTCATCGGTTTGTCCCCTGACGCAGACCGCTGTGCAGGGATGCGTGCAGACCCGGCCACAGATTCCCGGGAGGGGGTTGGTCTGATAAATGAGCGAAATGGCCTCCTCATATCGCCCTTCTGACACCAGGGAAAGGTAGCCCGGGACATCCTGGCCGATGGGACAGGCATTGATGCATTTGGCCTTGAAGAGATCTAAGCAGACGCCTGCCTCGCATCGTTTATCCAGGATGTGCTCTTCGTATTCATGGCGAAAATATCTCAGTGTGGACAGCACCGGGTTGGGGGCACTCCCACCTAGGGCACAAAGGGAGGCATTTCTGGTGGCCTCGGATAGCTCCTCCAAAAGCTCGATGTCGCCCTCTCTTCCCTTTCCTTCGCTGATCTTGGTCAGTATCTTAAGCATCTGCCTGATGCCTTCACGGCATGGGGAGCATTTGCCACACGATTCACCGGAAAGGAACGTGAGAAAGTACTTGGCCACATCCACCATACAGGTGTCTTCATCCATCACGATCATGCCACCTGAACCCATGATGGCGCCCACTTTGGCCAGTTCGTCAAAGTCCACTTCTATATCCAGGTGTTCTTCAGGGATACATCCTCCTGATGGGCCACCCGTCTGCACGGCCTTGAACTTCTTGCCTCCGGGGACGCCACCGCCCACCTCGTAGATAATATCTCTCAGGGTAATGCCCATGGGGACTTCCACGAGGCCCGTATTATTCACCTTACCCACCAGTGAAAATATCTTGGTCCCCTTGCTTCCTTCGGTGCCTATTGAGGTAAGGTACTCAGCCCCGTTATTAATGATCAGGGGGATATTAGCCCACGTCTCCACATTATTTATGTTTGTCGGCTTCCCATAGAGCCCTTTTACGGCCGGATATGGCGGTCTCGGTCTTGGCTCGCCAGCCCTGCCCTCTAGAGAGGCGAGCAGAGCCGTCTCCTCACCGCAGACAAAAGCGCCGGCTCCCCGATGCACTTTAACCGTGAAATCAAAGCCTGAGCCGAGGATATTTTTCCCAAGCAAACCATAGTCCTCAGCCTGCTTGATGGCGAGGGTCACATTTTCCACGGCCAAGGGGTATTCCTGTCGAACGTAGATATAGCCCTCGTGGGCGCCGATGGCATAGGCCCCGATGCTCAACCCTTCGAGGACTGAGAAAGGGTTCCCCTCCAGTAGGGCCCTGTCCATAAAGGCCCCCGGGTCTCCCTCATCGGCGTTCACGATCACGTACTTTGTCTTATTGGGCCTGTTGCGAGCAAATTCCCACTTTATCCCTGCAGGAAATCCGGCACCGCCCCTTCCCCTCAGGTTAGAATTTTTCACCAGCTCCACCACTTGCTCCGGACTCTCCTCAAAAAGGGCTTTCACCAGCGCATAATAACCACCCACTGCGAGATAGGTATCAATGCTTTTCGGGTCAAGTTTGATATTATTGCCAATAAGGTGCCGTGTCTGATTCTTGTAGAATGGGATCTCAGATTCACGGACTATCTTCTCATCGGCGATGGGATCCACATAAAGCAGCCTGTCGATGACCTTCTTGGCAACGATGGTCTGAGAAACGATCTGTTCTGCGTCCTCCGGCTGCACCTGGATATAACATATCTCCTCAGGATAAATCACAATGAGGGGGCCTCTTTCACAGAAGCCGGGACAACCTGTTTCCCTCACATCCACTTTAGTCTCCAGTCCCTGTTTTTCAATCTCCTCTTTTAAGGCGGAAACCACTTTTGCTGCGCCAAGAGCCAGGCAACCCGTCCCCGTACACACAGCAATACAAGGCTTGTTTGGATCCCTTTTTGATATGATGTCCTTTCTGAATTCTTCCAATTCAGCAGGTGAATTTATCCTTGGCATAATCTTTCCCTA
>JABAHP010001509.1_pt1 | contig 10446 bp, 10 predicted proteins | sample 7062081 | NCBI WGS metagenome assembly JABAHP01 (sample SAMN14534357, study PRJNA622989) | marine sediment metagenome | biome: marine biome [ENVO:00000428]; feature: marine pelagic biome [ENVO:01000023]; material: deep marine sediment [ENVO:00002113] | place: India: Gulf of Kutch | collected... | reverse complement strand
ATGGTGCAGGAGTCCAGGCTGGCCGGGTCGGGAGGGTAGAAGAGCCCCTCTTCCTCGACGGCGCGATGCAGATCGCCCACGATCACGCCCGGCTCGACGGTGACCATCAGGTTCTCGTGATCGATCTCCAGGATGCGGTTCATCTTTTCNNGATCCCACCGTGAAGGGCCACGGCCCCGCCACTGAGCCCGTATCCCGCCCCCCTGGGCGTGACCGGAATGCGCTCCCGCTGGGCCAATGCCAGGATCTGCGAGATCTGTTCGGTGTTGGTGACCTTGACCACCACCTCGGGATCGGCCCGCAGGCCGACAGTTTCGTCGTGCGTGTAGGGCTCCAACGCCTCGTCGCCCTGCAGCACGCTCGCCTCTCCGGCGATCTGGCGCAGCGCCTCGACGACCTCGCCGGTGACCGGGCGATACTCGACTCCGGCGTGCATCAGCCCAGGACCTCCTGGGCCGCGGCCAGGCCGGCCCCGAATTCGAACTGGTACCCGACCTTGGCCAGCCCGTGCTCGATGGCGCCTATCGTCGTCAGAATGTCCGAAGGCGTTACCGCACCCATGTGGCCGATGCGGAAATACCGGGCCCTGATCTCCGGATGCAAACCGCCGGCCAGGATCACGCCCGCCTCGTTGATCTTCGCCAACACCGCGGCGTCCACCCCATCGGGATAGTAGGGCGCGGTGAGCGTCGTCGCCGTCTTGTTCGGGCTCACCGGCACCTGGCCCATCCCCAGCGCCTCGATCCCGGCCTTGAGCGCGTCGCTCAGCTGGCGGTGCCGCCCAAAGCGGGCCTCCATCCCCTCCTCGAGGATTTGGCCCAGGCTGACATTGAGCGCCCAGATCAGGTTCACCGGGGGCGTTCCATAGTAGCTGGGACGGCGCGCCTCGTACGCCTCCATGATCGGCAGCCACTGGGTCCAATCGGCATAGTAGTTCAGCACCGGCGCCTCGCGCCGGCGAAAGGTTTCCATGGCCCGCGGCCCGGCTACCACCAGCGCCAGCCCGGGCGGCACCCCGATCGCTTTCTGCGATGCGGTCAGGGCCAGATCGATGCCCCATTCCTCCTGCCGCATCTCCTCGCCGGCTACCGAGCAGACGCCATCCACCACTACCAGCGCCCCGTACTGCCGGCCCAGCGCGGCAAGGGCCTGCACGTCGGCGCCGACGGCGGTCGACGTATCAACGTGGGTGATGGTCATCACCTTGAATTGATCCGCCTTTAGCGCTTCCTCCACCTCGGCCAGTTCCGGCTCATCGCCGATGGCCGCGGCTTGCACCTCGGTCACCTCCGCCCCATAACGCTCCAGGATGGCCGCGAACCGGTCCCCAAAGTAGCCGGTGTTGACCACCAGCGCCTTGTCGCCGGGCTCCACCAGGTTCGCCGCGGCCATGTCCATAGCCAGCGAGCCCGAGCCCGCGACGACGAACGGCTGCCCGCCGGGGCACAGGAACACCTCGCGCAACCGCTCCAGCGCCTGGCCAAAGGCCTCGATGAAGTTCGGGGCCACGTGGCTGGCGGTGGGCATGCCCATGGCCCGCATCACCTCTGGCGTGAACTCGATGGGACCGGGGATCATCAGCAGCTTTCGGCTCTTCATGGGAGCATTCCTCCTTCTTGCAGGATCTGTCGCAATGTCTGGCGCTCGCCCTCGGTGATGTCCAGCAATGGCGAGCGGACGGGGCCGCCATAGTACCCCAGCATGTCCAGCGCTGCCTTGAGCCCGGCGATGCCAAAGCGGGCCGTGACGGCATTGTTCACCGGGATCATCCTGCGCTGCAGATCGGCGGCGTCATCCCGCGCCCCTGCCTCGAACAGGCGCACCAGTTCCAGGCCCATCTCGGGGGCGATATTGGCCAGCGCCAGGATGCCGCCCACCGCGCCTACCGCCAGCCCGGCGAGCAGGAAACTCGCCGACCCCGCCAGCACCTGGAACTCAGGGCCGACCAGGCGCACCGTCTCGGCCAGTTGGGTGATATTGCCGCTGGTGTCCTTGATGCCGACGATATTGGGGTGTCCGGCAGCGCGGGCCACGGCTGCCGCGTCCATATTCACGCCGGTGAACTTGGGTACGTTGTAGATCAGGATCGGGATCGGCGAGGCATCGGCCACCCGGGTGTAGTGCTGCACCAGGCTGCTGGCCGTCATCTTGGGGCCGTAGTAGTGCGGCGTGACCACCAGGGCGGCGTCTGCACCGGCATCCGCGGCTTTTTGAGTGATGGCGATGGTCTGGCGCGTGGACTCGGCGCCGGTGCCCGCCACCAGCAGCCGGTCCGCCGGGATGGCCCCGCGGGCTGTCTCCCAGACGCGGACCTTTTCCGCCACGTCCAGGTACACGCCCTCGCCATTGGAGCCGAGCACCACGTACCCCCGCAGGTCGTATTGGTTCCAGCGCTCCAGGTTTTCCACCAATGCCCCGTGGTGAACATCGCCCGCCGTATCAAACGGGGTGGGGATGGGGGGCATGATCCCTGTAAACGAGATCGTGGGCTTGTTCATGAGTCTGTGGCCTCCTCGTCGTGACTGCACCCGGCGCGCACTCGCGCCGGGCATGCGCGCAGCAGTTTCTCTGGCGTCTCTTGTTCCGGTGTTGCTATCGGGCTAGGAGTCCACCGGGTAAAAGCACAATCCCGCCGTGCCCGGACCGGTGTGCACGCCCAGCGCGGGGGGCAGCTCGGCGATCAGCGACTCGACGCAGGTCAGGCGCTGTTCCACCAGGCTCCGGATCTTTTCGGTCTCCTCCTGGGCCGCAGCGTGTACGTAGGCGACCTTGATCTTGCCCCCGGTGCCCACCGCGGATTCCACCATGTCGGCCATCATCCGGTAGGCCTTGGCCCGGCTCCGCGCCTGGCCCAAGGGCACGATCACGCCCTCATCCATACCGATCAGCGGCCGGATCTGCAGCAGGCTGCCAACCAGGTGCTTGGCCCGGCCAATACGCCCGCCCATGTAGAGGTACTTGAGCGTATCGGCCGTCTGGATCATCGACGTGACCGGGATCATCTCCTTGACCTGCGCCACAATCTCTGGCAGCGACCGGCCCGCCAGCGCGGCGCGGGCGGCCTCGATCACCATCCAGCCCTGGCACATCGACACGTTGAGCGTGTCGATCACCTCGACGCGGAGTTCCGGGAGCTTGTCCCGGAGGGTGGAGGCCGCCACCGTGGCAGCCTGGAACGCCCCGCTGCCCTTTGAGGTCATGTGGATGCTCGCGATCTCGCGCACCCCTTCCTCTTCCGCCAGGCGCTCGTACAACTCGATATAGTCGCCCGGTCCCGGGCTGGCGGTCTGGGGCAGCTCTTCGGCGCTGGGCAGCCAGCGGTAGAACGCCTCCCGCTGCACGGTGACCAGGTCGCGCAGGACCTCTTTCCCGCGGTGGATATAGTATGGCACCCAATTGATCTTTAGTGTGTTTATCAGTGACTCTGGGATGGTGGCAGTGCTATCGGTAACGATTGCGACCTTGGACATGAACCTCAACTCTCTTGTCATCACAACGCGTTTGTTTCCCACACACGGCGCGGGAATGCTGCCCGATTCTACCTCAAAGGAGGGGGGAAAGCAAAATCCCGGGCGCTCCGAGAGGGTTCCGCCCCCTCAGAACAGGTACTTTGTGCCCACCACGCCCTGCACGAACTGGTCCGGCATCCGCCTGGCGAATTCTGCTATGGCCTTGAGCCCGGTGCAGTGCGTGGGGACGACCATCGTGGGTTGCAGCTTGGCGATCTCGCCGACGGTCTTTTCGATCTCGTCGTCTTTGGCCGGCGCCAGGTGAAAGCCCCCCAGGATGGCGTGCACCTGGTCCACCCCGCTGATCTCCCTGGCGTGGTGCACCGTATTCACGATACCCGAATGGGCGCAGCCGCTGAGCACGACCAGCCCCTTGTCCCGGACGTTGATGACGATGGCCTGGTCGTCGTCCAGCCGGTCGCGCAGGAACTCGTCCCCCTCCCGGTAGGCCCTTGAGGGCGGCGTGCCCGCTTTCTCAAAGGAGCGGCGGGGCACCGCGCCCGTGGTCCAGCAGCCGGGGCCCAGCCGGTAGGGCCCTTCCGAGAGGACGATCTCTGCCCCGGCGGCCTCCCACTCGGCCCGCGGCGCGACGTGGGGACCGTACTTGCGCCCGTCCTTGGCGATGCCCCAACGCTCGCGGAAAGCTGCGGGATGGGCGACCAAGCGCACGTTGCATCCTTCGGCCCAGGTGCGTATCTCCTCCATTGATGCCTCGGGTGGCCACTCGCGGGGCTCGGGACGCCGGGCGACGGCGCGCAGCACCTCGGTCATCGCCGCATAGTGGTCGCCATGACCGTGGCTCAGGGCGATCAGGTCCACCGTCGCCAGGTCGATCTTCATCAGGCGCGCGTTTTTCAGCAGCGCCAGCGTGCTGATGCCCGCATCCCACAGGATGCGCACCCCGGCCTCCTTCAGCTCTACCAGCGCCGCGAACCCGTGCTCCGCCAGCAGTGGATTCCCGGTGAAACGCTTCACCGTCTCGGTGGATTTGACCAGCAGGTCGGCGGTGTTTTCTACCAGCACCGTGATCTCTACGCCAGCGGTGTCGCCAAAGCTCTCTCTACCCATCCTGTCCCTCCTCCTTGCCGTGCAACTGTCCCCACAATCCTTCCAGCCGCTCCATGATCCCCGGTAACAGCTCCGGTTCGTCCAGCGTGGTCGCCCGCCAGCGTAGATACTGCCAATCGAGGGATGGGGCCGCGGCCATCATGGCCTCCACGTCCTCCCAGTCGTGCTTGCCCTGCTCCGGACCCCGCCCCCAGGTGGCCTTTAGCAGGATGTTGTCCTCCCGCGAAATCACGGGCGCCTGGACGCCGCCGAGTTCGTGGCGCGTTATCCGCGCGGCCATCGGCGCGTCGAGGTCCACGGCCCCCAAACCTGCCAGCAGATCGGCCCCGGGTAGGGCGAAATGTGCGAGTCCCGGCTCGGAATACGCCAGTTCCGCTTCGGGAAACAAGTCCACCAGCCGCTGCGCTTCGTCGTGGGGAACCAGGATATCTGCGTCGGTGATGGCTCGCTCGGCGCCGTAGACGCTCGCCGCCGCGCCCGCGAACAGGGCCCACTGGATGCCCGCCCCGTCCAGCTTGGCCGCTATTTCTTCCAGGCTCACGAGGCTTTCGGTTTCGTTGGACATCAGGTCACCTCCTCAGGCCGAACCTCGCGGCCCTCGCGGGCCGAGATGTGGGCCGCCAGCGAGAACTGGAGCACCGCCTTGCCCGCCGGACCGTCGAGCACCGGCTCGCCGCCGGCCCGCAGCACGTCGATCAGGTGCCGGGTGCAGTCGATAAAGCTGTCGTGCCACTCGTAACGGTCAATCGGAATCTCGACGGTCTTGCCTTCGCGGAAGAGCATCAAGGGTGGCAGGTCGACGGTGCGCGCGGTGCAGCGATTGACGAATAGAATACCTCTGTCGCCGATCACCTCCACCCGGTCGTCGTCAGAGTAGTAGATGGAATCCATCACCATGTCGGGTGTGTGGGTGAAATCGAGCACGCCGTAGCGCCGCGGCGATTTGAACTGGAACATGATCGTCGCCGGGGCGTCCACCTCGGCGACGCGCCTGGGCACCATTCCCCCCACAGGGCTCGTGTCCATCCAGGCATAGACCCGCTCCACCTCGCCCATCAGGTAGCGGGCCAGGGAAAAGAGGTGGTAGCCGTGATCAAAGATCAGCGGGCCGCCGCCGCACTTTTTCTCGTTGATGCGCCACAGCCAGGAGGTGAGCGGCACCCGCCACTCGGTCTCGCTCTTGCCGGTGCCCACGTGCATACGGATCATCTGCGGCTCGCCGATCTCGCCGGCGTCGATCATCTCCTTGGCGCGGACGTGGGGCGGGTAAAAGACGAAATTCTCGTACACCCGCAGCGTGACCCCGGCCCGCTGCGCGGCCTCGATCATGGCGTCCGCTTCGGCCACGTTGAGCGCCATCGGCTTTTGCACCGACACCTGCTTGCCCGCCTCGCAGGCCGCGATGGTCATCTCGGCGTGCAGGTGGTGGGGCACCAGCAGCTCCACCAGGTCGATGCCGGGATCGGCCAGCAGCTCCCGGAACTCGGCATAGACCTTGTCCACGCCCCAGGCATTGGCCTTTTCCCGCGCCCGCGCCCGCTTGGTGTCGCACACCGCCTCGATGCGCGCATCGTCCCGGCCCTTGTACCCCAGCGCGTGCAGCCCTGAAATGCGCCCGCAGCCTACGATGCCTACCCGGATTGCTTCCACGGAGTTTCTCCCCTCTACTACCCGGTCAAGAGTTCGATGGACGCGGGGTAGGGCGCCAGGATCTGGCCGCCATCGGGCGTGACCAGGTAGAGGTCCTCGTTGCGCACCCCACCAAAGCCGGGGATGGCCAGGATGGTGTGGCCGGCGGCCATCGTCATCCCTGCTTGCAGCTCGACGTTGCGGTGGTGCTTGATGATGGTCGATGCCGGCTTCTCTTCGAATCGCAGGCCGATGCCGTGGACGATACCCTCCAGGTGATAGTCAGCCAGGCCATACGCCTCGCAGATCTCTTTTCCACGCGCGTCGATGTCCCGGACGATGACCCCGGGTACCATCATCTCCCGCGTGGCATGCAACATCTCGGCGTACGCCTCAAAGAGCTTGAGTTGCGTGTCACCGGGCTTGCCCAGGACAAAGGTGCGCGCCAGGTTGGCTCCGTAGCCTTCGACCTGCGGGGTCAGGTCGATCACCACCAGGTCCCCCTCCTTTACGGGTTGGGGGCTCATGCGCCCGTGGATCATGCAGGAGTCGATGCCGATGTTCACGTGGAGCGGGGTGCTGGTCCCTTCCGCGCCGGCTTTCATCATCGCGTACAGGGCCTCCGTGGCGATCTCGTGGGCCGTCGCGCCGGGCTGGAGCAGCTCGCGAGCGCGGTCCATGCCCAGCCCGGCGATCCGCTGCGCTTCGGCCAGGAGTTCGACCTCCTCCGGCTCTTTGACCATGCGCAGCGCGTCCATCACCGGGTCGGATGCCACCAGCTCGAATCGGGAGTTCATCTTGCGGAACCAGTCAACCAGAAAGGCGGGGGTGTCGAACCACAACTGCATGCCGATCTTGGGCTTTTCGCCCATGCCCGCCGCCTGCGCCGGTCCGAGCAGAGCGCGAAAGGCACCGCTCACCGCCGCCATCTGCTGGCCCACGTGGGTAAAGACCTTGACCTCCGCGTCGTCCATCTGCGCCCGCAATGCCGGTTCCTCGCCCGCAAAGGCGATCAGGATCGGCGCCCCCTCAAAGGGGAGTATGGCCCGGGGCTGGGCCCAGTCTCGCCCGAACAGGTAGCGGTAGTCGTCGTGGTTCATGATCATGATGCCGGCCATCCCCTGCTCGCGCATCAGGGCCTGGGCCTTGGCGATGCGGTCAAATCGGATAGTCATCGTTCACCTCCAGAATAGCGTTTCCTGTCGCTGCGTATACCTTTTCTACCTGACGCCCTCGTATCCTCTGTCGGCGGGCAGGCCCCTGCCCTGTGCCGCTGCCACAGCCAGCCGGTCGCAGCGCTGGTTCTCGCGGTTGCCGCTGTGGCCCCGGACCCAGCGGAACTCGACTTCGTGCTGCCCGCACAGTTCGACCAGCTCCCGCCACAGGTCGGCGTTCTTGACCCTGGAATCATCCGCCAGCCTCCAGCCGTTGGCCTGCCAGCGCGCGGCCCGGCCTTTGGCCATGCCCTCGACGACGTATTTCGAGTCGCTGTAGAGCACCACCGAGCACGCCTGCTTCAGCGCCTTGAGGCCCACGATGCAGGCCAGCAGCTCCATGCGGTTGTTGGTGGTCAGGCGAAAGCCTCCGGACAGCTCCTTGCGGTGGCCCTTGTAGCGGAGAACCACGCCGTAGCCACCCGGGCCGGGGTTGTCGAGGGCGCTGCCGTCGGTGTAGATGATGACCTTGCCAGCCTCGAGCAGGGCGTCCGGGCCGTCATCGTGGGGCAGCTCGGGTTGTGACTCCAGGAGCTCAGCCAGCTCGGGCGGCAGGTCGGGCATGGTGTCGGCCTGGCGCTCGCGCAGCCACGCGGCGGCCTCCTCGAGGGTGTAGAACCCCCGGTAGGCGGCGTTGGGAAAGCCCTGCACCTGCTCAGCCGCTCCGCCTTTGCCGAACCACTCGTGGTACAGTCCGGGCTTGTGCCCGCGGAGCACGACATAGTACTTCTTTTTTTTCTGGGCCATGGTCAATTGGTGATGGGAGCAGCGTGGTGAGATTGTCCCTCAACGGGTGCTAGAAACCGGGTTTTTCTTCCCCCGGCTGCTGCCACCCGCCGCGATGCAATCCGGTCGCCCTGGCGAGCTGCATCGTCGCAAAGGAAAAGCCCGGTTTCTGGCCGGCTTTGGGACAGCCCTACTGCTGTTTACACCACTCCTTTCCAGCTAGTTTCCTACTGTGCCACTATGCCACTATGCCGGTGTGTGCTATACCGGTGCAATCGATCATGAACGGATAGAAAACGATTGATACCTGCACGGCAGTGCTTCACCCGCCGGCCTGCTGTGGCTGCGGTGTTCCTCCTGGGCCAGGGACTACTCGGGTGAGAAGGCCACTGCTGTGAAAGCCACTACCCGCTCCTCCGGGTCCGGCCCTATCTCAGTATATGCAAAGTTGGCGCGCTGTCAACCCGGCATGCTTCTGCAATTTCGCTTGGTGAGGGGGCAGACGACACGAAAGAGAAAACAGCACACCGTGCATCCGGTGTGCCGTCTATTGTAGTCCCACGAGTCCCCAACCTGTCACAAGAAGTGACCACCCTGTCGTCTCGTGTCTGTCGTTAGTCCCGGTCTTCTATCCCTCCCCCACCGCCGGGGCAACCCAAGTCTCCCCGCGCAGGGCGGCGTCGCGGGCTGCCAGCAGCTCGCCCTCGCCATAGGGCGCGATCAGGCAGCCCGAGGCGCCCACGGCCCTGGCCATCTGGTAGGCCCGGGCGTAGGCCGTCTGGAAGAGCACCGGCACCGTCTCCAGGTTGGAGGCCAGCCGGATCTGGCGGTAGGTCTCGAATCCATCCCAGCCGGGCATCATGATATCGAGGATGATCAGGTCGGGCGGATTCTGCTTGGCGGCGGCCAGGCCCTTGGGCCCGGTGTTGGCGTAGCGCACCTCGTCGTTGCGCGCCCGGCCCAGCATCATCTGCACCAGCTCGCCCATCGAGGGGTTGTCGTCGACGACCAGCACCGAGCAGCCGTGGTCGCCTGCCGAGGCATCCAGCCCGGCCAGTTCGTAGGGCAGCGAGGGGTAGTAGGTGTCGCCGCGCAGCAGCGCGTTGCGGGCCGCCACCAGTCCCTGGGAGTGGACGGTGTTGTACAGGTAACCCGCCGCGCCGGCGCGTTTCGCCTCGGGATAGACGATGGCGGGCGAGACCCAGCCCACCAGCAGCACCGGCACGTCCTGAAGGGCAGGCGTCCATTTCAGCTTCCGGCAGAACTCGTATCCGTCCAGGTCGTGGGTGGACAGGCTGTAGACGATCAGGTCGGGCGGATCCTTTTCGGCGTCGGCAATCCCTTGCAGGCCGCTGCTGGCGAAGCGCAGCTCGTCGTCGCCGTGCCCGCCTAGGTCCAGCCTGTTGCGCATATTCGATTGCCAGTCAAAGCCCGAAATGGCCAGGATCCTGCAGCGTCTTGAATCTTCCATGTGCTTCTCTCCACTACTCCGCGCCCTTGCGGGCAGTGCCTAGCGCCGCCGCTTGCGCGACAGGCTCAGCGCCGTGAACAGGCCCTTGTCGCGTATGGTCTTGATGGCGATACCGCGCGACGTGATCTCGAAATACTTGCGCCCGTAGCGGGCCAGCTTGTCCTCGTCCAGCTCGATGCCCAGGCCGGGCGCGTCGGGCACGGCAACCGTGCCTGCGGCATCTACTTCTATCTGGTTGGCCAGGAGGCCATCGCGCGCCTCGGGGACCCAGCCCGGCGGCTCGTAGGGATACTCGATGGGGAAATTGCGGGGACCGGCGGCATAGACCTGCAAGTTGATCAGGAAGCCCAGGCCGTTGGTCCAGGTGTGGGGCGTGTAGCCCAGGCCCTGCTCCTTGCAGGCGTCCAGCACCTTTTGGGCGTCGCCGATGCCGCCGCCCATGGTCGCGTCGGGCTGGTAGATGTCATAGCTGCCCTTTTCGAGCATCACCTTGAACTCGTGCCAGCCGTCGTTCATCTCGCCCCCGGCGATCGGCACGCTGGAGCGGCGGCGCAGTTCGGCCTGCTGGTCGTAGGCCACCATGTCCAGCGGCTCTTCGATCCAGCCCACGTCCAGGTCGGCGCAGGCAGCGGCGAATTCGGTGGCCCGCTCCAGCGTCCACAGGGGAGCATCCTCGATGAGGGCCACGCGCCAGCCCTGGTTGGCGTCCACGCCCAGGTCCAGGCTGTCGCCCACGGCGCGGCGCACCGTCTCTACCTGGGCCACGTCCTCGGCGGGGTCAAAGCTGTGCACCCTGAGCTTGACCGTGCGAAAGCCCATCTCGCGGAGC
>JABAHP010001880.1_pt5 | contig 10458 bp, 6 predicted proteins | sample 7062081 | NCBI WGS metagenome assembly JABAHP01 (sample SAMN14534357, study PRJNA622989) | marine sediment metagenome | biome: marine biome [ENVO:00000428]; feature: marine pelagic biome [ENVO:01000023]; material: deep marine sediment [ENVO:00002113] | place: India: Gulf of Kutch | collected... | reverse complement strand
CTTCTGTGGCGATTGTAATTATACCAAACTTGGCCGGAATGTTCAACAAATATCGAAAAATTTAAGAAATTTTTCGATAATGAGTAAATGAGTGCATGTGTAAATGTGGGGAGAGTAATGTAGCATTTCTACCGGAGGCCGCGATTCGCATCGGACGGTATCACGTAGGCCCGTTTGGGCCGGAGTGAGAAAAGAAAATGCGAACCGAAGGTAGAAATGCGGAAAAAGGGAGAAAAGCTTAGCGAGAAAAGGGAAAAAATGACAAAAAAATTGCAGGATAATCCGCGTTTTTTGCGCAAAATTCGAGAAATTAAATTTTATGTGAAAAAAATTAAAAATTTAGCTTGACAGATATGTTACAGATGTAACAATAATATATGTTACAGATGTAACAGTATGGAGACCAATATGAAGAAGACACCTAAGATTTCAGAAGCGGAGTGGGAGGTTATGAAGGTACTGTGGAAGAAGTCACCGAAAACCGCTAACGAAGTAGTCAAAATCCTGTCTAAGAAGACCTCATGGAAGAGAGAGACCATAAGGACTCTTATTAATCGGCTGGTACAAAAAAAGGCCGTCGGTTTTGAGAAGAGGGGCAGGCAATACCACTACTTCCCACTGTTGACCGAGGCCGAATGTGTCAGGGAGGAAAACAAGTCATTTCTCAAGCGGGTCCACGGCGGCTCGATTGAACCGATGCTGACATCTTTTGTCGAGGAAGAGAAACTATCCGCTGATAAGATTGCCAGGCTTCGACGGATACTCGATGAGGCGGAGGCCAGTGATAAAGATAAGAAATAAATAGATTCGTCGCGATAGCGAAAGGATCAAAAATGGAAGCCATAAATATACAGTTATCGTCGTTATTTGAATGGCTCCTTAAGACCACTATTCAAGGCAGCGTGCTGATTGGTTTGATTCTGCTGGTCAAGGTAATCCTGCGGGGCAGGCTGCCGATTCGCTGGCACTACTTTCTCTGGCTGCTTTTGCTGATACGATTAGCAGCGCCCCGGCTGCCGCAGAGCAGGTTCAGCATCTTCAACCTTATTCCGGAGTCGCTTCAGACGGGACGAGTGGAAATATTGCCCCTGCTCTGGCTGCTCGGCGCTCTGGTTATGGCCGGTATCGTTGGCGCAAGAAACTTCTCTCTCTGGAGGACCGTTAGACGCGAGCGGCCGATTACCGAGCCGCAGATTCTCGATTTGTTAGAAGACTGCAAGATGGAGATGGATGTTAAGACAATTGTGGGCGTGGTTGTAAGCGATAGGGTCAAGAGCCCGGTCCTTTTCGGTTTTGTTCGGCCCCGGCTGCTGCTGCCCCAGGGCATCCTCGAAGCATACGGCCTTGAAGAGCTGCGATACATTTTTATCCATGAGCTGGCCCATTTCAAACAGCGTGACATATATCTTGGCTGGCTGATGGCTCTCTTGCAGATTCTGCACTGGTTTAATCCGCTAATGTGGTTTGCGTTTCATCGGATGCGGGTGGACCGTGAATTAGCCTGCGATGGACTCGCAGTTTCGAGGATGAATGCACATGAGCCACCTAAATACGGCCGGACGATTCTTGATCTTTTCGAAAGATTTTCACAGGTAAGTTACATGCCCTCAATAGCGGGCATATTAGAAGATTCATCTAAACTTGAAAGGAGGATTAAAATGATTGCAAAATTCAAAAAGACCTCACGTAAACGGTCGGCCGGGGCTGTCCTTGTGCTTGTAGCACTGGCTTATGTAACCCTCACCGACGCCTATTCGGCCCAGGTCAAATACGGCGGCGGAACGGGTGAACAGAATGACCCATATTTGATTTATACGGCCGAGCAGATGAACGCTATTGGCGCTGATGCAAATGATTGGGACAAGTGCTTCAAGCTGATGGCAGATATCGATTTGGCGTGCTTTACCGGCACATCTTTTAATATCATCGGATACTGGGTGGATTCGGGTTCTCCTGATAACAATCCTTTCACCGGCGTCTTTGACGGCAACGGCCATAAAATCTCAAACTTCAGCTATACTTCGACAGATACAGACCCCGTAGGACTTTTCGGGTACGTTAACGGAGAGATCAACAACTTAGGATTGATTTATCCTTATGTTGATGCGGGAACAGGTGGGGGTGTTGGATCGCTGGTTGGCTGGCTAATTAACGGAACCATTACCGCATGCTATGCTGAAAAGGCCGGTGTTTCGGGGCATCACTGGGTCGGCGGACTGGTGGGCAGGAATGGCGGCACAATCACCAAATGCTATTCAACAGCCAGCGTTTCGGGAACCGGATGGGATGCCGGCGGATTGGTGGGACAGAATGATGCCACAATCTCCAACTCTTATTCGGCCGCCGGCGTTTCGGGAGATAGATACGTCGGTGGACTGCTGGGAGAAAATTGTGGAACAATCACCGACTGCTATTCAGAAGGAGTCGTTTCGGGAACAAAGAATATCGGCGGCCTGACGGGGCGAAATTATTATGGCTTAATCTCCAAATCCTATTCAACGGCTTCCGTTTCGGGACAAAGGGATATTGGCGGGCTGATGGGAGCCAATTACGGAGAGGTTATATGTTCTTTCTGGGATATTGATACCAGCGGCCAGTCAACCAGCGCCGCTGGAACGGGTTTGCCAACGGTCAAGATGCAAATGCAGATTACGTTTACCGATGACGGCTGGGACTTCACTACGCCTATCTGGGCTATTGACGAGGGTGTCGATTATCCCCGGCTATGGTGGGAAACACCGGTGCTGCACACCGAACCCGAGCTAACTTTAGGGACCAGTAACATTATTTCGTGGGACCCTGTACCTGGTGTCAATGATTACTACGCCGGGTGTGCAGAGGATTCAAACTTTACCAGTATCCTGTATACCAGCGGCTGGATTACAGAAACGAGCTTCGAGTTCACGGGCCTGCAGTTGGGACAGCGCTACTGGTATAGCGTCAAGGCCAGAAATATAGCCGGCATCGAGACCGACTGGTCCAACGTGGAATCCTCCCTGCAGGTAACGCTTGCCGAGGCCGTAGAGATGATGCTTGAGCCGGAGAGTCTCAAGAATGAAAACATGAAGAACGCTCTTATCAACAAGATAAATGCAGTGCAGGGGATGATTGCGGAGGGACTGTACGCCGAGGCGCTGGATAAACTGCAAAATGACATCCTGCAGAAGACAGATGGCTGTGCCGAAACCGGCCAGCCCAACAAAAACGATTGGATAATAACCTGTGAAGGACAAAGCTGGCTCTATCCACTTGTCATAGAGACTATCGAGCGTGTAAGGATCCTTATGGAATAAAGTCTTTATGCCTATATCAACCACGACACAATAGTCAACTTCTTTGACTTTGCCATTATAGCTGAGAAGTGAATGGAAGAGCAATAGCGGGGCAGGCGTGGTAATTTAGAATTAAAAATGCAGAATTTAGAATTGGTGTGCAGTGCACCCCCTACCGAATAAACAATGGTGAGGCAAGCCCCATTCAACCCCGCCAACAAGATTTTCTTAGAATGTAAAAGGTTTGTAAAAATTGTTATTTTTGTTAACCTTTTTACCGGTTGCTGCGTCCAAATTAGTAGCCAGTTTTGTATGTTTAAGATACGGAGAAAAGTTATGCTGTCCAAACGACATATCATATTTGTTTCACTAATTGTGCTGCTTTCGACTGCGGGTCTCGGCGCCGACGGCTGCTTTGTCTGGCGAAAAGGCGCCGACCTGAACGAGCCGACGCAGAAAGCTATCATTTACTGGACAAAGGGTAAAGAGATAATCGTCCTTCAGGTCAAGTACGAAGGAGCTGCGGAGGACTTTGCCTGGATAGTGCCGCTGCCGGGCAAGCCGAAGGTTTCGGCCATCGATGCCGACAAAAGCCCGTTTGCTGAGATAAGTCTCTACACGCAATTGCGCCGGTGGTGGGGATACCGTGGCAGAAAGGCGGGAATTGAGCAGGAAGCGACGGTAACGGTTCTCGAACGAAAGATAGTCGGTATATATGACGTTGCTATTCTTGCAGCGAGCGATGCAGGTGCACTCGGTGAGTGGCTGAACCAGAACGGCTATGCTTTTCCCGAAAAGCGCAAAGACGTGCTCGCGCACTATACGAAGAAAAAGTGGGTGTATGTAGCTATGCGGATTGACCGTAAGGCACTGGAAAGCGATGAGGTCAAGAAGCTCAAGAGCGGCGAACTCCAGCCCATTCGCTTTACATTCGCAGCGAAAGAGATGGTCTATCCTCTGAAGATATCCTCCGTCAACGCCGGTGAGACCGAAGTGCTTTTGTATCTTTTAGCCGATACGCCTATGGTGGTAAAAAGCGAGTATAAGCGGGCCGGACTTTCAATCGAGGAGAATATCCATTACGGGTTTAATGTTTACACAATGCGTTACCTGGACCCTGAGTATGGCACATATCGCAAGGCTGCCGGTAAAGAACTTCCTCTCACCTGGGAGTCGCTGGGGCTGACGAAAGATAAGGAGCTTTCGTTGTGCAAATATCGCCCTGTTTATAAGGCAGAGGAGATGACGGACGATCTTGTATTCACTCGCTTTGAGCCAATGTCATACTGGAGAAAACGGTTCTCGAGAGAACCTCATAAACAGGATTACCAAACAGAAAGAGAGCGGAAATTAGCGTTTACCGTTCTCGCCTGGCATGAAAGAAGTCTATTGCAGGAATTCGCCAAAGACAAATATTCGGAAAACAGAGAATTGGTGGCTATGCATCCGAAAGCATCTGAAAGGCTCCTGATTGAACTGGCCAAAGACGATGACTATCGGGTAAAGTATAATTTGGTCACGAACAGCGATTTGCCTGTGGCTGTCCTTAAGAGACTAACAAAAGATGAGGACTGGAGGATCAGGGAAGGAGCGGGAAGACATCACAACACTTCCATTGACTTAATTGAAAAACTGGTGAAGGACAAATCCGTGTATGTGAGACTCAGTGTAGTACAGCATCACGCGATTACAAGAAGATTGCTTGAGATTTTGTCAAAAGATCCGGATGAATATGTTCGAGCAAGTGTGGCTTATAATCAAAGGACTTCTGTTAATCTGCTGCGAAAGCTTGCGAATGACAAGAGTCCACATGTACGTGCCTGCGTTGCCCAACAGAGACGTTTACCTGAGGAATTACTGGAAGAGCTTGCACGCGACAATCGCGCCGAGGTAAGAAAATCGGCAGCCGTCTTCCAAAAGCTTCGTGTTGAAACGCTGCTTATGCTGTCAAGTGACACAAGTGCAAGTGTGCGGGCAGGAGTAGCTTACAACTCTCGAACTCCTGTAGAAGTACTAAAAAAGCTCGCCAAAGATAAAGAAACAGGGGTTCGCTCAACTGTTGCGGGAAATCCGAATACACCTGACGATGTTTTGGTATCTCTCGCAGAGGATGATGAATATTGGGTCAGATATTGTGTTGCTGACAACGCCCGGGCTCCCGCGGATGCCCTGTTAGAACTGGCAAAGGACCATAACAAAAGCGTGCGAATGGAGGTGGCCCAAAATCGGAATACACCAGTCAACGTATTGCAGATACTGACCAAAGACGACGACTCGCACGTATCTAAAGCCGCCGGATTGGCACTTGAGGAGCGTGGGCTTTGAGGGGCTTTGGCCGGAAATAGCAGTTCCGGAAATAGTCGTTTCAGCCGTCATTTAATCATTTCTAATTCTTGACTTTTTGGGCGGTTGGGGGTATTTTATTGGGTATAAAAATTAGTTCAAGGATGGAAGAAAAGTCTTATGAAAAAGAAGAAATCCAAGAAGGCAGGCGGGAAGTCGTCAAAGGAGCCCGCGGCCGAGCAGGCTTTTGAAAGCCGGGTGGGTGTCGAGGACATGCGAATCCTCGACGAATTGAAGAAATCATACCTGAATTATGCGATGAGCGTAATCGTATCGCGTGCCCTGCCGGACGTTCGGGACGGCTTAAAGCCGTCGCAACGACGAATCCTTGCTGCGATGAACGATTTGAATCTTGGGCCGCGAAGCAAGCACCGCAAATGCGCGAAAATCGTCGGCGATACGGGGGGCAACTACCATCCTCACGGCGACCAGGCCATCTACGACACTTTAGTGCGATTAGGCCAGGAATGGAGTATGCGGTATACGCTGGTTGACCCGCAGGGTAACTTCGGCAGTATCGATGCGGACCCGCCGGCCGCGATGCGATATACCGAGGCGAGGATGGCTTCGCCGGCAATGGAGATACTCGAAGATATCAACTACGATACGGTGGATTTTGTACCCAACTACGACGAGACGCGTAATGAGCCGACAGTTCTGCCGTCGAAATTTCCGAACCTGCTGGTCAACGGGTGTACGGGGATCGCCGTGGGTATGGCGACCAATATCCCGCCGCATAATATCGGTGAGGTTTGCGACGCCCTGCTGCTTGTCATAAAAGACCCGAAATGCGGATTCAAGGATATTATCAAGTGTCTGCCGGGGCCGGACTTTCCGACGGGCGGAATCATTTGCGGAAGAAAAGGCATTGTGGACGCTTATATGGGCGGGAGGGGACATTTGACCGTCCGTGGAAAGATCGATATCGAAACGAGCAAGAGGGGCAGGGAAAGAATCGTAATAAGCGAAATACCGTATATGGTTGTCAAGACCAATATTGTCTCGAAAATTGCGGCCTGTGTTCACAGCGGAACGATAGGGGAAATCGCCGACGTCCGGGACGAATCGGACCGCCACGGCATGAGGATTGTCGTGGACCTGAAAAAAGATGCCGATGCCGAAATCGTATTGAACAAGCTGTATCGTTACACGCCTCTGCAAAGCACGTTCGCTATCGCCAATATCGCGCTGGTTAATAACAGGCCCGAAACTCTCAATATCAGGCAGATGCTTGATTGTTTCATCGAGCATCGCAAGACGGTTGTTCGCCGGCGAAGCAGGTTCCTGCTTAGAAGATGCAGAAACAGGGCGCATATTTTAGAAGGCCTTATCCTGGCGGTCAGCGACATCGACGATATCATACAACTGATAAAGAAATCGCCCGATGCGCCGACGGCCAAGCTGAACCTTATGAAAAAGCCGCTTCGGTTGACTGAGTCAGCCACGCTTAGAGAACTTCTGCCGGAGGCTTTTGTCAGAGAAAAAAAGAAATCGAAACACTTTCTCACCGGCCCGCAGGCCGATGCGATTCTGGCGATGCAGTTGCAGCGGCTGACCGGGCTGGAGATGAAAAAGCTGGCCAAAGAATACGCCGACCTCGCGGAGCAGATAGAAGGTCACGAGGCGGTTTTGGGCAGAGAAGAGGTTCTGCTGGATATCATTCGCGAAGACATCTACGAGATGAAGGAGAAATACGGTGATAAGAGGCGGACGCAGATTACCGCACAGGTTGAACAGCTGGAAATAGAAGACCTTATCGCCGAAGAGGAAGTGATTGTTACGGTAAGCCACAGCGGATATGTCAAACGGATGCCGCTGGATACCTACCAAAGGCAAGGCAGGGGCGGCAGAGGGATTATCGGCTCGGATACCAAGGCGGGAGACTTTATCGAGCACCTCTTTACCGCCTCCACTCACGATTATCTGCTTATATTTACGAATCGCGGCAAATGCTACTGGCTGAAGGTCTACGACGTACCGAGCATGTCACGGCAGAGCAAAGGCAGAAATATCGTGAACCTGCTGAAACTGGGAGACCAGAAAGTAGCATCCATAATCAATGTTCGCAGGTTCGATGATAAGGACGAGGCGGGACAGCGCCAGCTTATTATGGCTACGAAAAACGGCCTTGTTAAAAAGACCAAACTCAGCGCCTACAGTAATCCGAGGTCGGTCGGCGTCATAGCTATCAAGCTCGATCCCAACGATGCAGTGATTGGAGTGGCCCTGACGACCGGCAACGACCAGATTGTACTTGGGACTCGCGACGGTATGACGATACGCTTCGACGAGGGACAGGTTCGGTCCATGGGGAGGGTCTCCCGCGGGGTCAAAGGCATAAAGCTGCGTTCCGGCGACTCGGTGGTCGATATGGTTGTAGCCGAAGAGAAAGCCTCGCTGCTTACGGTTTGTGAAAACGGATACGGCAAACGAACGAGCCTTGAGAATTACCGAACGCAAGGCCGGGGAGGTGTGGGTCTCAAAAACATAAAGACGACTGTCCGCAACGGCAAGGTGGTTGGGCTCAAAGCCGTGCAGTATAAGGACGAGCTGATGCTGATAACGGCCAGCGGAATGATTATTCGCACGGGACTGGATGAAATCCGGTCGATTGGCAGGAACACGCAGGGTGTGCGATTAATCAAGCTCAAGGCCGGTGATAAACTCGTGGCGGCTGAGAATATAGCACCCGAAAGCGCAAATAATCGGAAAGAAAACTCCGGCAGCAGTCAGGAGCCAAAATCCGAAGACAGGTCCGAACCGGAAGCTAAAGAAAAGGTTAGACCAAAACCGAAGACTAAAACAAAACCAAAATCCAGGCCCAAACGCTTAAAAAGTAAAAATGCAAAAAGGCGGAGGTAAAATTGGAATCGTGTTTGTTATTCCGTTGCCGGCCGATGTGTATGGACGCTATTCGTTATGAAAAGATCCAAGCCCATTTATGTAATAGCCGGTAAAGAAGAATCCCTTGTGAACGATAGGTGCCGGGAAATGCTCGATGAGCTTGTAGAGCCATCGGAACGGGCAACGGGTCTTTTTAATGCCGATCCCAAGGAAGTTACGGCAGCCGATATTCTTGACGAGCTGCGGACGGCCCCGTTCTTAACAGACAAGCGGGTTGTTGTTATCAAGGGCGCCGACGAATTCGTATCCCAAAACCGCGAGTTACTCGAAAAATATTTCGACAACCCCTGCCCGACAGGCATACTTATATTGACCGTCGGTAATTGGCCGGGCAATACCAGATTAGCTAAGAAGCTTCCCAGCGTTGGTAAACTAATCAGCGTAGCGCAGCCCAAGGGCTGGCAACTGCCTTCGCGACTAATGCAATATGCAAGCGATGCATATTCGAAAAACCTGAGTAAAGATGCGGCCGAGCTTCTGGTCGAGCTGGTAGGCGACGACCTTGTCCGGCTGTATAGTGAAATCGACAAACTGGCGTTGTTTGCAGATTCCGAAAAGAAGATAACAACGGGGCATGTGGAGAAGCTGATAGGCCATAACAGGATATTCGGTGCTTTTGAGGTGATTGATAAATGTTTGGCCGGCAATGCCGGTGCGGCAGTGGAGAGGCTGAGAAATATGTTCGCATCGGACAGATCAACCGAGTTCAGGGTGGTCGGGGCGTTCGCATTTCATTTTCGCAGGATGTTCAACGCCAGAGTCTTGCTTGATGAGGGTGTTCGTCCGGATGCGATTGCGAAAAAACTGCAAATATGGGGCAATAAAGACAGCTTTTTTGCGCACTTGCGTAAAATGACTCTGAAACAAATCGGCGACGGTATACAACAATTGGCCGGCATCGATTACGCCATAAAGACCGGCCAAACAACGCCACAGATCGCAATAGAACGACTGGTTCTAAATCTTGCTGCACTGTAAGATGGTTTATCTAATCCGTTAAAACATAATAGATTTTTCTTCGTCCTTTTCCACTTTGGTCTCGTTGATTTCTGCGAGCCATTTTTCTGATTGGTCTTTGGTGTAGCCTAAGAAGGCGCTGGTTTTGTCGTGGTTTCTGAAGGCCCTGGAGGCCCTGCCCTTGTTGGTATTTGCATAGCAGTATATGCAGCCGTGTGGACACGTATCATAAGTGCCGATGTCGGTGCTTTCAGTGCAGCCGCACTCGTCCCTTGTGGGTTTATGTTTAAAAGAGAAGCCTTCCGGGGAAAACAGGTCCTCAATAATCCGGCCGTCGATACAATGTGCTTTATTTATTTTATCGCCAACCAGGTAATCGCCGCAGCAGGAAAACATACGGATTCCGAAACGATCGGCGATGGCCGCCAGCTCGTTTGCCATCTCGATTTTGAAATCGCCGCTGCAATCAAAGATTTTCAGGTCGTGTGACTTTTCAAATTCGGCAAAATTGCGAATGACTTTGCCGTACCGGGCCACGAAGCTGAAGTAGCAGCGTTCAACGTATCCTGCCAGCTCGGAGGCAAGCTCTTCAAAGGCCCTGATGTAAAAATCGCGGTCGGAAATACCTGATATAAAAATGGGATCGAATCGCCAGTTTATGTGCCTGGGGGAGTAGGTTTTGCTCAAGTGCCTGAGGCTTTCAATTGCTGCCTGCTTTTCTACATTACTTTCAAAAACAGAGGGGATGCCGGTAACGGTATAATTAAAATAGAATTTATAGCCCATAGTTTCCATTTTCCTGAGGTTCTCAAGGAAGGGGCTAAAGTTCTTTGACCAGAACACAAAGCAAACTACGTCCTCTGGCTTTAGCGAAACGATATATTTTTGTCCTCCGAATGGATGCACAACGCCGGTAAAGCCTTCGGTTAGTCGATGCATAAACCAATCACCGTAAAAGGCCGGGATGTCTGTTCTGCGTGAT
>JABAHP010014255.1_pt2 | contig 10460 bp, 16 predicted proteins | sample 7062081 | NCBI WGS metagenome assembly JABAHP01 (sample SAMN14534357, study PRJNA622989) | marine sediment metagenome | biome: marine biome [ENVO:00000428]; feature: marine pelagic biome [ENVO:01000023]; material: deep marine sediment [ENVO:00002113] | place: India: Gulf of Kutch | collected... | reverse complement strand
TTTTTTTTATCATAATTAAAGAAATTGTTTGCAATTCCTCCTAATTCTTATTATTATGCAGATAGAGTAGATGTAAAGAAAATTCTTCGAACATCGAAAAAACGAACGAAAAAACGAAAGTGAACTCGAAAAACAGGATGGAATAGAATGGCGTACGGAAGACGAGTAGAATTCGAAGCAGTAAGAGAAGTAGCATTTGGTGGCATAGGCGCAGCTTATGCAACACTTGGAACTGCTTTCTCAGATAATGCCAGACTTCTTGGCATAACCAATACAACAAATCAAGATGTATATATATCATTTGATGGCGTAAACGATCATTTAAGAGTCGCAGCCGGAAGTTTTAAACAATATGATTTAACAGCAAATAAAGTAAGAGATGATGGGTATTTCATTGCAACAGGAACTCAATTATATCAAATGAGGGCCGCAGTTGCTCCCACCTCTGGCGCATTATGGGCAGAAGTCATAATAGCAACATAAGGAGGAATTATGAGTAGTCAAGGATCGATAGGAAGAAATCTTCCTGGAAATAGTGTACAAGTAGTTTCTACATCAACAGGAGCTGCAGCAAGCACATTTGTTGTTCTTCCTTTTGATGATACCATTCCTCAACAAACAGAAGGTGTAGAATTTATAACACTTGCTATTACTCCTACAGAATCAACTAATTTACTTTTGATAGATTTTACTTCTTTTGCAGCAGCTGATAGTGCAGGGCAAGCTATTACAGGTATAGCATTATTTCAAGATGCAACTGCTAATGCTTTAGCAGCTGTTACAGCAGATGTAGCTCCTAATGTTCAACCGGATATAAATACTGTTCAACTGCGTCATATAATGACAGCAGGAACTACCAGTTCTACTACTTTTAAAATAAGATTTGGAACCAGAGCAGTAACAGATACTGCTACTATAAATGCTGATGCAGCTGGATCCAGGAGATATGGCGGAGTTGCAGCAACTGTTTTTACTATAACAGAAATAGAAGTATAAGGAGCTAAATATGAATGAATTATATTACTTTACCGAAAACGGAAACGGAGCATATATAGAAGGGTATGAAGGAGATAATATTTATAATCCGAATACTTGTTTATTAGTAACGAAACGACCTACGAATGGAGGATATGTTTGGGATACAAATAGCGAAGCATGGATTCTAACAATGACATCTCAGCAAAATTATATCAGAAGAATTAGAAATCTGGAACTTGCTAGAACAGATAAATATGTGCTTCCGGATTATCCTCTTACAGCGGAACAAGTAGAAGGAGCTAAAACTTATCGTCAAACACTTAGAGATGTACCGGATAAATTAGATCCCGCAGAAATGGTAATGCCACAATGTCCTTCTTATTTGGATCCTATACCATAAGGAGGAAAATATGAGCACACAAATACCTGCTACCAATCCTTTAGCGTATGTAGGAATTAAAGAGACGGATCCTCCTCAACTTTATTTTAGACCACGAGCACCACTTGCAACAGATTCCAGACCTTATGATAGAGGCGATATTTGGATAGATACAGTTGCTTTAGAAGCATATATCTTAGCTTTAAATATTGGCGGCGTTGCTAGTTGGATTACAATGACGACAGTGGGAGCTATAGAAACATTAACCGGAGATGCCGGAGGAGCTGTAAGCGGAGATGGCGTAAATAATTTAAATCTCGTAGGAGGAGTTGGAATTTCTACTACAGGAACTCCCGGAACAAATACCGTTACAATAGATAGTACCGGAGGATTTTTAAATTGGACAAGAGTTGCTGGTGTAGCGCAAGCTATGGCAGTAGACTCAGGATATGTTCCTACTAATGCAGCACTTACTACTTTAACACTACCGGCGGCAGCTGTTGTAGGAGATGAAATAGCAATTGTTGGAGAAGGAGCCGGAGGATGGACAATAGCACAGAATGCAGGTCAGTCTATTCAATTCGGAAATCTTTCAACAACAGTTGGAGTCGGAGGATCTTTAGCATCCACTAACAGATGGGATACGGTATATATCACTTGCAGAGTAGCGAACACGACATGGTCAGTAACAGGAAACGTAGGCGTACTTAACGTCACATAGGAGCGAATAATGCCTTTTCAAGATTCAACGAACTTAAATCACGTAAGCAAATATATTGTAGATGCGAATGGAGATACTCCTTATACTACTATCCAAAGTGCTTTAGATGCTTCAAATGCAGAAGGATTAGGAGGATGTGTATATGTTAGATCAGGTACGTATGTAGAAGATTTAACTCTTTATGATGGTGTAGGAATAACTGGATGCTCATTAGATACTACTATAAGAGGAAATCACACACCTCCTGCTAGTGGATTATTTACTTTTTCAGATGTATATTTAAGTGCATTCGCAGGAGATATTTTTGCATCAGCAGTTGCCGGAAGCTCTACATTAACATGTACTAATTGTTTTGTAACAATAGTAAATGGATATCTTTATGATCTTCCTAATTGGACCGGAACTTTAATTATTAATAATTGTTTAGAAGTTTCATCAGTAAATGGGGTTATAAATAATACCGGTGGCTCGCCAATTTTAATCTTAAATAGTGATATAGGTGTAGGTACCGGAAATACATTTACTGCTTCTAATGGAACTGTTGATATTATAAGTTCTCAAATAGGATGTCCGGCTACATTTGGAGGAACTGCTACTGTCACAGTTGATGAAGGATCTTCTTTATTAGGAACTGTGACTACAGCAAATACAGCAACAACATCTATAACACATACGCGCATAGTTACAGGAGTAAATCAAGCAATTACTCACGGATCTGCTAATGAATTATCTCTTTCTGATGTAACGATAGATACTTCAAATGCAACATCAATTGGAGGAGCCGGCGCTGGAAATCTTCAAATAGGAACAATTACATTCTTAGATAATTCAGTAATAGCCGGAACTTTAACAGTTGATAGAACTCCTACTTTAACAACAGGTGTAGTAAGAGCCACTACAGAAGAACTTATAGGATCTGGAGCCGGAGCTCAAAATGTTATAGATATCACCCCAGCCGTTGCAATTGGAGGTGTAGCATGGCGCGGAGTAGATATAGATGGAGCAGCATTAGATCCTACAGCAGGAAGTTCATCAGTATATGGCTTTGCAGTAGATTTATCAGGTGTGGATCAGACAAATGATCCTGATTTAAGAGGAATAGATATCATATTACCTGCAACTGCGGGACTCGGATGTGATAATGCACTGCATGCTACAGGTTTTGGAATTACTTCAATGATAAATTGCACTGAAAGAGAAGCCGGATTTTATACTGATTCTGTAATAGAACAAGATGCTGATCTTACTGCATTTACAGCTGTAGACACAGGCTTTTCTCATTTGGTAAATGTAGACAGAGATGGAAGCACAGGAGGTGATTTTCATGCATTAGATGTTTCTGTTACAGGAACAGGGACTGCTAATGTTTATGCCGTAGGTGCTAATCCTGACGTGGGAGTAATTCATCAGCATACGGGAGTTTTTGCAGCAACGGCTCAATCATGGAAATTTAACGGAGGATATACGGATGTCACGGCAGCTTTTGATAACCCGGCTGTAAATGTTACAATTTTTGATGCTGATAATGATTATATTTATATCGGATCTAATGCAGTTTTTTCTGAAATAAGGGTTCTTTTAAATACCGTATCCGGAAGAAATATATTTCCTGTATTTGAATATTCAACCGTGGGTCCCGTATGGGTACCATTCAGTCCAACTGACGGTACAAATGGCTTTACCCAAAATGGAATAATTGAATTCGATAGCGCTAACTTAGCAGGATGGGCATCTGTTTTAGTAAACGGAGCTAATCATTTCTATATTAGAATTCAAAGAACAAGAAATAATATTGTTACTACTCCTATAGAAGAAATTATTAGAATCCTGCAACCAACCACTTATTATTGGGATGATGCCGGAGATGTTCTTGCAGCATCCGTAACAGCGGCAGGTCTTGCAGATACTACCCAAGGTCAACATGAAATAGCTACTTATGGTGCGAGTGGTGTTCTCGCCGGTATTGGTCCATTAACTAACGGACAACTTGTAATAGGATCAACTGGAGCACAAGCAGTAGCCTCGACATTAACTGCCGGAGCCGGGATTGCAGTTACAAATGCAGCAGGCTCAATTACTATCACTAATACCGGAGCAGCTCCTACATGGTCAACAATAACTGCCGGAGGTGCTTTATCAGTAGATAACGGATATATATGTATTGCTCCTGGAGGGGCATTAAGTTTATCACTTCCCGGAACTTCAGCCGTAGGAGATGAAATAGAAATAGTATTAGATGGAGCAACTTCATGGACAGTTACACAAGGAGCCGGTCAAAGTATAGGATTTGGAATATTTACAACAACAGTAGGCGCAGGCGGAAGTTTAGCCTCTTCTGCACAAGGAGATTCTATTAGAATGGTATGTAGTGTTGCAAATACTAAATGGAATGTGATTTCCAGTATTGGAAACTTGACAGTAACATAGGAGAAAATAATGGCAACTAATAATTGTGTTAACACTTATATTGTGCCAACAACAGCTAATGAAGTCACGATGCCTTCACAACCTGCATTTTTAGCTTATTTAGCTCTCGGAGATGATGATCTTAATGTAACGGGAAACGGTACTCTTTATCAATTAGGAAGCGGAAATGCATTAACTGAAAGATTTGATAGTAATGGAGACTTCAACACTAATGGTACTTTCACAGCTCCGGTTACAGGAAGATATTACCTTACAGCTTCTGTCTTATTTTTACAAGCCGGTGCCGGAACCACTGCGGATGCTAGAATAACGACTTCAAATAGAACTTATAGGTATGTAGATGGATGTAGTACTAATGTAGCAACCAATGGATCTATTGCCATGGTAACAGTAGCTGATATGGATGCAGCAGATACGGCTACCTATTCAGCCCTTGTAAATGGTGTAGGAGCAGATACTGTAGATATAGACGGAAGTAGTGTGTTATGGACTTATTTTGGAGGAAATTTAGAAGTTTAAAGGAATAATATGGCAACAAATAATTGTATTAATACCTATATCGTACCTACTACAAATAATGAAGTCACTATGCCTTCACAACCTGCATTTTTGGCATATTTAGATGCAGGTGATACAGATGCTGATGTAACAGGGAATGGTACCGTCTATCAATTAGGAAGTGGAAATGCTTTGACAGAAGTATTTGATCAGAATTCTGATTTTAATACTAATGGTACTTTTACAGCTCCGGTTACAGGAAGATATTTTCTTTCTTCATCCATTACATTTTTACAAGCCGGTGCCGGAACTACAGCAGGCATTTTAATAACGACTTCAAATAGAACTTATAGATATGAAGATAGTTGCAATACATCAGCAGCAAATAATGGATCTATTTTATTAAGTGCTTTAGCAGATATGGATTCAGCCGATACAGCTACTACTTCAATATTTATAAATGGAATTGGAGCTGATACAGCTGATTCTTTTGGTAGCGCAACTTTATATACTTCATTTAAAGGAAATTTAAAAATTTAAAAGGAAAGAAAATGACAGAAAATAATTCAGTAAATACATACATAGTACCGACAACAACTAATGAAGTGACACTTCCGGCACAGCCTGCATTTTTAGCTTATTTAGGAGCCGGTGATACAGATGTTGATGTTACTGGAAATGGTACGGGTTTCAGAATTGGATCCGGAAATGCATTAACCGAAGTATTTGATCAAAATGCTGATTTTGCCACAACCGGATTTTTCACGGCTCCTGTAAATGGAAGGTATTTTTTTACAACTTCTATTATGTACACCCAAGCCGCGGCTGGAAATGACGCAACTGCATCTTTTGTTGTAGGAGGAATATTTTCTGCTTATCAAAATGGAGCAGAGACAAATGCTGCCGGAGAAGGTTCCGTACGTCTTTCTATTTTAATAGATATGGATGCAGCAGATACTTGTGAAGCTAGAGTTAATGTAAGTGGAATTGGAGCTGATACAGCAGATGTATTAGGAAGCGCTACACTCTATACTTATTTTGGAGGAAGTTTAGTAACTTAAAAAAGGAAACGACAATGAAAACAATATGTGAAAGCGGATTTAAAATATCTTCCGTGGATAGAAAAGCTTTAGATCATTATTTAGTGATAACACCAAAAGAATGGGCAACAAATGCATTAGCAGGAATGATAAATAAAGCTATTAAAATAATAATTAGAGATTGGATAGAAATTTATAAATCAAAACAAGAAGATGTTATTTCAGGAGATTTAGCAATTCTAATTCCGGCTATTATAGCTATGGAAGAATTTGTAAATTACAATATTCCTATTCCTAAATTAGAAGGACAAATTCAAAGAGAAGATGAACCGACTAAAGAAATATGGAATTCAGGTTTTGATATTGAAGATTATGAAGAAGCAGCTTTAAGAGCTTATTATAAAGATCCTGAAGGAATGCTTAGATATTTCATGGAAAATAAAATATATCAACGAAGAAAGAGATTCGTAGAAGATAATCAAAAAGAATTTATAAAAAGAAAAGATATCATCCCTGTAAAACAAGATGATTTTATAAATGTAGTATGCAGAACTCCTGGATACAAAAATAGAGCTCAAAGAGAAAGTGAATCTATTTAATTTCTATCTTAACAGGATACAATGACTCGACTTGTTTGATTTTATTTTTGGAGAGCCGAGTCATATATCCCTTACAATCCACAAATTTAATATCTCCATTTGACCAAAATTCCATAAAATCTACTCTATATTTTATTCCGCCAGGAAGATCGAATGGAACTTGTCTCAAAAAGAATAATACTTCACCTGTTCGTTGTAGTAATTTCAATATTCCATAATACTGAGCTTCTTTTTTGCTATCAAAATGTTTTTCATCAACTTTCTGTGGTTTTGCATGATATTTATGCTTCACTAACCTCTTCTTGTGTAACTGCGCCATTTGTAAACTCCTTTATTCGTTTGTGTGTATTTCTATTTGGTCCATATTTCCCTTGTAGCCAATAAGTTACTGTTGATTTACTTACTCCTACAGATTTAGCAAAATCAGCTTGTGTCATTTCATGTTTTCTAAGCCAATCTCTTAGTTTCATTATTTCTTTCCTTTATATTCTTTAAGAAATATTCCTTCTAATATTCCAATATCTTTAGAATGTTTTATTAAGTAAGTAAAACCCACTCCACTTACTGCTAAAAAAGGTATTAAAATACTAAAAATAATTGTTAAAACTTGATAATTTTCCATCTTTTTCTCCTGAGTTCAATTTTTCTTAACTTTTTTCCTTGGCCTTTAAAATAACATATCCATTAATATGAGGTCAACCTTAAAAAAATGGAGGTAAATATGAATGAAAAAGAAACAAAAAGATTACAGTTGATTAAAGAAAAATACTGTAAGAACTTTACGGTTCAGGAAACTGAACACTTTCTATATGTATCAGAAAAACTAAAATTAGATCCTCTTATGAGGCAAATATATGCTATTAAAATGGGAGGAGAGCTTTCAATACAAACATCTATCGATGGATTTAGATTACTTGCAGAAAGAACAGGTAAATATTCACCCGGAGAAGATGTTCATTATGAATATACTAATGAAGAAAAAACACAACTTTTATATGCATCCGCTACTGTTAAAAAAAGAACCGATGATGGAACATGGCATAATATCACAGGAAGAGCATATTGGAAAGAATATGCGAAACCAAATGCTAGATTTTGGAAACAACTTCCACATGCGATGCTTGCCAAATGCGCAGAAGCTGTTGCACTTAGAAGAGCATTTCCTGATGCTTTAAGCGGATTATATATTCAAGAAGAAATTAAGAATGGAGATTATATTTCAGAGGATGAAGTAGCTGAGATAAAAAAACTTTTGGCTCCTCTTTCTAATGGAAAATATGATGCTTTATTGCAAATATTAAAAATAAAAGATATGGCAGAAGTACCGGCCGGAGCTTACGAAAAAACTTTTAACTTTATTAAAAATTATGTAAACAAACATACAGGGGAGAAAAAATAATGAAATTTACAAATTATATCCAAGGGACTAAAGAATGGCTTGCTTGGAGAAAAACAGGAGTAACTGCATCTGATGCAGCTATTATAAATGGAACAAATACATTTGGTGGGAATTCTCCACTAAAATTATATCGTAAAAAATTTGAACTTGCTGAAGAAGAAGCTGTTAATTCTTATATGGAAGAAGGAACAAAACTTGAAAAAGAAGCTCTTGAGTGGTTCAATAAAAATCATAACACGGTATTTATCAAACCACCAGGAGCACATCATGACAGATATGTATGGTTACTTGCGTCACTTGATGGTTATGATAAAAATAACAAAGATTATTTGCTAGAAATTAAATGCGGGGCTGCAACATATGAAAAAGCAAAAGAGGGAATTGTCCCTCCTTATTATCAAGATCAAATTCAGCATCAATTGTTTGTAGCGGATAAAAAATTTTGTTATTACTTATCTTATCGTCCTGATAAAGAACCTATCGTTATAATCGTTGAAAAAGATGAAGAATATTTTAAAAAAGTATTTGAAAAAGAAAAAGAATTTTATAATTGCATGGTTAATTTAATACCACCTGCTCTTTCCGAAAAAGAGTTCGTTGAAATAAAAGAACCATCATCTAACAAAATAGCAGAGAATTGGAAAAAAGCTAAAGAAGCTTTGAAAGAAGCTGAGAAAATAGAGAAATTAGCTCGTGAAGCTTTAAAGGATGAGACAGATGGGGGGAATTGTATTTTCCCCGATGCATTTGTAAAAGTAGAGCTTCGAAATAGAAAAGGTCTTATTGATTATGATAAAGTCTGTAAAGAATATGGAATTTCCAAAACAGAATTGGAAAAATTTAGAAAACCGTCATCTTCAGGACTTTATCCGATTATTATAAAAGGCGCTTAACTTAAAATATTGTTTATGATAAACCTTATAAAAAATACAAGGCCACTTAAAAGTGGCCTATAAATTTAACAACTCTCCAACCACGGAGATAGCATACAAATCTAAAGGAGATATACGCTATGAATTCTAAGGATAAACAAAGTCAAGAATTAAATCAAGTAAATGATGAAAAAAAAATAAAAAGAGATTTTAAAGGGATTTGGATTCCTAAGGAAATATGGTTATTCGAAGGATTAACTATAGCAGAAAAAGCTCTTTGGGCAGAAATAGATTCTCTTTACGATGAAGAGAAAGGAGGATGTTATGCATCTAATGAATATCTTTGTAAATTTAATGGTGTAAAACTTCGAGTTCTTCAAAGAATGATCGCTAATTTAAAAGCAAAAGGATTAATAGAACAGGTAGCTTTTGATGGAAGAGAAAGAATTATCAAAGCCGTTGTACCTCAACGAGTGTCATATCAGACGTGTCAAATATGTCATGGCAGAGATGAAGAAAATGACACCCATATAATAAAGAATATAAATAAAGAAATATCCTCTAGCGAGGATATAAAGAAAGTCACACGCGCAACTTTCGTTTCAACTACAAATTCAGAACATAAAAAGCTTGAAGAAAAATATGGAAAGGAAAAAAGAGAGTGGTGTTATAATCGACTTAGTGAATGGAAGCAGGATAAACCTAAGCAGCAGTGGAGCAAATGTGATTATAGAACAATACTACGTTGGGTATCAGATGCTTATCATGAAGAGCAGCTTAAGATTAAAAAGCGTGAAGGTTTTGATGCAAGAGCGAAGAATATAGCTATGGCCTCTAAAATAACTACTAATTTTAAATCTCTAGCAGAACAAAAAGGAATTCAGATTAAGACAAACATGATGGCTATTTCATTCGTTTTTTTGAAAGATAATAAAGAACCTATTGTAATAGAATATTCAAATAAAGCATTTAAAGAACAAGTAGATAACATAATGAGAAAATTAAGACTAATTTAAATAAAGGAGATAATTATGTTTTTAAAAATAAAAGGAAGTGATTTAACTGAATTTTATTATGCAATTGAAAGTATTAAATGCATTTGTATTTATGATCGTCAGAAATATGCACAAAAAAAAACGTTTAAGCAATTTAAAAATACTTTAGAATATGAATGCTATTATGAAATCCATATTTATTTTAAAAATAAAGAAAATGAAGAACAAAAATGGGTATTAAGAGAATGTGCTATAACAAATAAAAAAAATTACATTGAATTTATTGAGCAGTTGAAAAAAATATCTCTTAATTATGTTTCAAATAGCGATTAAACGCGTTTTAAGGTACCAAATTTGCAATAAAATGAAAAAAATGATACCAAGGTCGGCTAAAAAATTTTAAGCGCAAAAAACGTAGTGTATGTGCGTTTTTTTAAAAAAGGAGGAATAAAAATGCCAGAAGTAGAAATATTAGAATTTATAAGAGATGAAAAAGGATATAAAGTTGGATATGTAGATTTCCATGTTAAATATTCTTTAGAAAAATCTCAA
>JABAHP010005337.1_pt1 | contig 10462 bp, 8 predicted proteins | sample 7062081 | NCBI WGS metagenome assembly JABAHP01 (sample SAMN14534357, study PRJNA622989) | marine sediment metagenome | biome: marine biome [ENVO:00000428]; feature: marine pelagic biome [ENVO:01000023]; material: deep marine sediment [ENVO:00002113] | place: India: Gulf of Kutch | collected... | reverse complement strand
TCACTTACGACTTAAACTAATTACTTTAACCATTATAAATTTATTATATATACTGATCAACCAATCCGCTAATGAATTTCTCTATTTCCTCTTTTCCCCCTTTGGCCTCCAAATCCTTAACAAGGTTCTTGATCTTTTCATAGGCGACCGGATCACGCTTCAAATCGTCCGTTGATCTGTAGGCCCCTCCTCGCCGGCCCACCCGGTAGATCAGTCTCTCGGAATCGGGCAGTTCCTGATATTTTCTGATCACCTCCAACATCTCTTCCTTGTCTTCGGGCAGTTTACCGGTCACCTCCTCCAAGAGATTCATGATGTGATCGCTTGTCACCATGCTGGTAATACCGTCAAGGGTTTCTATGAAGAGTTTCACCTCCTCCGCAAGCATATCGTCGGTCTGCATCTCGAACTCGCCATTTTTCAACTTCTCGGAAAGGGGAACCTTATCAGGCACCCTCAGGCTCCGGAGACGGATAAAGTGGGGGTTGATCTGGTTGAGGACTTTTGCTGTGGCCATGGCATGTTCCCGCCACAGTCTTTGGCCTCCCAGGCCTGGCATCACATACTCAGAGAGTTCCATCCCCGCTTCCAGCACCTTTCTGCCTGCCTCAACATGTTGGGCCCCGGTAACGCCTTTCTTCATCAATTTCAGGAGCGGATCGTATCCACTTTCCAGGCCCACGTGCACCCTGTCCATTCCTGCTTTCCGTATGGCCTTGAGGGACTCCACAGATTTTCTGACAATAGTCCTGGATCTGGAGTAGGTGGTCACACGGGTTATCTCTGGAAACTTCTCCCTAAGAAAGCCCAGAACCTCTACCAAATCCTTGGTCTTCATGACCAGATTATCCGCATCCTGTAAGAAGCAGGCGCCCGTTCCATAATAGAGCCAGATGGCGATGCTTCGGTAGGCATTGCTGTAATTGGGGCTGTTGAAGATTGTGCACTTATGACCTGGTCATTGACGTCTCCACTGAATCCCAACTTCCAGGAAAGGGCCTTTATCTCATCTGCCGTGTCCTTTGCCGTCTGGATGTCCTCTTTGATCTCCTCCACTGTCCGAAGGGAAAACTTGCTCCTCTTGTACACAGGACAGAAAAGACACTGATTCCATGGGCAGTTTCGTGTCACCCGCAAAAGCAGACTCTTCGCCTCGTTGGGAGGTCGAATTGGGCCCTGCTCAAAACTGAATTCTCTCGCCATTATTATCTGTCCTCGATCTAATTATCATTAATTTTCCATCATTTATAATGCATAAATTAAAATATATCAACTCTGCAGTATTTCAAGGAGTTCGAGCTATTTCCCCATAGAATACACTATCCTTTGAGGGAGAGTTTCACTGGACAATGAACCATTCCCCTGTTTTTTGCTATTCTGTTTCTTTCTGTGGTCTGGAGAAACCCCAATGGGCAGAGGTGCGGGAAGTGGACGCCTACAATTTTGGATCAAAGGGGGGAGGTGGCCTCAGCAAAGGCACCTGAGACCATGGAGCGATATCCTGGAGGTGTTGAGGGTTTTTTCTCTGATTTTACAGGTTTTTTTCATGACCCGAGAAGATTTACTTATACCCCTTTAATCCTCTGTAAAGGGGCTAAACCCTTCTCTCCCTGAGCCATGGACAGGGGACCTTCTCCATTGGGGTTGAATCCGAAGGCGTCCAGCATCTCTTTTTTCCCTCGTATTCGCTGTTTCCCCAAATGCCTGATTTCTCCGTGGCGACGGTGCCCTTTTAGTCTCTGCCAGGCATCCCTGCTCAAAATGATGGGAAAGTCGTGGAAGGCCTTGGTGAAATCTTGCAGGCGAGCGGCCGTATTAAGGGTATCTCCAACTGCCGTCCACTCAATCTTCTCTTGGGACCCGATGTTTCCCACAATGGCCGTACCCGTATGAATGCCGATGCCCACTTCCATCGGCTTGCCTCCTAGAATAAACTTCTTGCATAGGTCAAAGATCTCACAGGCCGCATTGAAGGCCAAAGCGGCATGATGCTCTAACGGTTCAGGGGCCCCAAAAATGGCCAGGAATCCATCTCCTGTGTATTTGTTGATGTGTCCCTTTTTGCTTGTGATGTTGTTGATTATCGTAGAACATTTGTTAAAGTAATCGTTCAAGAAAGCGACCACATCCTTTGCATCCATAGTCTCAGAGCTGGATGTGAAATCCCTGATGTCCAAAAATAGGGCGGTAATCGACATCTCCTCTCCCCGAAAAAGGTCTTCGGCACCAGAATCCAGATATCGCCTTATGACCGGTGGAGGGACGTACTTCTCAAATAACTTTCTGAGATTCTCCTCTCGTGCCTTGCTTTCTTCAAGTTTATGATAAGATATGGCATTGTGGATGCTAATGGCGACCTGGGGCGCTATCCCCATCAACAAAGACATATCGCTCTGGCTTAGGGGCCGCTTCGACTTGGGGTTGTCCACAAATAGAATCCCGAGGGACTCCCTCTCATAGACGATGGGCGCACAAATAAATGAGTGTGCGCCCACCTGCTTTACAAACCTCAAACTCCTCTCAGACAGGTCTTTCTCTATTGCCGAAATGTCATTGACCAGAAAGGGCCTCTGTGATCTGAAGGCCTGAACCGCAACGCCTTTAGCGCTGGGATTGTCCAGATGAAATTCCGTACCTCTCAAAAGCAACTCCAACTCGGGAGCATATCCATAGCCCATCGTGTACCCGAGCCGGGTCTTGTCTTCGTTAGCAAGCCAGATCCCACCCCTGTCAAAGTCCAGGCGTTTCTCCATAGCCTCTGTAACTGCACTGAGCAGCTTATGGGTATCCAAAAACATGGCAGTGGCCTGACCCACCTCTTTGACCAGCTGGGCATTGTTATATCGCAGATTAATCTCGTCAAGAAGGAGCTTGGCTGCGTCGCGCTGGCTCTCGATATTGTTGGCTAACTCATCATTCTTGCGACGCTCTGCATATAGTGCGGCTCCTGTCATAAGTGAGGTGCAGAAAAAAATGGAGGCCAGCCAGAAGAAAAGGGGGAGGTAAAAATAAAGCACGCCACAGGTCAAGAGACTGAGCACGGAGAGATAATTCCGGACCCGCGTCCACAAAAAAGAGGCCGTCCTTTCCCAGCTCACAATGTAGAGGCATAGGTCTCCCCCCCTGTGAATACAGGTGGGATGTTCGATCTTTGCGAACTTGTTTGTAAACAGTTTTGCGACCCCTTCAAGATATCCCATCCGGCTATCACACTGATAAGGCCTTTCCGCGATCTCTGCATCTACAATGGAGACAACCTCTATCTTGTTGGGGCCCAATTTCTTGGTCTTCAATACGGATGCTCGAGTGAAGTGGGAAGCAAGTTTTTCTGCCACCCAATAAGCCGCCCCAGGGCTCATAAACCCAAGGGCATATTGTTTCACCACACTGGAGGCCCTTGAGGTGGCCGCATAACGTCCGACCTTGCGGGAGATATTTGGATCTCCAGTCTTCTTTCTCAGGATTTGATGGAAGCGGTCCACCTGCCATTGGCTGAACCAGTGTCCCTGGTCCTCCAGTTCATAGTTCTTGATCCACGCATAGTCTAAAATGGAATGGATATCCACATCAGGATGGAACTCTTTGATGTATTCTACGTAGTTCTTTAAGAGGCGGCTATTGTAGAGGGGAGTATCAATCCTCCCCCCGTGACCATCAAGTGTGGTCATATCCAGCTTCCTTATGGTTTAAATAAGCTTAATTATTATTTAATTATATAAAAAGAGAACTATATTATAAAGATAAATTATAATATGTCAATAAATGTTAATGAGTGTATAGGAAATCTATTATAAAGAATTATTTTTATATTGTATCCAAAAAAACGGGGGGGCCCCTAAAGCGTGCTGCGCCGTAGAAAGGAAGGACCCTCAATACAGGGGCACGGCTTTCACAGGCCTCCTCCCGCCATGTGTAGCCTCCTGTTCCGTGAGGGGCAGTGGTTCTCTCTTTTCATGAAGAAAGCCCCCTTACTGCTGCAGACCCTTTGTGCTGCTGGGCCAGCTAAGGGGCACTGGTGGCTTGTAAAGGCTAAGCGCAGTGGAATGGAATCTGTTGGTGGTTACTCATAACTTAGCTTGAACTTCTGTTGCATGAATTCCATATAATCCTGCCCGTATCGCACGTCCAAAGTCCACAATTGATATCGTTTTTCATAAGGAATCTCTTCTGCTTGCACATACTCAAATGGATAAAACAGGACCGGGACTTTTTCCATATCATATCCTGCGGTCAACTTGGCGACTGCGATGGAAAGAATATTCCATGGAAGGGCCTTCGGATTGGTGACCAAAATCTTGATCCCATTCAGGAGTTCTGAGAAGTTAAGTCCCAGCTCTGATTGGTTCAGAATAAGGACCGCGCCCATCTCTCCCTGGCGGCTCAGGGAATAGATCTTGCAGTTCCTTTGAAAACCGAGTCTAGAATAAACACGATGTAAGCCCTCCTCCCCCGAATCTTTTTGCTCTAGCCCCAACGCATCCAAAAGCAGACCTCCGGAGTGATGGGAATAGAACCTCCTCAGCTCCCACAGATCCTGTTTAGAGCTCTCCTTCAGCAACCATCCCTCGGGCAATTCGGTGCCCAGAGACAGACTCGTATAGGGAAGATAGGCGAAAAGATCCATGGAGCAACCCCGCCTATTGTCCAGGGCCTTCGCAAAACCTCCAAAGACAAGATTGGGAAATTTGTTCTCTGGGCGAAAGTAACAGATCACATAGTCCATCCTTGCTGAAGGCAAACGACACATGTCATTTAGATAGTGCATCATTTGTTTCAGAACCATGAAACCGGTGCGCTTCTTTTCCATAGACTTGGCTGCATAGTGGTGTATCATCCAGGCCTTTTCATAGGCCCTTACCATAGAGATATGGCCATAGATCCGTCCGTTCTTCTGGTACGTGAAGTGCTTGGCAATCTCTGGTTTTTCCTTATACAGCTTCTGGTACGTTTCACTGAGATCTTCACGATGCGAATGAATCAGACGATACTTGGTGGGATAGATAAACCCGCTCTCAAAAAAGAATTCCCAAAGCGCATCCATGTCCACCACATCGGAAAGGTAGGCATGCTCATCTAAGGCCTTGGTTAGGATATGCGTTAGTAGACAATAGGCGTTAATATCCATATCCAAAATAGCCAATCCACACTGGATTTGATCTGTCTTTTTTTCCTTACGATAGATGACTTGAACAGTACAATCTATTTTTAGCTCACCGGCAAAATTGATCACTAACTTGGGGAGAATCATACCCGGAATAAGGACGCCTTCATCAAATTTTTCACAGACCGAGAAGCCAGAGGTGGAGATGTCTTTGACTTCCAGATGAAACCTCCTTTTTGCAAGAGGATGATCGAAGGTGACAGTGGGTGACGGTGCCAACCTGAGACGAGGATTGCGTATCTGCTTTTTCTTGAATCGTTTGATCATGTTCTCACAGGGAGCCAATACCAACTCCCTTTCCTCAAAATTGCCCTGTTCACGAAGATGAGAGCAAGTCCCGGAGAACAAAATCTGGTTGCCATGGAACAAGAGAATCGTTATCGGTTCATCTGAATTCAGCCATTGAAAATAAGAGTGTGCCTTTGGCCTAACCTTTATACGGAGTCCCATCGGACTGAAATCTAACAGTTCACCTCTGGCGCAAAAACCGTTCTGAGTCAATTCGGCAGTGACCCCTTTGCAGGCATACCTTTTAGCCTGTCGATGACCGATAACATAACTCTTCTTCGGGAGTTGGATACAAAGAGAGTCCTCCCCCATGGCCTGGAGCTTCCCAGGCACGAGTATTATGGATTTGCCATTTGCAATGATAAGATGAAGGAATTGATAACTGAATACGTCTGAAATTGGGGAGTTCCGCTCCGACCAATGGCAGGTAAGATTTCCGCCAAAGCAGGCCTGAGGATATGCCTGCACCAGGATACTCTCTTCATACTTGGGATGTTTGAGATGGACCAGGATCGATCCCTCTTTAAAATGGATGCGATTGACTATATTGATCAGGTGTTTTTGATTTACTGATTCTGCACTTTTCAGGGCGCGAAGAAGCTCTTGATGCTTAAATATCCATGGTGGCAGTGCCCTTTCCTCTCGGGAGGCGCCTCTTGAAGAGACGTGCTGCTCTGTTCGAATTTCCGCCCACCTATCTAGCGCCATTTCATATCTCCGTTGTCCACCGATGGCCCCCCTAGCCATCTGAAAAGGTTCACGTATTGAGATACCCCCTAGGACAAATCCCCCTTAATCCAGAAAAGGCATAGGATTTATATCATTCAATATTTGTACCAAAATCTGATAATTGACCTCTGGGGAAAACCTGCTTCTCCCCTTTAAGTCAAACTCCTTCAACCTTACGAAAGGCTCCTATTTTTGAGAACTTAGCCAGTCCCCCTGCCAAACCTGTAAGACTCTCTTGAGCAGGAGGTGATTATACAAAGACGCAATCCAGAAAAGGCCTCCTAAAATGCACAGAAATCAGTGCACCCCTGCACAGTATGGTGTGCATTATCATGGGGGAAAAACCCATACCCCCAGACTTCTTGACGAACCGGTCCTCATGTGATGATATGGCTAAAATCCACAGGATCTCCATCGACTGACGTAAAGCCCATGAAAAAACTTCTATTGATCAATCCTGTAGGCCAAAGAAGTGGTACTTTGCTGAGCAGGTTTTCCACGTTTCCTCCTTTGGGTTTTGCCTATGTGGCGGCGGTGACCCCCTCTGACTGGGAAGTCAAGATAGTGGACGAAAATTTTGATCGATTTCAGCTTGAGGAGGCAGATCTGGTGGGGATTACCGCCTTTACAACCACCATTAACAGGGCTTATGAGATTGCCCGCATGTACCGGGAGCTTGATACAAAAGTGATCATGGGAGGAATTCATGCTTCTTTGCTCCCCGATGAAGCCTTACAATATGCGGATGCGGTGGTGATCGGTGAGGTGGAGGGCATATGGAAAAACGTGATCAAGGATTTTGAGAATAACGCCTTGTCCCCAAAATATCTGGGCCCAAAGATTGATCTGACTCGGTTTGACATAAAGCCTCGGCGAGACCTGCTGAATCCAAACTATCTCTGGCATTCAGTGCAGACCTCTCGAGGTTGCCCATTTAACTGCGATTTTTGCTCAGTCACAAGGTACCTGGGAAAAGAGTACCGCGTGAGAAAAGCCGCAGATGTTCTGGATGAATTAAAAACAATATCAGGCGATTACGTATTTTTCCTCGATGATAACTTGATAGGTTATGGCCAAGAGAGCAGAGGCAGGGCTGCCGAGTTGTTTAAAGGAATGATCCAGCTAGGACTTTCCAAGAAATGGTGGATGCAGACTTCCATCAACGCTGCGGAAGATGAACATCTGATCCAGTTGGCCGCTGAGGCAGGATGCATGTACGTCTTTATTGGATTTGAGACAATTAGCGAATCCATACTAAAAGGGATGAAAAAGGGCGTTAATCTCAAGATCGGGGTAGACAACTATAAAAGGGTGGTTGATGCCTTTCATAAATATGGCATTGCCGTATCCGGTGCATTTATTGTGGGAAACGATTATGAATCGCCTACCTATTACAGGGAATTGGCCGACTTCTTTGTTGGTTCTGGGATTGACATTTTTCAGATCACCATACTAACTCCTCTGCCGGGCACCCAACTTTTGGAGCAAATTCAGGGGGATGATCGTTTGATCTACCACGACTTTCCCCAGGATTGGGATAAATACCGATTCTCTCATGTGGTCCACCAACCCCAGGGTGTGGAGATCGAGACCATTTACACAGGAAACAACTACATCAAAAACCGTATCTATAGATTCCCTACCTATCAATATCGCCTCATAAAATCATTGTGGTCTCTGAAGAACTTCTCTAACTTCTTTGCTAGCTACAAAGCCAATCAAGCCTACAAAAAGGGTTGGAAAAATTCCCATTATTACAGAAAATATCCCTCCAATTTCGCACCCCCTCCCTCCTTCTGACACCCCGAACCGCTTAGGCCCCGATCATGAGCCATGAGGATCCGCTGGCTTTTGTCCTCTACACGGAGATGGCGGTGCCTTTCATTCTCCAATGCATCGGATAAAGGAGAGGGGATGGACGGAAAGCTGGAAATATAGGGACGGTGTGGGGTTGGCGAAGCGCTATGGACGCATCCTGAACTTTCGCTGCATATATTCCAGATACTCAAATCCGAAGCGCACATTCAGGATCCATAGTTGATATTGTTTCTCGAAGGGAATCTGCTTCTCCACCACATATTCAAAGGGATAGAAGAGAATGGGTACTTTTTTCATATTAAAAGCGGATGTGAGCTTCGCGATTGCCGTGGATAGGACATGCCAAGGTAAATTTTCCGTATCGGTCACCAGGATCTTTATGCAATTCAAGAGCTCAGAAAGATTGAAGCCAAGATTTGACCGGTTCACAATGAGAACCGCCTTTAGTTCTTCCCGGTCCGCCAGGCAATAGACCCCCCATTTCCTGACAAGACCACGGCTTTTGAAAATCTCTGCCAGTGTTCGATCACTCGGCGGCTCTTGTTCTAATCCCAGCGCCTCCAAAAGCAGACCTCCTGATTGATGGGCATAAAACCTCTTCAGCTCCCACAACTCCCTTTCAGAGCATTCCCTTAGAGACCATCCCTCCGGGAGATGGGTTCCCAGGGAAAGGCTTGTGTAGGGAAGGTACGTGAAGAGATCCAAAGAGCAGCCCCGTCTATTGTTCAATGCCCTGGCAAATCCGCCGAAGACTCGATCTGGAAACTTATTCGCAGGGCGAAAGTAACACATCACATAGTCCATATTTGCTGAGGGGAGCCGACACATATCATTCAGATAGTGCATAATCTGTTTTAGCACCATGAAACCGGTCCGCTTATTGTCCATCGCCTTGGCAGCATAATGATGGATCATCCAGGCTCTCTCATAGGCCCTCACCATGGCGATATGGCCATATATCCTCCCGTTCTTCTGGTAGGTGAAATGTCGCGCAACCTCAGGGTTCTCCTGGTAGAGCTTCCGGTAGGTCTCCTTGAAATCGTTTCTGTGTGATTGAATGAGACGGTACTTGGTGGGGTAAATGAATCCGCTGTCAAAAAAGAATTCCCACAGGGCGTCCGTATCCACGACACTGGAGATATACGCATGGGGGTCCGTTGCATTGGTGAGAACATGAGTTAGGCGACTGTACGCATCAATGTCCATATCCAAGATAGCAAGGCCGCACAGAACACCTTTCTCCTTGTCTTCTGAACGGTGGATGACCTGAGCAATACAGCGCATCTCCAGTACGCCAGCAAAATTAATGGTTAGCTCGGGTATAATCATACCCTGCATAAGTACACCTTCATCCGCCTTTTCATGGACGCAAAATCCAGAAGTGGAGATGTTGCACACCTCTAACTGGACCCTCTTTTTCAGAAAAGGATGATCAAAAACAACGGTGGGTGACGGTACCAACTGCTGGCGGGGGTTGCGGATATGCCTTTTTTTGAAACGGTTGATCTCCCTCGCAGGAGGGATCAACACAATCTCTCTATCCTCCAGATCGCCCTGCTCTCGGATGCACCCGCAGATGCCGGAAAAGAAAATCTTCTTGTTGTGACCCAAATGGATACTAACTGACTCATCGGAATTGAACCAGTGAAAGGAACAGGAGGGATCAGGCCTCACTCGAATACGAAATCCCACCGGACTAAAATCCACCAGCTCGCCTCTGGCGAAAAAACCACTCTGAAACAATTCTGCAGCCACCTCGTTGCATGTGTAGCGCCTGGCCCGCCTTTCACCCACAGCGAAACTGGTCTCTGGCAATTTAATTATAAACCAGTTTCCGTTGAGCTCTTTCAATTGGATGGGCGCCAGTATCATAGAGCGGCCGTCATCGATGATGATGTGCAGGAATTGATAGTTCGTCAGGTCGGGGCCTAAAGGATGCCCATCAGACCAGCGGCAAGTAAGTTCCGAACCGTTGCAAGGATCAGGATGCGCACGCAAAAGGACGCTCTCTTCATATCTAAGGTGCCGGAGATGGACAAAGATAGGTTGCCCCGTAAAATGGCTGTAATTGAGCGTATTGCTCAGACTTTCATAGTCCAAAGGCTGTGCCTTTTCCAGAGCCTGCGCCAAATCCTTGTGTCGAAATAACCAAGGACGCGAACGGGATGCGTCCTCGGAAATGCGCCTTACAGGACCAGACCCTGTTGAAAAGATTTTTTCTGAGCTTTTCAGCACCGCCTCATTTCCTCCATTTCAATTTGCCCCTTTACCTGACGAACTATCCTCCTTTTTCACTCTCCCCCTATCCCTTACGCAACAAACCCTCGACAGAAGCGTATGAGAAAAGAATCCCTTCTCTAAAAGATAGTGCATAGACCTTATAGGATTCAGTGGTCCCATCTGTCATGAGCAAATTAATACTACTCTCCTGGATACTCTCTTTCGCAGAAGTGGACACCCTGTCAT
>JABAHP010004898.1_pt3 | contig 10463 bp, 2 predicted proteins | sample 7062081 | NCBI WGS metagenome assembly JABAHP01 (sample SAMN14534357, study PRJNA622989) | marine sediment metagenome | biome: marine biome [ENVO:00000428]; feature: marine pelagic biome [ENVO:01000023]; material: deep marine sediment [ENVO:00002113] | place: India: Gulf of Kutch | collected... | reverse complement strand
CACGGTGCGCTCGGCCCGGTTGCCCAGGCTGTCCGCGGCGACCACCGAGATGACGTTCTCCCCGGTGGTCAGGCGGACGGTGCCGTTGAAGGACCCGTCCTCCCGCACGTCGACCATCTTCCCGGCGATGGTCAGGTCCACGTCCGTGTCGGCGTAGCCCTCGATCCGGTAGTCGACCTCGTTGGTCACCAGGTAGTCGTACTCGGGCCTGGTGATCTCCAGCATAGGTGGCTGGGTGCGGCGGACGACCGTCCGGTTGACGTCCGCCCGGTTGCCGGCGGCGTCGAAGGCGGTGACGACGATCAGGTTCTGGCCCTCGGTTATGGCCAGGGTGTACTCGTAGTGGCCGTCGACGGGGAGGACGAAGCTGCCCCCTACCGAGAGCACCACGCCCTCCTCGTCCTCCACCAGCCCCGTTACGCGGACCTTGTCGTCCCTGGTGAGGAGGCCCTCCTCCGGCTCCTCGATGGTGAGCATGGGCGGGACGGTGTCCAGCGTGACGGTCCTGAAGATGGTCCAGCCGTTGCCCGCCGGGTCCCTGGCGGTGATCGCCAGGGGGTTCAAGCCCTCAGATAGCAGCACGTCCACAGTGAAGGTGCCGTCCGCGTCGACGGTCGTCCCGTTCGAACCCACGGTGATGGTCGCTCCGGACTCCGACCTGCCGGTCACCGTGAGCGAGGCCTCCCTGGTCAGGTGGTGGTCTGGCGGGAAGTCCACGTGGAGCTCGGGAGGTATCGTGTCCAGCGTGACGTTCCGCAGGATGGTGCGCTCGTTGCCCGCCAGGTCCACGGCGTGGACGTTGATGGTGTTCGGGCCCTCGAACAGGCGCACCTTCTCTGAGAACCTGTTTTCCTCTATGGTCTGGTCCACGCCCTCGACGGAGACCTTGAGGCCCGCCTCCAGGACCATGCCCTCCACGGTTATCTCGGTGCTGTTGGTCAGCAGTCCCTCCTCGGGGCTGGTCACCCTGAGCCTAGGGGGTACCGTGTCGATGGTTAGGTTGACGGTGGCGTTGCCAAGCATCCCCGCCACGTCCTCCGCCTGCACCGTGATGATGTGGGTGCCGTCAGGTATGTTGATGAGCTTGGAGAACACCGGGACCTTCCCCATGTCCGTCCAATCCTCGGCGTCCATCCTTATGCGTACGGTGACTAGACCGCTTCCTGCGTCCGAGGCAGTGCCTGCTACCCTAACGATGGCGTAGTTGAGCAGCGCGTCCTCCTCAGGCTCCGTGATGACCACGTCGGGCACGTGGGCGTCGCGCAGGATTATGAGGATGTTGCGGTTCCTGTCGACGGTCTCCACCTGGGTCGAGGACTCGGTGTTCTTCGAGGCGGTGCACCTGTAGGGGGACCAGCGGTTGACCTGCTCGTCCACCATGGACCACTCCTCGATGTTGAACGGGTCGATGTGGCCGTTCTCGTCGGTGTCCATCTCACGGTACGTCCGGTTGTCGTAGTCCGAGGCCAGGAGGACGTGGGCGTTCGGTACTGGGACACCCGACTGCCACTGGACGTCCACGTCGACGCGCCACCAGACCTTGATGTGACCCGATATGTACACGTGGCCGCTGGCGTAGCCAGTGTCGGTGGCGTAGCAGTCGATGCGGGCCCGCCGCACGGCCAGGTCCGCGTTGGTGCTGCCGGTGACGGTGCAGCTCCTGAGGATGATTGTCAGGTCCTCTGCCACGAAGCCCTCGTGGGTGCTGTCGGTGATGGTGAGGTCCTGGAAGGTGTACGTGGTGGTGAGGGGGGCCAGGTTGTCGCCAGACAGGTACACCCCGATGTGGTTGCCGTCGATGGTGTTGTCGGAGATGACGGGGCGCTCCTTCATCGCCAGGACCCGGATCCCCGCCTCGCCGTTCCCGACCACCTGGTTGTCGGTCACCTCGACCACGTTCATGCTCACCGTCCAGATGCCGTTCCCGCCGTTCCTGAGCACGTCGTTCTCGCTCATGTAGATCTCGGCCTCCACGACGGACTGGCCCAGGTCGGTGGCCGCGATGATGCCGTGGTCGGTGTTGTCCCAGACGTCGTTCCGCTCGATGGTGATGACGCCCAGGGATTGAATGTACATGCCGATGCCATCGTTGTCCCTGACCACGTTGTCCAGGACCTCGACGGTGCTCGAGAGGGAGTTGCCCGAGACCACCATGACCCCGGTGCAGTTGATGTTGTTCCAGAACTCGTTCTTGTCCACCTTGACCTTGCCCGTGCTGGCGAAGGCGAGCACGTAGTTGTTGGCGTCGTTGTGGGAAACGTTGTTGAGGGTGAAGGTGGCGTTGTAGTCACCGGAGCCCACCATGAGCCCGATGGTGGTGTCGCCCACCAGGTTGTAGCGGATGTCGTTGTCCCGGAACATCAGGTCCGGGGAGGTCCCCGAGTTCGAGATAAGGGCCACGAACTCCACCTCGTTGTGCTCCAGCTTGTTCCGCTCTATCTTGATGGGTTTGGTTATGTCCCGCAGGTCACAGTAGATGCCGTGGGTGCCCCCGTTGTAGCTGATGCTGTTGTCCATTATCCTGGGGGCAGGCTCGATCCGCCTCACCTCGGCATCGATGGTGGAGTTGAGGTGCAGGCCGGTGCCAGCGTTGGTCTCGATCCGGTTCCTGAATATGCCCATGGAGCCCATCTGGGTGAAGTTGCCCCGGTCGGGGTTGCCAGCCCCTCCGTAGTAGTACTGGTTGCACGCGTCCTCCACATAGACGCCCGTGCCCCTGTTACCGGTGACCACGTTGTCCTCGATGCCCATGTCGGAGTCGAGGACGGCAGAGCCGGTGTAGTAGGCGCCCACGCTCCTCCGGAGGTACATCGCTGCCCAGTACAGGTTGTTGCTCACGGTGTTGTTCCGGACGACGTAGTCCGATACCATCTCGCTGTGACCGGCCAGGCCCGACTGGGTGTTCCAGACGAAGTTGTTGATGAAGATCCCGTAATTGTAGTTGCTGTTGGCCGTGTTGCCCTCCAAGATTACGTCGCCTCTCAGGGACACCTTGGTGCCCACGGTGTACTGGGCCCCGGCGTAGCGGTACAGGTAGATGCCGTTGTACAGGTTGGAGCTCACCGTGTTGGAGATCCAGGACATCTTTCCCACCACGTTGGTGTCGCCTCCCACCGCCCTGTTGCTGTAGGCGGCCACGGTGACGACGAAGCCGGAGTAGCCGTTCCCCGTCACCGAGTTGTCCTTGAAGGTGATGTTCTGGTAGATGTCGGCGGACTTGGCCCTGAAGGAGTTGGAGTAGCAGTAGAGGTAGATACCCCCGCCACCGTTCCTGTTGACCTTGTTGTTCTTGAGCCAGATGTCGCCGCTGATGAAGGTGTTGCCCACGGCACCTCGGTAGTTGTAGCAGTTGGCGGTGATGTAGATACCGTAGCCCTTGTTGTCCTCGATGGTGTTCCCCTCGGCCGTGACGGTGCCGTTGAGGTACGCGAAGCTGGCATAGTAGGCCCTGGCGTACTTGTAGTAGTAGAAGCCGTGCCATCCAGAGTTGCCCGACATGGTGTTGTCCCTGTACGTGGCGTTGGATATCACCTGCGCGGTGCCCTGGGTCCCGCCCTCGGACTTGTACGCGTCGTAGTACACGTAGGCGCCGTAGCCAGTGTTCTTGCTGATGGTGTTGCCGGAGAACTTTACGTCGCCCTTGACGGCGCTGGTGTCCCCGTAGTAGGTGCGGGTGTAGCGGAGGACGTAGACGCCGTAGCCCAGGTTGCCGGTGTAGGTGTTGTTGGTGAAGCTCACGTCACCGTAGATCATCGCCGTCCCGTTGGCGTCCCCCCTGGCCTTGTAGGCGTAGGAGTAGAGGTAAGTCCCCCCGTAGCCCTGGTTGTTCCGGATGGTGTTGCCCGAGAAGGTGGTGTTGCCGGTGATGGAGCTGTAGGCGGCGTACGAGGAGAAGGCGTAGCGGTACATGTACACGCCGCTCCCCTGGTTGTTCAAGATGGTGTTGTCCTTGAACACCACGTCGCCGTCGTTGGTGCAGATGCCGGTGCCCCCATGGTTGGTGTTGGTCACGCTGTTGACGTAGACCGCATGGCCACCGTTGGCGGATATGTTGTTGGCCTCCATGCGGATGTTGACGCGGACCTTGGCGTCGCGGCCGTAGTACTCGTAGATGTTGTTGTTGAAGTAGACGGTGTAGGCGCCCTTGTTGCCCGTGATGACGTTGCCCACCATGTTGATGTCGCTGTCGATCATGGCGTCGGAGCCGTAGTAGACGTCGATGTCGTTGTTATAGTAGACCGAGTAGTATCCGGAGTTGTCCTTGATCGTGTTGTTGTTTACGTTGATGGCGCCCTTGTACACTATCTTCCCGTCGTCGGCGCCCTGGTAGTTGTAGAGCCTCGTGTACACGAACACCGAGTAGCCCCGGTTGCCCGTCATCTCGTTGCCCTCGATGGTCAGGTTGGTGAACATCTTCGACTCGTGGCTGTAGTAGACGTACATGTACCTGTAGGCGTAGATGCCCCCGCCCAGGTTGTCCCTGAACTCGTTGTTCTTGATGGTGATGTCGCCCGTCATCACCGCGTCGTAGTCCTGCCTGTTCAAGTAGGCGTTCTGGTAGATGTAGATGCCGTAGTTGCGGTTGGAGAAGAACTCGTTCCCGCTGATGACCACGTTCCCGGTGAGGGTGTACCACAGTGACAGGTCGAGGCCGTAGCCGTACATGTCGAACACTCGGTTGTCGGTGAAGGTGAACTGCTTCGTGAAGACCTCCACGCCGTAGTACGCCTCAGAGATGTCGGAGTTGCGTATGGTGGTGGTGTTGTAGACCCGGAAGCGATAGTGGACGTCCTTGTTGAGGGCGGTGATGTTGCCGTTTGTGAAGGTGAGGGAGCCGCTGGATGTCACGTAGATCTCGTACTGGTTGTTCCAGGTGCAGTTGAAGGTCAGGTTCACCAGGTTCATCGATAGCGAGGAGTAGACGTAGATGGACCTGGGCAGCTCTATCTGCTCCTGCCACACGCTGGTCGGTTGTGTGATGTACCAGTGGCCAGAGGAGGGGGGTGGCCAGTCCCCGTTCCCTCCCGCCTCCGCGGTGTCGGCGGAGCCGAGGAGGAGGGCGATGGCTACGGCTGCGATGACCAAGGCTAGCAGATAGAATGAGAGCAGGCGACGTGGCTCATGTGACATACTAGGAATCCCCCCAGCGGGATGTCCATCCGGATGGCGTGAGAGGATGAGGTATTGACTGGATAAAGGTTTCGATATGAGTCACTGCTGCCGTCCAGACCGGGAATCCGTGTCCTGACGGGGCTCAAGCTGTGGCACGAGGAAAAGGGGGGGAGGGGGCGGGGCACGAGGCCCCGCCCTTCCTTGACGTACCGACCTACTCCCGGTCCCGCCGGAGCATCCGGGTCACGACGACAGCGGTTATGAACAGCGCCAGCGCGATGACCAGGATCCAGAGCGCCCAGGTGCTCGGCGCGATGCCGGGCTCCTCGACCTGGTCCTTGGTGGTGTCCTTGTACTTGTAGGACACGCTGTACTCGCTGGTGGTGTTCGTGTTCCCGTAGGCGTCCGTCACCGTCACCGTGAAGCTGTTGCTACCGTCGAGGAGCGTCCGCACCACGTTGAACGAGCCGTCGGTCCCCACGGGAACGCGGGCCGTCTGGGTGTCGCCGGCCACGGTGTGGGAGACCCATACCTCCTCGATGCCCACGTTGGTGGTGCCCGAGATGTAGAAGTTCGGGTTCTCCCCCTCGATGCTGGGCTGCGATGGCGAGAACACCAGGAACAGCATGGGCCTCTCGGTGGAGTAGTCCACGGTGATGGTGTGGGTCGCCAGGTTGCCCGCCTCGTCGCGGGCCACGACCAGGACCTCGTTCTCGCCCTGCTTGGGCAGCGTCGCGGTGGTCTCGAACCTGTAGGTGTTCTCCTGGCCCGTCACGGGCTCGAAGGCAACGTCGTTGCCCATCACGCTGATGGAGTCCAGCTCCAGGTTCTCGAAGACCAGGGCCTCGATGGTCAAGGCGTCGGTGTTGGTCATCAGGTACTGGGCCCTCGGGCGGATGGGCTCGATGGTCGGCGCCTGGGTGTCCAGGACGACCATCACCGTGTCCACGTACTCGTTCCCGATTAGGTCCACGGCACGCAGGGTGATCGTGTTCTCGCCCTCGTTGAGGTTCACGTACCTGTCGATCGAGCCATCGTTGAACACCTGCTTGCCGTTGAGGTACAAGGTGATGCCCTCTACCTCGGCGGTGCCGGTGACCCGGATGGTGTTCTCCTTGGTCACCGTTCCGTCCTCGGGAGACGTTATCACGGCCATCGGAGCAGTTGTGTCCACGTAGACCACGCGGGTCACCTGGGTCGGGTTCATGGCGTTGTCCATCGCGGTCACCACGATGGTGTTCTGGCCCTCCTCCAGGTCCACCTTGTGCATGAACGTGCCGTCGGGTCGAGGCGTGATGACCTCGTCCTCGGTGTTCGTCGAAGAGCGGTAGATGCTGATGGTGGCATCAGAGCCCAGCTCCACCTCGCCCTCAACGGTGATGTTCGTCACCCTGGTGACGAGTCCGTCACGGGGCGCCAGAACGGTCAGCGTGGGAGAGAAGCGGTCGAGGCGTAACGTCCTCGTCTCCTGGGCGGAGTTGCCGGCTATGTCGGTGGCGACCACCACGATGGTGTTCCTGCCCTCGGTGAGGGTGAACGGTTCCGACAGGGTGCCGGAGGTGCCCTCCCTCTCCAGGCCGTTGATGGTGATGGTCGCGCCTGGCTCGTACTCGCCCAGGATGACGATGTCCGCCTGGTTGACGATGGCGCCGTCCTCTGGCTCGAATATCACGAGTCGAGGCGGTGTCCTGTCGATGGTGACGGTTATCATCGTCTCGTTCCAGTTCGTGGCGATGTCGTACACCTTGGCCTTTATCGCGATGTCCTCGCCCTCGGGGAGGTCGGAGAACGTGTAGGCGAAGTCGCCGTTCTCGTCGAACTCCACCTCCATCCACTCGCCGTCACCGATGGTCACCCATATCGACCCGATGCCCGAGCCGATCTCGGTGCTGAAGCCGCGCATGGTCAGGTTCTCGGTGTTGAACAGCTCCTCACTGAACGGGGAGGTTATCCGGATGACGGGTATCATCGTGTCGACTAGGAGGAACTCCAATGCGTCCTCGCCGGAGTAGTCCCGGTCCAGCTCCAGGCCCTCCTCGATCTGGGTGATGCCCGACTTGGTCACCGCGACGTCGTAGGGTGACCAGACGGAGAGGAACGAGCCCTTCAGCGTCCACTGGGGTATCATTATCGGGCGCAGGTGGCCATCCACGTCTGTGTAGGCCGAGGAGTAGTAAGCGCCGCTGGCGCCGTACATCACCACCAGGGCGTCCTCCACCGGGACGCCGCTGCTGACGTTGGGCTCGGCCTCGTTTGCCCACTCGACGAAGATCTCCACCTCGAACCAGACGTTGATCTCCCCGTTGCCGATGATCTGACCGCTCCCTATCGGGATTGTGCTGGCTATGGCATCCACATTGGATTCCTCGGCGATGATCGCCACCTGGGACTTGTCCGAGACGGTGACGCGGGTCATCGTCACATCCATCCTCCGGAAGTAGAACGCATTGCCCGTGCAGTCCACCGACAGGTCGGATATCGCCAGGGATACCTTCAGCACGCCCTTGTCCTTGGCTCCCAGGTAGTACACGTCCTGGCAGTCCTGTATGATGTTGCTGTGGATGACGGGCGGGTTGGAGCTGATGTAGTCCTGGTGGATAACGTAGCCGACGCAGTCCTTGAAGGTGTTGCCGGTGATGGTGGTCTTGCCGTAGATGTGGAACACCTTGTCGGTGAAGCCCTCCATCGTGTTGTTCGTTATCCTAAACGTCGGGTCGCCCTCGTACCTGTCCGCGTAGTAGGGATAGAAGTCGGTCACCCATCCGTTGTTGTCGTGGAAGTAGTTCTCCTCGAACTCTATGGTGACGTCGGGAGCGTACTGGTAGTACAACCACATGTACATGAACGTACCATTGGAGTTGGACCACTCGTTACCCTCGAAGATCATCGACGCCTCGCCTGCGTAGTAGGGCCACGGGTCTGTGCTGATGAACGTGCTCTCGCAGTCCGTTATCAAGTTGTTCTTGAACCTGACATGGCCTCCCACGTCGAAGTAGAAGAAGCCGTCGTCACCCGAGCCTCCCTGCACGTTCTTGAACGTGTTGTTCTCGAACAGGTACTCCGCCAGCTGGATGCCGTTGGAGGATCCGCCCGGCTCGTACGAGTACCAGGACCAGGAGTATGACAGGTCCTCGAAGGTGCTGTTCACGACGGTGATCCGCTCCTTGTAGGTGGTGTATGCCACGTCGCTACCGGTGCAGTTCTTGACCGTGATGTTGTCGAAGAGGACGTGCTCCATCCCCTGGTTCTTGTAGTAGTTGCCCTCGATGGACCAGAGGTTGCCACGCAGATCACGGATGCTGGTGTCCACGACCTCGATGTGTCGGTCGTACTCGTTGTTGAACTCGTTCTTCCGATCATAGGGTTCGTAGATCAGGCCGTTGTAGCCCACGTTGCCGCCGATGAATTCGCAGTTCTCCACCCGGATGGTGTCGTGGACCTCGAAGGTCCGCCTGTTGGGATTGACACCGGGTCCGGCGCTGACGGAACTGGACCATAGGGGTCCTGTCATGTTCGTGTACTTGGCGTCTGTTATCTTGATAACGCTGGTCACTGTCTTCATGGACGATATCTGCGGCCCGATGGCGAAGTTGAACGGGTAGTTGCCCTTCTCCACCGAGACGTTCTCGATGTTCACGTACGAGAAGAACACCGGGTCGGTGGTGCCGTTGTAGCTGGGAGCGAAGGAGGTGGTCAGCACTCCCACATCCTCGAAGAAGGCGTCCTTGATGGTCACACTGAACGTGTGGGGACCGCCCGTGGTGAACTCCTTGTCGACGGTGGCGCCGAACAGCGTCATCCCGCGCAGGTAGGTGTACGTGTACGTACTGTGGTACATCGCCGAGCCCGTGCTGGACGCGTATGCCCTGGCGGAAACCCGGGAGACCTTGGCGTTGGTCACCGTGCAGCCCTTCAGCTCCACGTCGCCGTAGTTGAGCACGTTGACCGCTGTCGCGTACCCGTAGGTGTAGAGGTACCAGTATGCGTACCGATACGTCCAGTGGTCCGTGCACCGATAGGTCACGTCGATCCGGATGTCGCTGTCACGCACATGGACCCCGGACACCGTCGACATGTCAGCGCTGTCGATGCCGACGATGGGGACGTAGACGTGGAGGTACATGTACATGTAGTAGTACCCGTACTTGTCCAGGTAGGCGGTGATGTAGACCGTCCCGTTCGCCGACACGTACACGTCCTTAAGAGATGGGTTGCCATCCTTCACGTACAGGGCGCCACCGCTGGCCGAGAACACCTTGGTCTGCTGGTAGTCGGACGAGTCCTGGGACTCCGCCGAGAAGGAGGCGCTCACAGAAAGCTCGTTGGTCTGGATGCTTACGTTGTTCAGGGTGGTGCCATCCGCGCTTTCCAGGTAGATACCGGTCCCATAGGAGAGCAGGAACCTGGAATCCTTGAGGAGTATCGTGTTGTCCGTTAGGATGCGGACGCCGTTGTAGGTCTCCATCACCGTGGTGCGCAACAGTGTCATGTGGCCGTACACAGTGAAGCCGAACTCCCGGTAGGACCGGGTGGAGGTTATCAGCGTGTCGTTGGCCTTCAGGTTGCCGTTGGTCGTCACGTTGATCTTGTACTGGTTGTCACCGCCCAGGTCCATGCGGATGGTCGCGTTCCAAAGCTCCAGCGTGCTGTTCACGTTCAGGTCACCGTCGATCACTATCTCCTCGTCGATGACCTTGGTCGCGTTGTTGACGTTCCAGTCACCTGAGCCGGGGTAGACGTCACCGGTGGTCACGGCGCCCGCCGGCATGACCGACAGCAGCACCGCGACGCCGAGGGCGACCAGCACTAAGAGGCCTATCAGGCCGAGTCTCGCCTTGATGTTGTTTCCATTCATTCAGATCCCCTCCTGATCGGTCTCGTCCGCACCTATGTCCGCCTCGGCGTCCTTCTCGCTGAGGTCCTTGTCCTCCACCTCGGGCATGCCCTCCTTGGGGACAGGGACGGGTGCGGCCGCCCGCCTCGCCTGGGGGGGTCTGGGGCGGGGTCGGGCGGGTGCGGTCGTGGGAGCTGGCTCCTCCTCGGGCTCCATATCAGCATCGAGCTCATCGGGGCCGGGGAGGGTGTCGGGCTCCTCCAGCACGGTCTCCTCCATCGGGGCCAGCGGGGTGGCCTCGGCGGCCTCCATCTCGATCATGTCGTCACGCCTTCTGCGGACGTACACGAACATGCCGATGATGACCACTGCAAGGAGGACGATGGCGACGAGTAGGATGATGAGGCCCATGTCGAGCCCTGGACCGTCCTCGTCGGTCGTTACCTTCTTGAAGTTGATGGTCTGGGTCACTTCCCGCATGTTCTCAGCACCGTCCTCGGACACGAGGACTATGTCG
>JABAHP010005491.1_pt1 | contig 10472 bp, 17 predicted proteins | sample 7062081 | NCBI WGS metagenome assembly JABAHP01 (sample SAMN14534357, study PRJNA622989) | marine sediment metagenome | biome: marine biome [ENVO:00000428]; feature: marine pelagic biome [ENVO:01000023]; material: deep marine sediment [ENVO:00002113] | place: India: Gulf of Kutch | collected... | reverse complement strand
ACACCGTAGTGGAGTTCCACGACGACATGCCGAGCATAGAAAGCATTGAAGCGCTGTCTCGCCGAATCGTAGAAGAAGTTGCCAGCGCTATACAGTCGCTGCAAACCACAGGAGGAGCCGATGCCACCGAGAAAGAAAGAGCCGGAGAAGAAGGCGGGCGTGCCCGCCCGGAGAACTGAGCAGGCCGCGCCCCAGCGGGCGGGTGTCGATATCCCCGTTGAACAGGTAACGGCATCGCTAATCCGAAAACACTGGGGCAAGGTCGTTGACCTGAGCGACCGAGAAGCCATGACGGTCGCAAAAACGATCCATTCGTCATTCCCAATGTTCGGACCGTGGCAGATCGTCAATCACTTCGACATTTTGGGCGGCAGCACGCTTTACCTAAACGCAAACGGGTACATGGACCTGGCGGCGATGCATCCGCAGAGCGAAGCGCCGCCCATGCTGCGCGAGATCAAGCCTGACAGCGAAGAATGGGAACACTGGATGGGCGAGACCGACCCAAAAACGATCGCCGCAGCGTTCGTTTGTGAATTCAAGCGGCGGGACCGGACGATCCCGTTCGTCGAGTTCAACTACTGCACAACTGACGACTCGTTGCTCTATGATTACAAAAAGGGCAGCCCGCGGAAGCTCAAGCCCGCCTGGCCCGCATTGGCGGCAAAGATTGCCAGAACCCGGGCGATTAGGCGGTGTTTACGGCAGGCGCTATCGCCGACCGAGGCTGCGGCGGTAGCGGCCGAAGCTAAACTCAAGGGCGTGCTGGAAAGGGCTGCCGCCCGCGAACTGCCGAGGGCCGTCAAGTCCGATGAGCAGCCTTATGCCGACCAACCGGCGGCGCTACCGGAGAACGTGGAGCTGATCCGCGAAGATGCGGTGGAGGGCGTGTGCATTTCGGAGCAGGAGCGCCGCCGGTTGTTTGCCATCACCGAGCGATTGGACACTGACCCCTACACGCCACACACGGCGCTTAAGATGGCCATCGCCGAGGTACGGTTCGAGCAGGGCGAAGACGCGATCACGGTCGATGATGTGAGCACGAAAGAAGTCACCTATGAGCAGTATGCCGAAGTCGTGTCGAAACTGCACGAGCAGTACGGCTTTAAGGATCGTGAGACCGAGGCGGTGCCGCACGAAGAAGTCGGCGGTGACCAGCAAGAGTTGCTATGAAGGTTATCAACTTCGACGCTTGTCGGTACGTATAGGTGGGTAGCTCACGGAAACGGCGCGGCGTTCTGAAGCGTAAGAACCGTGGGCGCCGCAAGCGTGGCAGCAAAAAGCGCCGTAACCGCCGACGCCAACGTAACTTACGGAAGTAGCTCCAACCCCTTGACATCACGGTATTCCGTGATTATACTAAGACCGTTGCATGACGAAAGGGGGATCGATGACTCCGGAACAGCGAGAAGAAAAACTACGGACCGCTATCGCGCACTGGTTCGCGGAACGCGTGAAACGGCGCAAGTCGTTCAAGCTTCCCGATCTGGTGAACGAAGCGGTGGGCGAGTTCGCTGGCCAGCCGGGCTTCGCCAAGGAGTTTGTGCAAGCGCTGGCCTACCCCATGTTCTACTCCATCGCCACACAACAGATCGGCAGCATGCGCGCGTTACGCTCGGGTGATTACGTATTCGCCCGTGGCCTGAGCGCCGAAGAAGCTGCCGAGCGGGTCGAGCGTAGGGCAGCGCGACCGATTTTCGAGCGCTGGCTTCACCACGTCGAGCACTGCGGCGACCGATATGTCCATCTGGTCGAGATGACCAAGATGGATATTCGGATGGCGAAAGAGGAACGTGGCAAGCGGGTGCGTGCCGAGCAGCAGATGATCGAGTTGCTTACGCGCCTAGCGCGACGGCTCAAGGGCGACCAGCGTGTCAGCGATCGCTGGAGCTTGGAAGAAATCGAGAACGTCGCACAATCAATCGAGAAAGCGTCCTAACCGACGGGCCTTTTCGAAACAACCCACTCCAGGAGGGGATGTCATGGGAATTTTCGATGAAAAGGCCGACCTGTTCACACGGTTCCGAACGACCGTGGAGTTTCGGGCGAAACTGTTTGGCGGTGTTCCCAAAGACCCGAACGTGATCGAGGGTTGGCTACGTGCGAAGGCCGGAATCACGCAGGAAGAAGAACTGACGCGCGTGGTCGTCCGGACACTTCGCGAGTTGGGGGCGGAGGAACTGTCGCCCGACGAGACCGACTTCGACAAGATCGTCGAAGCATCGCAGCAGGTCGCCGAAGACCAGAAGACCAATGGCTTCAAGCGCGACGCGACGGGGCTCTACATTGAAAGCCGCCAAGTTAAGGCGGCCATCAAAGAGAGCACCAACGCACTGTTCGCCGGGCAGCGCTGGGGCCGGACCAAGAAAAGCCCCAAGAACTTTGTGGCCGAACACATCTTTGTCGACCCGGACAAGATATACCTCGGCGCCAATGAGCCCACCGGCATCGACCTCGTAATCGGCCACGTGACCGGCCCGGGCGGCCCGCGTGCTACGCTGGGTTATCACGAGTATGTCTGGCAGCCGACGATCGAATTCGTTGTTTCGCTGGACGAAGTGGCGATGGAACACTTTAACAACAACCCCCGGGACCTAGCGCGCCTGTGGACGCATATCCAAGAAAACGGGATCGGCGCGATGCGGTCGCAGGGTCACGGCCGGAACGATGTGACCGGCTGGGACATGCTGAACGGCAAGCCAAGTGCGAAGCCCAAAAAGAAGTAGGATGCGGTCGTGGCTCCCCTGCCACATTCGGGGTGGGTGCCGTAAAGGCCCCACCCCACCGCCCCTCTACGGCATCGACAGGCCGGTTCAGTGCGCTGCGACACTGCCCTGTACTGCACGTCACGACATGCCTGCGCTCAACAGCCCAAGCCTATGCGCGCCTCATCTATACGACCACACCAATCTCGCCTCACCTAGTCTTTGCTCACCTTCACCGACTACGCTCGCCGCAACTTGTCAACGCTGGCCTCCTCCAGCCCGCTCGACAAGCCAACGCGCATCTCGCCCACGCAGCACCAAGCTACTCTCCGCCTTGCCGACTTGCCTGGCCTCGTCTTGTCTAGCCATCGCTCAACGGACCGCGTCATCGCCGACGACCCCTCGCCTGCCAACGCCCCGCAGACCCGCCCAATACGACGCGCCTGATCGTGATTGTGTCTCGCCTGCCCTTGCCCGACCAGTCCTATCGGGCCGGAACAGTACGATTCAAAACCGACAGCCCAACATGGGCCTATTCGACTCACACCAAACCGACAACCCCCAACCGGCCATTTGCAAGCCAGAACACGTCAATGCGACAAGCCGGGCCGTGCCGCCGCTTAACTGCCCAATGCCGCTCGGGCCGACCCTTCACTTCCAAGCCGCGCGAAACTCAACGATCCCGATCAAACCGACCACCCAAAACTCGACGGGGCAAAACTCACCCCAGCGAACCGACAAGCCAACGCGCGACGTTTCCCGGCTGGTTCACGCCGCTCGAACGGACGGGCCAAATCCACACCCCGCACTACCGCCCGGACCAAGTCGACAAGCCTTCACGAGACCGCGCGACACAAAACGACTCGAACCCATCGACTGGACTAGCCCTATCAACACTGGTCGCACACACGTCCGACGGTCCAGCACTCATCGCCCCGGCACGAACGCATCGCGGCACACCACGTCCGACTACCCGAATCCGTACCAGCCGTCCACGGCACCGCTCTACGCTATGCCGACAGGCCAGATCTCACCAGCCACGGTCCATGCCTCATCGGATCCACTCGACCGGACTAGCCCTACCAACGCTGTCCGCAATCAATTCCGACAACCCTGACAGGAGGAGGGTGTCATTATGAAGAAGGTTCCCAGCTTCGCCAGTGAGACGTTCTGCCGCCGTAAGGTAAACGGCGAGTCCTGCAACGCCCCGAAACAAACCGGCCAGAAGTTCTGCGATAAGCACCAAGCGGANNGCCAACTTGAGCAAGGGGCAGCGGCGCAAGAACCGGGCCCGGGCCCGGAAAACGCGAGAGGTTTTGCGCAGGGCGAACGGCTCAAACCACAACATCGTCGCCGGTCTGCTTGCGCAGGACTACGCGCAGATCGTGAAGCACGTTGGCAAAGCAAGCTGGCTTACAGACCGGCAGAAGTTCGAGGGCGTGCTCGCCATTGGGGAGCAGATCAAAACAATTCTCGATACTTGAGCCCACTATATCTTGGGGTGGCCTTCATGGGCCACCCCAAGATTTTGGGACTTGTGCGCCCCGAAAAACGATGGTAGTGTAATAGTGCGGGGCCCGGAATCCCCGCACCAAAAATACAGCCGAGCCGAACGGCGCGGATTGTCCACAGGGAGCACGCCGGGGAACCCCCGGTATGTTGGTGGGACCACTGTGTCCCTAACCGCACCCGCCTTAAAGCCTTGGGCTTCCTGTGGGGCTGGCGGGGCGGGATTCGGTAAAACCAACTGCCGGGGGTTTTCAGTTCGCCCACAGGGAGAAACCAGCATGACAACCTGCACCTAACCGATGGCGAGCCCGCAGCTTGAGAGCGGTTATGCCCGGATCTCGCACGAGCTACTCCAGGCCATCGCCCGAGCCCGCCTAAAGCCCGCACCAAGAGCAATTCTCGATTGTATTATCGCACACACCTACGGCTGGAAACGCAAAGAAGCTGCGATCAGCCTCGACGCTTTCGTGGCCTGGACGGGCTACAGCCAGCGCACATGCCGGGATGCGATCAACTCGCTGGCAAGGTGCCGCATGATTACGTGGCGCAATCATCAGAAGCCACGAATTTTCGGTGTGCAGAAGGATTACGAAAAGTGGAAATTGCCGGAACATGCGGCAAACAAGGTTGCCGGAACATCCGGCAAGCTAGGTTGCCGGGTACTACAAAGAAAGAAGAAAGAAGAAATATCCAGGGAGGGGGAAAAGAGAGAGACTTGGTTGACACCCTTCGATAAGCTCTGGCAGGATCAATTTGGAGCGCACCTACCATTTGGACAGGCAGCAAACTATCTCGATCCACTCGTCAAAGAACACAGCCTAGCGAAAACAGTGGCGCACTTCCGGGAGTGGCTGCCACTGCAAGACCCGCAGTACGTGAGTCTCGCCCGCTTCGCAGCGACGTTCGGATCGTGGGATCCCGAGAAGGTGAAGCAACGCCAGCGAGAGAAAAACAAGTCAGACCCGCTGGCGGAATTAGTAAAGGCAAACCAAGAAGCATCAAAAGCGATTTAGGGGAAGGGACGGGGAAGATGGGGCGGCCAATCGCACTTACGGGGGAGACGGTGCAGATACTATCTCCGGTTGGACTCCTAATGGTGACGGTCAACAAAAACAGCACAGGCGAACCCGTCGAGGTCTTTGCTCGAACACTGGGCAATAACAGCGATATGGTGGCGGCGATCGAAGGACTCGGCCGCCTGATCTCTCTCGCCCTACGGAGCGGCATCCCCAGCAAACAAGTTTACAAACAACTACGCGGCATATCGTCGGAGCATCCGGTCGGCAACGGGAAGGAGATGGTCTGCTCCGCACCGGATGCGATCGCTCAGGCGCTCGCGCGGGCATGTCCGGAATTGGCTGGATGACAATGGGGACAGGGCATGCCTGAGCGTCTGGGTGAGGTCGTCGAGCGGGCCAAGTGGCGGCGGACAGCAGACGCTGACACATGGGGCGATTTCTACCGCTGGGTCGTCGGCGAGAAACTGCGAATCCCGACCGGTTTTCCGTCACTGGACCGGGCCACCGCGGGCGGGTTACAGTCGGGCTGGATGACCTCGATCTGTGGTGCGGACTCAGCGGGCAAAACAAACATCCTGCTGAGCGTAGCGCTTGAAGCTTGCGCCGCAGGCTACGACGTAGGAATCATTAACCTCGACATGGATTGGCGGCTCTGGTGCCTGCGGACGGTAGCGAAGCTGGGCAATATGTCGGCGTCGAAGCTGCTTGAGACCGACCAGTTCGAGATCGGCCACCAAGAGCAACTCGAAGGCGTTATGTCGAAAGTCCNNTATCGTTTTGGACGATTCGATGCCAACCACGATATCCGAAGTCCGGGAGTCGGTGAACGGGCTGGTCGATGCGGGCGCCCGGCTTGTTATGGTCGACTATCTACAGTTGATCGAGTCGGACCGAACGTACGGCAACCACGTCAACGAGTTTGATAACGTCGTAAAGGGGGTCAAAAGAGCGGGGTTAGATCACGGCGTGCCCACGCTCTGCGCTGCGCAGCTCAACCGGAAGGCGAAGACCGACGATGAGCCGCACGTTTACCACGTGCTCGGCGGCACGGCCTTGGAGCGGCACGGCGATATCAACATCATCGTGGATCACCGGCACAAGTCGATGGGAGACGGTGTCGTTCAGTTCACGATGCGGATCGAGAAGAACAAACCCGTAGGGAGGCTTTACGAATGGCAGGTGAGATTCGACAAAAAGACGATGTCGATGGAGGAGACCTACAATCCGAGTTCCGGACACTCGACCATCTGAGGGGACGACTGGAAACGGATCCAGACAATCCGATCTTGCTGGAAGCCGTGAAGCGCCAGACCTGGGCGGTCGCAGGGACCATGCTGCGCGAAGTCCGCGAGTGGCGCGCTAAGTACGATAAGGAATAGCGGCGCATGGCAGCGAAACGACGGCGGCGACTATCAGAACTCAGGGTGGACCGCAAGCTCGCGAAGCTCTTGCCGGACCCGGAGAACATAGAAGGGCTGCGCGAGTCGATCGCTAAACACGGCGTGCTCGTGCCGCTGCTAGTGACCGACAACGGCCTTGTTCTCGATGGCCACCGTCGCTTGTCGATTGCTAAGGAACTCGGCCTAAAAGATGTGCCCGTCGAAGTCCTCGATGTCAAAGCAAAAACCTGGCATGCCGCGATGTCCCGCCTAGTCAACTTACACCGCCGCCACTTGAACGAAGCACAGCGCGCCGCGCTCGGATCGAGCCTACTGCGGATCGAGCGCAAGAAGGCCAAGAAGCGGATGGCTGCGGGCGGCAAAAAGGGCAAGCCGGGCAAGAAAGGTAGGCGCACGGTGAGCCTACCTTCTGGGGATGGCAAGGCCACTGCGCAGGTCGCCAAGCAGGTCGGCGTCTCGCGGCATACCGTCGAGCGGGTCCAAGCGATCATGGACGACGCACCGGCCGATGTGCAGAAGAAGGTGCTCGACGGGAAGATGTCGATCGCGGGCGCGTACTCTCAGGTCAAGAAGAAGCGCAAGCGCAAAGAGTTCAGTGGGCTCAAGCCGCAGCCTGGCATCTATCGCAAGGCGTTCACGGGGATCCCGAAGGGCAAGTACCGCTGTATCTACGCAGACCCGCCATGGCAATATCAGTGGGGTGGCGAACGGGGACACGTCGATCAGCACTACGCCGACATGACACTCGACGACATCTGCGCGCTGCCCGTAGGACAGATTGCCCACCCGAAGGGTGCGCATCTATGGCTGTGGACGACCTGGCCCAAGATCCGCGATCGGTCTGCCCATGCTGTGCTCGAAGCCTGGGGTTTCGAGTGGGTCGGCGAGATCGTCTGGCACAAAGGGCGGCTCGGCACCGGCTATTGGNNATTGGTTGCGGCCTACCACCGAAATCCTGATACTGGCGCACACGAAGAAGTTGGAACTGGCGCACCGTGACCAGGCGGGCCATCTTGAAGCGAAGCCACGGGGGCACAGCGTGAAGCCCGACGAGGCACGAGAGATTGTCGAGCGGCTATCGCCGAACCCGCGGATCGAGTTATTTGCTCGCACGGTTCCGGGCAAGTGGGCAGCCTGGGGAAAGGAAGCGCGGCGTGGGTGAGCACTGGAAGGCAATAGGGGGCGACGCGACCGAGTACGGCTTCGATGCGAACCTTGCGTTCTCGCGCGGCGTGCGTGAACGCATTGATATCGACACCGTAAAGAAGATGATCGGTGGCTGTAAGTCCGTTATCAAAACGGGCGAGGACCAGGACAGGCTCCATGTCGACTACGAAGCCACCCTACACGGCGGCGGCGTTATCGATATCGATGCGAAGGGTCGAAGATTTGGCGCCGGTCGATTCTGGAATACAAAATCAAAGGGTCGAGAGAACATACGGCCCGGCGAGCCCGACGTGGCCATAGAGAAGTGGAGCGTTATGCCAACGAAAACCCGGACCGAGCGCTTGCGCTGTGGATGTAACCATGCCGGGAAGACAGGATGGACGATAGATACATCGAGCAACACGCATCTTATTCTCTACACGTTTGACCCGCTGGACACAGAAGAAGTATTCCTGTTCAGTTTTCCCTTGCTGCGGGAGGCGAGTCGGCGCTGCCTAGATGATTGGTACGAGCGCTATAAGACAGGCAAACAGTTCACCCCGCCCAAAAGACACCGCAGCGGCTGGTTCTCTGAAGTCGTGCTTGTCCCGGTAAGCGTGGTTGAGCGTGCCGTATTGGCCGTACAGCGGGGGGTACTTGCGGCACAAGAATAGACACGGGTGGGGACGACGTGGGGACGCTCGCAGTACGAAAAGAATACGCCCGCCAGATCCGAGAAGCCTATCAGAAGACCATCGAAGGGATCTTCGAAACAGGTGAGCTGCTCCTAGCAGCCAAGAAATCGTTGGCCCATGGAGAGTTCCTTGACTTAGTCGAGCGGGATGTGCCATTTTCGGTAACGACGGCCGACCGGTTGATGAAGATAGCGTCCGATCGGCGGCTCCAGTCGATGCCGAAGGGCAAGCTTCCGGCACACTGGACGGTGCTCCACGAACTCTCGATGCTCAGCGACGACGAGTTCAAGAAGCTCAAGCCGTCGATCACGCCCGAGATCGAGCGCGCCGAAGTGCGGCAGCGCCGGGACGGACGCATGGCCCGGCCGCGAGGGAGAAGCTTGAACAGCCCGATTACGCGCCTTGAGTTCGAGTTCCCCGAGACGCCGACGATCAACAAGATGTTGGAGTTGGCCGGGAAGGTTGTCTATCGGAAGGGCAAGAAACGGCACACCGCGTACTCGGGCGGCAAAAAGAAATACGGGGAGCAGTGTGACATCTTGCAGATGGCGGGCGAGCTGCCGAAGCCGCCCAAGAAGCCGTGGTCACGCTGGCGGATAGCCAGCATTTCTTTTAGGACCTACAACCCGCACGACTATATCGAGCTGATGGCCGGGCTGAAGTGGCCGGTCGATTGGCTCGTAACCGCCGGTTACGTGAAAGACGACTCGCCCCGGGAGCTACTCCCGCCGCTCCCCTGGCCCGACATAGTGATCGACAGAAAGAATCCAGGATCGACGATTGTCATAGAGCGTGTCGAGTGATGCCGTAAGGTACGAGTTGCGCTGTCGCGCACCTTCGCCCCGGGACCGCACCCGTACATGCGGGAAGTTCTTGGGCAATAGCCCCGTGCCCGCTAAATGGGCCGGGGCCTTTAAACGTTCGAAGGATGACGAGCCGGACCGCCTCTGCATCTTTTGTGGCAACTGTAAGCACTTTAACCTGTACGACTTGCACACGCGAGGGAACGGGGCTTGACAAAAACGGAAAACCGGGATAGCTTGGTCTTTGGTAGGGTCAGCAAGGTACACCTACCTGACTGCTCAATCGAACGCTCGATTGTCACCGCCCCACTCCCGGGCGGCTGTTTGGGGTGCTACCGCCTGACAAGCAACATCCTACAACCGGCTGGCCCTACCCTTTTTTCCTATGCGTAGAATCGTAGAGAACCCGACGACGGGCGAGCCTGTTTTCGAGGGCACGGAAATAACCGTGCCCATAATTAAATGGTTGAAATCGCGGCTCAACTGGACTGTCGGGGAAATCGCGTACATCTATAAACTCACACGCAACGAAGTGAGGGCGGCGTTAGAGTATGTTGACGACAGAACAGATGTGGGCGGAGATCGACAGGATCTTTAGCAACCCCGGACTCGTGAAAGGATGGCGCGACAAGCCGCCAGAAAAAGCGCTACAGGGGGCGCGCGATTATTTGAAGTGGGCCGATGAGCGTTTAACGCAGGCGAGCGGCGACTTCACGTACTGGGCGTACAAGGGCGACGAAACACTGGCCATTCTATCGATCTGTATTTTTGAACAACAGGTCGCAGGTCGGACCGAATGGCCCGAGCTGCCGCCCGTAGGCGATTTCACGGTCGCCGAAACACTACGTGACCTTCAGGACTGGGCAGGCAATATCGTGGCTGGCCATGAGCACAACTGGGTACTCTGCGTTCACGAGCGCGATAAACCGCCTAGTGTGAGCGCCTGTAGTACCGTACACGATTACGGAGCGCTCCATTCGGCCTGCGACATCTGCGGGATGGACCGAAACGACAGGCCGAAGGTGTGCGATGAGCGGCGGTAAGATAGTAACGATCGACGATGAACTGTTTATGCGGCTTTACTTGCTTTCGGACGGGCAGCCAGATGAGCTGGCAACTGTCGCAATCAGGGAGCGGCTACAGGCCATTGAAGGAATCGGGTTCGCAGACTTCGTCCGGGGTATGGTCTGCGTTG
>JABAHP010003177.1_pt1 | contig 10473 bp, 9 predicted proteins | sample 7062081 | NCBI WGS metagenome assembly JABAHP01 (sample SAMN14534357, study PRJNA622989) | marine sediment metagenome | biome: marine biome [ENVO:00000428]; feature: marine pelagic biome [ENVO:01000023]; material: deep marine sediment [ENVO:00002113] | place: India: Gulf of Kutch | collected... | reverse complement strand
CGCTTTCGTACAGATAGCCACCGACTATAGCGGTTTCCCGGGTTGATTCCACACGAAATGTCCATCAAGCTATCGTGCCGGACTGCGAAGGGATTCCCACACGGTACGATGGAATTGTCGACCGCTGCGAAGCGACCTGAGGCGCCTCGGCCGGCTCGGGAGAGCCGAGGCGACCCGGTCCGCTCGACGCTCGGCTTCTACTTCAGCGAAATCGGCGACGGTCCCGTCCTGAGCCAGGCCCAGGAGCAGGCGATCGCGCGGGGCTTTCGCGCGCGTCGCGCGGCGGTCCACGCGGTCCTCGCAGGCCTCCCGTTCACCGGTACCACGCTGATCGAACGCTGGAGAACGCAGCAGCCAAGTGCGATCCGCCCCTTTCGCTTGCTCACCAACACGACCCACGCGAACGCCGAGAGCGCAGCCCGCACCGCAGAGGCGACCATTCGGCGGGTCGAGCGTCGCCTGCGCCGCCGGCCGCCGAAGACCCCGCGTACCCGTGCGGACGAGGCCGCCTGGGACCGTTTCGAGTCGCGGCAACGCAGCGACCTCCTCGCACTCGATCTGAGCGTGGATTTCTACCGACACGTGGAGTCAGCGCTGCGCTCCCGGCTGCGCGAGCTGGATGCGGCGGCTCGCCCGCAGGCAAGTGCCCTCGCCCGGCGCCGCTGCGACGAGCTGGGGTTTCCGATCCGCCGCTTGCGCCAGCGCATGCGCACGCTCGAATCGCTTTGCAGCGCCCGCGACGAGGCGAGAAACGAGTTCGCACGCCACAACCTGAAGCTCGTCATCAAGTTCGCGAAGGAGTTCCGGAATCTGGGTGTTCCCTTTCCCGACCTGATCCAGGAGGGCAACCTCGGGTTGCTGCGCGCCATCGAGCTCTTCGATCCTGACCGTGGTCACAAGTTCAGCACCTACGCGCTCTGGTGGATCCGACAATCGCTCGTTCGCGCGCTCCAGAAGCAGGCGCGCACCGTCCGGTTGCCCTCGCACGTCAACGAACGGCTCTACCAGGTGGTCGGGGCTTCGAGTCGCCTCACAGGAAAGCTGGGGCGGAGACCGACCTCGCGCGAGCTCGGTCGGGAAACGGGCTTAAGGGCGGAGCGGGTGGACCAGCTCCGGGCCCTGCAGAAGATGCCGCTCTCGCTCGATCAGCCCCCCGATCCGAGCGGCGCGCAAGCGCTGCACGAGCTTCTGCCCGATCCGCACGTTGGGAGCCCGCTGGATCTGGCCGACGCCGCCCGAGATCGTCGGGCCGTCGGAGCTCTGCTCGCCCGGCTCGATGCGCGCGAACGTGCGGTCATCACACGTCGCTTCGGCTTCAACGGCGAGGAGCGCGTCACTCTGCAGCACGTTGCGCGCGAGCTGGGCGTGTCCCGCGAGTGGGTGCGGAAACTCGAGAAGCAAGCCCTCTCCAAGCTGCGCCGCTGGGCCGAAGCGCGCCGATCGAACGGAGGATGACCATGACCAAAGTCGTCGAAGAGCACTACCGGTACCTGGCGGACCGGTATGACGATTTCCTCTACTACTCGCCGGAGTTCGTGAGGGCGCTCACGACGAAGATGATCGACATGCTCGAGCTCGCGCCGGAGGACGTGCTCGTCGATCTGGGATGCGGAACGGGCATGTACTCCATCGACATCCTCGAGCAGGTCCCGCTCGAGGCCGATGTGATCGGTGTCGATCCGTTCGAAGAGATGTTGAGGCGGATCCCGCCGCAGGCTCGGATCAGGCCTGTACAGCAGGACGCCCTGGCCTTCTCGCACCAGCCGATTCAGTTCGACAAGGTCCTGATGAAGGAGGCGATTCACCATGTGGAGGACCGCAGAAGCCTGCTGGCAAACCTCCAGCGTGGGCTTCGACCCGGAGGACGGCTCTTGCTGGTCCACGTGCCTCCGAAGCTCCAATATCCGCTCTTCCGGCGTGCTCTGGAGCGCTGCGAGCGGTGGCACGCAGACCCGAACGAGCTGGAGCACCTGCTCGAGGAAACGGGCTACTCGGTGGAGCGCGACAGCCTCGACTACCCGCACGCGATCCCCAAGGAGATCTACTTGGCAATGGTCAAGCATCGCTACATGTCCGTGCTGTCTTCGTTCAGCGACGAAGAGATCCGCGTAGGACTGGTCGAGATGAAGGAGACCTACGCTGACTGGCCGATCCTCGAGTTCGTCGACCACTTCGACTTCATTCTCGGGATTCGCGCGTAGGGTGCAAGCTTGCTGGCCCCGAGAACCCTTGCCGGTGCCATCGTCGAACTGGTCGAGCAGCTCGGGGCGCATGTGATCGTCATCGGGACGCAGGGTCGGGATGGTGTCAAGCACGTTCCGCCCGGCGGAGTCCCCGGGCGTAGCTGGCGAGACGCACCCCCTGCCGTCCCCACTGCGAAGGAGGTGGCATCGAAGCAATGAAGACCATCCGAAAGATTGTCGCAGCGATCGATTTCTCGGAGTCTGCCGAGCCGGTCCTCGAAGCGGCGGTGGACTTGGCCAAACAGTTCGACGCGGCGCTCCACCTCGTTCACGCCTTCGACGTTCGCACGCCTCTGGTGACCCCTTACGCGGTTGCCACCCCCCCGGCCCTCGTCGAGCAGGCGCGGGAGACCGCGGAAGCCAAGCTCGACGGCTTGGCCCGAAGCGCGGCCGCCCAGGGCGTCGCAGCCGTCTGCCATGTGAGTGGGCTTCCGGCTGCGCCAGCCATCGTCAAACTGGCCGAAGAGCTCGGAGGGGACCTCATCGTCATGGGGACGCCAAGCCACGGGAGTGTCCGGCACGTGCTGCTCGNNCCTTGCGCGACGCTCCGTGTTGGGTGCTCGCCGTGAAGGCGTACCCCGTGGCTGAGTCGACGGCGTTGTCTCCGTGGCGATTCCTCCGTTTCTGGGTCTTCGGTCAACGCGGTGGAATGGACCAATCGGAAACCACCGCGTTTCAACGCCCGGACTCATTTGAAGCAGCCCAGCCCGACCAACCATGATTCCACCCCCTTGAAGACCATTTCCACCGCAATCGTGCCGATGAGGAGGGCTGAAACCCGTCCGGCGATTTCGACGTAACGCTCGACGAGTGGCTCGTTCCTCTCCTTCACCCAGTCATGCAGCAGCTTGAAGCCAATCAGCAGGAGACAGCTCGTCACCAGCGCCACGATGATCGCGAAAGCCGCAAAGGGAATCGGCAGCCGAGACCCCGTCAACACGCTTGCACTGACGGTTCCGGGCCCGATCATGAAAGGCATCGCCATGGAACCCGCCAAGTGCTCTGGCGGTCCGCGCAGCGTGTCGATCATGTTTGCACCGGAAACCATGTAGCGAACGGCGATGATCAGGAATACCAACCCGCCGAAGATCAGGAATGCTGCAAAACGTACCTGCAGCAAGCCTGTGAAGATCTTGTCACCCGTCCATGCAAACACCAAAAAGACCCCGCCGCTAATCAAAAAGGCGCGCAACAGAACGCGGATGAACACTCTTACTTCCAGCCCTCTTACGACCTCGATCAAGTAGGCGCTCATCAGTAGGGGATTCAATAGGACGAGCATCAGGATCGCGGAATTGGCGAAGTCCGTTGCGTTCACTTGTTTGGTATCCCTTCTATGCTGATGGTCGCTCCCTCGGCTCGCTTCTCCCGGAAACCAGTCGTTGATTCGACCCTCGAAACTCGGGCGGTGGCGTGTTCACTCCGGGGCGGAGGCAACTGCTGATACTCCAGGCTGTGATCGTCCGTGATGAAGACGTCGAACTCACCCAATGCCCTGCGAAGCAACTCGCTATTGCGGAGTCCCGACCAGCCTTCGCGCGAAACGGTGGAGAGGCGGTGCTCTGCCCGGTGTGAAGCGGGCTGCCTGGGGATGGACTCGTCGCGAAGGATCCGCACCACCCAGCAGGAGATCCCCCGGCAGCTTCGAAAACCGCCACGGCCTGCTCGCGTGAGACCGACGGGAAAGCATCGAGGAACTTGTCGAGGCTGTCGCTCGCCGCGAGGCACTCGATCAGGATTCGGATTGGCACGCGCGTGCCGCGGAAGACAGGCGTGCCTTTGAGGATCTCGGAGTCACTCTGAATCGGCGAGGACACCTCTTGCATCGTCGCAGTCTCCGGTCACAAGAGGATTACTCGAGAGATGGTATCCCGAAGAATACGCTCAAGCCCCGCCGCTCCAGTCGTCCCGGTAGCCGAGCGCCTCGGCGATGGCGCCGGGGCCGGTGCGCTTCTCGCCCTCGAGGTCCGCGATCGTGCGGCCCACGCGCAGCACGCGGNNCAGCACGTGGCGGGCGGCTCGCGCCGAGAGGCCGAGCCCTTCGACGGCGCGCCCGAGAAGCGCCCGGGCCTCGGAGGTCGCGCCCACGAGCTCGTCCAGCGCTTCGTCGGGGATCTCGGCGTTGGTGCGCCAGGTGGCCTTGCCGCGCCGCTCCTGGCGGCGGCGGGCCGCGAGCACGCGCGCGCGCACCTCGCGGCTGGTGGGGCCCGCCGCCCCGGCGTCGAGCTCGCGCCAGGCCACGGGGCGCACCGCCACCTGGAGGTCGATGCGGTCGAGCAGGGGGCCCGAGATCCGCGCCGTGTAGCGCGCGATCGCCCCGTCATCGCAGCGGCAGTCGCGCCGGCCGCTGCCCCACCAGCCGCAGGGGCAGGGATTCGCCGCTGCGACGAGCTGGAAGTGGGCGGGGAAGACACAGGAGATCCGGGCGCGGGCCACCACGATGCGGCGCTCCTCGATCACCTGCCGCAAGGCCTCCAGGGTGCGGCGCTCGAACTCGGGGAGCTCGTCGAGGAAGAGCACGCCGTGGTGGGCCAGGGAGATCTCCCCCGGCCGCGGCGGCTGGCCGCCTCCCAGCAGCCCGGCCGTGCTCGCGGTGTGATGGGGCGCGCGGAAGGGCCGCTCGGAGACGATCGGGACGCGCTCGGAGAGCTGGCCCGCGGCTCCGTGAATTCGGGTGACCTCGAGCGCCTCGTCGAAGTCGAGCGGTGGCAGCAGGCCCTGTAGCCGGCGGGCGAGCATCGTCTTGCCGCAGCCGGGCGCGCCGCGCAGCAGCAGCGCGTGGTTGCCGGCGGCGGCCACCTCGAGGGCGCGCTTGGCGCGCTCCTGGCCGCGCACGTCGGCCAGGTCGTGGCGTGGCTCGGGGCTGGCCGGCGCGGGCGCCGGCCCGGCCCGCGGAAGCTCCGCGTCCGCCCGCAGATGGGCGGTCACGCTGCTCAGGTCGGGCGCGCTCAGCACCTCGAGGCCGGGCGTGAGGGCGGCCTCGCCCGCGTTCTCCGAGGGCACGATCACGCGCCGGCAGCCCGCGTCGCGCGCGGCGAGGCACAGGGCCAGGGCACCGCGCACGGAGCGCAGCCGGCCGTCGAGGGCCAGCTCGCCCACCAGCCCCAGGCCGGCGAGCCGCGAGGCCTCGAGCGCGCCGGACGCAGCCAGGATCCCCACCGCGATCGGCAGATCCAGGGCGGCGCCGCTCTTGCGCATCTCCGCCGGCGCCAGGTTGACCGTCACCCGGTGCTTCGGAAAAGGCAGGCCGGTGCCGGCGATGGCGGCCCGCACCCGCGCGGCGCTCTCCCGCACCGCGGCCTCCGGGAGGCCTACGACGTCCACGCGCGGCAGCTGCGAGCTGATCCGGACCTCGACCTCGACGGCCACCCCGTCGACGCCCAGCAGGGCGGCTCCCACGACGCGGGACATACGTCCCTCCGCGGGACCGAAGGGGTGAGGGGAGGCGAAAGAGGAAGGCAGGACCCCGCCGAGGCGGAGCCCTGCCTCTCACTTTCGAAAAGCCCCGCCAGGGAGGGACTTCTACTAAGGAGTGGCTGCCCGGCCTCCGATGTGTCACGAGGAGTTGCGTATTCCCGAAGAAAGTTGGATCCCCACGGGGTGGCTCCGCTCGGGATCGCCAGGCGGTAGTATCCGTCCCGCTCGGAGGACTCGGATCTCGATGCGCGCCCGCCTGCTCAGCGTGCCCCTGCTGCTCGCACTCGGTCTGGCATGCCAGTCCTCTCCGCCACCCGCTGAGAGGGCTCTGGCCGGCCCCGCCAAGCGTGCCGAGGCCTTCGAGGCGCAGCGTGCCTGGGACCACCTCACCACGCTCGCGGAGATCGGGCCGCGGGTGATGGGAACCGAGGGCGTGCGCCGTGCGGGCGATTTCATCGCCGGCGAGCTCGCGAAGCTCGACCTCGAGGTCGTCGAGCAGGAGATCACCGTGCGCCGGAGCGAGCCGGAGCAGGAACAGCAGGAACAGGAGGCGAAGCAGGAACAGGAGGAGCTCGCGCTCCGCAACATCGCCGCCAAGATCCCCGGGCCCTCCAGCGACGTCTTCCTGCTCCTCGCGCCCTACGACACGCGGCGCTACGAGAACTTCCGCTTCCTGGGGGTCAACGATGGCGGCTCGGGCGCCGCCGTCCTGCTCGAGATCGCCCGCGTGCTCGCCGCGGATCCGCTGCCCTACACGACCTGGCTCGTCTTCCTCGACGGCGAGGCGCCCCTGGCCCCGAGCAGCGTTCCGGTCGCGCCCCCCAGCCACTTCGGAAGCCGCGCGCTGGCCAGGCGGCTCCAGGAGCGGCGCGTGCTCTCCGGCGTTCGCCTGGCGTTGATTCTGAACCGCGTGTGCGACGCCGACCTGCGCGTCGCTCGCGATCTTCTCTCGCATCGTGTCTACCGCGAGGAGTTCTGGCGCGCCGCCGCGCGCCTCGGCCGGACCGACGCCTTCCCGCCCGGCGCGAGCTTCGAGTCGCCCGTGGCCAGCCATCACGCGCTGGCGGCCGTCGGCCTGCGCCGCGTGGTGGCGCTCGTCGACACGAGCTTCGGCGGCGACGAGCCGCCGGGGCTCTACGCCGGCACCGAGGACGATGACCTGGAGCACTGCTCCGCCGACAGCCTCGAGGCGGTCGGGAAGGTGGCTCTCCAGGCGCTCGACAAGATCTCGCAACGCCTTGCCAAGATCGACCGGTTCGCGGCGGCGCCCCTCGAGGAGCCGGGCGAGCTGACCTTCGAGTCGATCGCGGTTCCGGAGGCCAAAGGCGCGCCGCCCGCTGCGGCAGGGGATGACGCGGCAACGCCGAGCGCGCCAGAAGGCGACGCGGAGGCGGCGGAAGCAGCTGCCGGAGAGCCTCCGTCGACCCCCCAGACAGGGGATGACACGGCGACGCCGAGCGCGCGAGAAGGGGACGCGGAGGCGGCGGAAGCAGCTGCCGGAGGGCCGCCGCCGACCGCCGAGGCCTCGGAGGCGCCCCGATGAGGGATCGTTCGCCGGTGAATGCGTGCCACCCGGAACGCGTCGGAAGCCCAATGCGTAGCTTCCTCGCCGAGATGGCCGCGTACGGCCTCGCGCTCGCCGCGTTGCTCGTCGGCGTCCTATGGACCGCTGCGGCCTCCGCCCGGGAGGCGACAGCTGCGGCCGCGCTGCCCGTACGGATCCTGATCGACAGCCCGAAGCCCGGCGAGGCGCTGCGCAACAAGGTGCATCAGGCGCCGATCCGCGGCAGCGCCGCGGCAGACGGTGAGCGCCCGGCGGACTTCGACGTGATGATCGTCGTCGACGTGTCGGGTTCGACGAAGGCGGCGAGCGGCGTCGACGTGGATGGGGACGGGCAGGTCGGCTTCAACCCGCAGCTCGAGCTGGTGGAGCCCGGCCGCTATCCCCCCGACATGCAGTCGACGGACGAGGGCGACACGATCCTCGCCGCCGAGGTCAGGGCCGCGCAGGCGCTCGTCGACAGCCTGGACCCCGCGCGGGTGCGCGTCGGCGTGATCAGCTTCTCGGGGGAGATGAACCCGCAGACCGGGGAGCGCATGCGCTGGGATCAGCAGGACGCGTGGCTCGATGTTCCGCTCACGTCGGATCACCAGCGGGTGAAGGCGAGCGTGATCGCCATCCTGGCGCGGGGTCCCCACGGCGGCACGAACTTCGCCGCCGGTGTGCGCCTCGCCGTGCGCGAGCTGGCGGGGCTCTCCGGGGCGAGGAGCCGGCCGCGCCCGGGCGCGAAGAAGGTGGTGCTCTTTCTCACGGATGGGCTTCCGACCTTCCCGATCGGAGCCGGCTCCGTGGCCGACCCGGGGGATACGGAGGCGGCGCTCAACGCGGCGCGTCTCGCGCACAAGGCGGGCATCACCGTCAACACCTACGCCCTCGGCCCGAACGCTCTGACGAGCCCCATCGCCGCCACCGAGATGGCTCGGATCACGCTCGGCAACTTCCTCCCGGTGCAGAACCCTGGCGACATCATCTCGTTTCTCCAGGGCGTCACGTTCGCGAACATCGAGGACGTGGTCTTCACGAATCTGACCACCCGCGAGGTCTCCTACGACGTCGATCTCTCGCCAGACGGCTCCTTCTCCGGCTTCGTCCCGGTGAAGGAGGGGCGCAATCGGGTGCGGGTCACGGCCCTCGCCTCCGACGGTTCGAGCGGCAGCGTGGAGCTCGACCTCGTGTTCGAGAAGTCGGGCCTCAGCGAGCGCGAACTCGCCCTCGAGCTCGAGCGCATCCGCGAGCGCAACAAGCAGCTCATGCTGCTGGTCGAGCGCGAGCGCATCCAGCGCTTCCGCGAGCAGCAGCGCAAGGTCCTGGAGTTCGAGGCCGGGGAGATGGAGGAGGAGAGCTCACCCTAGAGCGGAACCAGGTCCGGGTCGGAGATCTCGCGGCGCACGAGCCTGCCGTTCTCGTAGATCGAGGTGACGTCGACCTGGCCGTCGCCGTCCTTGTCCTCTTCCCGCTTCGTGAGCTGCGGACGCCCCTTGGCGGCCTCGAAGGTCTCGAAGACGTCGCGCTTTCCGTCACCGTCCGTGTCTCGCTCGACGCGCGACACGACCTCCTTGTCGCCGACCACCTGATAGCTCGTCCAGGCGTCCATGCGGCCGTCGTGGTCCGTGTCCTCCTCGGAAGCGACCCGCTGGCGTTTCCGATAGGTCACGATGAGATCCATCGTTCCGTTGTTGTCGGAGTCGTGGCGCTCGTCGACCAGCGAGTCGCCCTCGTAGACGTAGAACGCGTCCTTCACGCCGTCGTTGTCGCGATCGATCTCGCGCGAGGTCATGCGACCGTTTGCGTAGCGCTCCCAGACGTCGATCTTGCCGTCGGCATTGGTGTCGAGCTTGCGCGAGACGAGTTTCCCGTCCTCGTAGACGTTCCAGGTGTCCGAACGCCCGTCGAAGTCGCGGTCCTGCTCCTTGCGGATCATCTTGCCCGTCTTCTCGTCGAAGTAGCGCACCTGCTCGGGATTGCCGTCGCGGTCCGCGTCGAGGCTGCGCTTCACGACCTCGAGCTTCTTCGGATTGTCCCAGCTCTTCTTGGGGATCGTGGCGCGCTCCTCGTCGAAGATCGCCATCGGAAGATCGCGGTCTTTCGGGGCCTTCGGCGCGGTGCGCGGATCGACGCGCTCGGAAAGCTCGTCTTCGGTGACNNGGTGCGCGGGTCGACGCGCTCGGAGAGCTCGTCGTCGCTGACGGCGGGAGCGATCGCCGCGGTCGCCGATTCCTGTAGCTTCTCCTGCTCCTCGATCCGCTCGAGCAGCTCCTCCTGGCGGCGCAGCTCGGACTCGATCTCGTCCTCGAGTCTCTCGCCGCGGGCCATCTCGTTCTCGATCTCCGCTTCCATCGCGGCTTCGCGCTCGGCCTCGGCACCGCCCGGATAGGCAGCGCCGCCGCCGCCGCCCGCCCCCTGGAACGGGACGTTTCCCGTCAGCGCTCCATAGATGAGCATGGTCCCCGCGCCGGCCGCCATGCCGATCGGTCCGAAGGTCGAGCCCAGCACGGCGCCCATCACCATCCCCTCGAGCGCACTCTGAGCGCGGTCGCCGACGGAGATGCCGCTGCCGCCGGGCTGGGTCTGCGGCTGCACGGTGGGATCCGCCGGAGGGGCTCCCACCGGCGGCGCGGTCTGGGAGGGGTCACCCTGACTGGGGGCGCTCACGCAGCCGCCGAGCCCCAGCAGGAGGATGAGGGCAAGGGTAATCTGAAGCTGGATCGCTCGAACGATCATCGACCTGCCCTCTTCAGATTCCATGTTAGTAAGTACCATATCGAAGCGAATGGGTACAAATCCCCCCAAGCACCGACGCGGCGCAGCAACCGCTTCCGCCGCGCGGCTCGAGCGGCAACCCGGCTGGAGGCCGAGGCGCAGCTTGGTCTCGAAGCTCCCCGACTCCTTGAGGTTTTCTCGTCTCTCCGGGCAACGCAGAAGCGCGCGGGCAGGCTTGCTGGACGCGGCTTCGGGGTCGAGATACTCTAACGCGGTGCATCGGCGCTCGACGTCGGCCTCTCCCCTGGTTCGAGCGCTCTCAGTTCGCCCCCCGAAAATGACGATCTGCTCGGACGAGTCCGAGCCTGAGATGGGGGTGAATGCGTGGGCCTGACTCTGATCCGCAAGAGCAGCTCAACCCGCAAGCAGAATCCGAAGATCGCCGTGGTTCTGGCGGGTGGGGCGGTCTCCGGCGGCGCCTTCAAGGTGGGCGGTCTCAAGGCGCTCGACGACTTCCTGGTCGGGCGCAGGATCACCGACTTCGACATCTAC
>JABAHP010006881.1_pt1 | contig 10477 bp, 10 predicted proteins | sample 7062081 | NCBI WGS metagenome assembly JABAHP01 (sample SAMN14534357, study PRJNA622989) | marine sediment metagenome | biome: marine biome [ENVO:00000428]; feature: marine pelagic biome [ENVO:01000023]; material: deep marine sediment [ENVO:00002113] | place: India: Gulf of Kutch | collected... | reverse complement strand
GAGCGGAACAAAAAGACCATGACAAAGACCATCAGGATGATGCCGGTCGCCGTTCCCGTCATCAGGCTGTAGACTTCGTCGAACCAGGATGCTCCCCGGGGTTGGTTGTATACCCCGTTCAACTTGTAGATGCCCAGCAGCAGTACGGTGAGGGCCAGCGAGATGGGGATAAATGCGCTGTAGGGTACAAAGTTGGCCTCGTCCACCGCAGCAAACCACTGCCGGTCGTAGCGCATCCAGTAGGCAATGGCGAACGCCAGATTGATCAGCAGCACGTCCAGGACAGCGACTGCGTAGGAGAAATACCTGCGGTATCGCTCAAACACCCTGTCTGTCCTCCTCAGGAGTCAGAGCCTGCCTGTAGCTGTCGACAGTCTGCCGGGCGGCCTTTTCCCACGAAAAGCCTCCGGCTTGCACCAGCCCTGCAGCCTGCATCTGCTCCTGCAGCTCCCTGTCGCCGAGCACCTGCTCCATGGCCGTTGCCAGCCCGTCGGTGTCGGTTGGATCCACCAATTTCCCAGCTTCCCCCACGACCTCTGGCAGCGACGATGCCGTGGAAGTGATCACGGCCGTGCCACAGGCCATGGCCTCCAACACAGGCAGGCCGAACCCTTCGTAAACGGAAGGATAGACAAAGAGATCGGCGGCATTGTACCACAACGGCAGGTCCTCAGCTGGCACAAAGCCGGGGAAGTGCACCTCATCGGTCAGCTCCAGAGCTTTGACACGGCCAAAGATCTCGTCATAGAACCAGCCCCTTCCCCCCACCAACACCAGAGGCGGGCGCTCCTTTGACAACCTGGCATAGGCTTCGACCAGGCGGACTACGTTCTTACGTGGCTCCAGCGTGCCCACGAATAACATGAACCTGTCAGGCAGGCCCTTTTGCTGGCGAAACGCGGCTACCTGGTCGGCTGGCAGAGGCTGGAAACTGGTGTCGACGCCGTTGTGAACCACGTCTATCTTTGCCGGTGAGATGCCATAGATTTTGACCAGATCCTGCTTGGTGCTCTCCGATACAGCAATGACCCGGCGCGCCCGGCGTGCCGACATCCGGGCAAAGGCCTGCAAATAGCGCCTTCTCAACGTCCGGAAGCTATCCGGATGGTAGAGAAAACTCAGGTCATGGACCGTGGTCACGTACGGACAACTGCTTGCCAGCGGCCCAACAAAGGCCGTATTATGCAAAAGGTCTAGCTCTTCGCTTCGCGCAAACCACGGCAGGAGCGCTTGCTCCCACACGATTCGCACGGGCGGGCGGTTTGTCGGCAGGCGGGAAACCTGCAACCGCAGGCCCGGCGGGCCCTTGTAGCGCTTCTCGTTGAGAAAGACCGTGTACTCCATGTCCGAGGCTGTCCCCGGGAGATGGCGGAGCACGTTGTAGATGTACGAAGAGATACCCGCGCTCCGGTACCCTTCCGCCAGGGACAGCAGTTGGGCATTCACGCCAACGTGAGTCGCCCGTACATTGGTTTCTCTCACAGCGCCATTATACCATAGAACCAGGCATCGTCAAAGCACGATCGGGCAGCGCCTTGGGCTCCCAGTCGAGTTGCCGGCGCCGTGGCTTCGTGCCACGGTGCCCCTTCCGGGCTTTGATGCCATCCTATTCCTGCCGGACGAACAGAGCAACCGATTCGACATGATAGGTCTGCGGAAAGAGGTCCACCGGTTGAACCTCTTGCAGCAGAAAACCATTGTCGACCAGGTCGCGTGCGTCGCGGGCCAGCGTGGCAGGGTCGCAGGACACGTAGGCGATCCGTCTCGGCTGCAGATGGGCAACCTGGTCGATCACGGCTTTCCCCGCGCCCGAGCGCGGCGGATCCAGAAGGAGCAGGTCCACCCGCTCCTCGATGCGTCCCAGCACCGATTGCACCTTGCCCTCGATCAACTCCACCTGGTCCATTCCCTGGGCATTGGTCCTGAAATCGGCCACCGCGCTGGGATCCGCTTCCACGCCCAGTACGTGCCCCACCTGGTCTGCCAGGGTGAGACCAAACAGACCCACGCCGCAGTAGAGGTCCAGCAACCTATCTCCCTTTGCGGGAGCGAGGTATTCACGCACGATCGCCACCAGTGCTTCGGCCCCGGCAGTGTTCACCTGGAAAAAGCTATTGGCCGAGATGCAATAGTCGCGACCGGCGACCTGCTCCTCCAGGTAGGCGTTGCCCATCAACACCACTGCCTCGCCGTCAGCCAGGAGGATGACGCACGACACCGCAAAGTCCACCTCGATGTCGAAAGCCTCATAGCGGTTCAGCTCGAAAACGGCCATCCGGTCGCCCGTTGCCGAACCACAGCGCAGGCTCAACCGGTGCAGCTCGGGCCATTCCATGTCCAGGGCCGTCCGGAGCTCATTGAGCATCGGATCGAGGATCAAACACTCCTTGATCGGCACCACCCGATGGGTATCGGCCGTCAGAAAGCCGAGCTGGCCCTCCGGCGTGGTGTGGAGCTGGGCGTGGTTGCGGTATGCCCACGGTTCCGCCGCCCCGATGATCTCCTGCACATTCGCATCACCTAAGCCGCCCAGGCGAGCCAATTGATCGACCACAACCTCTCGCTTGAACTCGGCCTGGGCCTCATAGGCGATATGCTGAAAGTGGCAGCCGCCGCACCTGTCCGGGCCAAAGTACGGGCAGGGGGGCTCAACACGATGGGGCGAGGGTTCCAATACCTCCAGCAGCCGCCCCCGCCCCCACCTGGTGCGCGCTTCCACCAGCTCCACCCGCACCGTCTCGCTGGGGATGGTGTACGGCACGAAAATCACGCGCCCCTCGTGGCGGCCCAGCGCCGACCCGCCGTGGGCCATCGCAGTGAGTTCGAGCTCCAGAGTTTGCGACATAATATGCGATTTCCTGTCTTATGCTTCGAGAGGCCACCAGAGCCGCTCCGCCAGGCCGGTCCCTGGCGAGCATGAGGCAGCGAATGTCCAGACGCGATTGGGCATCTCTTCTATACCGCCAAACAGGACCCCCATCTGGCTGCGGTAGTAGTTCAGTGCAGAGACCTTGGCCACCAGGTCCGCAGGCGCCAGCGGTATCGTGTCCACTTGCCATTCCTCCGCATCAGCGGCAGCCACGGCGTGTTCGGTCGCGCCCGGCTCCATGGCATAGGGATAGTCCTCGTAGAAGGCCATCCGGTATCCCCTGGTCCACAGCTTGCGCGCTGCCGCATGGACAAGCTGGTGATCTACGTGGTGGCCCACGCCGAGCGGAGCGTAGACCAGGCCCTCGGCGGGCGGCGGGAGTAGAGCCGCCAAACGGCCGGCTAGATCCTGGGTTCCATCCTCAGCCAGGGGATCGGCAGGGCTGGCCTTCTCCCACAGAGATTTCTCGTCCGCGTACAGCCATGCACCGCCGGGTCCGGCGCGGTAGACGGCATCCAGGTAGTCCAGATGCACTGCGTCCGCGCCCAACAACATGAGGGCTGTCGTATCCTCTGCGCGGCGAAGGGGCATGGGGCGTGGTGGATTGCCCCAGTAGCCGTGCTGCACCAGGGCAAAGGGCGACGGGTTGCCGCCCTGGTACTCTCCGGCAAAGATGGTGATCGCCTGCACCTGTTCGCCGCTCGACGCCTGCTTGTGGATGATGCCTCCACAGGACATCACCGCATCATCGAGATGCGGCGAGAGGTAAACATGTTTCATTGTCCCAGGTCCAAGAGCAGTTCGGCCAGCAGGGCAGCCCGGCGCGGCAGTGACGCGACATCCACCCACTCTGTTACCGCGTGGGCGTCGTTGCCCACAACGCCCAAACCGTCCAGCGTGGGAATGCCGAGGGCCGCTGTGAAATTCCCATCTGATCCACCGCCCGTGCCCGCGGGCCACAGGTCCATGTCTAGCCTTTTGCCCACCTCTCTCGCCCGTTCAAAGAGCTTCTGGCCTTCCGGCGAAGCTTCCCACGGGGGGCGGTTCATCCGCCCAGAGATGATCAGAGCGGCGTCGCGGTTCCGCGGGCGAAGGCCACGAATCGCTTTGGTCATGCGCTGGCCTTCCTCCGGTGTCGTAACCCGCAGGTCGATCTCTGCCCATGCCGATGCCGGGCGGACGTTCACTTTGGACCCACCCTGTACCACCCCGACGTTGACCGTGGTGCCCCGCTCATAGTCGGTCATTTCCTCCAGCCGGAGGATCTGGTAGGCTAGCTCTTCCACCGCGCTCACCCCGCGGTCGTGGGCTGCGCCCGCGTGAGAGGCAAGGCCCTGGATCTCCACTTCAAAGCGCCCTATCCCTTTACGCCACGTGACCAGCGCATCTTCGCGGCTGGGCTCCAGCACCAGCACAAAGTCGCTGCGCCGCGCCTCTTCTTCGATGTAGCGCCGCGAGGTGGGGCTGCCGCATTCCTCGTCCGAGTTGCACAGGTAGACAAGGCGGTGATTCGGGGTCAGGCCCAGTTCCCGCAATGCCGTCAGGGCATACAGGCCAACGACCAGCCCCCCCTTCATATCAAAGGTTCCTGGACCTGTGCCCTTGAAGATGCCGGTGCTATCCTCTCTTGCTACCAGGAAGGGCCGTTCCTCAACTTCTCCCAGGGGCCAGACCGTGTCCATGTGTCCCAGCAGCAGGATTTGCCCGGGACCATCGCCCCATGTCACCCGCAGGTGATCGCCAAAGGCAGTCTGTGGAATCCGCTCCACGTCCGCACCCTGGTCGCCAAAGGCCCGGGCAAGATAGTCGGCGACCATGTTGACCGCCTCCCGCTCGTGGCTGGGCGACTCGAGCAGCACAAGCTCCCCGAGCACCTCGGTCATTGCCTCGCGGTGGGCCTTTAGGTAGTTCAGCAATTGGCTCATGGTCACACCTCCACAGCCTTCCCAGGAGAACTCTGGCCTCCCTTCAGGCTCCGCTAGAGAGGTCGAGAAAGATGGTTTCCAACCGATTCATCTCGTTGCATCGCTCTTTCTCCGGCAATGGCAGGTTCCTGACTCAAGTATAGCACCTTTTGGGGTGCGGCGCAACCCACTTGAGAGAAACAGAACGCCGCGCCCTCGCGAAAAGCCGCGAGTGCACGGCGATAGAACCGCCCGGCTTCAGCAGCGGGCCGCCCCCGCGGGATGTCCTCAGGGCATTGGCGTGGCTGCCTTCATCGTCTCGACGATTGTGGACAGGCCCTTGCCAAGCTCCGGGCCAAGCAGCAAGAAGCTCAATAAGGTGCAGACGCAGCAGATCACGACGAGAGCGGCGATGATGATAAGGGCGATTAACCAACCGCTTATGCCTTGCGTGGGTTCGGGCTCCGAGTGCGGCACCTCATGGTAGCTGCCTTCCATCTTTGTCTTCCTACTGCAGGCTCACCGGTCGGCGTGCGACCACCGGTCGCGGCGCCGCCTGCGCCAGCGGATGAACCATATGATGATAATGACTAGCAGCAATAGTGCCAGGATCGGCACCAGGATGGCTAGGATGGTCAGTACCAGGGAGATGATGTCCTCGAGCGTGCTTACCACTGGATTGAGCGTCCCCGCGGTGGCGCCTGTGACGACGGGACGGGCCGTGGCCTTGGCGGCGTGGACCCCACCCGATATCAACAACCCGCAGATCAAGGCCAGGACCGGGCTGGCATCGCTGATCACCCCGGCGCTCGCCGCAAACAGGATCGCGCCCGCTGCCGGTCGGATGAAGGTCTGGATGGTGTCGTTGATCGTGTCTGCGGCTGGCACCTTGTCCACCAGCAACTCGATGACCAGCAGCACCGCCAGCACGCCGATGACCCACCAGCTCTCCAGGGTGTCCCAGGGAGGCTCGAGGGTGATGAGATCGGTGAAGCGGGCCAGCAATGCGACTACCAGGAGTGGCAGGTAGGCATTGAGGCCCGCCGCTGTCGCCAGCCCAAAGGCGGAAAAGACGTTCATCAGCCCGTCCATGGACAAGCCTTTCTTACCGGCGGAATCCTTGGCCTAGTATCCGGTTGAGGCTTCAAAGACCCCGATGAGAAAAAAGAGCACGAATGCGCCGATGCACAGGCCGATCACTGTGAGCACCACCATGATCCAGCCCAGCACCAGGCCGGCAATTGCCATTCCTTCTCCCGTCAGTTCGTGGGGTCGTTGCCGGATAGCCCTCCGGGCCGCGTAGCCAAAGACGATGGCCAGGATGCTGCCCACCAGCGGAAGCAGCGTCCAGCCGGCGATGCCCATGACCAGCGATGCGATCGCCATCCCGCTGGTCTGTATGGGCGCCCCATAGTCGATCACCGGCGGCGGGGGTGGCTCAGGCGGCGCTGGCGCCAGGGACCATTCCTCTGCAGGAGGAGCTTCCTCCTCCGCGAGTTCGTCTGGAGCCTCCTCAAAGGCATCCACGTCCAGCTCATCGAGGGGTTCCGCTGCCGGGGTCTCGTCACTCTCTGCGGCAGGCACACTGTCAGGATCCATGGGTGCGCCGCAATTGCCGCAGAATATCGAGTCCTCTTCGTTGGGTGCGCCACATTCCGGACAGAACATACTCGCCCCTTCCTAACATCAGTACTGCCGGGCGGTCCGGAAAACCGGTCGCCGGACCGCCCGGGAGACAGTCATATTAGAATTCTTCCTCAAAGGCATCCTGTGCCGGTGCCGCAGTGCTTGCCACGTAAGCCTGCCCGTACAGGTGGCCGATGACCATGGTGGCGTACGGGGATGTGAAAAAGCTCCCCACGCCGCAGACAACACTGCCCAAGCTCCCGACAAAGCTCGCCACCCAACTCATCACCAGCGCGATCAGGTAGGTTGAGAGGTTGTCGCGGACCAGGGCAAACACCTCGCCAAAGCGGAAAGCGGCAGCCAGATCGTCGGTGGCGGCGTAAATGGCAGTGGCTGCTGGCAGGACTACGGTTGCCAGTATGGCCCATATGATCATGAAGCAGCTCAGGATCACGGTCAGGAATGCGCTAAGGCCTTCGGAACTCTCCGCAGCCGCAGCCGGGACGATCAGGCAGAAGCTGGCGATGATAATCGGCAGCATGTAGACGATCTGGATCACGAGCACCTTCAGGCCCTCGGCGATCAGGTCGCCCCAGTTGTCCCATTCGGGCAGCCCGTCGACCTGGCCTCTGACCACCCGGCGGATGATCTCCACCATGTAGCCGTTGAGCAGGGCGACCGCCAGGATCAGGGGGATCAAGAGCAGCCACGAAAACAGCACGCCCAGGAACAGGATGGCCGCCGCGATCAGTATCTTGGTGATCCAGGCATCATCCTCAAAGACGAACGTGAACGACTTGCCAATATCCATTGTCATCCTCCTTGGAAAGATTTTTCCCTGGGATTATACCAGAAAGCGCTCATTCGGGCAACCAGTTACCTTTACGCACGAACGCCCCCAGGGTTTCAGACTCACCTCACACTCGCACTGCAGGGTCGAACAGACGGGCAAAGTCGTCCAGCGCAAAGCGGTCCGTCATCCCTGCCACATAGTCGCAGACCAGGCGCTCCACTGGCTCATCCGAATTGGCGATCCGGGCCTGGACCGTGTCGGGCAGTTGCGCGGGTTCGGAAGTGTAGGCATCGAACAGCGCCCGCAATACCCGTTCGGCTTTTGCAGCCATGCGCACCACCCGCCAGTGCCGGTAGAGCCGCGCGTAGAGTGTTGACCTGAGCTCGCGCAGCCGTCCTGCTACCGGCTCCGAAAAGCCTATAATCGGCTCGCCACGCGCCCGGAGCTTTTCCTCCGAGTCGATTCCTTCCTGGCGGATCCGCTGGTCTGTGTGTTGCACCACGTCGGTCACGCCCCATCCAATGAGCGCCCGGATGAGCCGGTGGCGGTCCAGCTTGTCCAGTTCATCGCAAGGATCGAGTGCCAGGTCCCCGGTCAACTCTTGCCACAGGGTGACGTCCTGGAGAGCGAAGGGGCTGAGCAGCCCGGCGCGCAATCCGTCATCGAGATCGTGGGCTGTGTAGGCCAGCTCGTCGGCCACGTTGGCGATCTGGCCCTCCAGCGAGCAGGCCAGGTCTGGCTCGTAGCCACTGGCATCGCTGACGTCGTATTCTGTCTCGTGCTTGACCAGTCCCTCCCGTACCTCCCAGCTCAGATTCAGCCCGGGCCAGTCGGGAAAGCGTCGCTCCAGTTTCTCGACGATGCGCAACGTCTGGCGGTTGTGGTCAAAGCCCCCGTGAGCCTTCATCAGCCCGTTTAGCGTTCGCTCGCCCGAGTGACCAAAGGCCGGGTGCCCCAGATCGTGTCCCAGGCAGATCGCCTCCGTCAGATCCTCGTTCACGCCCAGCGCGCGGGCTATCGTCCTCCCGATCTGTGCCACCTCCAGAGTGTGGGTCAATCGGTTCCGGTAGTAATCCCCCTCCGAGATCACAAAAACCTGGGTCTTGTATTCCAGGCGGCGGAAAGCGGTGGTGTGGATGATCCGGTCCCGGTCGCGCTGGAACGTTGTCCGGTACGCCGGCTCGTGGTCCGGATACAACCGCCCGCGCGAGTTGTGGTTGCGCATGGCGTAGGGGGCCAGGCTGGCATCCTCCAGCTTCTCCAGGTGTTCGCGGCTGTACATCATCTTCGTCTCTCCTCCCCAGAGCTCGGGCTTTCCCGAGCCCTATGACCAAGGCAACACCAGGCCTGTGGCTAGCTTCAGTATCTAGCACCGGATCTTCCAGGCCGGTGCAAGGCACTAGAGGTCAATCCACTTGACCCGGCGTTCCTCAAAGGTCGCGACGGCCCGAAATCCGGCTTCCCGCGCCATGTCCAGCGCCTCGCTTGTGCCACGGCCCAGATCATCGGCATGATGCGCGTCCGAGCCAACGGTGATCACCTCTCCGCCCAGGCCGCGAAACCAGCGCAGCACGGTCAATGCCGGATAGGGCTCTCCTGGCGATTGCCGCAGCCCGGACGTGTTGATCTCCAATCCCATGCCACGCTGCGCCGCCGCACGGAGGACTTGGCGGATCTCCTCCTCAAAGGCCGCCGGGTCCAGCGGGCCGTACTGCCTCACCCCGAACCGTTTGACCAGGTCGAGGTGGCCCAGCACATCCCCCAGCCCGCTCTGGGCAGCCCGCAGCAACTCCGTAAAGTAGGGACCGTAGGCCTGGCGCTGGCTGTGGCCGGCGAAATAGGCTCCCATCGCCCCTGGCTCAGAGATGATGGCCCAGCCGTCTGCATATTCGACCATGTGAACCGAGGCCACGACGTAATCCCAGGGGTGGTCTTCCTGCCACTCCAGCACGGTGTGCTCAATCCCGCTCTGGTAGGTGATCTCGACGCCCTGCAAAAGCCGGACGTCTGGAACCGCCGCCCGGGCGGCCGTTATCTCCCGGGTGTAGCGCCCCGGATCCATATAGCCGTAGCCGATGTCTCGGGGGTCCAGGTCCACATGCTCGCAAAAGCCTACTTCTGCCAGGCCCAGTGCCTTGGCCTGCCGCGCATATTCCTCGACGCTTGACTTGCCGTCTACCGAGCAGGTTGAATGGACGTGCAGGTCGAAGGGGCCCGGCCTGCCTCGTGCACTTTCCGTCGGCATGTGCGTCTCACACTGCCAATTGGGGGACGATGAACAGGAATAGACTGGCCAGGTCCAGGAGAATCAGCAATAGATACGGGCAGGCGTGGATAAAAGGGTCGAGTTGCTGGGGGAGGAACCGGCGGACGCCCAGCGCGATGGCCGTGGCGATCAGCATCAGCAGTGGCCAGTTGGGGATCAGGCCGGTCAGCCGCAGCGCGACCGCGCCTACAAGCAGCACGGCAGCCAGAGGCCAGGCTCGCTCGCGCCGCAGGGCTTCACGCCAGCCCAGGGCTACAGCCAGCCCGATCGGTATCAGCGCGGTGAAGAGGTAGCGCCCCTGGTGTTGCACGAACTGGGTGTTGTACCACAGATAGGCGGCCCCGGTGAGGATCCCGGACGCGACCAACAGGCTCCCGCCGGCCCACTGCCACCGGGGACGAGTCGCGCGCCCGCGCCAGGTGCGCGCCGCCCAGATCGCGAATCCGATCGCGGCCAATGCCGAGAGGATCGCCAGGGCCTGGTAGAGCCGCGTGTCCAGCAGCACACCCATCCAGCCGAACTGTCCCCAGAAACTGTGGAAGGAGGTTAGCGAGAAATCGTGCACCAGCGTACCCAGTCCGCGCCCGGCGACAAACTCTGCCGTTCGGAGCTGTCCCGCCACCACCTCATCGTGCCGGTCCAACCCCAAAAAATCCGTACCTCCATACTGCGCCATGTTGCGCAGCCACCAGGGCAACCCCATGAGAAACGCGGGAAGGGCATAGACTATGCCAGCTCTCAGGCTGCCCGAGACGGATCGCCTTTCGATCCAAAGATGCTTGAGCGCGATGGCCAGTAGGGCCAGGGGCACGGCGACGTATATGGAGGATTTGGTGAGCAAGCCCAGCCCGGTGGTGATGCCCAGCAGGATGAGCAGTTGCCTCCCCTCCCTTTGGCCCAGAGCAGATCCGGGCAGCTTCAGATAGCGGATCGCCAGCAGGAGAACAGTCGCCAGCAGTAGCTCGGCCAGCGTATCATTGTTCACGGCTGCGGTCATGGCCAGGTGCATCGGCAGAAAG
>JABAHP010001337.1_pt3 | contig 10477 bp, 14 predicted proteins | sample 7062081 | NCBI WGS metagenome assembly JABAHP01 (sample SAMN14534357, study PRJNA622989) | marine sediment metagenome | biome: marine biome [ENVO:00000428]; feature: marine pelagic biome [ENVO:01000023]; material: deep marine sediment [ENVO:00002113] | place: India: Gulf of Kutch | collected... | reverse complement strand
AGTTGGCAAGAAAGAATTACACCGGCCGAATTTATAAGCCCGTCCGGTAAATTATTTGAGTTTGCATATAGTGAAGGTTTTGACAAAGAATTTACTCATAAAGTTGGTGAATTTCAATTTTCAGATTTAAGAGGAACTTATTTGCAGGATCTTGATATAACATCGGATCGTTATTCTGTAAGATGTCATATTGCTGGTCCAGATCATGATCGACAAGCTAATGAATTTGAGGAAGCCTTAAAAGAAAAAGGACATTCATTTTTATTACATCCTGTTTACGGTACTAAAAATGTTCAAGTTGTAAGTGTAAGACNNAGGGGCGGTCTTTCAACTTTTGAAATTGAATTTGCAGAAACAATCGAATTGCAACCAACACAAACTACAGAATATAATGTTGAAATTGCCGGAGATGAATTAGAAGAAATGAATTTTCAAGCAGCTTTGGAATTTGCAGAACAAATAATCAATGATACTCAAAATAAAATTACAGAAATTAAAGCAACTATTAGAAGTAAAATAAATCTTGCTAAAGATATTATGGCTAAAGTTGCATTTTTAACTGAAGAAACCGCAACATTATTTACATCCGGCGTTGAGGACATGTTGTCAAATCTTGATGATATAATAGAAGAGCCTTTTAATTTTGCACAACAAATGCAAAGAGTTTTTCAATCGCCAATTTTAGCAACTCAGGCAAGGCTTACCAGGCTTGATGCTTATGTTAATATGTTAAATACAATGCTTGAAATTGACGGAAAAGGTGATTCATTATTAGAAAGCCGAACGGTCAACGATATAACAAAAAATGATATTATTATTGCTGAAGCTTTTTCATCGGCTGCAATGGCATCAATTATTTATTCTTCTTCTTTAAGTATTTATCAAAATAGAAAAGAAGCTTTTGAAACAACCGATTTAATTAAAACTAATTTTGATTTAATGACAAATACGCTTGATAAATTGCAAGCTAAATTTACAGGTCAATTATTATTTGATCAATATTTTTCTCAATCACAAAGTTTTACAGCAACAAATAAATTTTTATTAAGTGTAATTGCAGATATACAAAAAAGAGCTTTAGATTTAAAAGTTGAAAAAAGAATTGAATTGAAAAGAAATACTCATTATATAAGTTTATGCGCTGAAAATTATAATAATATTTCAGATGAAACTTTAGAATTTTTTGAAACAACTAATAATATGACGGGCGATGATTTTTTTATTTTAAAAAAAGGTCGTGAAGTTATTCTTTATCTTTAATTCCATGGAAAATTTGTAATCAATTCATTTTTATAGGCCTGCGGAGGAATTAAATTTAATCTGCAGAATTTTCTATTTCTTGATTTTTTATATAATATACCTCGAATAAGAAAATTAAATCCATTTCTTAATTGAATTTGCGATGCTTTAATATTTATAATTTCACCAACTTTAAAAATTTGATTATTTTGCGGATTGATCCATCCAGGATAATTAATCGGAAAAGTCAAGGCATCCCTTATTGATTTTGTTGCTTCATATTTTAAAGCTTGATCAATATTGCCGGCTGTAACATCGGGTAAATTTATAACTTTATAACTTTGTTCGTTAAAAGTAGTATCTTGAAATTCTGCGCTAAGATTGTTAGATCCTGGACTTTGTGAATTTCCGATCCAATTACCAAAACGTTTATTTGTATTATAATTTATTTCAATATTTTCAATACCGGCGGTTTTGCCAACCTCAAAAGATGCAACTAAATTTGATGTATTAGGTTTTTGTAATAATACTTTGCCTTCAGGTGTTTTTGATATTACAAGTTCTCTTTGAATTGCTAACTGTGAAAGAAAACTCCAGATTGTTTCTGTAGGTGTCATTGCTACACGTTCAAATAAGGGGCCAACGTCTGTTATAACTTCTAATTGTAAACCAAAAATAGGTAAAATCCAGTTGTTTAAAATTTGTTCAATTGTTAAATTTGTTTTTTCTAATGGATAAGCAGATTTTGGCATATTAGATTTTATTAATAAATATGGTTTTGATCTTCCTGTACTTCTTACAGCTATATTATTTTGAGTACTTCTATTTATAATTGATTCTTGCACGCCTGTAAAAAATAAATTATTACCCATAAAAATTTTAATTTCTTGCAATCCATAAGGTTTAAATAAATTATATATATTTTCGTTATCATGAGTAAAAGGAAAAGTAAATAAATATCGATCCGCCAATGTGTCAAAAAAAGTTTCTATTTCATAATCATCTGGTAAAGGGATCGACGTACCGTCAATAAATACGGATATATCATCAATGTTTTCAGTATCTAAAGTTTGTTCTTTTTGCCGGTCTGCTAATGCTTGGGCTGGATCTTCCGGTATATATAATTGTTCGCCTGGGAAAATTATATTCGGATCACCGGATTTTAATTGTGGATTTGCCGAAAAAATCAACATATATTTATTCGGGTTGCCATATTCAACTCTAGAAATATTCGATAATGTATCACCTGGTTTTACTGTAATTATTTTTGCCATTATTTTTTTCCTCCTTATTTTACAAATAATGGATCTATTTGTTTTTTTACTTGTTTATTCCAGAAAAAATCATATATTTTTTGCTGTTGATATTTATTAACAATTGGTGAAAACCAGTCCTTTTTTTTATATGCTTTAATACCTTTTTCTTGCGATCTAAGTCTTGTTAGTCGTGGGAATCCTGATTTTCTAGTCATTTTTTTAGTACGAAATTTATAAATTCCCCTGGGAAAAACGCCAGGGATATTTAAAAAATAATTTCCTTGATAGCCCCGCCGTGCAGATAATGAAAGCATGGCAAATGTTTTGCCTTTTTTTGTTTTTGCTTTGCTTTTTACATCCCTATAAGTTCTAATACTTTTTGAAATTTTTTTCATTCTTAATGAAGGCTTGACACTGCCGGCAAAGGTGCCACTTTTTCTTGAGGTTTTTGAAAGTGGAATTGCAGGGGCTTTTTTTCTAAAACCTTTAAATTGCTCTAATAAATAAGGCTGTCTTGATCCAGTTTCTGCAAACATTGTATCAATATTTTTTTTTGATTTTGGTATAAGGCCAAAACTTTTACCAGGTTGAGGAACTATCGATCCAACTGTCCATTTATTACGAATATGGAATTTTTCTCTTAAAGTTTTAGATCTTGCAAATGTACCAGCACTTTTTGCCATATCATTTAATGAATTTCTTACAGCATTAGGGAAAGCATCTTCACTTAATTTTTTTAAAGTTTTGATAGCTTTGTCTTTTTTAAAACTTACTTCAAGCATAATTTATAATAAAAAAAAAATCTTGACTTTTCAAGATAATATTTTTAATATACTTTTTTTAATATTACCCTCCAATTACCGACTTTTTAAGTCGGTTTTTTTTATCAAAAAAAATACTTGATATTTAAAAATTACTTTTGTATTATTTGAAATATGAGTGAAATATCAATTGCTAAAGTCGATAAAAATAAACAAGAAAAAAATATTGATACCGAAAAGCAGAAATTAATATCAACTTGCGAACTAACATTAAACAACTTAAGACAAGTTCAATTATTATTTGCGGTTGGATTTGAGTCAAGGCCAACGCCTGGCGATAAATTGGTAGTTATTCCATTTGGTGGATCAAAAAGAAACTTGGTTGCCGTTGGTGGCGAAGGTAAAGACATTCCCTTCCCTCCACTTCTTAACGACGGTGAAAGAAGGTTGACAAGTACAAATTCAGACGGGACTCAAGTTGTAGCGACAATTTACATGGATAACACAGGCCGGATAATAATAACTGCAAATGATGATATTGATTTAAATTCCCAAGGCGATGTTGATATCGACGCAAATAATGACATTGAACTTGACGCAGATAATAATATCGTTATGCATGGAGGCACTGACAATGCTGTCAGATATTCTGCTTATGATACAATGATCGAACTTATAGAAACATTATTTAATTCACATACACAAAATCAATTTAATTTACACAAACACGGAGGGGTTACCACAGGATCGGGAACTTCTGGAGTTTCAGATATTCAAGTTAATCCTATAAATTTAGATCCTACACCGGCAAAAATTAACAATATTAAGGTGCCTTAAAATGTCTTTAAAATATCAAGGCGATCCAAAATTAACAATTTCACCTTATGAAGACGGAGGAATTAATTATATTCTCGGTCAACCAGACATGGACACAGGACTTGAAAATTTTGTAATTATTTCATTAGGTACTAAAAAAGGTTGGTGGGGGAATTTACTTTTTGATCAAGAAACAAAAAAAATTGGATCCGATTATGACGAATTATCACATAGTATTTTAAATTTTAATCAATTAAGAAAAATCGAAAAAGAGACAGAAAAAATTCTTGATAATATGAAACAATTAGGAATTGCTGAAAGTATAGAATCAACTGTTAATAATCCACAGGTCGATAGAACAGAAAATACAATAAAAATAAAAAAGCCGTCCGGTATAGTTGAAATTTATCAACTAAACTGGGATCAACAATTTCAGGAGTAATAATTATGCCTGTAGAAATTGAAAGTTTTGTAACAATTTTTGATAGAATAATTGCAGATTTGGAAAGTTCTTTAAATATTGATACACCTGCTTTAGATATCGCATTTAATAAGGTTTTAGCGGGTGCCGAAGCAGGGGAATTCGGAATATTACAAAGACATGCATTAGATAGACAAAAACAATGTTTTCCTCAATTTGCAATTGATGAATTTTTGACGGCATGGGGTGAGTTAATAAATGAAAGTCAAGAGCCGGCATCGGCTGCAATTATAGAATGTATCGCAACCGGTACAAACGGCACTGTTATTGAGGCCGGCAATTTGGGGCCTCGATGGATTTCTGATACTGGAATTTTATATTTTAATAAAACACAGCAAACAATTACAGGTAGCACGGCAACTTTAGAAGTTGAATCTGTAACACCTGGAACTATAGGAAATAGAGAGGTCAATGAAAAATTAACAATTATTGCACCGCAGGCGGGGCTTGATGATACAATTTTAGTAACTGCAATTTTATCTGAAGGTAACGAAGGTCAATCTGACGATGATTATCGCACCGACATTGTTAATAAGGTTGCACGGCCTCCAAGGGGCGGGGCTGTAGCTGATTATTTTGACTGGGGGACAGATGTACCAAATTTTATTGACATTTACCCTTATGCTGGCAATTTACCAGGTAAAATAAATATATATGGTGTTGTAGATGATCAACCTGACGGAATTCCTACAAGTGCGCAATTAACAGAGCTTGAAACTTATATTTCAGATGCAACTAGGCTTCCTATCTGGGCTGAAGGGAAATTACCAAATAATGATGATAGATTGAATGTTTTTGCATCGGTACCAACGGAATTTGATATTGATATCCAAGGATTAGATCCAAATTCACAAACTTTAAGAGATGCAATAACAAACGCTTTAACGGATTATTTTGTATCAAGACGGCCTTATATTGGCGGTTTATCTTTAGAACGTGAAGGCGAAATCACAAATAATAAAATAATATCAATTATAGATTCAGAGATAGAAGCATTAGACGGGATCGGCTTTGCGTCTGTTACATTTGCTCTAACATCCGATCCAACTACTTTTTTATCAACTTATACATTAAGTGAAGGTGAGCGGGCAAAAGCTTTAAATATTACTATATCAGGTGTTTAATGAGTATAGCAAACGAAAATTTATTAAAAGAATCATTGTTAAGATTATTTCCAGATGGATCGGCATGGGAATCTAAAGACAGAAAAGAAACCGATTTTTATAAATTTATTGTTGGAATATCAAAAGAATTTGCTAGAGCAAAAGAAAGAAATGATCAAATTCCTTTGAATTTTTTTCCAGATACTACAGAATTACTTGAAGAATGGATTGAAACTTTTAAATTTCCTGAAAATCCATTATTAACAGATGCGCAAGAAAGGGCAAGAATTGAAGGCCATTGGAGGGGACTTTCAAAAGGTTCGATGCAATCTGCAAATATGGAAGAAATATTTTTATTGTCAGGTTTTAGCATAAGAGCTAGGCCATTAACGACAGGCGAAGATCCAAGAGATTTTTTTATCGGTACCGGAAAGGGTGTTTATGGTAGAGCGACTGCAGAATATGGCGATCAAGACACAATGTATGCAAACGTAGACGCAGATCAAGAGGCAACTTTGGTTGTCAATTGTGAATTAGCAGAAACAATTAAAGTTATGCGCACAATGTATGGAAAAACAAATGTTATTTATGGTGCAAATTATTTATATGGTGAATCTGACGGATATATAAGAGTACCAAAAGAATATGAAATAACAGACGATGATCGCTTTTGGGGTATGTTTTATATAATTGAAGGGCCAACAGGTGATCCCGTTCAAGTTCAAGCAAATTTAGTTGATACTTTCAACTTATTAATATGTCTAACAAAGCCCGTACATATGTGGTGTATAGTTAGATCGAAAATTACAGGTTAAGAGGTGATTTATGATTTTTTCTAATAATTTTTTTTATAATCTTTTCAAAAGTTTATTTGACAATAAAATGTTTGTTATCCGTCCTGATTCCTATCCTCAATCTGAAAGTCCAAGTGCAGATCATCAATTCGGAAGTTATAAGGACGAAACTTCAGTTGGTGCAAATGATGGAACTGGACTTTTTAAGGATCAAGTTATGGATCTTTTTCAACCATGGGCAAATTTATTTACTTTACATTCAATTACACCTTCAAATGTAAAAGAAAAGGCATCCGTAAGTCAAGTAATTGAGGCTTTAGACGCGCATATTACTTTATTTGCCGGCAATGTTGATACAATGACTGCAAATGGTACTTATACAGTTGATAAAGAAAATAAAAACGGTGTTTTACTTTTGGGATCTCCCTTAACGACTGTAACACTTGCAGCGGGGGCGGGGATTGATGACGGCAGCCGTTTTATGATTCAAAATAATACTGGAGGCACAGTTACAATTAATCCAGGTGGGATTTTACTTGCAGACAGAGAAAGACTTTTATTATTTTATAATTCTGATATAACAGCTTTTGACAGTGTGTTAGGTGATAATTTGGTTATTGGAACTTTTAAAATTACTGATTCTACAGATTCAACTTCTAAAGATACGGGGGCGGTTATATTACAAAATGGCGGTTTAGGTGTTGAAAAAGCTATCCATGCAGGGGCGACAGTAAAAGCAGATAGTACAGCCGATGCAACCACAAAAGACACAGGAGCTATAATTGCTACAGCCGGAGGTATTGGAGCCGAAAAATCAATTGTTGCAGGATTAGGAATAACGGCTGCAGATGCAATAACTGCTAAAATAATACTTGGAAGTGATGGGAAAATATCAACTGGGGGCGAAACGGCACCCGATATTGATGCTGGAGGAATTTGCTTAAATCATGGTACGAATGACGGCTATGTTTTAACGGCTAAAAATAGCGATGTTTCTCACGGTGTAACAACACTTGCTGAAGATGATACATATTTACAAACTGGAAAAGAATCAGATACGGCTGGCGGTGTTTCAATGTCTGGTTATACTAGCGTCGCAAAGGCCTTCGTAATAAAAGGTGTAGCTACTACACCAAGCACAACTTTAGGCACCGGAGGAACTGGCATTATTCAATTAATGGCAGCTAAAAAAAGCGGTACAACCGACGGATCGGCTGCAGCGGATGAAAATTTGCTAGCTGTAAGAAATGGTATAACTAGCCCTTCAACAGTATTTATAATAAAAGGTGACGGGGATTATTTTACAGATTCTGCAAGTGCAGGCGGTGCAGGCACGGGTGATTATACGCCTAGATATTACGATAAAGAAAATGATATTTTGCTCAGTAATGCAATGCGAAAAGTTATCGGAGGCAAAATAAAAGAAATTGATAAAAATAAAGAATTAAATAAATATAAAAAAAGATTAGAAAAATTAGGTATTTTAAAAAATGGTTTTATTTCAGGCAAAGGAATGTGGGCTTTAAATCTTGGTACCGATGCACAACTTTTTAATATGATAAAAGGTATTGCAAAATTCCTGGGTATTGATGAAATAAAACTTTTAGAATTTGCAAAAAATTATTCATAAAAGGAGCTATTATGATGAATTTTATGTTACCGGAGGATAATTTAAGGGAAATTGTCATCCAATTAGAAAAAAAGAAAGAAAATTTAGAAATTGAATTAAAACAAACTCAAAATTTAATTAATAAACTTTTAGGTTTACAACAAATTAATCTTATCAAAGATAATGAAATCCCACTTCCTCCAAATAATAATAAAAAAAATAAAATTAATGATAAAGAAAGTCCAATAAATAAACCAAATTAAAAGGAATTATTTATGGATGATAAAGAATATTTTGATTTAAAATTTAATAATTTAGAAAAAAATCAAAAAGATAATAATGAAAGAATTTGTATTTCTTTGGAAAAAATTAATAATAAAATAACTAAATTATTTGAAAAATCAGATAAACATCATGATCAATTAATTTTACAGGAAAGGGATATTTCAGATTTAAAAGATGCAAATGAAAAAATGGAAAAAGCAAACGAAAAAAAAAAGGATCGGGGTTGGAAATTTTTTATTGATATAGCGTCTAAAGTTGCGGTTGCAATATTTCTTTTTATTTTAGGTTATCTTCAATTTAAAGGTGGTTAATATGTCAATTTTAAAAGATAAAAATGAAAAACTTTCAAGCAAAAGACTTGCCGGTTTTATTGCTTTGGCAGCTTATATTATTATTTCCTTATATACAGTTTATAAAGATCCTAATCAAGGGGGGGCTGTTTTATTACCTTTAGCGGGTATTATAGCAGCTTTGTTTGGTGTGACTGTGTTAGAGAAATCTAAAGGAGGTTAATTTTGGGTGCAATAGGATATTTAATTTGTTTCCTTTTAGGAATAATTCTTATTTTATTTGTTATTGTTGTAATACAAACAGTAAGAATAAAAAACTTTAAAAATAAAGAAAGAAGATTGTTTAATCAAAAATTAATTGATAGAGATAAATTTAAACAATCTTTAAAGGAAAAGAANNTTTGCTTGATATTACTGATAAGCTCTTGTCAGACGGTTATTATCCAAGTTAAAGAAACTAAAACTTATAATTTTAGTGAGCTTAAAGGTAAAAGTTGTAGAGAAATAATACAAATTTATTTACAACAATTAAATGAAATAAATTCAGATTATGAAGATTTAAAAAATCAAATTAAAACCGCAGACGGTTATAAAATTACAGTCATAGAAGAATAACTCTTCTTTTATCATTTTTCCTCCTTGGAGATCCCCTGCACAGAGGGGATCTTTTTAAATGTAAATCAATTGTAAATATTTCTTACATTTTAAAATATTTTAATTTCTTTAAAAGCCTATCAATATTAGCTATACAAAATTCATAAATATTTTTCAATTTTTTTATTATATTTACAATATTTTTATTGTAATAAATTGTAATTATGATAATATATATAATATAAGATGCTTGAGGAGGCAAAAATGAGAGAATTAAAGAAAATTAAGATTAACAAGACTTACTATGATATTGATAAAATCGAAAAAGAAACAAAAAATGGTTATGAATATACAAACTATCATATCAGCTTAAAAAATACAAAAAAAGTTTTAGTTTATAATAAAACAAGAAAAGATTACACCCTTTGGGGTGTAAAGCCTAGGTTGACAATGACAACACCTTATTTAGTAGCATTATAAAAAACGCCCTTCGGGGCGTTGATTTTATATATTTGGAGGAATTTATGAGAAATTTAAAAGATAAAATTAATTTTAATATTATATCAAAACAAAAAGATTTACAACAAATTGAGGAAGCAATAAAAGAAGAAAGTAAATATTTAGAAGATGATTTTATTTCTTTTAAAAAAATTCAAACCAAATTAACTAAAAAACATTATATTGATTCTATTAGATCTAGAGCTTGTGAAATTATAACCTATTTAAATATATTAGAAAGATTAGAAGATGAAATATCAATGCATGAATCTATATTAAAAGATGTAAAGGATGATTAAATTTCAAATTAAATGCGGAAAATTTAATAATACTTGGTTTGATTTTCCTTTTAAATGTTTTATAGGATTATTTATATTACATATTAAAAGAAGAAAAACAACGCCATTAAAGTTTAGAATTAAATATTAAGGGGGTTATTTTGAACATAATATTTGAGTTTACTTTTAAAGAACTTAAACGTTATGTTAGAAAGTGGATGAAAACGAATCCGAAAAGTTTAACTTTTAAAACTTTTTCAAATTATATAAAGGAGGTGATTTTAATTGTCTAAAAATATTGCTAAAATTGGGCCTTATGATGTTGATAAGGAAATCAAAGAAAAAATTGATCAATATCAAAAAGAAACTGGATTAAAAAAAAATTGGATTGCTCAGGAAGCATTTAAATTTTATTTTGAAAATTTAGAAAATAAGGAGGAATAATTGGAAGAATATAATTGTAATTGTCAAAA
>JABAHP010002255.1_pt2 | contig 10479 bp, 13 predicted proteins | sample 7062081 | NCBI WGS metagenome assembly JABAHP01 (sample SAMN14534357, study PRJNA622989) | marine sediment metagenome | biome: marine biome [ENVO:00000428]; feature: marine pelagic biome [ENVO:01000023]; material: deep marine sediment [ENVO:00002113] | place: India: Gulf of Kutch | collected... | reverse complement strand
AGGAGGAATGCCGGAGGCTCAAGCTCTCCACAGTCAATAATCCCGTGGATATCGGCGTGCGCGTCGAGGTCCCCGCTGCGGTGATGGAACACCTCACAAAGGAATCTTACGAGCCCAAGCTGGTTTTTTATTCGAAGACCTTTGACGACCGCGTGCGCACGTTCTGTGTCAATCCATACGGAGAGGTCGTGCAGGAACACCTCAAGGACATCTGGACCGTCAACGGCCACAGCTACGCAAAGCGCAAGACATCGAACACGAACTTTGCCCTTCTGGTAAGCACTACGTTCACCGAACCGTTCAATGAACCGATATCCTATGGGCGATATATCGCCCGGCTTGCGAACTTTCTCGGCAACGGGGTCATCGTGCAGCGTCTGGGTGACCTGCAGACCGGAAGGCGTTCGACCCCGGCGCGTATTGAGAAGGGGCTTGTCAGGCCCACTCTCAAGGAGGCCACCCCCGGAGATCTCAGCTTTGTTATCCCATACCGGTATCTCAAGGACATCCTGGAGATGCTGGAGGCCCTTGATGGCATCGCCCCCGGAGTAAACTCCCGTCATACGCTGCTGTACGGGGTGGAAGTGAAGTTCTACTCCATGCAGTTAAAGCTGACAACGGGGCTGGAAACTGAAGTGAAGGGGCTCTATGCCGCAGGGGACGGCGCAGGGGTAAGCAGGGGCCTCATACAGGCATCGGTCTCAGGGGTAGTGGCGGCCAGAAGCATACAGAGGAAAGATCAGTAGTCCCTTGATCCCTCTGCGTCTTCTCCCTCAGGCGCATAATCCCACTCGGGTTCGTACTCTTCCTCACCCTCATTTCTCAGGTCTTCCTCGTCCGGAGGAGGTGCAATCCCAAGTCCCTTCATCAGGGAGGAGTCCTTCTGACAGCACGAGAGGTTCTTCTTCCGGGGCGGATTGACGAGACCCAGCACAAGGAAGAAGACCAAACCGCCCATTATCAGTACGACCGACGGATCGCCGCCCGAGGAGCGCTCCTCGAAAAAGAACAGGGCAGTGGCCAGGGTTATTGATATGAGCAGTGCCTTTTTCATGATATAGTTATTTTACAACATCAGGAGGCATGACGGACAGCCGGGGAGTTGCTCCCTGTAATCTGACCACAGGCGTGATACAATATGAAAATGGAAAAAGCAGCACTGCACGGTAGTCTGCAAACGTTGAAAGAACGTGTCGGAAGCATAGTCAAAGGCAAGGACGATGCCATCCGTCTTGCGATATCAACCCTTCTTGCCCGTGGCCACCTGCTCATAGAGGACGTTCCCGGAGTGGGCAAGACCACACTGGCGTTTACCCTGGCCAAGGCCATTCACTGCTCGTTCCAGCGTATACAGTTCACCTCCGACCTTTTGCCCTCGGATATTATCGGCATCAGCATCTTCAATCCCAATACGAGGGAGTTCGAGTTCAAACAGGGGCCGCTGTTCACGAACGTGGTCCTTGCCGATGAGATCAACCGGACCACGCCCAAGACCCAGTCGGCCCTGCTTGAAGCGATGAACGAGCGCAGGGTGTCCGTGGACCGCAACACCTATGTGCTTCCCGAGCCATTCATGGTCATAGCCACCCAGAATCCTCTTGAGTACCGGGGAACGTTCCCTCTTCCTGAAAGCCAGCTCGACCGCTTTGCCGTTCATCTGAAGCTGGGATATCCGGCTGAAGATGACGAGCGTCATGCCATCGTCGAACAGAAAGGCTTCAACGCCATTGAGCAGCTGGGGCCGGTTATCGATGGAGCCGATGTTCTCAGGATGCAGGAAGAGGTGGACGATGTACGCATTGACGACAGCATACTGGACTACCTGCTGAGCATCGTGAGGGGAACCCGCAAGCACGACAGTGTAAGGCTCGGGGCAAGCACCAGGGGTGCCCAGTTCCTGCTGAAGGTGGCAAAGGCCAACGCGTACTATAACGGACGCGATTACACGGCACCTGAGGATGTAAAGGATGTTGCACCCTATGTGCTCGGACATCGCCTGATACTGAAGCGCCAGACCTACATAACCGACGCGGACAGGATAGTGCAGGAGATTACGGACAGCCTTTCCGTGCCGGTCTAGCCAGGAGTTTTTCATGCGTCCCACCAGAGAAGGTAAACGCTTCCTCCTTTCCGTGGTGCTCATAGCGCTTGCCGCTCTGAACACCGGGAACAATCTCATGTATCTCATTCTTGCCATGATGCTGGCAATTCTGGCGATCTCTTATGTACTGCTGAGGGTGAACCTCAGCGGCCTCACTCTTGCGGTTACGGTTGAACAGCCCGTTTTTGCCCGTCAGAGGGCGAATATGAAGCTGAAGATAATCAACAGCAAACGTTTTATCTCCTCCTATTCACTGAGGATCATTTTCCCACGGGGGATACACGGCGAAGGATATGTTCCCAAGGTGTCCGCTGGTGGTGCGACCAGGGAGGAGACTGCNNCACAAAGCGCATAGCGGTCAGGGTGAGTGGTGAAGCAATAGTGTATCCGGAGATAAAAGAAGTGGATGTGGCCGATACGTTCACGGGCGGAGATGAGGACGCCTGGACGATGCGGCCGGGGCAGGGCGAGGAGTTGTTGACCATCCGTGAGTTTCGGGCAGGGGATGACAGAAAATACGTTCACTGGAAGGCCAGTGCCAAATCGGAAAAGCTCATGGTACGGGAATACTCCGAAGAGGAACCGCGGTTGATATCAATTATTCTGGAGGACATCGGCCCCAGCGCTCCGGTATCTTTCGAGCGTGCGGTATCCTACGCAGCATCGGTCGCATGGGCCCTGGTAAATGACGGATACTACGTTAGGCTTATGACCTGCAACAAACTGCTCCCATTCGGTACGGGCACAGAGCACCTGTATAAACTGCTGGACATTCTGGCAGCCCTGCAGGAGAGCGGCTCCGCCGAGTGTCCTGCCGTAGGAGAAGAACTGAAAGGGGGAAGCCTTCTGATCCTGAAGAACCGGGATACGGCATTGCGGGAACTCATTCCCTTATGCGACGTGGTGGTCTATGCAACTGGCCTTTAGAATACTGGTAGCTGCCCTGGCCTTCACCGGAAGTCTGAGCCTTCTGGTATCGGGGGAGCTGAACCTGTTGTTCGTTCTTCCCGGCCTGGCGATGATACCCGGTTATTACCGCTATATCAGAGGGTACGAACCGGTCAGCAGGTGGCTGATAGCAGGGCTGGCACTTGTTGAGCTTGGGGTTGTCGCCTTTGACAGCCTGATGGTCTCTGGTGACTTCTTCATCGCGGTTGCCCATATGACCATAATATTCCAGGCACTGAAGAGCTTTGATATGCGTGAGGCCTGGGACCCGCTTCAAGTATATTTCATGTCCATGCTCCAGGTGGTCATGACCTCGGAACTTACCCTTTCCATTGCCATGGGCGGAGTCTTTGTCGTGTTCCTGTTCATATTCATGGCGGCACTTGTGTTTTCCCATTTCATGAAAGAGGGAACGCTTGAGAAGGTGAAGTTCCGTGCCCCTTTGATAACGATATCCGTTGTGGCGTTGCTGGCGACCCTCCTCTTTTTTATCTCCATTCCCCGGGTGCGGGGGGAGATATGGGGAAGGGATACCTCATCTTCCATCAGGACGGTGGGCTTTACCGAGAACGTTGATTTCGGCTCCTTCGGCCGTGTGCTCGAAGACCCGTCCATTGTGATACGCGCCGAACTTGAAGGGCCTGATCTGCCCCTGTACTGGCGGGGTAAAACGCATGATAGTTTTGACGGGCTTACCTGGTTCGATACACTAAAACAGCGTCGATATGTGACCCGGCGCAGTGGAGGGGTCAATGTAGTCCGTCGTGCATATCGCGGTGAGGTTACGACGCAGAAGATCATCATAGAACCACTGGATACCGATATCGTCTTCGGGCTGGGAAAGATCGTTACGGTCGAGTCCAGGGCCTGGAGGATATATGAATCCCATTCAGGCGCGGTCACCATGCCACAGAAGAAGAACCGCAGGTTTACCTATACCGTTCACAGCGCTCCGGCTTCCGGTATGAAGGTGAAGTTCAGGCAGAACTACCTGCAACTTCCCAAGGGAATGGAACGGGTAGCCGCGCTGGCTGAGCAGGTGGCAGGAGAGGGGACCGACTTTCAAAAGGCCCGTCGTATTGATGAATACCTGCGAGCGAACTATAAGTATTCACTCACTACACGTCAACCTCCCGAATGGGTAACCCCCCTGATGTATTTTCTCTTCGATTCGAAGGAGGGTTTCTGTGAATATTATGCCACCGCAATGATCATGATGCTTCGGACACAGGGTATCCCTGCCCGTATGGTCACCGGTTTCAAGGGCGGGGAAGAGAACGCGTACGGAAACTATGTCATCGTCCGTCAGAGCAATGCCCATTCATGGGTCGAGGTGGCCATTGATGATGAATGGGTCCGCTTCGATCCAACACCCCTGGCTGATATTGGCACATCGAGAGGATTTGTTGTGCAGGCATTCGATGCGTTACGTATGAGCTGGTATCGGTATGTGGTCGGATTCAGTTCACGGGACCAGCTGCGTATGCTGAAATCCTTTTCCACTCCCATGATCGAGTTGCCTGATATAAAGGGCATTAAGGTCACTTTACGTCCCGTCTATTTTATTGCCGTGCTTGTCCCCGTGGGGCTGTTTACGTTCTGGTTCGGCAGGAGGCTGATACTGAACCGGAGATTGTCCTATGCGAGCAGGGAGTATCTCCGGCTCAGGGACAGGATAAAACGTAAGGGCGGAAGAATAAGTGCTTCCAGCAGCCCACGGGACGTGTTACGTGAAGCAAGAAAGCTCTATCCCAATCCGGGGGAGATAGAACGAAGTATCCGTCTTTATGAGGATGCGCGATTTGGAGGGAGAACGCTCAGCGCGGAGGAGCGGGAAGAACTCAGGACACACAAGGGGAAGGGGTAAGGACTATTCCTCCCAGCCGTAGCGGCCTATCAGGGGGACGAACACACAGGGCGTTCCGTATGTTTCCTTGAATTTTTTCCCTTTCCGGTTGACCTTGATAAGTTCCTGTGAGTAATGGCTCCCAACAGGGGCGACGATAATCCCACCGTCGGACAGCTGTTGTTTGAGTGTGTCCGGGACTACGGGGGCCCCGGCGGTTATCAGTATTCTGTCAAAGGGGGCATGCTCAACAAGCCCCTCAGTTCCGTCTCCCGCAACCACATGGACATTTACATATCCCAGTTCCTTCAGTCTCTCTTCGGCTTTCGTGGCAAGGTATGCATGCCGTTCGATGGTATGGACCTCTCTGGCAAGCATTGAGAGAACCGCGGCCTGATAGCCAGAACCTGTCCCGATCTCAAGCACTTTTTCCTGACCGCTGAGATCAAGCATTTCGGTCATGATGGCTACCATATAAGGCTGTGAGATGGTCTGCCCGTCACCAATCGGAAGGGCGCAGTCATCATATGCACGGTAAACTATCTCGTGAGGGATGAACAGGTGCCTCGGGACCGTTCGCATTGCATTCAGGACGCCTTCGTCACGAATGCCCCGCAGTGACAGCTGAGTGGAGACCATCTGGTCCCTTAACTTTTGATAATCCTCTTCGCCCATTGTTCCGAGAGAAATTCCAGCGCCCTGTGATTGGTAAGGTCCATGTGCAATGGGGTGACAGAGACATATCCATCGTTCAGAGCGTGCATGTCCGTATCTTCTCCGTGCTCCCAGTACGGAGTCCCCCCGCCGATCCAGTAATAGGTTTCTCCCCAGGGTGAAGCTGTCTCATTGATGGCCCCGTCGTAGGTGCGCTTGCCCTGGCGGGTCAGGCGGATACCCTTTAACCGGTCCTCCGGGACATTCGGAACATTTACATTCAGAAGAGTATCATATGGGAGAGAATGTTCCAGGATTTCCTTTGAGACGGTCCGGGCCACCGCCCCCGCTGTCTCGAAAAAACCATCCCCCCCCCATCGGTTCAGGGATATGGCAAATGACGGGATGTTCAGGATCGTTCCTTCCATTGCGGCGGAAACGGTTCCGGAGTAGGTGAGGTCATCCCCAAGATTCGGCCCGTGGTTGATGCCCGATATCAGCAGTTCGGGCCGGCCGGGAAGCAGCTTGTGTACCGCGACCGCAACGCAATCGGTCGGTGTTCCACTTACGCTGTATATCCTTTCTGCTATACGATTTACCCTGAGCGGAGAGTGAATGGTCAGGGCATGACCGCATGCGGAACGTTCCTGGTCCGGGGCGACGATATAGACCTCCCCAAGAGGTTCCACGGCGGCCTTGAGGGCACTTAGTCCTCTTGCATTTATTCCGTCGTCATTGCTTAATAATATTATTCCCATCAGGATAGTTTATCACATAAAAACCGCTTGCTCATTTTGCATGTTTTATGCAAAATATCTGGTAGTCTTGATTATTTCCAGGGAGAACGAATGTCTTCATTAACATATAAGCAATCGGGCGTTGATATTGACGAAGGAGACAGGTTCGTCAAACGCATAGCGCCGCTGGTCAAACGTACTTTTCGTCCAGAGGTGCTTACCGGGATCGGTTCTTTTGGCGCGCTGTTCAAGCTTGACCTGTCCAGATACACCGAGCCCGTTCTGGTAAGTGGAACCGATGGAGTGGGCACAAAGCTCAAAGTGGCCTTCAAGGCCGGAGTGCATGACACCATCGGCATTGACCTTGTCGCCATGTGTGTGAATGACATCCTCACCTCCGGGGCCGAGCCTTTGTTCTTTCTGGATTATTTTGCCACCGGGAAACTGAGTTCCGAGGACGCCGCGAAGGTGATCGAGGGTGTGGTGAATGGCTGTGAGCAGTCGGGATGCTCCCTTGTCGGCGGAGAGACCGCCGAGATGCCGGGTTTTTATGCTGAGGGTGAATACGACCTTTCCGGTTTCGCTGTGGGTGTGGTTAACAAAGACAGGATAATTGACGGCTCGGGAGTACAAAAGGGTGACGTGATAATCGGCCTGGCTTCAAGTGGAATACATTCCAACGGCTATTCCCTGGTCCGGAAGGTTTTTTTCGATAAACAAAATATGAGTGTTAACGATAATGTTCCCGAGCTTGGGTGTACTCTTGGCGAGGAACTGCTGCGGCCTACAAGAATTTATGTCAAGGGTGTACGCGCGATACTTGACGCGGGAATCCCGGTAAAAGCTCTTGCGCATATCACCGGGGGAGGAATTACCGGAAATCTTCCCAGATCCCTTCCCGGGGGCATGAAAGCGGTCCTGAAGCGCGATTCATGGAAAATACCGTCTGTTTTTGAGCTTATTCAACGACTTGGAAGCGTTCCTGATGATGATATGTGGCAGACTTTCAATATGGGAATTGGATATATTATAATAAGTAGCAGGGACAATAGTGAGAAAATACTTGAAATTTTAAACGAAAATGGTTATCATTCAACAACAATCGGTGTAATCGATTCGGGAGGTGAAGGCGTTGCCTACACATAAGGTAAGAACTGCGTTCAAGAAACTGTTCACTCCAGTGACGATAATGTTGATTCCCCATAACAGCAGGGGGTCATTGCGTTTGAACATTCCTACTGCCGGATTAATTGGAATTGGTATTCTCTGCCTTTTCGGCATGGGCTTTATTTTCAACATCGTGGACGATGCATTGAGCTATGAGCCAACCAAACAGAAACTCGAATTTTATCAGGGAAAGTTCCAGGAGATAGAGTCTACGGTAAGCTCTCTTCAGATGGCGAACATGCAGTTCAAGGAACTCTTCGGGCTGGAAACGCGGGAAGATGTTCTTGAGAAAATGAACCCCTCTGACACTGGTGAGCTTGACGTGAAACTTATCAAAGAGCAGATCAACAGGACCATGGACAGCGTGGCCGAAATCAGGGACTATATCAGTGAACAACGTGACTTGTATATGGCAACGCCGCTTGGCTGGCCTGTACAGGGATGGCTTACCTCCGGGTATGGATACCGGATGCATCCGATCAAGCACAAGAAGATATTCCATTCTGGTATGGATATCGCCACGAAGCCAGGCACCCCGGTCCGGGCGACCGCTGATGGTATTGTTATCTTCTCCGGCAGAAGCGGTGGCAACGGTAATCTTGTCGGTATAGCGCACGGCTTTGGATATTCCACTTACTATGCGCATAACAAGAAGAATGCTGTCAAGGTCGGCGATGTCGTAAAACGTGGAGATATCGTATCCTACGTTGGTTCTACGGGTAGCTCCACAGGCCCGCACGTTCATTACGAGGTCTGGAAAGAGGGCAAGGATATCAATCCCAGCCCCTATCTCAAGGGAGGAAACTGGTAAAACATGTTCTCAAAAAATAACGCAGATACTAAGCTTGAGTCATTCATAGGTAAGAATTCTGAGTTCACAGGTAATGTCAATACCAAGGGAACCCTTCGTATAGACGGTAAGCTGAACGGAAACGTTGTAGCGGACTGGGTGCTCATTGGTGAGAAGGCGCTGCTGAAGGGCAACCTTGAAGTTGGCGGGCTTGTTGTCGGGGGCTCCATAGAAGGAAACATTTCCGCAAAGGAAGTCGTTGAGATCAAACAGAAGGGCGTTGTTAAAGGCGATATCGTTACCAGCAAGCTTCTGGTCATCGAGGGTGGAGTGATCGATGGCAAGGTCTCCATGCTAAAAGACGGCTCCAAGATCATAGCCCTTGACCAGGAAAAGCTGAAGACACAACAGCCGCAGTCGTAAAAATCTCCTGTCAGCCGTTCTTTTCTTTTTTTATCCAGGGCCCTTTACGGGGAAAATATGGAATGGATTATCTTGTGCTTTCCTGACCAGGTATTTCCTGACTGGCAGTGGCACTGATCGGTGCGGGTTTGGGTTTCCTGAAGGTGAAGACCTTTATGGTGCCCGAAGAGTAATTGGCTACCCATACTTCGATGTAATCATCAGGGGAACTGTAAACATCGACGCCCACGGGATGGGGATCTGACTCCCACGAGCCAATAAGGGTAAGGTCATCGGCGGAAAACGCCTGCATCATATCTCCTTTATAGCAGACAGAGAACAGGACATCTCCTGGTTCCGACAAAGCGATGGTCCGGGGATATTCACAAGTGTCCGTTTTACTGATCTCTCCGGTTTCAAGGTCTACCATTGCCATCTGTGAGCCGAGATTCAGGGAAACGTAGAGCATATTGTCCCTGAGCGTCATATGACGGGGGTTCAGTCCGACCCGTATCTCCCGGGTCTTTTTCATGGTCTCAATATCGATGATGCTGACCATTTCCGTTGCCATTTCAGCTATATAAAGGGTCTTCGAGTCCGGCGATACGAGGAGCCCTCGCGGGATGCGTGCTCTGATGTCCCTGATCCGATGCCAGTCTTCGGGATTTGACGAGCTGATATCAAATACGCTTACGGTGTTTGAGTGCCAGTTGGCGACAAAAAGATAATGGCCGTCCGGGCTCGAGGTTATGATCTTTGGGGTCTTGCCTGTCTCGATGAAAAGAAGGTCTGTTTTGACCTTTGTGCGCGGCTCAACCGTATAGTCATACAGATAGGCTTCCTTAAAGGGTTTGCCTTCGACAAGGGATGAGTTCTGTTCAAGGTCCCATACGACCACGCCGCCGGCATTATGCAAGGAGACCCAGAGGTAGCGTCCCTCATGCGTGATATGGCTTTCTACGGGTTTTTCCTGATAGGAGTCTATTTCTTCCTTGGTCTTATAATTGAATCCTTTGCCACGATGGGGAACAAAGGCTATCTTTCGCTGGAGTTTCCGGTTCTCGCGCTTGAACTCATAGACGCTCATTCCTTCAAGATTTGACGCATATACCTTCGAGCCATCGGGGCTCAGGACGACCGACTTGACCCCTGAACCTGCGCGCACTGTCTCGGTTTCTTCGAGCTCAATGTCCGCGCTGGCAGTGCCGGTGAATGCAAAAAGAGGCATAATCAGGAAGAGTAAGAGTTTATAGCGGTTTTTTGACATATCTCTTCATATTATCATATTCGCCTGCTTCGATGAAAGAAACAAAAATGTGGACAGGAGGAATAGCTGTAATCAGTAATTAATCGTGTCTGTGAGGAGGCCAGTAANNAGGGCCAGGGGTCATACCACCAGTAAGGCGGGTAGTCACGCCCCCAGTAATCGGGTTCAGGATAATCGGTCTTTTTCCAGAGATGTATCTCTTTCAGTGTAAGTATGGGGTAGGTATAGGGTTTTCCGCTCCTGGTGACTTCTTTTTTACCGGTAAGTTCCCCGGCAACTGTGATAATGCGGCCTTTCTCGTAAATGAGGGGGTCCAGGAAGCGTGCGGAAAAGGCCAGGAACCTTCCCTGTGAGACATCAGTGTCCATAACCTCACCGTACTTGTTCAGAGGATTCTGAACGATCTCTATGTAAGAGCCTTCATCAAAGTGTCGGACCTTGGCGATGAACCCTCCCCATATAAAGGTCTTGCCGATATAGGGATCAATATCATTGAATACGGTTTCGAACGAAACTTCCTTTTCAGCCCCCTGACGTGTTTCCTCGCTGATAACGTGTGCGCAGGAC
>JABAHP010003552.1_pt3 | contig 10490 bp, 12 predicted proteins | sample 7062081 | NCBI WGS metagenome assembly JABAHP01 (sample SAMN14534357, study PRJNA622989) | marine sediment metagenome | biome: marine biome [ENVO:00000428]; feature: marine pelagic biome [ENVO:01000023]; material: deep marine sediment [ENVO:00002113] | place: India: Gulf of Kutch | collected... | reverse complement strand
CCCGAGCAATGGGAGCGGCTCTTTGGGGATACCGCTATCCAGCCGCCGGGGGGCTACTACGTCCCGACCGATGTAGTGATGAAGCCCGGGTACCGGCCCACGGAGGAATGGACCTGGCACTGGATTCACCAGATCAAGCTATCCCGTAGTAGGTCGGCGGCCGAGTACGAACGGCATGTCGAGGCCGAGATCGAACGCGAGGACCAACAAAACCAGAAGACCATCCTCGACATGGTCGAGAACCTCCTAACCGTGAGGGGCGGGAAGCCGGGATCGCGGAGCGGGGGAGTTAGTATCTTTTCCGAACCCTTGAATAAGGAGACGAAAGTTGAAAACGATAGTGTCGTGTTACCCAAAGCCGCTTGAAGTGGTGAGGCCGTACGCGCCCGAACGTGGGCCGAGGCTGCATGAGTACAAAATCGAGGCGGCGCCGCCTGACGGCTACAAGACCCTCGACGTGGGGGATGCCTGGGAGCTGGTGTACCGCCAGGAGAGGGGCTGGGTGTGGGAGCTGATCCCCGAGGATGAGGTTGCCTCGGATCTTGTCGGCCACTGGAACTCCGGGCGGGTCGGACAGGTGTCTGGCTTCGGGCCGGGGATCTTCGTCAAGGACCCGGACCGGTTCGACGAGCAACTGGAAGCGGCCCGGCAGTCCCAGGAGGACTGGTTCAACTTCTTGTACGAACAGGGCGAGGACGCCGACAAGCTGGGCCAGCGATCCAACATCACCGATGAAATGCGGGAAGCGGCCCGGTGGCTCGGCAAGAAGCCCAAGTGGCTGGAGCCGGCCAGGCAAGAACTGACCAAGGAGTGCCCGTTCTGCGGCAGCGAGATCCCGCGGCGGGCGACCGTCTGTAAGGTATGCCTGCGTGATATCGACACCGGGGCGACACCCAAGAAGGCCAAGTAGGAGACCGGACTAATGACCGTCGAGCAGTTGTTTGGCAAGGTCCGAGAGAAACTCGGGGATGTGGAAGAGTCGGGCGGAGGCAACTTCACCGATGATCTGATCCGACCTTTCTACGAGGAGGCTTACCGGAAGCTCTGGGCGACCCGCCGTAACCTGGGCCTGCCCGACATCCGGAAGGACGTTTACTACAATCTGCCGGCGCGTCAGCACCTCATCACTCCCTCGGTCCATCTGGGAGTCACCGATTTCGGCCGGCCGGAGTTTGTATGGGAGCGCGGAAACCTCACCACGGCGACAGTGACCGCCGCATCAGCCGCGACTCCCATACAAATCACCGCTACCGGCCATCCATTCAGCGACGGGGACGAGATCTTCATTTCCAACGTCGGGGAGAACGCCAATGGGCGGTGGTTCTTCTCCAAGAACGACGCGAACACGGGGTTCCTGAACGGCTCCTCGTCTTCGACCGCCTACTCCGGGGTCTCCGGCACGGCCACCAGGAGCGATGAGGACTTCCTACGCCTGCGCGGTCCCGTGGACGTCCTGTCGCAGTCGGGCCCCCATCAACTCCTCGGGGAGTATCAATGGAAAAGCGGCCGGATCCTCACCCCCGGGTCCACCGAGATCCGGCAGGTCTGGATCGAGTACCTCGCCAACGGTACGCCGCCGTCCTCCGGGGAGATCGGTATCTCCGCGGCGGAGAGCTTCCTCGTGTCCTATACGGCGGCTCTGTCGGCGCCCACTGGCGGGCAGCACACACGATATCGGGAATTGATGGTCGAGGCCCTTGGCCGGCCGGACGTTCCCGGGTATGGCGGGCTCCTGTTGGAGTACGTTCGGGATCCCGTCAAACAAATGCACGCGCGATCCTACGCCCCGCGGTTGCGTGGCCGGCGTAGGTACGCCACATGACAACATAACAGCCTAAGTTGAACGGCTGAAAGGAGAGAAAGAGCAATGGCTGGAGAACAGATTGTACGCGGTGCCGAGTATATGGAGCGCCAGATTGGCTGGGGCAAGAAGACCGATGACGGCATCTTCGACCTGAGTGGCCGGGATGTCAAGGTTCATCAGGAGACGGTCACCCTGGCCCAACTCAACGCCGGTAAGACCCTCGTTCCCGAGGTCGGCGGCAGGACTTACAACGTCGTCGGCTTCTGGGTCAAGTTCAACGGGACCTTCACTACCGCGACGGACATCCGTCTCAGTGATACGAACGGCACTCCGGTGGACATCTTGACGATCGCGATCGCCCAGGCGGGCGACGGGGTCACGCACGCACTCGGAGTGGGAACCCACACTCTCGGAACCCTCTTCGCGAACCTGACCGCCAGCAAGGGCATCCAGATCCGCAAGACCGGGTCGGACGCCGCGGGCGGAACCGACATTCGTGTCGGCGTCCTCTACCAGATCACCACCTAACTTCCGATGCCCTGGACCGACCATACGCCCGATGTGATCTCCGACTTCCGTGGTTGGAGATCGCGCCTGGAAGAAACGGACGTTCCCAAGGGGACCGCCCTCAACGCCCGTAACGTCCGTTTCCTTCCCGGGCGGGTGGGAACCCGAGAGGGACACGTCGCCGTATTTACCCCGACGGGGGCATGCACGACGCTCTACAACTGGGAGAATTCGGAGTTCAACTCCCTGATCTACCGGGACGGGAACGATGTCAAGATCCGGTTCCTGTCCACCGGCCAGTCCACGACCATCTTCACTCGATCGGCATACGCCGAGTCCGTCGCGGAGGCCGGTCTCCGGGCCTATCTCGCCAGCTTCAATTCGAGCGGGCTCGGGACCGATCATCTCAAGATCACCGACGCGACGAGCTGGCCGGCCCTTACGACCGACGACGCCTTCGAGCCCCCGATGACGGAGATTCCGACCGTGGCCGACCAGGGGGCCGGCCAGTGTAGCAAGGGGATTCACAAGGTCGGGTATGTGCTTGAGACCCGGTCCGGGTTCTTCACGAAGCCCGGGCCAGCGCCCAGCGACACCTTCACGCCCTCGGAGATCGACCTGACATCCGACGGCCGGACTATCCGCGTGACATTGGATGGCCCCTATCCCGCCGCCGCCGAGCGCGTTCACATCCTCATGACCCGGGTGGGCAACACCGAGAAGTACTACTGGACCGGGGCTAGTGTGACGGTCCCGGGCGGGCAGACCTTCACGGTGAACTGCGACGTCTCGATCTCCGATGAGAACCTCGCGGACAAGGAGGAGGCCACCGAGCAGTTCAATCTGATCTCCCAAAATGTCGCCGGGACCGCCCCGTTCAAACCGTCGGTGGTTCTGCCCTACGGGAAGCGGATGATCTACGTCGCGGACGACACCGCGTATATCTCGGACCCCGAGGACTACCAGCACCTGACGGCCGACTATCATACCCTGATCCTCCCCGGCCGGCGCCGGATCATCTCCGCCTTCGTGGTGCGGGGCGTGGTCTACTGGCTTGGCCCGAGTTGGACCTACTATTCCGCGGACAACAATGGCTACCCCTCGACCTGGGCCCAGCCGGAGCCGCTGGACCAACAGATCGGTACGCTATCCCCCCGGGGCGCGACGACAGGCAAGGAACGGGACTATGGTTGGGTAGTCGATGAGAGCGGGCTCTATTACTTCGACGGGAAGTACGCCGACCTCCCGATCTCGTACTACAACACCGAATGGGAGCGGATCAACTGGGCCCAGGGGCACAAAGTCCAGGTGGTGGATGACTCGGCGAAGCAACGGGTCCGGGTGATCGCCCCGCTGGATAGCGCCACGAACTGCGACTACGAGCTGGTCTGGGATTACAAACGCGGAAAGACGGCCTGGCAGGCGGACTTCTCCCTCGACGAGATCGCCGATTTCGAGCCCGGGGCTGTGGCCATGGTCCGGGAGCCGACCACGAATGTTCGGCGTCGGTGGATCGCTGGGGTCAGCTCCGGCGATAAGGTCCTCCGGCAGGACGACGACACTAAAAAGGACGACACCGCCGCCATCGCGAGTACCTACCGGACCAACGGAATNNCTGATGCTCAAGGCCTACTCCATGGACGGCGTGAAGGAGCTGGATCTTACTCCGATCGACCTTGAGACGACGCCCGGCCGGCGGATCCCCCGGGGACTGCGCCCGCATATGTTAGCGGAGCAGGCCTCCCTGGAAGTGTCCACGAACGGGGTGGACGAGTACTTCGAGCTGTCCGAGGTGACGGCGGCCCATCAGAAGTGGGCGGAGCGACGATGAGCGTTCGGCAATTAACCCAGCGGATTAGGAAGCCCGGCGATCCCGCGAGGATCGCGACGGCGGAGGCGCTGGAGCAGATACAGGCCTCTCTGGATGAGCTGAAATCCGACCTCGACGCGATCGTGGCTGGTACCACCTCCATCGAGGGACTGCTATCCATCCCGGAGTACGGTCTGCGGGGTGTGTCGGTATCGAGTGTGGTTCCGACTTACGCCGATGCGGACGACAATGGGGACATCGATGTCATCTTGACGGTGACATACTCCCCGCCCTCTCCGATCGACACCTTCGACCGGGTATTGGTGTTCGTCGAGAAGCCCACGGGCGAGATCATCCCGATCGGCGAGTTTCTTTATCCGGAGACGGCCGGCGGGGGCAGCGACAGCTTCGAGTTCTTTCTGCCGCCACCGACCGTCCAGGAGCAATGGCGGGTCTATCTGGTCTCCGGATCTCCATCCTACGTGAACGAGTTAGTGTTGTATGGGCAGCTCAACGCCAGCCCGAGCTACCTGGTGACCGTGGATCCGATTCCGGAGGGGGCCTCCGGGTCGGAATGGGCGCCGAACGTCACTTCGCCGTCGGCCACCGTTGAGTACGCCATCGATCAAGTGGGCGGGCTGATGTGGCGGGTCTACGGGTCATTCACCCCGCCGTCCGACCCGGAATACCGCGGCGTGCGGATCGTCGGCCGGGATCCGGGCGGCAAGGATCACCAGCTCTCGGTCGAGCCCTACAACGCCACTGCCTACATTTCGAGCTGGCGGCAGGTCCCGGATACCTCGGAGTCCTGGACGATCTACTTCCAGTCGATCGCGCCCAACGGCCGCTTGAACACGATCGTCCCCGGGACCACTCCCTCGGCCAACGTCACCGTTCAGGACCAGACCAGCCTCGGCGGGCTGAAGCTCAACCGTGTGGACGGCGGGACCTTCGACACCTCCGAGTTCGAGATCGCTGGCGGGGGCCCGGGCGTCTTCCGGATGAAGATCATCAACGCCGACAAGATCCAGACGGGGACCTTGAAGGTTGGTGGCGGCGGGAGCAAGCCGGGGCAGCTCGGAGTGTTCGACGGTATTGGGTCGATGGTGGCCTGGGCCGGGCAGAACGGGTCCTACTACGGGATCTGGGGGAAACAGTTGTGGGTCGGCGGGACAGACCCTTCCAACGCCCCCTTGTATGTGGACTCCGGCGGGGACGTCGTGCTTGAGACGGTCGGTAGCTACCATCCGCAGATCACCCTCAACAACAACGGCATCACGACGGAGATCCTGAATGTCTANNCGCCGGTATCCGGGTCACCGACAACACCACCAGCCAGAAGGCCGGCGTCAGCAAGCGGGGCCTGGAGGTGTACTACGCATCGAGCAACCTCTCGGGCTTCTACGGCCCCGATTCGTTCGATATCGAAGAGACCAATGGAGGAAGGATCATTGGGGGCGTAGACTCCGACGACGGCCATATTTGGTTGTATGGCGACATCAACGCGAACGCTGCCGCTATCCTGGTCGCCGGGGCGAACGCAGCAGCGACCGGGGTGAGCTTTCCCTATGGCGGAAATGTCTGGATCTCCGGGTCCGCGGTGATCGACAGCTCCCGGGACGCGACCTTCAACTCCCTGGATATCGATGCGGCAGCGGGGATTGACGCCTCCGGGAACATCGACGGCGCCTCGATCGACGTCAGCGGGAACTCGGACGCGAACGCCTTTCGGATAAACGGGGTCACGGTAATCGACTCGTCCCGGAACATCTCGGGGGCCTCTCTGGATGTGTCGGGGAATTGCGAGGCCAACGCCTTTCGGGTCAACACCAACCAGATCGTGGATTCGAGCCGGAACGCCGACTTCGTGACCTTGAAGATCGGGGGCCAGACGATGTTCGACTCGTCGCAGAACCTTACCTTGACTTCCGGCGAGTATCTCAAGGTCCATCTTATCCGCTGTACTAACTACGTGACCTCTGGCAGTCCAGCTTCCGCCGCGACCCACAAGATTCCGGTCTATGACGGGACCGGGACACTGCTGAACTATATATACCTCTACCCATAAGGGGGACGAATGAAGTTTGGTATTTTTCTGATTTCGCTGCTGGCCCTACTGCTTGGGTCGGTGGGACTTGCCATCGAGGATGACGTGATACTTCTGACCGTGGAAACGGAGGAGTTCGTCATCGTTGCGTATGATATCGACAGGCTCGCCGACATCTACGGAGCGCCCTATAAGTGGCGGCGCCCATCTAAGTCTGGCGTGATGGTCGTTGTCCGGTTTCCGCCAGGATCGACGGACCGCCCGGGCGACGCGCTATTAATCACCCTGCGCTGGAAGGATGACCTGGGGAGGGTCTTCAGCCAGGCGCAGACGGTACCCATCCCGAGGTGGCCGGCGCCGGGAGGGAGCGTATCCACCGGTTTCTGGGTAGGAAAAGTTCGGCCGATTTCGGCGTCCGTGCGGGGACTCCAATGGGGAATCGTGCGGGAGCTTTCGGAGGGACAGTAAATGAGAATCACAATTACTATTCCGGATGCCCTTGCCGACCTGATCGATCAGGAGGCGAAACGGCTGATGGGTAAACAGGAGATGCAGCCGGACGGGTCGGTGATTGCCCGGCCCCTTTTCCCGGGCGGCATCAAGGACTGGGTACAAGAGGCGGTCTGCCAGAATATCCAGGGCCTTGCCGAGCGCAATCCTGGCCGGTTTCCCATCATCAAGACTGTTCAGACCGAACAACAACAGAAGCAAAAGGAGTGGAAGGACTCGTTGAGACAGGCGTTCGAGCCTGAAGTTCAGGTTTCTTCCGGCGGGCCTTCACGCTAGCCGGTCTCACCAGCTCTCCCGGAAGGGGTGTAAGGGGAAACCTTTTCGAGGAGCGCGAATAATGCCTACGCCTTACTTCTCTGAGTATTTCGGTACCAAAGACCCCAGAAAGCAAGCTCGCTGGGGCTACCAGACCGCTGTGGCCCGGGAGCCCCAGTTCTGGGACACCGCTACTGGCCGTATGGGAGAGCAGGAGGCCCTGGAGGACCACTTCCGGCGCCTCGCCCACGGTCTCTACGATCCGATGATCGAAGGGGCCTACCGGGGCGGCCCGGGGTACACCCCCGAGGAGCGTGCCGGGATCCTGGGCGCCGAGCGCCTGGAGGATCTCCAGCTCCGGCCGGGAGAGCGCGAGGGGGCCTATCTGACCCCCGAGGAGCAGATCGCCATCGCTGGGAGCCCGGACGCCGAGCGGGCATTCTTCAACCCGGAGCTGCAATTCGGGATCCAGAGGGAGGCGACCGCCCGGCAGCGCGAGGCCCTGGGCCAGACGGAGCGCGGGATGGCCGAAGCGATCGATCCCTCACAGCTCCGCGCCTCTCCCGGGTTCATGCACGGGATGGCGGGGAACATAGCCGGGACCGAGGCCGCCTACGGTGAGGCGATCGACCCCGAGGCTCTCACGCTGTCCGGCCGCTTCCAGGAACGCTATCCGATGTCGGACGAGGAGCAGGCCCGGATCGTCGGTGCGGCGGCCACGGATGTCGGGAATCGCTATGCGGGATACGTGGATCGGCTGAAACGGGCGGCTGCCTCCGCGGGATCCGGCTTTAGGGGCATGCCTGCCCTCGAAGGCCGGATGCGCCGGGAGAGTGCGATCGAGGGCGCGGATGCCCTGACCCGGGCCCGGATCGCCGCGGACCGGGAGGCCGCCGGCCGGGAGCAGATCATGGAGGGTATGCGGCTGGGCGCCGAGAGGGGACTCGGGGGCATGCGGATGGGCGCCGCCCGAGACCTCGGCAATCTCCGGTTCCGGACCCAGATGGGTGCCGAGGGAACCAGGCTCGGGGCCGAGCAAGGATTGGCTGACCGGCTGCTGAGTTCCCGCTGGCGGACCGGGATGGCCCGGCTGGGGACCGAACGGGGGATCGGTGACCGGGAGCAACGCCTGGCTCAGGATATCCGGGACTTCGGCGCCGGCCAGCAACGGTATATCGAGGCGGTCAAGAGCGGCCGTGCCGGGGATCTTGCCCGGCAGCGGCTCGGGGCCCACCGTTGGGGCGCGGACGAGCGGTTCCGGCGGGGGGCGTATCGCGATGAGTCCTTGGCTGGCCGTTGGGGTGATATCGGCAGGGCGCGGCGAGCCGACGAGCGGGAGACCCGGGGTTGGGCGACCGGCCAGCAGGGTCAGGCCGGCGGGCAGTACAACATCGCCGGACAACAACGGATCCAGGGATTCGGAACCGCCACCGACGCCGCGAATCGGGCGATCAACGCCCGGACCGCATGGGCGCATCGCCCGAAGGCCTGGCACAAGTTGGTGCCTGAGTTTGGCCAAGCCGCTAAGACCGTTGCCGGTGGAGGAAGCGGTGGATGGGGTGGCGTAGCCGGCGCCTGGGGAGGAGGCTAACAATGCCGTACTGGGATTATGACATCTACACCGAGGACCCGGACCGGAGGAGGCGAGCCGCTTTGGAGTTTCAGGCGGACCTCGAACCGGAAACCGACCCACTGGACAAGCTCGCGGCTCATCTGGAGGCCGTGCCAGAGAGGCCCCAGGAGGGGCCCGGCTTCGGCCGCCGGCTCAAGGGGATCCTGATCGGGGCGGCCCAGGGGGCGGCGGGCTACGACCCAAGGACCATCGAGCGAACCACCGCCCGGATCAGGTACCCCGAGTACACCAGGGAACTGGAGGACTGGCGGCAGGAGGGGGACGTCCTCGACCGAATCGCCGGGCTCTCGCTGAAGCAGGCCGAGGAGGGACGGCGGACGGCGGAGCACGAATCCACAAAGGCCCTTCGGGAAGCGCAGATGGCGCGTGAGAAGGCGGGAACCGAGTACTACAAGACCCAACAGGCGCGACTCGGACAGCCCTCCCCGCCAAAGGACCTGGAAGAGCACCTGGCCCGGGTCCTCCACGAAGCGTATCGGTCCGGCGATATGCCCGTGGACGAATATCTGGAAACCGTCCGGACCATAAGGGAGATCATTGCTACCCCAAAGACTAAATCGTCCTACGAACAGAAGTTCGACCAGCGCGTTCGGGAGTACCTCAAGTCGGGTGAGGCCTCCACGCCCGAGCAGGCCGAGACCATGGCTGCCCAGGCAGCGATTGCTGAAGCCCAGGCGGACCTTGCCAACGTCCGCGCCCGGACCCGGGGAACCGAACAGCTCGCCGAGTTCCGCGGACGCATGAAGTCAGGGGACATCACGCCCCAGGAGGCCCGGCAACTGTTGAGCAGCATCCATTCGGAGGTCCGGGCCCGCATGCAGAATTACGACCCCGACCTGAGTGCACTTGGCTTTGGAGAGGCCGTCGAGTATGTGGCCCGGGAGCGGGGCATAGACCTGGAGACCCTCCGGCAGAAGATGGCCCAGGACGCCGCTCTTGAAGACCGGATCGAGGTCCGGTCGCCGGACGGCCAGGTTGGGACGATCCCCCGTTCGCAGTGGCCCGAGGCCAAGACCTTGGGTTACACGCTGGAGCCCTAAATGCCCATTGACTTCCGCCCCATTGAAGAAGAGACCGGCGGTATTGACTTCCGCCCGATCCGCCCGATCGCCGAGGAGGAGCCCCCGGCTCCGGAACCTACTCCTCTGAAGACTTACCGGTGGGGTGCGTCCGGGGACGCTGAGTCCCTCCTCGCCAAACAGGGGATCACCGGGGTCTCTCCGGCGGGGCGCCCTCCCCTGATCGAGGACCTCGGAGCGCCGACGCCGGCCGGGGAGATGGGCATCTCGGCTGATGTTCCCTCCCCGCCGAGTTCCGCGGCCGTCGCCCGGGGCCGGGTGTTTCAAAAGATGCTCGGGTTCGGGCCAGGGGCGGAGGAGACCGTCGTTAGCCGGATGGTGGAACCGAAACCTACCGAGAGGGTAGCGGATATCGAGCCGCTAGTGGACCCCGACAAGGATATCCCTACCGGGGACCTCCCGACGATCCGGCCTGAAGTCCTGGCCGGGGAGACCCGGGGGCCGCACCGTGCAGTTCTTGAATTCGCCGGGGGATTGACCTCTCCCAAGACCGCCGCGCTGATCGTGGGGAGCATGGGGCTGGGCCAGGTCAAGCGGGTGGGGCAGGCCCTGCAGAAGCTGGTCAGCCTCGGGTTCTCGGGGGATATGTTGTACCATTCCGTCCCCGAGTTCCGGGAGATGAAGGCCGCGGCGGACCGGGGCGAGCATCTCATCGCGTCCGAGCATCTTACGAAGGGCGCCCTGTCGGTGTTGTTCGGCGGGTTGGCCGGGAAGCATGCGCGGGTGCGGGAGACCGGGTTGGGCCCGGAGGTGGATCTCGCCCGGGCGAAGGCTGGATTTGGCGAGCGGCCTTGGGGACCGGAGCCCCAACCTCCCACTACGCCCAGACCAAGCGTGCCCGCTCC
>JABAHP010002366.1_pt4 | contig 10493 bp, 19 predicted proteins | sample 7062081 | NCBI WGS metagenome assembly JABAHP01 (sample SAMN14534357, study PRJNA622989) | marine sediment metagenome | biome: marine biome [ENVO:00000428]; feature: marine pelagic biome [ENVO:01000023]; material: deep marine sediment [ENVO:00002113] | place: India: Gulf of Kutch | collected... | reverse complement strand
GAACATTGGGTTCATGCGCATATTCTGGTTCGGTGAATATGGCGCAGCCATCCAGTGCTTGAAATATGTCGGCTCTGGTGTGATGTGTACAGCTTTTGTGATGAAGAAATAACATGATAGCTAATGGCGTAGGAAATGGTTACTTCGGTTAAAGATGATACTTTCATTTCACAGTTCGACTCTGTGCCCCACCGCCATCTATGGTGGGGTAAGACCATCTCCGCTTGTTCCTTAGCATCTAAATTGCTGGTGGCGTAGAGAACAGTTACTTCAGCTATGGACTGCGTGGTTATTGGTTCGAATCCAGTTATATCCTTCGGGGTATATAGCTCAATTGGTAGAGCACGAAAACGTACTGTTTTCGCCTTTTCCCCAGCACCAAATATCGGTGGCGTACATAATGGTTACTTCAAATCTGTTAAATTTGGTCTAGAACCATTGTGGTCTGTTCCCCGATTTAACTAAAACATAAGGAGAAATAGCTATGGCGAGATTAAACAGAAAATTAGATCCTATCTATACCCATGAGGGTGCTCCAGCAAAACATATAAATCCATTGCTGCAGTTAAGACGAGCAGTCATGGCCTGTCTCTTGTGGGAGGACTCGTTCTATGAGAGTGGTGTATCCATTGCCAAGCGCATAGCAGATCTGGTGAAGAAAGTTGACAAGAGCCAGGTGTGCATAGCAGCCATTGACGCAAGGGAAAAGATGAATCTGAGGCATGTTCCTCTTTTACTCTTGAGGGAGTTAGCAAGAGAGCGTCATTATTCTTTTCACAAGACCTTAACAAGGGTCATCCAAAGACCAGACGAGATAACTGAGTTCCTGGCTATATACTGGAAAGACGGTAAATGCCCACTGTCTGCCCAGGTAAAGAAAGGATTGGGAGAGGCTTTCAACAAGTTTAACGAGTATTCCTTGGCTAAATACAATAGGGATGGTGCGGTGAAGCTAAGGGATGCTCTTTTCCTCTCCCATGCTAAACCGAAAGATAAGGAACAGGAAGCCTTATTCAAGAAACTGGTTGACAACAAACTGGAAATCCCAGATACTTGGGAGGTCGGTTTATCCACTGGTGGTGACAAGAAAGAGACATTTACCAGGCTGATTAACGAGAGAAAACTAGGGGATCTCGCTTTACTCAGGAACCTGAGAAATATGCAGCAGGCAAAAGTAGATAAAAACCTCATCAAAGATGCATTATTGGTGATGAATACATCCAGGGTGTTACCTTTCAGGTTCATCACTGCTGCAAGACATGCTGTTGATTTTGAACCAGAACTGGAACAGGCAATGTTCAAATGTGTTGCAGAGAAACAAAAGCTTCCTGGTAGGACTGTTATAGCAGTAGATGTATCAGGATCTATGGTTGGAGTTCCTGTTTCACGGAGATCAGAAGTTGACAGGCTTGATGCAGCCTGTGGTGTTGCAATTCTGGCAAGAGAGCTGTGTGATGATGTAGATGTTTACTCATTCTCCACTCAGACCAAGAAAGTTCCAGCAAGGAGAGGGTTTGCTTTAAGGGATGCTATCAAGAACAGTCAGGACAATTGGGGTACTTATCTTGGTGAATGTGTCCAGCATATCAACAAGAATGTAGGTGTCAATGACAGGTTCATTGTTATTACTGATGAACAGTCTCATGACAGAGTACCTGATCCCATGTGTAAGAAAGCATATGTGATCAATGTTGCTGCTTACAGGAATGGTGTAGGTTATGGTAAGTGGATACACATAGATGGGTTTAGTGAAGCAATCCTTGATTATATCAGAGAGATAGAAAAGGAGAATGTACAATGAAAAGATTTTTAATCATATTCCTGGTTTTGTCTTTTTTATGTGTAGCTTGTGGCGAGAACGCTTATATAGACGGTAAGCAATACAAGACCAAGGGAATATTGACCATGTATGAAATGGATGATAACATAGAATACCAACTCATTCTAGGTAATGTTATCTGGGCTGTTTTGCTGATTTACACTGTGGTTTTTCCTGTTTATTTTTTCGGGTTTTCCATGTGGGAACCTATAGGGGTGAAGGGTGAAGTTAGTTCAGACGTTTAAGGCAATTTACAGTGTGTTAATTTGCATTCTACTTGCATTTTTGCTGTTCCTCATGGTACGTAAACTATGGTATGAGGCATATCCACCTGAACACAGAGTATATCCAAAGGTAGAATGCCGTGATTGGATTAACTGGAATACGGAGGTGAACTAATGCTTGGACTTTCTACACCACTATCAAATTTTCTTGCATTAACTGGTTTAGTTTTAGGTGTGTATGCGCTTTTATGGATCACTTATTGGTTTATAGGACAGCTTATGAAGAAGAAAGTGCTCCCCAATACAGCCAAGGACAGGAATCAGCTTAAGACGATTAGATCTCTTTGTGGACGAGGGGTTGTTGCAATATATGGAGTAATCATTGTATTGAACTTTTTGTTCTTAACAACACCGTTTGTCAGAGAGGATGTTAAGACGATTCCAGACGCTACAGTTGATGAATCGTTTGTTCCACCAACTAGAGCAGAAATTGATGATATGAACCTGGTACTTGAAAGGGGTGATGCAGAACGTACCGAAAAGGTAACAGAAGAAAACACAGAAGCAATGGAAGACGCAATAGAATTGTTTGATTCAGTTGAATTTGATAGGGAGACAATGCCATGAGAAAATTTATTTTATGTTTAGTAGTTGCAGGATTGTTGTTTGGTTGTGGAAAAGTAGTTCCTCCAGGAAACACAGTAATGGTGTTAAGTGCTGATGGTAAAGCAGACATCAAGCATGAAGGTGTTTACAGGGCATGGGGTAGAGATCGGATTTATTTCGTTGATACCAAGCTTAAATCCTATAACAAGGATATGAAGGTGCTTTGTAAAGACGACATCAAGATGGATGCTGCTATTAAGTGGCTTGGTTCGTTTAAAGTCACAGATAAAACTATTGATATGATCAAAAAGAAAGTTCCTGCGACAAAGGTGACCGAAGGTGAAATCAAAGGGATGAAGCTTTCACTCGATAAGTTCTTTGAAACTGCGATGAGAGATCAGCTTTCTAACATTGCAAGGGAAGAGATCTCTGTTTATATAACCGATAACATCCGTGAAGAACGTCAGGCCATACAGGAGAAGATCAAAGCCAGGTTCTTAAAAACAATGGACGATCTTAATTACCCCATAGAGACTGCTGATGTGATCCTTACAAGGCTGGACTATCCAGAAATGATCAAGACTAAGATGGAGAACATTAAAAAAGAAGAGCTCCAGGATGAAGAGAACGCAGCCATTGCCAAGGCTAACGTTGCTAAAGCTAAAAGGGATGCGGAGTTAGCTGCCGAGAAAGGAAAAGCACAGTTAGTCGCTGCCAAAGCTGACGCTGCTGCCAATAAAGCTCGTGCTGCCAGTTTAACCCCTGCTATTCTCGCTGTAAAGCAGTTAGAAACTCTGGTTCGGTTAGCAGAGAGTGAAAATAACACCGCTATCGTTGTTCCCTTTGAGGCGATTAGACCTGGGGGAATGCAGGATATGTTGATCAACAGGGATGCTATCGATAAACTTGCCAAGAGCATGAAATGAAAACACTGGAGCAACGTTTAGCAGAACTGGAAATGAGAGTGATGCAGCTTGAACATGAGTTGAAATGGCTCAAACCAAAGTGTGCGGATTGTTCTAATATTTCTGAGGCTAAATGGGATAGTTCAAACTTAACATGGGTATGGGAGGATCCTAATGATAGATCTAAAGAAGATTAGGGCTGAAGTATTAGATGAGCTTGATAAAGAGTTTATCGATGATGTTAAGAAAAAGATCAAATGCAAGCTCATGGAAAGAAAAAATGCTGTTTAATATGCATGCACAATTGGTATCGGTGGCATGAGTGTATACTACAAGATAGTTGAGTGGAAAAATGATGCACCACATACCCTCTTTCATGGTTTAAACAGGAGCAGGAAATTACCTGTTGATAAATGGATTACCGCTGAACAGAAGATAGTAGACGATGGAGGCCGTCCTTACGTTTCAGGGTTTCATGTTTTTATGTTCAGGGAAAACGCTGAAGATTACTTGAAAAGGTTCAGGGCTCCTAAGGATAGAAGGATTGTTGCATGCCTTGCTAAGACGATATGGCAGAAACCTACCAATGAACTTGTATGGCTTGCGGAGAGGATAAAGATTTTGTATGATAAAAGTGATAGCTGAACCAGCAATCTACTGGCATGGCGATGAGGACTTGCTTCTTGAAACAGTAAAACAGGCAGCGGTGGCCCAGGCCGATTTCTTTAAGCTGCAGTTATTTGATACAACAAGGATGGGCAATCCCTGGAAGCATAAAGAGGAATTTTATAAGCAATGTGAAATAGGTGAGAACTTATTGAATCAAGTAAAGAAAAGATGTGCAGAGCTTGGCATGGAACTTATCTGCACAGTTAACCATGCTCACAAGGTAGAACTTTGTAAAAGGTCAAACGTTAGTAACGTAAAGATTGCCAGTGGGCAAATACATCCTCTCTTTGTGAATGCTATCAAAGAGCATAAATGGGAAAGGGTTTTTGTCTCTACAGGAATGGTTGAGGATAAGAAAGTGCTTGATTTTGTGCATGAATTAAAAGAGTGTACAAAGGAATTGGTATTAATGCATTGTGTGTCGTTATATCCAACGCATGATGCAGAGCTGAACCTTAACAGAATTAAAAGGTTAACGGAGTATATTATAAGTGAGAACTGCAAAGTTGAAGTGGGGTACTCTGATCATCATATGGATGATCTACCTTGCCTTGTTGCTGTCGGTCTAGGGGCAACATATTTAGAAAAACATTTTAGGGTTGGTGACAGTTTTGGGCCAACGTGTGAGATAGCAGTGTCTCCTGATGAGCTAGCTAACCTTACCGCTTTGTGTAAAAGAATGAGTAAGATGTTGGGCAGTGGTGGTTTGTCCATGCAGGAGAGGGAATGGCAGAGTTTTGATAAGTATAAAACGAGGTGGGTAATATGATTTGTTTATGCATGCGATGTGTCGTAATACATGTTATTTGTTTGATAATGTTGATTGCAGCTTTTTTTATACATCCATTACTTGTATTATTTCCAATTATAATGGAGGTATTATTGTTTGCATTGAATGAAATGGAAAGAGGAATACCCCAAACAAAAGATGGATGGCCACCAATGTAAAGGAGGGGATTATGAGAAAGAGACTATTAAAAGAAATAATTTTAGCTATATCTATTTCGTTTTTTGTATGTACTTTAACATGGTTTTGTTTGGGTAGAGATAATGGCTGTTACTATGATATCGAACATGTTCGTCAAGATGGTATAGTTATGAGATACCAGGGAACAAACGTTGATCAAGGTATAAACACCACTGCCTTTGATGAGCTTGATACTGGCAGGAGAATAAAATTATCTGGTGGGTCAATAACGATGCAGGGAGTATGTCCTGAATGAACAGGAGAGAGTTTTTTAAAGGAATTACAGCTATAACAGCATTTCCAGTATTGCATAAGATTGTCCCTAAAGATCATGGCATTCCTCCCATAACCGTTAAAGACCCAAGTGAGTGCTATAAAGAGCAAACGGTTCTATGGTGTCAGATAGATTTCTCAAAAAGAGAAGTTGAAAAAAATGATCATAGCTGGGAGGCTATCGAATCATTAGTGGATGCAAAGCTGGATAATGCTAAAGAAACTATTATGGAGCTTTTGCGGGAGAACCTTAAAATAAATGGCTAAAGACCATTGCGAAGAATGCGATGATCTTGGGTGTAGCATATCTGATAAGAAAGAACTGTCAGGCCTTAGAGAAGCTATATTCAAGTTAAGATATGCATTTAACGATCATGAAACATGGGAAGAATGTTCTCTCCGTGTTGCTAAATCAATAAGCAGTATTGAATCAAACGGTAAACGGTCTAATATTGAATCTGAGTTTCATGCGATGTTGGTGAAACAGCATTTCATTCCAGGTGGCCGTATATTAAGAAACGCAGGTAAAAACAAGGGCATGTTGCTTAACTGTTTTGGACTTGGTGTTGAGGATAATATTGACAGCATCGGACAGTTGATCAAGGATGCTCTTGTTATTTCTAAATATGGAGGTGGCATTGGATTTGAATGCAGCAGTTTAAGGCCAGAAGGTGATATCCTTCAATCACAGGGGAACAACTCTTTCTCTTCTGGGGTGATATCGTTTGTTGATGTTGTTGATTATGCACTTAACACCATAAAAGGTGGTGGTGACAGAAGAGCTGCAGGCCTTACTTTTATGGGTGTCTGGCATCCTGAAATATACAAGTTTATTGGCAGTAAGGTTAAAGAAGGGAAGTTATCTAATTTCAACATCAGTGTTGGTATCACTAATGCTTTCATCCAGGCAGTAAAGAAGAACAAGGATTGGGATCTTACGTTCAATAATAAAGTGTACAAGACTGTCAAGGCCAGGGAATTATGGGATCACTTGATCCAGAATGCATGGAAATGTGGTGATCCTGGACTTCTTAATCTTGATAATATATATGACTTTAATCCTCTTTATTATTGTGAAACTTATTTAACTCCAAATCCTTGCAGTGAAATACTGTTTCCACCGTATAATGCTTGTGATCTAGGATGTGTTAATCTTGTGTCGATATATGATCATACGAAGAAAGACATTAACTGGAAGTTATTAAAGGAGATTGTTTACATAGCTGTTCGGTTCCTTGACAATGTGCTGGACATTACTCATTATCCTTTGAGAATCATTGAAACCAATGCACGGTCTACCAGACGTATTGGATTAGGAGTAATGGGTCTTCATTATTTGATGTTGCAGATGGGGATTAACGATTATGGCTCGAAAGACAGCATTGAATTTATGGAAGGATTGCTCACAAAATTTCGTAATTATGCCTACGAAGCAAGTATCGAACTCTCAAAAGAAAGAGGCCCGTTTGAGAAATTTGAAGCTGGGCCTTATCTCGATGGATCATTCGCAAGAACTCTCCCACGAAGAATTCGTAAAGATATTGAATTGCATGGACTCAGGAATGGTACTTTATTATCGATGCCACCTACAGGAACTACATCTCTCGTTGCTGGCGTTAGCCAGGGGATCGAGCCTATTTTCCATCCCATATACAAGCGTAAGTACTATGAGGGTGGAAGAAAGAAACAGGTAACAGAGATGGATACGTTGTTTAAACAGTTTATAATGAATGGAGATGATGTTAGGCATTTTGTTGGTGCATATGATATACCACCAGAAAAACACATGGAAGTGCAGGTAACAGCCCAGCAGTATGTTGACAATTCTATTTCAAAGACGATAAACATAAAGAAAGATTTTCCTGTTGATAAACTGAGCAAGATACTTCTTGATCATATTCAGGAAGTAAAAGGAGTAACTGTTTATAGAGAGGGAAGCAAAGGTGAGGAGATATTAACACCATGCGACTACAAGTTACCAAAGGAAAAATTAAGGAAGCTGGCAGAAACTGTTTAATAGGGTTGATATATGTGCTGTTCTTTATATGTTTGGTATATACAGCACTAGCAGCATTGATTATAATTCCTGCTCTATTAATTCTGTTAGCTGTCTTTAGTCTATGGGGGGATATAGTAAGTGGAATATTTAAAAAATTTAGTCGCAATAGCGCTTATATTATATTTACTGTGGGTTGTCCTAACGAAGAGAATAACGTGAATAATGGAGTGGGCCAGGAAGATGATGTGTGCGACCACCAATCCCTCAATTAAAAAAGAGTGAGATAGTAAGACTGTGGAATTACCGTTGTCAACATAGAATGGATGGTATTTCTCATTACAATTGTTATTTAAAAGAGAAGAAGTATAAAGAAAGGGTAGGCTACATTGACATTGAATGTACTAATCTCAATGCCGATTTTGGTTTTATACTGTGTTACTGTATTAAAGAAGCTGGTTCAAGAACTATTCATGAAGGGTTTATAACAGAGAAAGATGCAAAGAAAGACCTTGATAAAAACCTCCTTAAAAAGCTTATTCAAGATCTTCAAAAGTTTGATCGCACGATAGGGTTCTATTCCTCCCGATTTGACATCCCATACATAAAGACACGCTGCTGGATGCAGGGTATTGACAAATTCCCTGGGTATAAGGAGCGTCTGCATAAAGACCTTTACTTTGTTGCGAGAAGGAACATCAAAGCCAGCAGCAGGAGATTAGCAAACCTGGAGCGTCTTATGTTTAACAAGACACTTAAGACCAGGATTGAGAACAAACACTGGATCCATGCTATGCAGGGCCAGAAGAAAGCTATGGCTTATGTTCTTGATCATTGCAGAAAAGATGTTATATTAACAGAGAAGGTTCATAAGAAATTTGAACGCTTCTTCATGATGACTGATACATCGATATGAAAATCAATATTACTTTAAAATGTGGCGAGTGTGGTTCTGTGTTGAGGATGCGTGATGATAGGCATGTTTATCCATGTTTGTCATGTATTGAAAAGCAAGCAGTAAGTTTGCATTCACACTATATGCGCCATTTTGTAGCTACAAATTATAATGACGATGGAACAAGAAAAGAAAATTAGTCATGAATTCGGATTTATTATATTCATAGACCCTACCTATAAACAAGGCTGGGTAGACAGGAAAGAACTGCCTAAAGAAGTGGATGCCATACATATAGGATGTGGTGTTGTTGTTAAGCGGAGCGATAAAGCAATATGGTTTGCATTTGCTGAGGAATTGAGAGATGTAACGTCTGATGTAATGCATCCACAAATGATACATTGGGATTGTGTTCTTAAATTATACACCTTTGAGGAGGAACTTTTTGATGAAATCTTCAAATCAAAAACTCCAAAGCGAATTACGAAAAGAGTACGCAGAGAAGTTGATGAAGAGCTTGGAGATTACTTCTCCTGATGAGCCTGAATTGTTTTATGAACGTAGGATAATAAATCTATTGTCTCATAGAATATTAGGTGTTGGTTATCAACAATATGGTGAAATGACTTGTAACATGGAGATTGATCATATACAGGAATGCCTTGAAGAAATAGCGGATGCGTTAGTTTATATCGCAATGCAGATGATGAAGTTGCAGAGGAAAAGAGATGAAGCGGAAAAAGCTGATGGTGGCCGTGACAAACAGATCGAGCTACAACAAGGTGAAGACGATTTGCAAATCCCTTCCTGCCAGTGTAGAACTGCGCCTGGTCTTGGGGAATAGCATATATTTTTACAGGTACGGATATGCCTACAAGAACATAAAGCAAGACTTTCCTGATATACCTATCTATAAAGTTACTATGGCTGCAGAAGGTGATTCTCTGATGAAGATGCCACAATCTGTAGGCATGGGTTGTCTTGAGATCCCCCCCATATTAGAGAAAGAAAAGCCAGATATGGTGTTGACTGTAGCAGACAGGTATGAAACTACTGCGACAGCTATTTCTGCGTCTTTTATGAATATCCCTCTCGCTCACCTCCAAGGTGGGGAAATATCTGGAACAGTAGACGATGATGTTCGTAACTTGATATCGCAAATTGCGACTTATCATTTTCCTGCTACAGACGATGCTGCTGATAGGATCCTTCAGATGAAACCGAAAGACCATGCTAAGATCTGGAACATGGGATGCCCATCGATGGATTTGATCAGGGCTGGACATCTGGATCAGCATTTTTTCAATGCTGTTAATCAGCATGGACATGGGGATCATATAGATATTAGTGAACCTTACATTATTGTAATGCTGCATCCTGACACTAAAGGAAGCTTTATCGATGTAGAGATGGTTACTCAGGTTTTGAATCAGATTCCTGTTCAGAAAGTGATATTCTGGCCCAACATTGATCCATCTAATGACAGGATTGCCAAAGCCTGGAGAATGACCCAGGAGAAGTTCTGGAAAAATCCTGTGAGATATGTAAGGCATTTGGATCAGGAGTTGTTTGGTCATTTACTTATCATGGCTGACTGTATAGTGGGTAATTCTTCAGCTGGTATCAGGGAAGCTACATATACAGGAACACCTTCTGTAACAATAGGTGACAGGCAAAAAGACAGGGAATGTGGCCTGAATGTGCTACGTGTTCCATTTTGTGAGAAAGCCATAAAAGAAGCCGTTATAAAACAATTGGATAGTTCATACGTTCCTAATAGTATGTACGGTGATGGTCATGCAGGAGAAAAAATCGCAAAGAAGCTGGGAGAAATTCTGGAAGGACAGGGATGAGCCTGATTTACGGCCTTTTGATGAGAATTTCAAATTTCTGAATACCAGGCTTTACAAGAGGTTCTGGCAAGCAAAAGGGTTGAGTTCCCTGGAAGTTGGCTGTGGCAGGGCAATAATGAGCGACTATTTACACGCTTGGGGGTGGGATACCTATTGTGTGGATAAGTATTATATTTTACCTAAAAATGGTCAGACCCATAAGTTTTTTACCGCTGATGCTTTTGATCTACCCTTTCCTAATCATCATTTTGATCTGGTGTTTTCTTATGGTCTTTTAGAGCATTTC
>JABAHP010008725.1_pt1 | contig 10494 bp, 8 predicted proteins | sample 7062081 | NCBI WGS metagenome assembly JABAHP01 (sample SAMN14534357, study PRJNA622989) | marine sediment metagenome | biome: marine biome [ENVO:00000428]; feature: marine pelagic biome [ENVO:01000023]; material: deep marine sediment [ENVO:00002113] | place: India: Gulf of Kutch | collected... | reverse complement strand
GGGGCTGCCCGCCCGACAGGGCCGTGGTTTCGTTGGCCAGGATCACCACCAGCAGGCTGATCTCCGCCTGGGCGGCGTCGATCAATTCTCCCAGCCCGCTGTGCAACAGGGCCGAGTCGCCCGAGAGGGCGATTACCCTCTGCCGGAGGCCGGTGCGGGCCAGTCCAGCCCCCAACCCGATGCTGGAGCCCATGCCATACTTGACGTCGAGCAGTTGGTAGGGGGGTAGTTGGGAGCGTACCATGCAGCCGGTCTCGCCGGTGACCACAAAGGCGTCCCGTCCCCCGTGGCGCGCCATCACGGCCAGCAGCGCGTCAAATGTGGGTATGTAGGGGCAGTCCTCGCAGAGCGGCTCGCGGCTGGGTCTGGTGCGGCTCCCCGGCTCGAAGGAGGGCCAGGGCCACTCGGGCAGCAGGGCCGTCAGTGCCCCGGCGATCTCGCGCTCGAATAACTCCCCCGCTCGCGGGACGTGACCGCTCAAGCGGCCATATACCGGCAGCGTCAGGCCCGCGCGCTGGGCCAGGGCCTGCACCTGCGACTCCAGGTAGGGCGCCGTTTCCTCTAGGACAAGCGCGGCGTCCAGGGTACCCAGGAAACCTGCGATCAACTCCTCGGGCAGCGGGTGGAGCGTACCGAGGCTGAGGATGGCCAGTGGCGGATCGTCGCTTTGTGACAGGACCTGCCGCGCCAGGGCCTGGCGCAGTTTCTGGTGGGCGAAACCGCCGGCGATGATGCCCTTCTTGCCCTCTCCCTGCACCCGGTTGAGCGCCGACTCCTCGAATGTTTCCTGCACGTCGTTGCCAGCAGCCAGCAGCTCGCGGTGGTACTCGACCACGTGCACCGGCAGGACATTGAACCGGTCTCCTTGCCGCTCAAAGACACCTTGGCGCAGACTGGCAGCGGGCAGCGGAGAAAGTGCCATTGACGCCCGCTCGATTGCCAGTGCACGCGTGTGCTCGATTGCCAGTGCACGCGTGATCCGCACCGCGACAGGTACGCGGAACCGCTCTGAAAGCTGGAAGGCCTCCAGCATCACGGCCTGCGCGTCTGCCAGGGTCGTGGGTTCCAGCAGGGGCACCTCGGCGGCGGCGACCAGCAGCCGCGAATCCTCCTCGTTCTGCGAGCCCCAGCCTCCCGGATCGTCGCCGACCAGGATGACAAAGCCGCCGTCGCCCGCTGCCAGGTTGCTGACCATGAGCGAATCCAGGGCGACGTTCAGCCCCACGCTCTTCAGGCACAGGAGCGCGCGGAGGCCCGCCAGCGACGCGCCAAAGGCCGCGTCGAAAGCCGATTTCTCATTGACCGCCCACTCGATGCGGACCCCGTCGCCCGCCAGGTCCAGCAGCGCGTCGACCACACTCGTAGCTGGCGAGCCTGGGTAGCCGGTGACAAAATCAACACCAGCCTCCAGCGCGCCGCGGGCCAGGAGCTGGCTGCCTGTCAGTTCAATAGGGTTCGTGGCTTCCGCGTTGATGGTTTCGACTCCAGGAGATGGGACGGGAATTGGTTGGACCGGCTGGCTCTAGGGCCGCACCAGCACCTTGAGCGCGCCGCGCCGCCCGGCGTGTTCGAACGCTGTCAGCGCCTCGTCGAGTGGATACTCGGCTTCGATCAGCGGCAGGACATCCACCAGGCCCTGGGACAGCAGGCGGATCGCCGGGGGAAAGGGTCCGCAGCGCGAGCCCACGACCCGGATCTCGTCCACCACCAGGCGCGAGAGGTCAGTTGGTACCAGGTCGTCGTGGTAGGTGCTCTTGAGCACCAGCGTTCCCCGGGGGCGCACCAGGTCCCGCGCCCGGTAAAAGCCTCCGGCCTGACCGGTGCATTCAATGACCAGGTCAGCGCCGCCAGAGACGTCGTCGCCGTCCAGCTTTGTAGTTATGCCCCGGCCGTCTAGGATGGACAGCTTTTCCTGGTGGCGGCCAATCGCGACCAGGTCGCAGCCGGTGAGGGCTACCACCTGGGCCACCAGCAGGCCCAGCTTTCCATCTCCCAGGACGATCACCCGGTCGGTGGGCTTGACCTGGATCTGCTCCAGCACTTGGCAGGCGGCGGCCAGGGGCTCGGCGAATACGGCCATCTCGTCGGGCATGTCGTCCGGCAGCGGGTGCAGGTTGGCCACCGGCAGGCAAAAGGCGTCGGCCAGCACGCCATCCCGGTTGCGGATGCCCAGCGTGGTGCGGGTTGGGCAGTGGGTGTGCCGCCCGGCGCGACAGGTGGGACAGACCCGGCACGAGGCATTGATCTCGCCCGCGACCCGGCGGCCAACCAGAGACCCATCCTCAGCCTGGTCGACAATGCCCACGAACTCGTGACCCAATACCCCCTGGATCTCGGCATAGCCCCGCACAACCTCCAGGTCGGTGTTGCAGATCCCAGACAGGGTGGTCCGGATCCGCGCCTCGCCGGGTGGCGGTTCGGGGGTGGCCCGCTTCCGCGCCAGGCGCAGCCCCGGCGGGCCGCCAGTTTGGCTGTCAAATACCAGGGCTCTCACTCGGTCTCTCCGCTAGCGGCGATAGCCGTACACGGTGGCGCGCGTCTCCTCCAGCACGATCTGCTCCACGCAGAGGGGATAATCGGCCGGATACCAGGTCATCGCGTCCAGGACCATCTCTTCCACTTGGTCCCGGACAAAGCTGGGGGTCAGCACCCCGGCGATGCCCACGCGCTCGATCTCTAGCACCGGAGTGCAGTCCTGGGCCAAGACCTGGCCCGTGATCTCGCCTCGTACCCTGAAACCCAGCACCGTGATCCTGCCCGTAATCACCACCCGGTCGCGTTGTAGATCCACCCACACGTCCCGGTAGGGCAGGTCGGGATTGTTCCTCCACAGGGCGGCGATCTCGGCGTTCAGCATCGATTCCTCGTAGCGGATCTGTACTGGCCGGCCGGGGGCCGAGCGTGCCATCTCGGCGTCAAAGGTTGCCAGGTTGCTAATCTCGGGATCCTTGAGCAGCAACGCCGAACTCACCAGCGTCGCCACGGGTGGAGCGGTGGGCTGGCCGGTGGGGACCGATGCGCTGTCCGCTATCCGGGTGGTTTCGGGCTGGGGCGTGCTCCCTGGGGCTGGATTCCTCGGCGTGACCACCGCGGCAATAGGCTCTTCCCCACTCGATCGTGTCGCGGCGGGTTGAGGATTCGCGCCACCTTCCTCCGGTATGGCCGTGGCGTAGGCTGGTGGCTGCCCTCGCTGGTCCCAGAAAGCAGCTGCCGTGGCCTGCACCTCGCGCAGACGGGCCTCCAGGCCCATATCCAAGCTGGGGCTGACGGCAAGTCCCACGGCGGCCGCGACCCCGGCCCAGCAGGCAAGATTGGCCACGGCAAAGAGGGTCAGCAGGATCCAGCGAAGATTCCGGCTAGACATCGCCCACCGACCTTCTGGATGGCGCCTCAGCCGGCGCCCCAGCCCCGTCCATCCGGTCCAGCAGGGCCCGCAGCTTGTCCACGGTGGCCTGGGTGAGCGGCCGGTCGGGCAGGAAGGGACAGGTGTAGGCCTTCTTGGTAGAGAGTTCGTAGGTGCCGATCTGGCGCGCCAGGGCCATGATCTCGACCTTGTCCATGCCGATCAGCGGGCGCAGGATCGGCTTCTCGATCCCGTAGGAGATCACCTCCAGGTTGCTCAGCGTCTGGCTGGCTACCTGGCCCAGCGAGTCGCCGGTCACCAGCGCGTTGGCCCCCATCTCCTCGGCGATCTCGGCCGCCTTGCTCAGCATCACGCGCTTGCAAAAGAGGCAGGCCCAGCGCTCCCCGCGATGTTCCCGCAGCCGCTCCAGGGTCGGTCCCAGGACCTCCTGGTGCGACAGCACGATCGGCTTGAGCTGCCAGCCGTAGGCGTGCTGGTTGAGCGCCTCCACCAGTCCCAGAACCTGCTCGGTCTGGGCCGGGCTGGTGCTGAAATGCACCGGGATCACGCTGCAGCCGCGCTTCATCATCAGCCATGATGCCACCGGCGAGTCGATCCCGCTGGAGAGCAGGCTCACCACCCGGCCCTGGCTGCCCAGGGGCAGCCCGCCGGGGCCCGGGATCCGCTCCCCAAAGATCAGGGCCCGCGCTGGGTGGATCTCGATGCCCACCGTCACCTGGGCGGCCTTGGACAGATCCGGCTGGGCGCCGGTGGCCTCGGCGATGGCCGTGCCCACGTGTCGCTCGATCTCGGGCGAGATCAGGGGGAAGGCCTTGTCGGCCCGCCGCACCCGCACCTTGAAGGTACGGTCCTCGTTTAGCTCGATGTGGCGGGCCAGCGCCAGCGCATTACCCGTAATCGCCTCCATATCCGCCGCCGCTACCCGCACCGGGCTCAGCGAGACGATGCCAAAGACCCGCCGCACCGCCGCGACCGTCTCCTCCACCTGCTCCGTCTCCAGGTAGATGCGCTGGCCCTCCTGCCACACCTCGCCCTCGATGCCGTTGGCCTTCAGGCACTTGCGCACGTTGCGCCGCAGCTTTCGGAAAAAGTAGGCGCGATTCTTGCCCTTCAGGCCGATCTCGCCATACCTCAACAATACCAATCCCATATCACCAATCCAGACCCGCGGAAATCCGGTTTCTGTCCATGTCACCTATCCAAACTACCTACAACCACCCATTCTCCCGATACCAACCCGCCGTCTCTGTCAGCGCCGCCTCCAGCTCGTACCGCGGCGCGAAGCCCAGCTCCCGCCGGGCCTTTTCCCCGGAGCAGATCAGGTAGGGCTGGCGCATGTTCAGCACGCGTTGCTCGTTGAGCAGGGCCGGCTTGCCGGTCAGCCGCTCCTGGATCTTGGCTACCAGCACGATCGGTTCCAGCGCCACGAGGGGTATCGTTACCCGCAGCGTCCGCTTGTCCATCACCCGCGCCAGCATCCTGCCAACCTCAGAATAGGTCGTGGCCCAGGCAGTGGCAAAGTAGGTCTGGCCAATGGCAGCCTCGCTCTCCAGGGCCAAGATTATCAGCTCGACCAGGTCGTGGACGTAGATCAGGCTGACCCACCGTTCATCGCGCCCCAGGCTCAGCTCCAGGTGCTTGTTCACCAGGTCGAAATAGGCGAAAACGTCCGGGTCCCGCGGGCCAAACACCACCGTGGGCCGCAGGATCGTCACCGGCATTTGCCTGTTCATAGCGTGCAGTGCCTGTTCGGCGGCCCACTTGCTCTTGCCGTACCAGTCCAGCGGCTGGGGTGCCCGCGACTCGTCAAAGAAATCGTCGGGTCCCTCCGCGCCGCCTGCCGCAGTCTGGCTGGAGATGTAGAGAAAGCGCTGCAGGCCGGGGTTGGCCTCCTTCGCTGCCCGGGCCAGCGCTTCAGTGCCGCCGGCATTGACCCGCAAAAAGGTCTCCTGGTCCAGGGCGCGGGTCAGAGCGGCACAGTGGCACACCATGTCCACGCCCTCGCAGGCCGCGCGAAGCTGCTCCGGCTTGTCCAGGTCGGCCTGGGCCCACTCCACTGGCAGGTGGTGGATGTAACCCGTGTTGCTGGTGGGCCGCACCATGCAGCGCACCCGGTACCCCCGGTCCAGCAACGCCTCGGTCAGGTGCGAGCCGATGAATCCATTGGCGCCGGTCACCAGGACGAGGGGCTTGTAGTCGCTCATAAACACGCACCGTGGCGGAAACACGACAAGCCGCCCCAATAGAGCGGCTCGCGGATAGCCCCCAGGGCTTTGCCAGCCCGGGGCCTGCTGGCGTTGAGTTGTCGCGCGTCCATTACGGATCTCGATCTGGCTGCGTCACGCCTGCAAGTCTAGCACAAGGAAGGGGTTTTGTCAATCAGTTTACTTATGGTGACCCGGTCACCCTCACCCACTGTCAGGTCTTCCCAGCCGCTGTCCCAACCCGCCCCCGGTTGACAACCCAACGCGAAGCTGCTATGATCCCGCCTACCCGCACCCGAGGAGCGTACCATGCAACGCGAATATCCGGCCGCGCCCGTCATCGCCGTGGGCGCCATCATCCGCCATCAAGATCGCTTGGTGCTGATCCGGCGCGACAAGGAACCGGCAAAGGGCTTCTGGACCTTTCCCGGCGGCGCCGTAGAGCTGGGCGAGTCGCTGCAGGACGCGGTGCGGCGCGAGGTACTGGAGGAGACCGGCCTGCAGGTGGAACCGGGCGAGGTGGCGACCGTGATCGACCACGTGGCCCGGGACGAGGCAGGCGCGGTACGCTACCACTATATCATCGTGGACTACTATGCGCGGCCGGTGAGGGGCGCGCTACAGCCAGGCGGCGACGTCAGCGACGCGCGCTGGGTGGGACTGGCGGATCTGGACGGGCTGGAGATGACCGAAAAGGCGGGGGAGCTGGCCCGAGAGTTGTTGCGAATAAAGACCTGACAAGGTTGCCCTCAAACTGTCAGATGGGGGTTGTTTTGGTATGAAATAATAAGGAGCTGACAGGTTTGCATGTACCCTGTCAGATATGTTAGTATTCAATAGGATAAACAAGATAGCTGTCAGATTTGCCTTTATCTTATCAAGTATGGCGATTTCTAGGCGTCGATCATGGCCCGGAGGGCGGTCTCGTCCAGCACGGGAACGCCCAGCTTCTCGGCCTTGGCCAGTTTGCTGCCGGCGCGCTCTCCCGCCAGCAGATAGTCGGTCTTGCCGCTGACCGAACCGGTGACGCGGCCGCCATGGGCCTCGATGAGGGCATTGGCCTGCTCGCGGCTCAGGGTGGGCAGGGTGCCGGTGATGACAAAGGTCAGCCCCTCCAGGGGCTGGGGGCCGATGACCTCTACTTGCTCCTGCTCGGTGCGGACTCCGGCCTCCTCGATCTTTTTCAGTACCCGGCGGTTGGTCTCGCGGGCGAACCAGTCGGCCACGCTGTGGGCCAGCTTGGGGCCGATGCCGGGGATCTGCTCCAATTCCTCTTCGGATGCGGCGGCCAGGGCATCGAGGGAGCCGTAGGTGTCGATGAGCAGGTGGGCCACAGAGCCGCCGACGCCCTGGATGCCCAAGGCGGTCAGCAGGCGGGCCGGCCCCCGCTCCTTGCTGGCCTCGACAGCAGCCATCAGATTAGAGACCTTCTTTTCGCCAAAGCCCTCCAGCGGCAGTAGCTGGTCGGCGGTCAGGTAGTAGATGTCGCCCACATCGCGCACGAATCCCAACTCCACAAATAGCTGGGCCTGGCGGATGCCGAAGCCCTCGATGTCCATGGCCCCGCGGCTGACAAAGTGCTCCACGGCGCGGGTCAGTTGGGCCGGGCAGGCGGCGTTGACGCAGTAGGTTGCCACCTCTCCCTCGGGGCGCTCGGCCGGCTCGCCACAGACGGGGCAGCGCTCGGGCATCTGCCAGGGCCGGGTTCCCGGGGGGCGGAGTTCGAGGACGGGGCGCAGCACCTGGGGGATCACCTCGCCGGCCCGCTTGATCACGACCATGTCCCCCTCGCGGATGTCGCGCTCGGCGACATAGTCGGCGTTGTGGAGGGTGGCGTTGCTGACGGTCACGCCACCGATGCGCACCGGCTCCAGCTCGGCGGCGGGAGTCAGGCTGCCGGTGCGTCCCACGTTGACGATGATGCGCTGCACCCGGGTCACGGCCTCGGGAGAGGGGTACTTGTAGGCCACGGCCCAGCGAGGGGCGTTGCCCACGGCGCCCAGCCGGTCCTGCGTGCCAAAGTCGTCGATCTTGATAACCAGGCCGTCGGCCTCGAAATTCAGCGTCTCGCGCACCTGCTCCCAGGCCACGGCATAGGCCACCAGCTCCTCGAAATCGGCAAAGCGCTGGTTCTGGTCGCTGACCGGGAAGCCGAGCCTGCGCAAGTAGTCCAGCGCGTCCCACTGGCTGGTGAGAGCCGGGCCGCCCTCGATTTCGACAACCCGGTAACAGAACATGCTCAGGGGGCGCGAGGCGGTGACCGAGGAGTCGAGGACGCGCAGACTGCCGGCAGCCGTGTTGCGTGGGTTGGCGTAGGTCTTGCGCCCCGCTGCTTCCTGGGCCCGGTTAAAGGCCTCGAAGGCGTCGATGGCCATGTACGCCTCGCCGCGGACGACGAGGCGGGCAGGCGCGTTGAGCCCGCTTTCCTCCATGCCTGCCACGGGAACCCGCAGGGGCAGCGCCTGGACGGTGCGCAGGTTCAGAGTGATATCCTCGCCGCGGGTCCCGTCGCCGCGCGTGGCGCCCAGGGTAAAGCCGCCATCGGCATAGTGCAGCACGACGGTCAAGCCGTCGATCTTGGGCTCGACCACGTAGGCCGGTTCGGGATAGTCCTGGGGCAGCAGCCGCAGGAAGCGGTCGCGCCAGGCCCGGAGTTCGTCGGGATTGAAGGCGTTGCCCAGGCTGAGCATGGGGAGTGGGTGCTCGACGCTGGTGAATTCCTCGCGAAGCTCGCCGCCGACGCGCTGGGTGGGCGAGTCGAAGGAGATCAGCTCCGGGTGAGCGGCCTCGAGTTCCTGTAGCTCGCGGTAGAGGGCATCGTAGGCGTCGTCGCTGATAATGGGATCATCCAGCACATGGTAGCGGTGGGCATGGTAGCGCACCTGGGCCCGCAATTCATCGATCCGCTTGGTCGCATCCATAGGCTAATCCTCCCTGCTCGCGTTGGCGGTATGGCTACAAGCGTTCCGATTGTACCACGGATCCCCGACGTGGCGCAATTTCTGGCTCGAAGGTGCTTTCTTTCACGGCACAAGAGGTGAGATGCTTCGACTCCGCAGGATCTATGCTGCGCCCCAGATGACTGATGAACCGGGCCAAAGTCACCTCTTAGGTCCGATTTGACAGGTTGGGCCAACAGTGGCATAATCGCCAGCCGTAAGCCTGCCGAGACCGAACTCCTAGCAGAAAACTGAAGGGCGTGTGAATTCTTGGCCTCGGGGCGGCCGCGCTTCCGCGCGTAGTGTTGCGGAGGGTAAACGCGGGCGCCGCCGTGTGACGGTCACTTGCCCTCAATGGAGGTGTACCGTTTTGCTGAAGATTGTCAAGATCGCTGCCGGCATCGTGGCAGGGGCCACCCTGCTGACGCTGGCGGCTCCCCTGGTCGGTGAGACCATCGCCATACTCCCACCGGCCTTTCGGAAAGCCGGCTCGGATCCTGTGGTCGAGACCGGGTTGGCGTATGAAGATGTGAGCTTTCCGACGACCGATGGTCTGGAGTTGCGGGGATGGTTCTTCCCCGCGGCCCTGCCGGACGCGCCAGCAATGATATATGCGCCTGCCACCAGCCACGATCAGCGGTCGGGGCTGTCGCTGGTTCCCGCCTTTCACGACGCGGGATACCACGTGCTGCTGTTCAGCTATCGCGGGCACGCGCTCAGCGACGGCCGCAGGGGCCAGTTCACGTACGGTGAGGCCGAAAGCCGGGACGTGGAGGCCGCGGCCCAGTTCCTCTTTGAGAGCAAAGGCATAAACCGCATAAGCGTGGTCGGTCACTCGGCGGGCGCGGTATCGGCCATTCTTGGCGCTGCGCGCAACCCGCGAATCGGCGCTGTGGTGGCTGTGGCTCCTTTCAACTGCGTGGCCGAGGTTTGGCACACCAGCCGGCCCAGCTTGGTGCCCGCGCCCGTTCTGAACTGGGCGCTATGGGTGGCGGAGAAAACGAGGGGTTTTGACCGGGAACAGGTCTGTCCCCTGCGGGTGGTAGAGCAGATCGCGCCCCGGCCGCTGCTGGTAATCCACGGGACAGAGGACCGCCGTATCACGGAGGAGCAGGTGCGCGAGCTGTACGAGGCTGCCGAGGAGCCCAAGTCGCTTTGGCTGGTCGACGGGGCGAGCCACGATGGCATCCGCAATCCGGTGTTGGATAACCTGTCGAAAGAGGTGATCTCGTTCCTGAACGCGGCGTGGCTAGAGCCTCAACAAGTGGCGGCGGCGATGCCGAGGTTGCCGCAAGTGTTGGCGCGCTGATCCGGTTGGGGACTGCAGCCCGAATCTGGCGATCCAGGCCGAGCGAGAAGCAGATGCAGGAGGGCATTAGGAGCCCGGCGGAGGTTCTTCGTCGGGCTCTCGTCGTATCCACTCGGAGTGGGAGGCGATGTCGCGGTCGAGGAGCAGACGGCGCAGGATGACCCGGCGGCTTTCGGGGCCGGGCGGGGGCAAGGGGCGGCGATTGGCTTCGAGGCGCTTGGCCAGGGTCAGCAACAGCATAACGCCGGTGGCCGGGGCGACCACGCTTGGGCCATCCAGCAGGTAGGAAAAGATCGGCAGGGTGACCAGGCTGGCCAGGGCCCAGGGCGCCGAATCCCCCAGCCTCCAGCCGATGGCGAGGAAGGCCAGCATCCAGGGGAAGCCCCAGGGAAAGATCACCACAAGGACTCCCATAAAGGTGCCGAGCCCGCGGCCGCCTGTGAAGCGCAGGAATATAGGCCAGTTGTGACCGGCTACGGCGGCCAACCCGGCTGCCGCGGCGGTGCGCAGGCCCAGGTCCAGGTAGAGGGCGAGCCAGGCAGGGAAAGTGGCCTTGGCCATATCAAGGAGCCCCACCGGCACCACAGCCCAGCGCGCGACGTGCTCATAGACCATGGAGCCGCTGACCGTACCGCTCCCGTAGCGGCGCAGGTCCCGTTTCGCCAGCAACTTGGCGAC
>JABAHP010004135.1_pt8 | contig 10502 bp, 10 predicted proteins | sample 7062081 | NCBI WGS metagenome assembly JABAHP01 (sample SAMN14534357, study PRJNA622989) | marine sediment metagenome | biome: marine biome [ENVO:00000428]; feature: marine pelagic biome [ENVO:01000023]; material: deep marine sediment [ENVO:00002113] | place: India: Gulf of Kutch | collected... | reverse complement strand
TACATTAATTTGTGGGTAAAGTGATAAAAACCACTAGTTTCATATAGAAATTGAACAATAATGATTACTGCAATAATACTTAAACCAAAGCAGAATGTCATAACACCCACAGATCCAAAACTGCTAAAAATCGCGCCTCCAAGTATTGTTCCGAGAATTGAACCAGTTGACATCAGTGCAGAAGTAAATCCCATTTCTCTCCCACGATTTCCCTCCTTTGTTACATCAGTTATCAAAGCTAAAGAAGCTGATCCGAATCCAGATGCACTTAACAGAAATACCAGAATCATGAGTATAATAACTAAATGAGGAACCTTAATAGCGATTAGACCGAATTCCAATGGTTTAGAGCTAGTCATGGTGAATGGATTGTTAACTAAGTCTAAGAATGGTTCTGGATCGAGATTAAGAATCGCTAAGAAAGTTACTACAAGCAAACNNCAAAGTTGTCTGACAGTTTTCCCAACGTTGGTTGTATAATTCCCATAATTGATAATCCCACTAAAGCAACGATTCCTATTGTAGTTGCTTTCAGCCCACCTGCTGCCACCTCCTGAATGATCACTGGAGCGTAAGTTCCTCCTGCACCCACTAAAGTCGTATATGCAAGCCATGCAAAAGCAAATTTCCTGAACTGTTTATTTTTTAAACTTTGAAGCATCGCTTTAAATGGGTTTAATCCTGGTTCCTGAGTGTCTTCAATATTTTCAAATTCAATGAGATTACCATCCTGTTTTAATTCCAGTTTAGTCTTTTTAGGCTCATAGAATCGGAAAAAGTATAATGAAGAAGCCAAAAACATGACTATCATAAAAACAAAGAAAGAGGATTCTTGAAAAAGATCCCAAGTAAGTCCACCTATAAGGAAACCACTCGCACCTCCTGCTGAACGAGCTAAATAGAATTTTCCCATTGTTTCTCCGTGATTACGTTCAGGAGCAAGGTCAGCAAACATAGATAAGACGGGTCCAGATAACATTGCTGAACCTAGACCTTTGAAGGCGCTTGCTATCAATACTATCCAAAATCCATTTGCAGAGGTNNCAGAGGTAGCGTAACTACTGAAAATAATTGGAAAAGGAAGGAACGAAATTCCCGCAATAAAAGTACCAGCAACCAACAAGGGTTTCCTCCCTATTCGATCACTTACGGAGCCAAAAAACGATGCAGTGCTGAGTGAGACAAAATAATACACTGTTAGAATCACCGGTAGCTCTAAATCACTCGGAAACAAACCATAATTTCGTGTAGGAAGTTCATAGAAATAGAGAGGTAAACAAATGACTGAGGAAGAAAAGGCACTTTCAGTTACTGCTACTGCTAAAAGTAGCAACCGTATCTGTTCTCGTAATAAGAAAGTGAAAGGTTGCCCAAAAAACTGTAACGTCTCTTTTGTATACCTTGATAACGTGCGGCCTGGCATTTGGAACTATCCTCTAAGCTTCTAATGCATTCTTTCGTATTTCTTAGCTCAGAAATAGGAGTTTTCTGTTATTCTTCCTAATTTTATTAACCAATATGAATGTTGCAGAATTCTTTGACATAAATATGTGCTAAAGGATTTTTTAAGGAATATTTAAAATTATTCTCATTTTGATTTCTGTTTCAAGTAATAACAAGTTTCTATTACCAACCTAGTTATTATTAATCATTTTTGAGTTTAATCTTCAAATGAGGTTTTGAAAAGGATGAAAATTTCTTTAGTTGGACTCAGCGGTTGTGGAAAGACATCTATTTATTCGACAACTTTGGGCGGTATGAGCCCCCTAGAAGTTAAGGATCTTGGCCCTACAGTAATGTATGAGGTTAAAAGCCATAATTACCTTGGAATACAGATTTCTTTATGGGATTTTGGAGGCCAAGCTGAATACCGGCAGAGTTACTTGGAAACTCCTAAGATATTAGCCAATACTTCAATATTGATTTTTGTTCTCGATTTACATCATCCTAATCAATTTGAATTAGCAAATAGCTACTTTACAGATGTCTATACAGCTATTAAAGAACAAGGTGGAGATCCTCGAATCACATTGTTTTATCATAAGTATGATACGGAAGAATATGACAAAACATTACTTGAAGAGAATCTCCAAAAAGCTAAACAGCTGCCTTTCATTATTAGACATACTCCTAAAGAATACTTAACTTCAGTTTATCGACAAGAAGAACTTAGTGAATTCGTAAAGCAAATTCTTATTGCTGATTTTGACGATCTAAAAAGAAGTGTAGAAGGTGCCAAAGACCATCTTGCAAAGCTAAAATCAAAAATCATAGTCAGCGACGTAAATGGCAATGTAATAACACATAATATCGAAGGATTTGCCTCTGGAATTCAGCTCCGTGAAGATTTACGTGAATATATATTCGCTTGTAATGTACTGCGGGAAAATTTCTTAGCCTCTGAATCAGCTTCTTTCTCTGCAACATCAGAGAAAAAGAAACTAGCTGCACATATCTTTAATTATGTTTTGACTGTTCTTATAATGATTGATGAAGATCAAGAAGCTGATTCTCCAGATAAAATATCTGAACTTTTAAAAGAGATGGAAATTTTTGCGGATCTTTTAATTGAGATCAGTCACGAGGAATGATTTAAAAATTTCAAGTAGAAATCAAACAAATCCTAATCCCTCATTCTTTACTATTGTTTCTACTCGACCTTCTGAATAAATTTTAAAACTGCAATCACAAAATAGTCACATAATACATTCTATCCATTTTCCATCAGAGTAGATCATCAATTTTTTAATTGGAACCAGCATTCTCTATTGTTTAATCGGTAAACAGNNTAAACAGTAACATAAACAGAAATTTGGAGATAATCGAAGATGACAGCAGCAGAAAAAATAGATTCAACTCTTCAAGATATTTTTACTTCAAAAGGTAAACATCCCGCTGAATTGATACCCATCCTTCAAGAAGTACAAAAGATGTATGGGTACCTTTCCAAAAAGAACATGTTGATAATAAGTGAACATCTTGAAATGTCTCCAAATGAAGTTTATGGAGTCGCATCGTTTTATCAGCAGTTCAAATTTATCCAATCAGGGAAACATATCATATCTGTATGCTTAGGGACAGCCTGTTTTGTTAAAGGANNTAAAGGAGGAAAAATCTTAGCTGAGACGGTGAAAACCAAATTAGGGATTGAACCTGGTGAAACTACTGATGATGGTTTATTTAGTTTTGAAAGAGTAGCCTGTCTTGGTTGTTGTGCATTGGCTCCGGTTGTACAAATTGATGGTGAAGTTTATGGACAAGTAAAACCATCTAAACTTCTTCGTTTGATTAATCGAATAGTTAAAGAGGAGAAAAAAAAGGAGGAATGAAATGATGCCCGAAAGCTCTTCCAAAAAAACCATTTTAATTTGTAAAGGAACTGGTTGTATTTCATCTAAAGCAAATGAAATATTTGACGAATTTACTAAACAAGTTCAACTATTTGGGTTAAACAATGATGTAGGAGTTGATTTTACTGGGTGTCATGGTTTTTGTGCTCAGGGACCAATCGTTATCGTGGAACCTGAAGGAATAATGTATGCTCAGGTCAAAATTCCTTTTATAGAAAAAATCGTTTCCTCACATTTGAAAGAAGGAAAACTTCTAGATGAGTATTTCTATATTGAACCTAAAACCAATACCCGAATTGCCCGCTATAATGACATTCCCTTTTACAGTAAGCAAACTAGAATGATTCTTGGCAAATGTGGCCATATTAATCCTGAAAGAATCGATGATTATCTACAACTTAATGGTTATGAAGGCTTAAAAAAAGCGCTCACTTTTTCTCCTGATGAAATTATTGACATGATAAAAAAATCTGGGCTCCGGGGAAGAGGAGGAGCTGGTTTTTCCACGGGTTTAAAGTGGCAGTTTTGTCGTGATGCTCCAGGAACAGAAAAATATATTATATGCAATGCAGATGAAGGAGATCCCGGAGCATTTATGGACCGATCAATTCTTGAAGCTGATCCTCACAGTGTGGTTGAGGGTATGATCATTGGGGGTTATGCCATTGGAGCAAGCCAAGGTATTATTTATGTAAGAGCAGAGTATCCACTTGCTGTGAAACGGTTTGCTAAAGCATTAAAGAGTGCGAAAGAGAGAGGATTTCTTGGAGATAATATTCTTGATTCTGGGTATTCTTTGGAGATTTCTATTCATGAAGGCGCCGGAGCTTTCGTTTGCGGTGAAGAAACAGCGTTAATGGCTTCTGTTGAAGGTAACCGTGGAAATCCTAGACCTAGACCACCATTTCCAGCTACATCTGGCCTGTGGGGAAATCCTACAAATATAAATAATGTGTGTGAAAACTTGGGCCTCGGCTGCATGGATCTTTAAAAATAGCTGGAAGAAATTTCATGACATTGGAGTTGAGCATGCTCCAGGAACAGCAATTTTTTCATTAACTGGAAAGGTAAATAATTTAGGATTAATAGAGGTTCCGATGGGTACTCCTATTAAAGAAATTGTATATGAAATTGGAGGGGGAATTTCGAATAATAGAGAATTTAAAGCTGTTCAAACTGGTGGACCATCTGGGGGTTGTTTACCAGTGAGTCATTTAGATTCTCCAGTTGATTACGAATCTATGGCTGCTTCAGGAAGCATTATGGGTTCAGGAGGGATGATTGTCCTTGACGATACCGATTGTATGGTAAAACTAGCACACTACTTTTTGACCTTTACTCAAGCAGAATCTTGTGGAAAATGTATCCCGTGTAGAATTGGGACCCGAGCGATGTTAATAATCTTGGATCGAATTATTAAAGGAGAGGGGCTTGAAAAAGATCTTATGCTTCTAGAAGAGCTTGCTTATACTGTTAAAATGGGATCTTTATGTGCACTTGGACAAACTGCACCAAACCCGGTATTAACAACTCTGAAATACTTCCGAAATGAGTACCAATCTCACATTATGGAAAAGCGATGTGATGCTAAGGATTGTCAGGATTTAATAGAATATTCTATCAATGAGGCATATTGTAACGGGTGTACAATTTGCGCCACAAATTGTCCAGTATCTGCAATTTCCGGAACAAAAGGACAGGTACACCATCTAGATCCTAGTATCTGTGTAAGATGTGGAATATGTCATTCTAGTTGTCCTAAATCGGCAATATATAAGAAAGATCGGGTTCTTTGGTATAGGTGGAATAATGAGTAAATGGATGATAATAAACGGAAAACGAGTAGTTTTCGACAAAGGAGAAACTATTCTAGAAGTTGCTACAAAAGCTGGTATTTACATACCCACTCTGTGTGCTAGACCTGATTTACCCTCTATTGGAGCTTGTCGATTATGTATTGTCGATGTTGAGGGTAGTAGGAATTATCCAAACTCGTGTACTCATCCCGCTAGAGAGGGCATGGTTGTGAGAACAGCTACCCCAGATATTCAAGCGGTTAGAAGGAATGTTTTCCAGTTAATTCTTGCTGAACATCCGAGTTATTGCATTGTTTGTCAGAATCATGAAGATTGTGAGAAGGTTAGACATGGAGAATATAAAGCAGGGCGAGTGATTGGTTGTTTTACATGTAGTCAAAAAGATATTTGTGAGATAAGGAAGTTAAGCGAACATTTACGAGTAAAGGAAATTAGATATCCATTATTGTATAAAAATCTTCCAATAGAAAGAGATGATCCATTTCTAATTCGTGATTATAATCTTTGTATACTGTGCGCGAGATGTGTTAGAGCTTGTCAAGATGTTTTGGGTCATAGTGCTATTGCTTTGACTAAAAGAGGACACGATACAAAGATTGGTACAATTTCGGAAGTTTCTCATTTAGAAAGTGGATGTGTTTTTTGTGGTCATTGCATTGATGTTTGTCCCACTGGTGCCCTGATTGGAAGAGGTTCTTCTTGGTTTGGGACTCCTGATCGATCCATTGAAACTACATGTAATCTCTGTTCTCATGGATGTCAAATGGTTGTAGATGTAAAATGGGAGAAAGTAGTAAACGTCCGTCCTCCATTTGAAATGTCTGCTCGTAGAGAATACTGTGTAAAAGGAAGATTTTGCATTCCGGCATTAATGAATGGTCGAGATCGACTGAAATACCCAATGATCAAGCGAAAAGTTATCAAAGAGGAACAGTATCCTGTTTCATGGGATGAAGCTGTTTCTCAAGTAGCTGAGATTTTTAAATCATATAAATCAGATGAAATCGGGCTGATAATCTCACCTTTTCTGTCTGATGAATCTATCTATTTACTTAACAAACTTGCCAAAGAGCTTGGTATTGCAAATGTAGTATATGATACTGATGGTATTCATAACTTACTATCTAAGAACTTGAAAGTACTCTTTTCTACATTTCATATTGAATTTTTAACAAATTTCAGAACAGTAGAAAAGTTTATTCATCAAGATATTTATTCTACTGATTCTTCTGCAATGGCTGATATTGTTCTCCCGACTACTACTTTTACAGAGGAAAATGGTACGAAATCAGGGGAAGATTATATACGAAACGAGATTAATAAAGCAGTGGAACCTCCAGGCGAATCTCTTCCAAGTTGGTTAATTGTTAGCAAGCTTGCAGGAGCATTGAATCTGAAGAATTTTAATTATTCGTCGATAAGAGAATTACAAGACGAAATCCTTGAAACTGATCCAATTAAGTTACCATTAGTATCTAAACAGTGCTTAGATTATATGGGAATACCCATTGGTGAAAAAGTAGAGGATTTCCAGTTGTTTTTAGACTCTAAGCGCTTATTAAATAAATCAAAAGGAGAAGGTATAGTAGATGTCCAAATTTAAGATTCTACATAAAAGTGAATATGTCCTTAATATCTTTAAATTTGAGATTTCTGTTCCAGAAATTTCCAAAAAGGCGCAACCAGGACAATTCGTTCTTGTAATGGTTGATGAGTATTCAGAAAAGATTCCTCTAACATTAGTAGATTGGAATAGTCTAAAAGGTACAATTACATTATTTATTCAGGAATTGGGCATGTCTACCTCAAAAATGGCCTTTATGGAAGAAGGAGATTCGTTTTATAGCATTGTAGGCCCACTCGGAGAACCTGCGTTCATGGAAAATTTCGGAACCGTCGTTGTTGGAGGAGGATGTTTTGGTGTGGGAGCTACTTTACCCATCGTAAAGGAATTGAAAAAACTGGGAAACCATGTAATTTCAATCATTGAGGCAAAAAATGAGAATATGCTATACTTTGAAGAAGAATTTGGTGCAATAAGTGACGAAGTCATTTTAGTGACTAGTGATGGTTCTAGAGGAGAATCTGGGCATATATATGATATTTTAGAAGAAATGATTGTAACCCAAGAACGTAAAATTGATCATATCAAGGTTATTGGCTGTAACGTTATGATGAGCCGAGTTGCAAGCCTAACCAAAGAAAAAGGAGGAATTTCCACCTATGCGACTGTCACAACAATTATGGTTGATGGAACCGGTATGTGTGGAAGCTGTCGATTGACCTATGACGGAAAAGCCAAATTTGCTTGTGTTGATGGACCAGAATTTGATGCTCATAAAATTGATTGGGAAGAATTGATGCAGGTACGTAATACCTCATATATCAGTGACGAATCATTGAGTATGCAAAACTTCTCTCCTCAATGCCGCTCTTTAGCGAAATATTTGGAAACCACCCAGGAAGAGGAATCATCTTGAAAGCAAAAGAACGAATGCAGATTGAAAAATCCGAAATGCCTACTCAACCTGCTGAGGTTAGAGCACGTAATTTTCGAGAAGTTCCATATGGGTACGACGAAGAAATGGCTGTTAAAGAAGCAAACCGATGTCTCAGTTGTAAAAAACCAAAATGTGTAGAAGGATGTCCAGTTCGTGTCCCCATTCCAGAGTTTATTGAACTCGTCCAAGAAAAAAAATTCCTAGAAGCTGCAAACAAGATTAAAGAGAAAAATGTTTTGCCTGCAATATGTGGACGGGTTTGTCCTCAAGAAACTCAATGTGAAGGCCTATGTATAAGAGGAAAGAAAGGGGAGCCGGTAGCAATAGGTAATCTCGAACGTTTCGTGGCAGATTATGAGCAATTAGGTGGATTTGTTCCTGAACCTCTTCGTGTCAAAAAGAATGGTAAAAAAGTAGCCATTATCGGCAGTGGGCCTTCCGGTTTAACCACCGCGGGAGATCTAATAAAAATAGGATATGAAGTAACCATTTTTGAAGCTTTTCATCTAGGTGGGGGAGTATTAGTTTATGGAATACCTGAATTCCGGCTTCCAAAAGCAGTTGTGCAATATGAGATTCAAAATTTAGGGAATTTAGGGGTAAAATTCGAGTATAATTCTGTAATTGGGCGTGTACGAAGCATTAGTGAACTTTTTTCTGAAGATTCATTTGATGCAATATATATCGGAGTAGGTGCGGGATTGCCTGTCTTCATGAATATTCCTGGGGAGAATCTTCAAGGAGTGTATTCAGCAAATGAGTATTTAACCCGTTCCAACCTAATGAAAGCATATCTCTTTCCTGAATACAATACTCCAGTTCTAAGTGGAAAAAATGTGGCAGTAGTTGGAGGAGGAAACGTTGCGATGGATTCAGCTAGAACAGCTCTTCGTTTAGATGCTGAAAATGTTTTCATTGTATACCGAAGGTCGAGAGAACAAATGCCGGCTCGTGCAGAAGAAATTCACCATGCTGAAGAGGAGGGTATTCAGTTCAAACTATTATCAAACCCTGTTGAAATTTTTGGTGATGAACTTGGACGTGTATCTAAAATTAAATGCCAAAGGTATGAGTTGGGTGAACCTGATCAATCGGGACGTGCACGCCCGGTACCAATAGAAGGGGAATATTTCGATTTAACAGTAGATTTAGTCGTTATAGCAATTGGAAATAAGGCGAATCCCTTGATTACAATGACCACCCCAGAATTGGAAATTAATAAATGGGGTAATATTGTAACGGATGAAATGGGTCGTACTAGTAAACCTTTTGTGTATGCCGGAGGGGATATTGTCACTGGAGCGGCTACAGTTATCTCTGCTATGGGTGCTGGTCGAAATGCAGCCACTGCTATTCATGAAGATCTATTTCCACCAGTAGAAGAAGAACCAATTAAATTTAGTCTTCCCAAAGAAAAGATAATCATCACTAAAGCTGTAATTTACCCAAGTTCAACGATGTTATATCTGAAATTAAATAACCCTTCTGGTATAGAACTCTCTCAAGTCCGAATCAGTATCTCACATGTTCATGGGTTCTTCGAAGAATCTTTACTAAAAGAAACTGTTGATAAATGGGCACCAGAACAAGAATTATCATTTGAATGCCCTCGTTACCATCAAGAAGAAAAAGAATACCTAATAACAGTTAATGATATAAGTGGAAAATTACTTTCCAAAGTTTTATCGATTTCAGAGTTAATGAAACAGGATTAATACAATTCTTAAATGAGTTCTAATGTACTAAAGGCTGCAATTATGTCATGTGTTGTTATTATCCCTACTAATTCATTACTATCAGGATCCTTGACCGGAATTCTTTTAATTCTATTTCTGTGCATCATAACCAAAGCATGCTCTATTGAATCCAAGGGAGATATCGTTATTAACTCTTTTGAGGCGATTTCAATAGCTTTAACATCACAAAGGTCTTTGCAATCCGTTAATAACTGTTTTACAATGTCTCTCTCTGTAATAATTCCTAAGGGTATTCCGTTTTCGTAAACGAGAACTGAGCCAATTTTGTTCTGTATCATGATTTCTGAAACCTCAATCACACTATCTTCTCCTTTAATGGTAATGAGGTTTCGTGTCATCANNCTTTCTTCAATTCTTTTAACTTTTATTAATCCATCATTATCTGCAATTTTAAGCAGATAGATTATCTTCTGATCGTCCTTAGGAGTGAAATTAACTGAAATTGATTCATCTGGAACCCACTGATCAATTTGGACAATTTTTTTATCCTTTCCAAAGAATCCTCTTGACTCATAAATCTTAATACTCACATTTCTCAGAGTAACTGAAGATTTGTTCTTAATTGAGATTTCAAACTCTTTGTTTCTTTTTCTCATCGAAATAATTCTTAAAATCTTTTGTAATGGTTTTCTTTTCTTTTTTTCTTCCGTTTTTGACGGAATTGTAAATCTCATCTTTTTTCTAGAAGTTATTTCCTGTTTTTTAGATGTTGATTCAGTTTTATCAAGTGATTTTGCATTAGAAGAATTGAAAAATGATTTTAATGCGCTTATGGGAGTCTTTGGGGTCAAAAGAATACAGATATTGTCGAGTTTTCTTATCATGTTTTCAGTTTCTTTGGAGCTGAATGGATCGTCATTCGGTCGGTGGGCCGGGCCTTTTCAAGAGTTTCCTTAACTAAGAGGCATAGCTGATCACCTAAATCTGTTTTGATTCGAGAATAAAACTCTTGTAGTATTTCCTGAGCAATAAAGGATACTTCTGAAGGAGATTTCACTATTAATATGAATCTTTCCTGTGCCCACTTTTCTGCGTGCATGCCATCACGCCTTTTCACCCTCTGGGCCTTACAGGTGA
>JABAHP010016849.1_pt2 | contig 10504 bp, 9 predicted proteins | sample 7062081 | NCBI WGS metagenome assembly JABAHP01 (sample SAMN14534357, study PRJNA622989) | marine sediment metagenome | biome: marine biome [ENVO:00000428]; feature: marine pelagic biome [ENVO:01000023]; material: deep marine sediment [ENVO:00002113] | place: India: Gulf of Kutch | collected... | reverse complement strand
GATCGCCCTGAGGCACTTCAACTCCGCCTCCACCGACAGGCCGTAGCCGGACTTGGCCTCCACCGTGGTCGTACCGGAGGACAGCATGTTGTCGAGACGCGCCAGGGCGCCTATCACCAGGTCCTCCTCGGTGGCGGCCCGGGTCGCCTTGACCGTGGAGTGGATGCCCCCCCCGGCGGCCATGATGTCCATGTAGGAGGCGCCCTTGAGCTTCATCTCGAACTCCTGCTCACGTGAGCCCGCCCACACCAGGTGGGTGTGTGGGTCGACGAAGCCCGGCACCACGCACATGCCACGGGCGTCGAGGACCGTGTTGGCCCCGGCCCACTCCACCTGGTCGTTGGGCCCGATCCAGGTTATCTCACCGTCCACAGAGACCAGGGCGGCGTCCTCCACGATGCCCAGCTCGGACATGTCCTCGCCGGTGCGGGGCACGGGACCCTGGGCCATGGTCACCAGCTGGCCGATGTTCACGACCACCAGGGTGTGGGTCACTCCTCCTCCTCCTCGTCTTCCATGAGCTCCTTGTAGAGCCAGTAGGCCGCCATGCCCGCCACCGCGCCCATGGCGAAGTCGGCGCCCCTCTGCTTGTCGGGGGGCATCTCCACGGGCTGGCCAGACGCCTCCCGGCGCTGGAGCTCGGCCCGGAGCTGGATAAGGTACTCGAACTCCTCGTCTGTAACCTCGATGATCTTCTTGTCTTCGGCCACTGGTCTTCCCCCGGGCGTCCCATCCATGCACTGCCAGGGATATGAGGTTTCCCCAGGACCTGCAGAAGCTTAATCTCGCTCCCCACCGATGAAGGGCAGGTGAGCGTGTGGATGAAGGGGAGCGCAAGTTGACGATAGAGATCGCCTCCATCGGCCCCGTGGAGGTGCTGCTGACCGGCGAGAACCCGGGGACCGCAGAGGCCGTCTGGGCCAACCTGCCCGCCGAGTCGGAGGCTAGCCTCTGGGGTGACGAGATCTACTTCCAGATGCCCTTCTCCCACCCGGCGGAGGACGCCCGGGAGGAGGTGGAGGTGGGCGACGTGGCGTGGTGGCCCTCGGGCAGTTGCCTGTGCATCTTCTTCGGTCCCACACCGGCAAGCGACGGGGACGCGCCCGTTGCAGCGAGCCCTGTGAACGTGTTCGGCAGGGTGCTCGCGGACCCGGACCTGCTGCGCAGGGCGGGTCACGGTGACCGCATCGTCGTCGACCGGGGGTTGTGAGATCACCGAAACGTTATCTTGCCACAATGGACATTTGGAGAAGGGAGGTATGTAGATGACCAAGGGAAAGGTCGCCCTTTTCGCCTTCACCGGCGAGAGGCCGTGCTTCATTCACGTGATGCTGAACGCCCTGGACCTCAAGGAGAGGGGATACGAGGTCAAGGTGGTGATCGAGGGGGCCGCCGCCCGCCTCGTCAAGGAGCTGCCCACCGCCGACCCTCCCCTGGGGGTGCTCTACGAGCGCATCCAGAAGGAGGGCCTGCTGGACTGCGTGTGCCAGGCCTGCGCCCACCAGATGAGCTCCCTGGAGTCGGCCAAGGAGCAGGGACTGGTCCTGTGCGCCGAGATGTCTGGCCATCCCGCCATGGGAAGGTACATGGACGAGGGTTGGACCATCATAACGTTCTGATCACTTCTTCGCGGCCTTGAGGCTCTCGTCGATTATCTCGACGGCCGCGTCCACCTGGTGCTCCTTGATGACCAGAGGCGGGATGTACCGCATCGAGTTCTTGCCGCAGGGCAGCATGATGAGGCCCCGCTTGTAGGCCTCCACCGTCACCTTGTCCCGGAGATCTATGGCCCTCTCCTTGGTGCGACGGTCCTTCACGAACTCGGTGGCCTGCATGAGGCCCAGGCCCCGCACGTCCCCTATCTCATCATGCTCCTCCTGGAGCTCCAGGAGGCGTTTGTGGAGATGGGCGCCCATCCGGGCCGAGTTTCCGACCATGTCCTCCTCCTCGATGGCCTCGATGGTGGCCATGGCTGCCGCGGAGGCGACCAGGTTGCCACCGTACGTGTTGCTGTGGGCGCCCTGGACGCGCCAGTCCAGGTCCTCGCGGAAGACTATGCAGCCTATGGGCAGCCCCGAGCCCATGCCCTTCGCCATGCAGTAGATGTCCGCCTCCACGCCGTGGTGCTCGATGCCGAACCAAGTCCCGGTGCGGCCGAAGCCCGCCTGCACCTCGTCGTCCACCATCAGGATGCCGTGGCGGTCGCAGATGGCACGGATCTCACTCACCCAGTCGGAGGGGGGTACGATGTAGCCACCCTCGCCCTGGACCGGCTCCATGAAGAGGGCCGCCACCTCTGCAGGCGGTACCAGCTGCTGGAAGTACACCTCCTCGATTATCTTGGCGCACCAGATGTCGCAGGAGGGGTACTCCATCTTGTAGGGACAGCGGTAGCAGTAGGCGAAGGGCACGTGGGAGGCGCCAGGCATGGTTGGCACGAACCTCTCCCGCTGGACCACCTTGGACGCCGTCAGTGACAGGGCCCCTATGGTCCTCCCGTGGAAGGCCCCCACGAAGGCGAGGAAGCGCTTGCGCTGGGAGGACCACCGGGAGAGCTTGATGGCCGCCTCCACCGACTCGGCCCCCGAGTTGGTGTAGAAGACCTTCTTGGCACCCTTTCCCGGCGCGATCTCGGTCAGGCGCTGGGCCAGGTTGGCCTGGATGGCGTAATAGAAGTCGGTGCCAGCGAAGTGCATCAGCTCCGCCGCCTGGTCCTGGACCGCCTTGACGACCTTCGGGTGGCAGTGCCCGGTGTTCGTGACGCCTATCCCCGAGGTGAAGTCAAGGTAGCGGTTGCCGTCCACGCCCCACACCAAGGCCCCCTTGGCCTTGTACACCGCGACGGGCGAGGTCTTCGTGGTGGTGGCTATGAAGCGGCTGTCCTTGTCAATGATCTCCTGGCCCTTGGGTCCAGGGGGGGGCGTCACTATCTCGGGAAGGTCATCCACGGGCTCACCTCGGGAGGGGGACGGGGAATCCCCATCCGGGTAGATAAATGTGGGGATTCCCCCGCCTCGCCGCACCCCGTGGCGTCCCATGTGCCAAGTGTTAAATATCGGCATCCAGCATTCTAATCGGGGCGCATGCGAAGGAGGACTAAGTTCGCACTGGCCGTCACGATGGCGGCGCTCATCCTGCTCACACCCCTGACCGTCGCTTGGCTCGTCGAGACGGGGTACGAGGCCCCCGAGAGGCCGGACGACACCGACGGCGACGGGCTTACCGACGCGGCCGAGAGGGGGCTCGGGACGGACCCCGGCGTCAAGGACACCGACGGGGACGGCCTGGCGGATGGCAAGGAGCACCGGCTCTGGGACGAGCTGGATTCCTCCCCGGGCGCGGACCTGGACGACGACGGATTAGGCTCGATCCTGGACGTGGACGCAGACGGGGACGGTATCGTTGACGGCGAAGAGGTCGACCTGGGGACCCATCCCGGTCTCGTGGACACCGACGGGGACGGGGTGGAAGACGCCGACGACCCGGACCCCCTGACCAGCGGGGACGTCGACGAGGACGGCCTGCCCGACGACTGGGAGGCCTTCTACGGTGTCAACGACCCCCTGGCCGACGACGACGGGGACGGGCTGGCAAACCTCCTGGAGTACCAGGAGGGTTCGTCGCCGGTGCTGGCCCTGGGCCTGGACGAGGGGTTCTGGGTGGACATCTCCGACTGGGCCGACGGGAGGACCTTCGGTTCCATGGCTGACGTCTACGAGCCCTTCCGGGGCGAGACCGGCTCACTGGACCTGGCCCAGCCCCTCTTCCAGGTGGACCCCACCACGCCCGCCAGGTACTGGCGTCTGCTCGACCTTCCGACCTGGGACGGATGGGGATGGCAGCATCCCCTGCCCCGGACAGGCACCGTTGTCGTCCCCGGTGACCCTGGGGACATAGACCGATGGCCCGCCTACGTGTACTCGATGACCCTGTCGGGACCCTGGAGGGGACCGCTGCCCGCGCCTCTCCACAGCCAGGTCATCGTCGGGGTCGAGCACGGGGTGGTCACCGAGGCCTTCGGGACCTTCACCGCCGGCACGTGGGTCGAGGGCTACAGCGTCACATCGCCCCAGCTCCAGCTGGAGGACTACCTGGACGACGGTCTCCGCACGAACCGCAGGGATCTCCCGCCCTACGACCATCTGCCTCCCTCCTGGGGCGACCTTCCCTCCGAGCTGGAGGACGCGGCGGACCTTCCCGACCTGGCGGTGGCCATCGAGGCCAGGGCCTGGCTGTGGGAACGTGCCGGTTTCTCCAACGCCCAGGGGCTGTGGCGCATCTCCTCCCCCATGGACCTGGTGAAGGAGGGTGTTGGCAACTCCCTGGACTTCGCCAGCGCGCTGACCGTCCTGTGCAGGACTATGGGGGTGCCCTCCAGGGTGGTCGTGGGATTCGCCCCCGGCGTCATCGCAGGCGAGCATCGAGTCGTCCGTGTGGGCGACCTGCACGCATGGACCGAGGTGTACGACGGCACCCTGTGGATACCCGTGGAGGCCACCCCCCACGGCTCCCACGAGGGGCTCGGCCTGGGCGTGGCGGGCCACGACGCGGGCGTGTACCTCGACACGGTGACCGAGGACAACACGACCGTGTGGCTGCCGGCGGCGGGGGGCGCCCTCACCGCGGGCTCGGGCGGGGTGGAGCTGCCCGAGGAGGACGAGGACACCGACGGGGACGGGATCACCGACGGCATCGACCCCGACGACGACGGCGACGGGCTGCCCGACGACCTGGAGTGGGAGCTGGGCACCAACCCCATCGACCCGGACACCGACCACGACCTCCTGGATGACGCCTCGGAGCTGCTTAACGGCACCTCCCCCGTGAACGGGGACTCCGACGGTGACGGCATCGCCGACGGGGTGGAGGTCATAATCCTGGGCACCGACCCGCTGGACCGGGACACCGACGGGGCGGGCGCCTGCGACATCCAGGAATTGGAGTACCACGTGGACCCCCTGGACCCCTCCGACGACCACATCGCCCTGGACGCCGACTGTGACGGCATACCCGACGCCGAGGAGGCGCGCATCGGCACCGACCCCGACAGCTGGGACAGCGACCTGGACGGCCTGTCCGACGGTCTCGAGCTGGACCTGGGGACCGACCCCATCAACTGGGACACCGACGGCGACGGGGTCCCCGACGGGGAGGAGCTGGACATGAGGACGGACCCCCTGGTCCGGGACACCGACGGCGACGGTCTCACCGATTGGGAGGAGTCGTCGTACTCCCCCGAGCACCTGGCCCATCCCACCGACCCCCGGTTGCCGGACACAGACGGCGACGGCATCGACGACGGACGGGAGGTGGCCCTGAACATGCGCCCGGACCACGTGGACGTGGACGGCGACGGGCTGACCGACGACCGGGAGATCGACCTCCACACCGACCCCTACGAGGTGGACACCGATGGCGACGGCATCGACGACTGGGAGGAGGCCAACCGCCTGGAGTTCGAGGAGGAGGTGGACGCCGCCCGGGACGGGATGCTGCCCATCTACATCGCCCTGGTGATCCTCGCCAGCGCCTTCGCCTTCCGATACCGGCCCTTCGACAAACGCATCGTCCCCGACGTCATCGAGCGCCTCTCGGAGCTGGAGAGGTGGCTCGCCTCCCTCAAGGAGGCCCCCGACGACGAGGTGCGGCGCGCCATCTACAAGGCCTACGACGGCCTCTGTGCCATCCTGGCCGACTACGGCTACCTGGAGAAGAAGGAGGGTTGGACGGCCCGGGAGTTCCAGAGGGCGGTCTTCGAGGCCCTTCCCTGGGTTCCCGACGCGCTCCTCCGGGAGCTCACCTCCCTGTTCGAGGAGGCCAGGTTCTCCGACCACCAGCTGCCCTCCGACTACGTGGAGAGGGCCAGGACCTGCCTGGCGGGGATCCGCGAGGCGCTGGAGGAGGTCTCCGGCAAGCCGAAGGAGCCCGTCGCGGCCGACGCAGCAGCCTAGGTCTTCCTGGGGCTGCGGGCCACCAGCACCAGCAGTTGGGGTATCCTGTTGAACAGGTTCCAAGAGACGGTGTTTATGGTCCTGGTCTTCGGGTCGGGCTTGGGCTCGAGCAACCTCTCCAGGTAGAAGCCTGCCATGTTGAGGGCGCTCACGTGCTCCTCGATGGTGTACTGCCGGCCCGCCTTGGTGGGGGTGAAGTAATCGTCCACCAGCCACTGGCTCTTGCCAGTGTCACTGGTTATCCCATGGCCACCGCTCACCAACGGGTGGGGCGTGATGACCATCAGCGCCCCTCCCGGGACGAGGACGCGCAGGAACTCCTTGTAGAGCACGTCCAGCTGAGGCGTCCTGTTCACCAGCGCACCCGTCGTGACCAGTCCGATGCTGCCATCTGGGATGGACTTCATGTTGACGGGCTCGTGGACCACCAGCTCCGCATCCAGGCCCTCGGAGGCCATGCTCTGGAACATCTGGTCCAGGGAGTCCTCGTCGGGGTCCACCACCACCACCTTCGCCCCGCGACGGGCCAGCTCCAGGGGGGGCTCGTGGTCGTCGCAGCCCACTGTCAGCACCGTCATCCTCTGGAGCTCCTTGGGGAATATCTCCTCCAAAGTAGGCCTCTCCACCATCACCGCCGCCTCGTCCTCGGGGTCGATGCGAGGTCGGTTCGTGGGGTCGATGTCGTCCCAGTACTCCTTGATCATCGAGGGGTCGTATGGAATAGTCTATTAATATTACTTTTTGCCCAGGTTTATGGGTATTTAGTGCCTTGGGCCTTCAGCTGATCCCCTCTAGGACCGCCCTAAAGCGGCCTTGTATCCTCGGGCGTCCCTCTGTCGGTGACCGCGCCTCATCCGGTGGGCCCCGAGGAGGACGAGGGAGACCCCGATTATCACTATTGCCAGGGGGATCCACAGGTTGAAGGTGTAGTCCAGGGTCTCGACCAGGACGGCCACCTCCACCAGGAGGTCGGTCATCTCGGGGGTGAAGCTGAGGTCCATCCCGAACACGGGGACCACCTCGTTCGAGAGGGGGAGAAGGACCTCCTCGTATAGCTGGGAGATGCCGACCATCATCTCGGTGAAGTCGTCATCCATGCCGAAGGTGAACGAAGTTACGGGGAGGGTGAGGGCCTGCACGGGACCCGGAGGGGCCAGAAGCACCGTGGCGTCCACGAACAGGTCCAGAAGGAGACCGGTCCTGGCATCGATGGTGTACGTGGTGGTGCTGTCGTACCTGTACTCCAACCCGGGATGTCTGTAGACGGGTAGAACCATGTTCGGGCCCTCCACGACCACATCCTCCGCGACCTGCTCGTAGATGTAAGCCTGCCTGCCGTCGACGACGGTCTCGTCTACGTATCGGGCATCGACCACCATATTGGCGGTCGCGTCCCACATGGGATAGTCCCTCCGCTCGGCCATCCCGACGGGGAATCCATGGTAGCCCCTCCTCTCCGAGTTCCCATAGCCGGCCAGGTAGAGGGACGTGCTCCTGTCCACGGCGTAGATCTCGTGATCGGGCTGGTACTGGTCGGGAAGGGGTTCCCCTGTGCCGTTGTCGTAGTAGACCACCCAGCTGTCGAAGACGGCGATGCTCTCGTCCACGTCCAGTACCTCCGTCACCAGATGGCTCTCTATCATCACGTCGATGCTCTCGTAGGCTCCCGGCACCACGGGGTGGGGCACCCACAGCTCACCGTAGGTCGTCGAGACCTGCTCCCCCTCGGTCACCATCATCAGGGAGGCGTCAGGGAATACCATGCTCACCATCAGCTCGATGTCCAGATCGAGGGGGATCCCCGTCGCCACGTCCACGAAGTATGTGGAGACCTCGTCGTAGAACATCTCGGATTCCTCGCCGATGAAGGAGTCCGCCCCCGCCATCCCTCCACCGAATGCGGAGCCCGATCCCTCGTCAGGACCTCCGTCGGAACCCTGGTCGCCACCTCCGATGTCGTCCCCGCCGAACAGGCCGCTGACGGACAGGGTCGCCATGTCGATGACCGCATTTTCAACGTCCACCTGGTAGACGCGGACCGTCCTTCCCTCCAGTGAGGTCTCGGTCACGTAACGCGCGAGGACCGTGTCGTTGATGAAAGCGTTCCTGATCGGGTAGTCCCTCGCCTCGGGGCCGACGGGGTCCGACCCACCCTGGAGGCCGGCAGCGGCACCACCGTCGAACGACCCGTCACCGAACAAGGGTTCCCCGGTCCCAGGGTCCACCATGCCGCTGCCCGTTATCTCGAAGGGGGTCCACTGAAGGTCGATATCGGCCCGGGTTATGTTCAGGAAATCGAAGGGTTCTCCGGAACCCCCGTCATCGATGAGGGATGCGATGAGGCCCATGAACCCGATGCGACCCTCAAGGACCGCGGTGTCCTCGTCCAGGCCCGTTCCTCCTCCGCCCTGGCCGTCGAAGGAGGAACCGCCATCACCTCCTCCCTCGCCGTTGCCGGCCATGGCGAAGAGGCTCGGGACCACCAAGGTGCTCCAAGCTGCCGCGAACACGAGGAGGGAGACCCCTACGACCAGCATCCTGCGAGGCCCCCGATTCGGCTTGCCGGTCCTCGGGCCTTTCTCCTTGTTCCGGAACTTGGGCAGTTTCATCCTTTCCCTCCATCCTGTTTCGTTACAATCAACCGCGGACCCTTGATGGCGACACCACGGAGCAACCCTCCGTTCAGAGGTTGCATCATTCGCTAGCAGTATCGACATATAATGCTATGCCCGAATACGGTTGGGTGGTATGACGGCGAGGACGTTGGGAGGTCATGACCGGAACATCTCGTTCGGTTATGCTGGAGCTGAACCTAACCAATGTGCCAGAAACTCCTTTAACCCCCTGGGCCGATTGGCCCGGCGGGGAACCTCGTGAAGCAGCTCCTATGGTACCTCCTCGCGGGCACGCGGGGGGGCCTCAACAGGATCCGCATCATAGAGGCACTGCTGGAAAGGCCCTACAACGCCCACCAGCTCTCTGAGGAACTGGGGCTGGACTACCGCACGATGCGCCACCACCTGGACGTTCTCATCAAGAACCACGTCCTCTCGCGGCCCGAGGGCAAGGCCTACGGCTCGATGTACTTCGTCTCCGGCGCCTTGGAGCCCTACCTCGATGTCTTCGAGCAGATCAGGGCGAGCGTCGTGGGAGATTCGGGCGAGATTCTGGCAAACTCCAATAAAAAGGCAAGGGAATAGGTGAACAGCATGGCTAGTGTATTCGTGAACGCCACCGTCGCGCTGGCCGCCATCGCGGCCGTCATATCCCTGGGACTGCTCATCACCTTCCTCGCCAGCTACCGCAAGGTCCGGGCCCCCTTCACCGCGGGCCTCGTCATGGTGGCCGCGTTCTTCCTTGCGCAGAACCTGCTCCTCGTCTACGCCTTCGTCACCATGATGGCGGACATGACCGAGTTCGTCTCGCAGCTCCTGACGGGAGTGATGGCCTTCGGCTGCATAGCCCTGGGCGTGCTACTGTACGCCTCCCAGAAGTGAGCCGGCCTACCCGGCTTTGGGTAGCAATTAGGTAATAACTCGGCAAGAACCTTGAAAAATCCCTTTTTATACTCCCGTTGCTCGGAACCTCCACAGAAAGGAGGTAACTCCGTGAGAAGGATCGCAACGACGACCATTGTGGCCATCATGCTGGTATCGCTGATGGCCGGTGCGCTAGCAGAAGACCGAACCGTCGAGCTGGAACTCCAGTTCGTCAATCTAGAGCCCCTTGACAGCGGCCACTACGAGGGCTGGCTGATAATCGACGGGCAACCGGTGTCCACCGGCAAGTTCAACGTTGACTCCAACGGCGACCTTGTTGACCTGGAAGGGAAGATGATCGAGACCTTCCGCGTGAAGGGAGTCGACCTGGAGATGGCGACCATGTTTGTGCTCTCCATCGAGCCCGAGGGCGACACCGACGCCGTCCCCGCGGCCGTCAAGCCCCTGGCGGGCGCCCTGGACGCGAATAGGGAATCGGCCGACCTGGCCGCCAACCTGGGCGTGGACCTAACGGGCATCTCGGGCAAGTACATACTCGCGACCCCGAGCAACAACTTCGCCCCCGACGACTACGACCTGGAGCTGGACTTTGATGGCCTCCCCATGCTGTCCTCCGGGCACTACGAGGGCTGGCTCATCGTCGACGGCGAGCCGGTGTCCACCGGCAAGTTCAACATCGACGCCAGCGGCGACATCGTGGACCTGGACGGCAACACTATCGAGGCCTTCACCCTGATGGACCTGACCATCGACGACGTGGAGATGTTCGTCCTGTCCATCGAGGAGGAGGGCGACGACGACGCCATACCCGGCGCCATCAAGCCCCTCTCGGGGGCCGTCGACTCCACCGGCCTCGCCGGTAGCGTCGCCCACACCGTGGGCGTGGACCTCTCGGGCGCGGACGGCGTGTACATCCTCGCCACCCCCTCGAACAACGACGATTACTACCTTGACCTGGCCTTCACCGACCTGCCGCCCCTGGCCTCGGGTCACTACGAGGGCTGGCTCATCGTAGACGGGAGCCCGGTGTCCACCGGCAAGTTCAACATCGAC
>JABAHP010005706.1_pt1 | contig 10507 bp, 6 predicted proteins | sample 7062081 | NCBI WGS metagenome assembly JABAHP01 (sample SAMN14534357, study PRJNA622989) | marine sediment metagenome | biome: marine biome [ENVO:00000428]; feature: marine pelagic biome [ENVO:01000023]; material: deep marine sediment [ENVO:00002113] | place: India: Gulf of Kutch | collected... | reverse complement strand
CGTGTTTTACGCCATCGAGAGCCATACGAGATTCAACTCCTGGGGTATACAGTTCCAAATAAGCTGCCTGGCCACCTTAGCGCGCCCACCACAGTTGAATTGAAGCAAAGGAATGAAATTGCCGAAGCTCAAACAAAAGCAGAGACCACGGAGAAAGTGCCGTTACCGGAAAAAGAGGGAAAGGTCCTGGCCTTTGACGACTTTGATGGCTCTTTAAGTTTGGATTGGGAAATTTTTCACGATGATCCCACACACTATTCACTGACGAAAAAGCCAGGGACACTGACAATTACGACTCAGAAAGGAGGATTCGCCTGGTCTGACATTGATTATGATAACCTGTTTCTGATTGATTGCCCGGCGTTGCCTTCCAGCGATGTTCAAATCACGACGTGCATCTCAGGATTTAATCCCGCCGCACCCTGGCAGCAAGCTGGCCTGCTCTTCTGGAACGATGAAGATAACTATCTGAAATGGGTTTGCCAGTTTGGAACTGAACGCACGTTCAGCTACCTCGGCGAAACGAACGGGATTCGTAAAAGCCACCGTAGCTTGCCAGTACCTCAGGGTGCGGACCGATACTGGCTTCGTATGACGAAGCGAGGAGATCGATACCAGTTTCTCAGCAGTATGGATGGCAAGTCTTTTGTCCCATTCAACGCCCCAACCGATCCACACGGGATCCCGATGACCAGTGGCACGCTGCCATGGGGTGACGGTTCGGTGAAAAAAATCGGCTTATTTGTAGGGAATGGCTTGGATTCAGAGGCACCGGAGATCGATGCTTCATTTGAGTTTTTTGAGGTCCACATCTGTCAAGTGGAAGCAGGGCCACAATCCGAATCTGTAAAGTATGAAGAGCCGGGCGTCAAAACAAATGTACAGGTGGCGCCGATCCTTGCTGATAAAGAGGTTAGTGCGACCCAAAAGAACCTTCAAGCTTTAATTGATTCCGCCAACCCGGGCGATACTGTCATCGTTCCTAAAGGGATATACAAGGAACCTATAGATATTAACAAATCGCTAATCCTGAAGGGTGAATTACGAGGGGAATGTGTTTTCGAGATAACGGCCGACAGGCCAGCCGTATTTATCGATACCAAAGGAAAAGGCAAGGTCACAGTGCGGGATCTGACGATTAAATGGCAGCTCGCTACCAGTAATAAAGGCATAGAACGTCCATTTGCATTAGGGGTAAAAGATACCAATGCAGAAATTAAAAATTGTGCTTTTTTACCATTAGGCAGTTTTCAAAGGTCACCTGTAACCGTAAGGGCCGACGGTTTTTCCAACCTTAATATCAGCAGGAGCCGATTCGAAGGATTTGAATACGTTATCTGCTACGGTCAGGGTACCAAAGGGAAAACCACCGATTGCCTGATTATGAATTGCGGCCATCAAGGCATAATCAACTATTCAGGCGCTACTCTGCATGTCGAGAGAAACGTGATAACCGGCTCAAGGTTTCACGCCGTCCGCTGTACGGGAGGAACTCTCCACGTAAAAGACAACCTCCTTATCAACAATGCCAACAGGGGCATCTATCTGGGTAACAGAAGTGGCAGCGGCACAATCACCAATAATCTTATTATAAATAACGCGGTAGGAATCGGTGCCTTTGCACGTGCCAAGTACGAAATTAAAAACAACGTCATCGCAGATTCGAGTTATTCCGGCATTGGAATGTATAAATCCTGCTACCTAACGATACGAGATAATATCTTTTTGAATAATGAACGCGGCTGGGTCATGTTTGACAAAGGCGATGAAGGAGGTAACACCTCTTATAAAAACACGTTCTGGAAAAACAAAGTAGACGATGAGAACTTTAGGAAAACAGCCAATTCGATAAACGCCGATCCCGGCTTCACGGCCCCGGAAAACGGCGATTTCTCGTTAAAACCCGGCCCTGCACTCGAAAACAAACAAGGCCTGACAAACCCGCAGCTTTTCAAAGACCTGTGGAAGGTCTGGAAAAACCGCAAGGATAAAAACGTACCCTTTACAAAATAAATCTTACCGAAAGCGAAAACACTATACTGAAGTTTGAGGGTTTTCTGTATCATAAGGAATTGAAACGTGAAAATGTTGGTTTGTCTATAAATGAAGAACATGTCTAAATACAAGAGAAAGGGGAAAGTCATGACAGATATGGATTCACGCAAAATAACGGAACGTCTGAACAAATTGGAAAGGGAAAACAAAAACCTAAGAAGATTTGTGTTCGTTTTAATTCTTGCCTTTGGTATGGGACTATTTGTATGGTCCGCACCCGGCTTAGTTAAGGATGTGGATGCTGAGGTAACTGCACGATCAAACAAAGCTAATATTATTGAGGCTGAGGGATTTGTCCTGGTAGACTCAAAAGGCAACGCCCGAGCAGAACTGTCTTTGGGAGAAGAAGGGCCGCACTTGTGTTTCTTTGGAACAGATGGGAAACTGCGAGCTTGCTTGTCAGGTTCTCAGTTGGCCCTTTCGTATGGGCGGGATGGGAAACTGCCCTCGAAGCTTGCCAATGGTGTTAGTTTTTATGATAAGACGGGACAACATCGACTTGTGATGCGGCCTGGAAATGGTCTCCGGTTTTATGATTCTGCCGGGAAAGAAAGTGTGATGCTGATGCCTGGAAGTGGTCTCCGGTTTTATGATTCTGCCGGGAAAGAAAGGTTGATGTTGATGTATGGAAACGGTCTGAGACTCTATGACGAAGACGGAAAACACCGAGTGATGCTAATACCTGGAAATGGTCTCCGGCTTTATGATTCTGCCGGGAAAGAATGTGTACAGCTGATGCCTGGAAATGGCCTCCGGCTTTCCGATTCCGAAGGGGCAAAAAGCTTGTATTTGGTACCTGGAAATGGTCTCCGGTTTTCTGATTCTACCGGGAAAGAAAATGTGCAGCTGATACCAGGAGATGGTCTCCGGCTTTATGATGAAGGAGAAAAGCTTGAGGTTCTGCTCCAAGCAGGCAGACTTGGATTCCGTGATGAGAAAGGCTCGTGGAAGTGGTTAAAGTAATACATAAGTAAACGCTCGAAAAACGGATGGTCCATAGATTCACTTATACCTGAAGAACAGTTAATTTATAAACAGGCTAAGCAATGCTGCGGCGAACTAAATCAGACTTGCTGCTTTTCGTGGTGATTATACTGTTCATTTTCGCTATACACTTTATAGCAGGGATAGTTTGCCGGGCCAATCCGGACCCAAAAGTCGGGGACCACTTTGATGCTTATCTAAAGCCGGGTGTCGTTGTGCTATTAGCGCCATTTCTACTTTTATCGAAACTATTTGCATGTAAATGGGGACAAAGCACTATCCTTGGTGTTTTTGTGTATTTTGGTGCGATGTTTCTCTATTCGTTACTGCTGACAATCGCACTTTTTGGGATATATGAAGTTTTAAGAAAGGTGATAACATGGAAGCACCAAAACAAATTGATTTTTCGCCATCCGACAGGATTTTCAAGTTGTGGACAATAATCACTTTGGCCGTCAATATTACCATATCGGCACTTATATTGCTGTTTCTTACAGTCGGACTTGGGAAAGTAAAAGAGACAAGGGGATTAATGGATATGTTTATACTCTTTTACCATATGGTAAGAGAAGCTGGGGGAATAGTCGGAGCAATATATCTGCTCATTTTTGGTTCCAACGCAGTTTTATTGGGCCGTGTTCTCTATCATAAATGCAAAACCAAACAGATCGATGGGAAACTTGCTGTTCGCACCGTCATGTCGAATATAGCTATCAAGTCATGGATAGTATTAATACTATTGATAGATATTGCCGCGATTGTATTTCCAATTTTAACCATGGCCCTGCGTCGTTCAGACGTCTCCCACGCCAGAACGCACGGAGAGGTATATACCGCGGGCGGTTCAAGTTCCTCAATAGACCAATGGCTGCATTTTTGCGTTTTTTTCTGGGTGCTTATTTTCACTTCAAATGCACTATTGCTGTTCCGCAGTCTTTTTCATAAATGCGAAAAGCCCGAACAGGCAACATCCGCACTATAATCATGAAGACTTAAGAAAGGTGACCAAAAGGGCAACATTGGAGCCATGCGGTTAGTGTCTTTCTTAAGTGTCAAAAACCACATATTTTTTAAAAATCTTATTGACAATTAAATAGTTACCTCTATGATATAGGTTTGAGTATTATTACCGAGCGTTATGCGGCAACTATGTATGTGTATCCATGGATAGGATTATAAGTGTTGTCTCCGTCACGGCGAATATACCGGCGGTGAATCTTATGCAGAAACCGTATAAAAAATAGCATTGTAATCAGATGGAGCAGCAAGAAAAGACAAACAAAGTGACCCGCAGGTCTTGGTGGCGGAATTGCGTTGAGCAGTCAGACGGTGAGATTCTGGCCATAGATAAGATGGAAGATGCTGTAGAGCCCCTGAATGAGCAGACGACCAAAATAAGGCAACTTATAACGAGTTTGGAATCTTGTTATCATGAGGCTGATAAGGAAGCGGAGCGTATCATCAGGGCCATAAGTTCCGGGCGCTGCCCAAAGGAATCAAAAGAGAGGCCGCCCCAGCGTAAGAAAGAATTGGAGAATTGTCGGCGGATCCTTTCCCGCTGGTGCGAAGATCCGGCGGTCCGGGCGATAAATTTGGAGGTCGGAGGTATCTCGGCAGAGAGGCTTTTGAACCTTCTCGGAGAGGCCAGCCCTCTTAAGATATGGCAGGTAGGGCGAATAGTCGACAAGATAACTGCAGCTTTGGATCCGAGCCGGCCTTATCATATGATGGTCTTAGACCTCGGAGACTATGGTGAGCCGGGAGCAAATCCTGCCGGGGAATATTACAAAGATTCAGTTGAATTTTTGCAGCAAACAAATGAGGTAATCATACATGATACGGTAGACGGTCAGGAGGCCAGGATGTCGCTGGCTATGGCTATAGATATGCTGACGCCGTGTAACTGGGATTTCGTTGGCGGTATTGTTACTTTACTGAGGGCAATCGGGGGAGGGCTGCATCCAGAGAGACCTTATGCCTGTCATTCACGAAATCTCCAACTAAGTCCTCTTTGTGACCGGCTAAGGATTGTTTCGAATACGCTCGGAGTCTTCTGGAAGGACGAAGAAACAGACGAACCAATAGACCGAGATATTCTTGCGTCTTTAGGAGAGGTGACAGAAGTTAAGCGTTGGCTGGCTGCATCGCTGGATAAAACGATAAGGCTGCAATTAGAGGCGCCATCCGACTTCTGGCTGACATTCAGATGAGAGTTGTTCAGTGTAGAAGCTATAACCGTAAATGAAAACCTCCAGCCAGCCAGGGTTGTGAATGCGGAGCCACTAACTTTTCCTTTGTTTCGGAAAAGAATTACCATCATATCACCGGTCCTTACGAGATAGAAGATACTGATTCAATGGAGAGTCTCGATCCAAACGACGTACATTAGCGAAAAGGGACTAAAACTATGGAACTTATGATTTAAGTGTGGTAATATAGGCCATAATAGGATTTTGAAATAATGTAATTTTGTCTGGGAAATATCAACAACGATAGGAACCGAACCGAAAGCCGGGATGTTTTTTCATTGGAGGAAATTCAATGCGTAACAAAGTAGTAACGCGACGGTCGTTTCTCAAGTCAGCGGCAGTATCTGTTGCCATGCCATATGTTATTACAACATCGGCCCTTGGGGTGGGGGGCAAGCCGGCGGCCAGTGAGCGTCTGGTGATGGGGTGCATCGGTATGGGTGGGCAGGGGACGGCGGGGATGGGATGGCGAAGCGCCGGACCGAATGTGCCAAATACGAATTGGGTACCAAAGGGAGGATTCATGGCCCGCGGAGTGCATGTGGTAGCGGTCTGTGACGTGAATAAGAACAATCTCAAACGAGCGAAGTCCATTGTTGACCAGGAATATGGCAACAACGATTGCAGGTCGTATAAATACTATCAGGAGCTGTTAGCGAGAGATGATATTGACATTATTATTTGCGCGACCGGTGACCGATGGCATACGCCGGTTTCGATCGCTGCGGCCAAGGCGGGCAAAGACGTGTATTGCGAGAAGCCGATATCGCTTACTGTTTATGAGGCAAGAGAGCTTGCGCGGGCATTCAGGCGGTACGGGCGAATATTTCAGACCGGTACGCAACAGCGGTCGGCGCGGGAGTTTCGGTTTGCATGCGAACTGGTGCGCAACGGATATATCGGCGAGCTTAAACACGTTACGGTCAATGTAGGCGGGCCGCCCAGCGTTTGTAATCTGCCGGCAGAGGGTGAACCGCCTGAGTGGCTGGATTATGATATCTGGCTGGGGCAGGCCCCGTGGAGACCCTTCCATCCTCGTGTCCTGGGCTGGATGGCATGGCGCGATTACTCGGGCGGTGAGATGACCAACTGGGGGGCACACCATTTCGACGTTGCACAATGGGGGACTGGTTTCGAAGACAGCGGTCCTGTTGAGATTATTCCTCCCGATGGCAGGGACTTCAAGGTCCTTACGTACAAGTATCCAAACGGTGTTACGATGACAAGGAACAGCACCTGCAACGGTGTCAAGTTTGAAGGCACACAAGGATGGGTCGAGGTGAATCGCGGTTATCTGAAGACACATCCTGAGAGCCTGCTTCGACAGAAGATAGGGCCTAATGAAATCCACCTGCACGTCAGCGTAGACCATCACATTGATTTTCTCAATGCCGTTCGAAATCGCACACATCCTGCCAGCGATGCCGATATAGGATACCGGTCCATAAGCGTCTGCCACTTGGGTAATATCGCGTACTGGCTGAAACGACCGTTGAAGTGGGACCCGGAGAATGAAAAGTTTGACAACGATCCCGAAGCGGACCGGATGCTCTGGCGGGAAATGCGAAGTCCCTACACGATATGACAAAAGAAATGACGGTGAAATTGCTATTCAATATAGTCAGGAATTGATTATGAAATACAAGCAATTAATAACAATCTTTGCAGCTCTGTTTGTTTTCGTAAATAATTGGGTCGATGCGATGACTGTGGATGAGGCAATAGAAAGGCTAAAGACACACAAGTTCGGGCAAAACAGTGAAGTGCTGGATTTTCTTTACGAAACGGCAGTTAGCTCCTATTCAGATGCGGCATTACGAAAGAAGCTGAATGAAGGTTTTGTGCTCATTCTCGAAAGTGATGCCGCTTATGATGCAAAACAATTTGCCTGTCGTCAACTTGCTTTAACCGCAACTGCCGAGCATGTACCGGTTTTAGCGAAACATCTAACAGACGAGAAGATGAGCCACATGGCGCTCTATGTTTTGACGCATATAGATAGTCCTGAAGTTGACAAGGCGCTTTTGGCGGCGCTGGATGAAGCCAGCGGCCGGGCGAAGCTTGGGATAATCAATATGTTAGGCAATCGACGGTGTTCGGCGGCCGTAAAGCCTTTGGGTAAACTTATGGTCTCGGCTGATAAACAAGTCGCAAACAAGGCGGTCAGGGCGCTCGGGCGCATTGGTGGTGAGTTGGCCGATGGTATTTTGAAAAAGGCCCTGGCTGATGGCGAGTATTCTGCGAGAGATGTAGTCGCGGAGGCATGTTTGGAGTGCGCAGATCGGTTTGTTGACAATGATCAAAAGGAGGCGGCGACAGGCTTATATAAAGCGGTTTTCACATCGGGATCAACTTCACACATTCGTGCGGCGGCATTGAGAGGACTGTCGGAGGCTTTGGGTGAGCAGGTTAGCCCCTTTGCTGCCCGGTCATTGAAAAGCGATGATAAAGACCTCTACGGTATGGCCGTAGTTATTGTCAGGGAAACGGCTGAGAAGGAGGCGGCAGAGAAGATGGTGACCGGTTTTGGTAGCTTGCGGCCGGATGTACAGGTGTTGTTAATTAACGCGCTAGCGGAGCGTGATGATGGAGCGGCGGTCAATATTATCAAAGATTCATGTCAAAGCGACAGCGTTGTGGTGCGGATTGCTGCGTTAAGGGCTTTAGGTAAAGTCGGGGACGAATCCACTGTTGGACTGCTTGTCAGTCATGCCGCCCAGGGAATTGATACAGAACGAGAGCCGGCTTTGGAGAGCCTGGTGAGTTTGCCGGGCCAAAACGTAAATGGCGTTCTGGTCGAGCGATTAGACGATAGCGATAATGCCGGTAAAGCTGTGATATGTCGGGCGCTGCACGAACGAAACGCCGTGGAAGCCGCGGCTGCGCTGGTCAAAGTCGCAAGTACCGGAGACTATTCCGTACGAGTTGAAGCACTTAAAGCACTGCGCAGCCTGGCCGGGCAAGGTGAAATTCCAGCGTTAGTTGATTTAATCTTTGTTGTTGAGCCTGAGCAGGCTGATGAGGTCGGCAGGACTTTAGCTGCTGTTGCGCGTCGCAATTCGTCGCACAAAGAGTGTACGGAAAACATTCTATCGAAGCTGAATCAGGCTAAGAACGATGAGCTGCGAGTAGCTCTGCTGATGACTCTGGGCGGTCTCGGCAATGATCTAGCGCTGCCTGTCCTGCGCAGGGGGCTTGAAGATGAAAGCAGTGACATACGCTATGCAGCCATTAAGGCCCTGAGTGCCTGGCCTAATATGGCGGCTGCCGAGGATTTGCTTAAAGTTGTTCGGTCTACGAGCAACCTGACGCATCGGGTACTGGCCTTGCGGGGTTATATTGATTTGATATATGCAGCTTCGCTGCCTGCCGCTCAGAAACTGGAACGCTGTCGGCAGGCGATGGAACTGGCTGATCGTGATTCTGAGAGAAAAAAAGTGCTTTCCGTCCTTGCCAAACTCAATACATTGGAAGCGTTTCAGATGGCGATGTCGAAGCTGGACGAGCCGTCACTGAAGAATGAGGCGGCGCAGGCGGCCTGCGTGATTGCAGAGAAGATTTACACGAAGAAAGGGCGTCAAATACAAGGTGACCTGGAAAAAATTATCGAAGCCAATGTCAGCGAATCTATAACGCAAAAAGCTCGGGAAATACTCCAGAACATCAATAAAGTTAAATATTATATTACAGATTGGGAGGTTTCCGGGCCTTATACTCAGGAAGGCAAGAACTACAGCGAGCTTTTTGACATACCGTTTGAGCCGGAAATAAACGGAGGTAAAGGTGCAAAGTGGAGAAAGATGCCTACAGGCATGGATTCGAGTCAGCCCTTTTATCTTGATTTATTGAAGGCCCTGAACGGTGGTGAACAGCGGGTCGCATACCTGCGAACGAAACTGCAATGGCCTGCAGAGAGACAGGTTAAGCTATGGATCGGTAGTGACGACGGCAACAAAGTATGGGTAAACGGCAAATTAGTGCATGCCAACAATGTCGCAAGGGCTTTTGCACCGGACCAGGACAGTGCTACGGTTACCCTCAGGAAGGGCGAGAATATTATTATGATGAAGATAACGCAGAACAATATGCCCTGGGGCGCTTCCCTTCGTATTGAAGGACCGAAGCCACCTGAGCCGGTCGAGTGATTCAAATGAAGGCAAAGAAGAAAAAGAGACGAAGGCGTGAAGATTACGATAATTTGCGCAGCTTCAAACTTGAGATGACAATATGAACAAGGCAAAATTAATCCAAAGAATACCGGTTGTTTCCTGTGCTCTCGTCCTGGCATGTGTGGCGAATTCCCAGGAGCGAGTATACGGGGGTTCTATTTCCATAGAACAGCAAAAACTTACATATCCAATTGTCGATACAGGGCAAGAAAGATGTTACGATGACAGTAAGGAAGTTGAATACCCTAAGCGTGGTCAGGCTTTCTTCGGTCAGGATGCGCAGTATATCGGCAATGTACCTGTTTATAAAGACAACGGGGACGGCACAGTGACCGACCTGAACACAAGTCTGATGTGGCAGAGTGATCCCGGTGAAAAAATGACATTTAGGCAGGCGGTTGCAGGAGCCTCTAAATGCAGGTTGGCCGGCTATAAGGATTGGCGGCTGCCAACTATCAAAGAGCTATACTCGCTTATTCTTTTCAGCGGCACGGATCCTGATCCTATGAGCCGGGATTCGGTCAGGCAGAAGCCGTTTATCGATAGACAGTATTTCAACTTCCAGTACGGAAGGCCTGAACGCGGTGAGCGTGTTATCGATTCACAGTTTGCTACCAGCACAAAATACGTCAGCACGACGATGCGCGGTGATGAGACTATGTTTGGTGTAAATTTTGCCGATGGGCGAATTAAAGGTTACGGCATTAGAAATCCGCGAGGTGGGGAGAAGAAGTTTTATGTTTTGTACGTTCGTAGTAATAAGGATTATGGTAAAAATGATTTCAAAGACAACGGCGACGGCACAGTTACAGATAAGGCCACCGGATTAATGTGGATGAAAGTAGACAGCGGTAAACTCAAGGCAGGTAAAAACAAAGACGGAAAGCTGAACTGGCAGGAGGCGCTTAATTGGGCCGAGAACCTGAAGTATGCAGGCTATTCGGACTGGCGGCTGCCCAATGTCAAGGAACTTCAGAGCATTGTGGATTATACTCGTTCGCCTGCTACGACGAATTCGGCGGCAATCGATCCGGTTTTTGAGACGACTTC
>JABAHP010007378.1_pt1 | contig 10516 bp, 8 predicted proteins | sample 7062081 | NCBI WGS metagenome assembly JABAHP01 (sample SAMN14534357, study PRJNA622989) | marine sediment metagenome | biome: marine biome [ENVO:00000428]; feature: marine pelagic biome [ENVO:01000023]; material: deep marine sediment [ENVO:00002113] | place: India: Gulf of Kutch | collected... | reverse complement strand
CCCAAGCTGAGGCAGCCGGATAGGCAGGAGGAGCCTTTGCCGTCGCGCTGCCGCGGCGGGACCAGGGCTCGACCCCGTTCGGACGGCTCTTGATGACCGACAGGAGGTCCGCCCGCATGCCCAGTTGGGTGCGTTGTTCATCGATCGATGCCGCTCTACATTCGGTCCGTCATGCGGATGTGGCTCCGAAGCGGTGGCCCAACGGCCGATCCGTTGGCCCTCGCACCTCCGATTCGACTTCGACTGCGGGCGCATAGCAGGCCGTGGAGGCAATTCCTTTCGGCGCTAGCCCACGGAGATCCTGGGCTTCATGAATGATCCGGGCTAGGTCTACGTCTGATGGCACGAGCCTCGCACCTCGACGCGAGGCCAGCAGCGCCATGAACCCGCTGCGCGGGGCGCTTTGCTGTGGGTTCCTCTTCATGGCGTGCTGCTGCAGCGGCGCCCTCCCCGCGACTCCGAACGTGGTATTGATCATCGGAGACGACGTGGGTTGGACGGACTTCGGCTTCATGGGCTCCGAGGTGGTGCAGACGCCTCACCTGGACCGCTTGGCACGCGAGGGCGTCGTCTTCACGCACGCCTTCAGCCCCGTCAGCCTTTGCCGACCCGCGCTGCGCTCGCTGCTCACGGGCTTCGAGCCCTACGCCGTCGAGATTCGGATGGAGGCCGCTCACCGCGAGAAGAACGCCCTGCCCACGCTCGAAGAAGTCTTCGAAACCCTGCCGGAGCGCCTGGGCGAGCGCGGTTACGTCTCCTTCCAGGGTGGCAAGTTCTGGGAGGGCACATTCGAGATGGGAGGCTTCACGCATGGGATGACGCGAACCGTGAGCCGGTCCACCGCGTTCGTCCCGGACATGGCGATGGTCTCCGGCAGCGAGGGGCTGGCGCTGGGCCGGAAAACCCTGCAGCCGCTCTGGGACTTCCTGGACGCCCATTCCGACGGTCCCTTCTTCGTGTGGTACGCACCAATGCTGCCCCACCTTCCCTTCGACGCTCCTCGGCGCTTCCGGCGCCTCTATGCGGACGATCCCGTGCCGCCCTTCGTGCGGGGCTATCGCGCGAACCTCACGCGCTTCGATGCCACGGTGGGGGAGATTCTCGAGCGCTTGGAGGAACTCGGGCTGCGGGAGCACACGCTCGTCCTCTACGTCTCCGACAACGGGTGGGATGCCGCGCTGGACGCGCGCCATACGAACAGGGAAGGCTCCAAGGGCAAGGGCTCGATCTACGAACTCGGTGTCCGCACGCCCCTCGTCCTGAGCTGGCCGGGCGTGCTCGCTGCGGGCGTCCGTGACGACCGTCTGGTTTCCCTGGTGGATGTCTTCGCCACCATCCTCGACTTCGCCGGCGCGGAGCCCGTACCGGGCGCCTCCGGGCGAAGCCTGCTCCCGTTACTGGTCGGGCGCGGTGACTTCCACCGCGAATCCGTGATCGGGGGCCGCTACGACAAGCGTCCGCGCCCCTGGTTCCTGCGCACCCGGACGTGGCGTTACATCTGGTTCCCCGACGACCGGCCGGAGGAGCTGTACGAGATCGAGAAGGATCCTTTCGAGACGCGCAACGTGGCCGACGATCATCCCGAGCAGGTCCGTCGCTTCCGTGAGGAAGTCGCGCGCCGGGCGGCCCGCATCGAACGCGAGGCACAAGAGCCGGCCCCCAAGGAGACTCTCCAGCGGTAGGTCGCCGCGTGCCGAGATCAGCGGCCCGACCTGGCCCGGGCAAGTCGATGAAGTGGAATGGCGGCGCGTGCGAAAGGAATTTCACAACGTGCCCTGTCAGGGCTCGTCCGGGGGGTCCAGCGTGGTGGTGCCTTCGTTCTTCGGCGGGGGCACTTCGCACTGCACGAGGGGGGCGCTGATCCGCTTCCAGTAATTCCAGAACTGGCGGACTTCGGTCGGGGGTGGCAGGTCCTTGCGGCGGTAGAGGCCCGCGAGCTTCGCCCACTCGTAGTGTTCCTGGAAATCGGGATGTTCGGAGATCTCGATGGACGCCGGAAGAAGCACCTTCCTCTTCGGGTCTTCGATCATCAGGTAGTCCGGCCGGCGCGAGAGCACGTAGTCCGCATCGGTGCGGATGTGACCGGGGAGGTGTCGGAACCAGCGGGATGGCGTCTCCCGGCTGCGGGCCACCTGGGCGTTCGTGATCCCGTAGATATCGAGGATCGGGAGCTCGGTGTAGTAGCCGATGGCTCCGACGGCGCCCACCGCCACCAGCTGGATGGGCTCGCCGCGTTCTGCCCGGTCCTGGAACTCGACGCCGTACCTCGAGGCCATGTTGTGGAAGACGCACCGGCTCTTCCAACCGTTCTCGAGGATCACCTGACGCTGCGTCGGCAGTGTCAGGTCCAGCGCCCCTGCCGGGCGGCCGAAGACGTACGTCGAAAGTGAGAGCGCGAGAAGAAGGGCGGCCGGTACGAGCAGCCAGGCACGCAGGGCAAAGGCGGCGACGCTGCCGAGCAGGGCGATACCGACGAGAAGGGCGAGTGGCGCCAGCAGGAAGCGCCAGAGCGAAAACACGTCGCCGCCGATCGAGACTACGTAGGCGAACATCGCGGCCGCGAATACGCCGGCCGGCCACGTGCGGCGCTCCCTCAGCACGGCGACCAGCGCCAGGACGAGGAGCGGGGCCGCGCCTGCCTCCAGGAAGCCGCCTACCTGGCGGAGCCCCCGCGACATGGGAATGCCGCCCACCTTGGCGTAGAAGGTGTTGGGAACGGGTTCCCCGTAGTAGGCCAGGCGGAAGCCGGTCAACAGCAGCAGGAAGAGCGCGTAGAGCGCCGGCTCGCGCCAGGCCCGCCAGCCCTCGCGGTGCTTCCACAGGAGATGGAAGCCCATCAGGATGGCGGCCGTGAGCGCGCCTTCGGGCCGTGTGAGGGTCGCCAGGCAGGCACCGAGTGTCGCCCAGCCCATCCGCCCGCTCGCCTGGGCTGCAAAGGTCGCGGTGACCAGCGCCACGAAGAGCGTCGTGCCGAGGCCCGCCGTCGACCAGAAGGTGAAGGAGGGTCCGGCGAGAAGGAGCGCCGGGGCGAACCCGGCCACCCATGCCCGACCGGGTGGCAGGATCGCCCTCGCGAAGGCGAACGCCGCCACCAGGGCCGCGCTGCCGGCCACGAGGTCGAGGACGTGGGCGATGTCGAGGGCGCTGCCTCCGAGAGCGATCCCCAGCGCGAGCAGCAGGGTCCAGAGCAGGTTGGTGATGCCCTCGACCCTCTCCCCGGGGTTGAAGACCAGACCGTGGCCCGCACTGAGGTTGCGCGCATAGCGGAAGGAGATGAAGGCGTCGTCGGGAGGCACGCGCTGCGGCCAGGCCTCGAGCAGGAAGAAGGCGACCGCGGCGGCGAGAAGTGCGACGGCGAGCAGCCGCTGTCCGAAGAGCGGTTTCACCGATGCAATGCTAGCCCAATCGATGCAAGACCCGCAGCGCGCCGGAGGCCGGCTTCGTGCCGCCGCGCTGCATCTTGGGGGGGCGCCTAGATCGTTCGCCCTACCTCTGCGCCTTCTGATATGGCCTCCAGCGCCCGACACTCTTCCTTGGCCTGTCCGATCACGTGGACCTCGGGCACCTTGTTCCGGATCTCGGCGCTCAAGGAGTCCACGGGCCTGGTGCCACACGCCAAGACGATGTGGTCCATGCCGCCGATGATCTCTTCCTGGCCGTTCTTCTCGATCACCACCCCGGCGTCGCTGATCTCCTTCACCTTGGCGGAGGTGATGCTCTCGACCCCTCGCTCGCGCAACCTCTGAAGCAGCAGCATCCTCGTCGCCGGCACTGCGTCGAGGGCGAGACCCGGCAGCATCTCGACGATCGTGACGGCGCTGTCCGCATCCAGCGGGTTGTCTCCGTGGCCGGCAATCGCGTCTGCCACTTCACAACCGGTGCTGCCCCCTCCGATCACGAGCACCTTGGCCCGCCGCGGGTTGACCTTGCCCTCTAGGACGTCGGGGCCGTCGATGACCTTCTCTCTGTCCAGGCCCGGAATCGAAGGCACCATCCATTCACCACCCGTCGCGACGACGACGACGTCCGGCTTTCGCTCCTCGATGAGCTGCGCCGTCACCTCCTGGTTCAGCTCGACGCGGACTCCGGCCTTCTCGGCCTGTCTGGCGAGATACTGAATCCACAGGGCGATCTCCTGCTTGGTCGGCGCCATGGCGGCGGCGTTGAGCTGCCCGCCCAGCTTTGGCGCTTTTTCGCACAGGGTGACCTCGTGTCCCCTGAGCGCAGCCACCCGCGCGGCCTCCAGCCCTCCGGGTCCTCCACCCGCGATCAACACCTTCCTGCGCGCGCCCGCAGGGACGAGAGGCAGCTCCTTCTCTCTTCCGACGCTGGGGTTGATGACACACGTCATCGACCTCATCTTCATCTGCTCGCCGACGCACCCCAGGCCACAGGCAGCGCACGGAACGATGTCGTCGAACCTGCCTTCGGCCGCCTTGCTCGGAAGCTCCGGATCCGCCAGCAACGCTCGTCCCATCACGGTGACATCCGCATGTCCCTTCTGGAGGATGTCCTCTGCCAGCAGCGGATTATTGATCCTCCCCACCACCATCACCGGGACGTCCACTACCTGCTTGACGGCTGCTGCGGCAGGCACGTTCAGCCCCAGCGGGGTGCCCATGGGAGGTATGACTCGCCAGGCGAGCTCGGGCTGCACTCCACCCGAGATCTCGAACGCATCGACGCCCGCCTCGACCAGCTTGGGAGCGATGTAGAGCGTGTCCTCCAGCGTGCGCCCTCCGGGCAGGTACTCGTCGCCAGAGATCCGCAGGATCACGGGAAAGTCAGGGCCGGCCTTGGCCTTGATGCTGCCCATGACCTCGAGGAGGAACCGCAGCCGCCCGTCGGTGGTGCCCCCGTAGGAGTCGGTTCGCTTGTTGCGCAGAGGCGAAAGAAAGGAGCCCGCCAGCATGTAGTTGTGCGCGGCATGGAGTTCTATGGCATCGCAGCCCGCGTCCCTGGCTCGCCTGGCCGCCTCACCGTACTGCTCCACGATCGGCTCGATTTCCTCGGCAGCCAGCTCACGACACACCTGGCCCGACGTCTTGCAGAGAGCCGGAGAGGGACCCACGGGCTGGATCCCCTTCATGAAGGAGAACGATTCCGGCCCGGGATGGCTGATCTGCGGCGCCAGCTTGGCGCCGTGCGCGTGAATCACGTCCACGAACCTCTTGAAGCCGGGGATCAGGCTGTCGTCCCACAAACCGATGCTCTGCATGATGTAGGGGAAGCGTTCGTCGACGGTGACCGTCTCGAGGATGATGAGCCCCACCCCACCCCTGGCCCTGGCCTCCAGGAAGTCGATCAGCTTGTCGGGAACGCTGCCATCCGCAGGCGCCCAGTTCGTCGTCATGGGAGCCATNNCTGGTCGATATTCAATTCTAGCCTGCGCTCCTCACCACGTCACTTTGCCGGGCTCGACTCCTTCCATTCGTGGAGTTCCAGGGCTCCACCGGGCTCCGCTGCGGATTGTCCTGTATACTGAACGCCAACCCAGTCGAGTCGAGACAACAAGCACCCTGCAATACGTTGCTCCAGGCGATTGCGAAGGAAGAGAGGGATGTTGCCGAAGCCCAATCCAAAGGAGATCGATCGAAAAGCGCGGATGGCACTTCCGGATACGGTAATCCCGAAGCAGGATCCCGTCGAACGACGCGCCAACTTCGACGAGGTATACCTTCCGTTCGACGAGGAGTCCGCCAGAGCCGCCGCCGAGCGCTGCATCCAATGCCCCGGAGCGAAGTGCGTCAAGGCATGTCCCCTGCACAACGACATTCCGTTGGCGCTCTGGCACATCGAGCACGGCGAGTTCGAGGAGGCGGCCAGGATCTTCCGTCAGACCAGCACGCTCTCCGAGGTGTGCGGACGCGTGTGCCCGCAGATCATCCAATGTGAGGGATCGTGCATCTACGTCAAGAAGGGCGCGGCTCCGGTGGCCATCGGCAGGCTCGAAGCCTTCGCCGCGGACTACCTGAAGTCCCACAGCGGCATCTCCGAGGAGAAGGAGCCGCCCACCGGTCACAGAGCGGCCGTGGTAGGCGCCGGTCCCGCGGGTCTCACCGTCGCCGAGTTGCTGGCCAGGAAGGGACACAGTGTGACGGTCTACGACACCTGGCCGCGCGCTGGCGGCATCATGCGCTACGGCATCCCGACGTTCAAGATGAGCCACACGATCTGCGACGACAAGGCGGAACTGCTCGAAGAGCTGGGGATCGAGTTCGTCTTCGGTACGACGGTGGGAAAGGACATCAGCGTCGACGACCTCCTGGATCAGGGCTTCGAAACGGTCTTCCTCGGCGTCGGAGCCGGCGTAAGCACCGAGTTGAAGATCCCCGGCGCCGACCTCCAGGGCGTCTACCACGCCACTCCCTTCCTGATCCGCGCCAATGTCGACGAGGCCTTGCGTCCGGTCGAGTTGAAGGATCCGGCAATGGTCGGCGAACGCGTCGCGGTCATCGGTGGCGGAGACACCGCAATGGATTGCCTTCGCACATCTGTCCGCCTCGGCGCCAGCGAGGTGACGTGTGTGTACCGCCGCACTGAAGCCGAAATGCCCGGCAACGAGAAGGACCGTTCACTTGCCAGAGAGGAGGGCGTAGACTTCAAGTGGCTGACGCAGCCGATACGGCTCGTCGGAGGCGAGGATGGGCGTGTCGAGGCGATGACGTGCCTGCAGATGGAGCTGGGCGAGCCGGACGATTCCGGCCGACGGCGGCCCGTGCCGGTCGAAGGGTCCGAGTTCACGTTGTCCGTGGACACCGTCATCCTGGCGCTCGGCTATGGTCCCGACTCGCTGATAGCCGACACGACCCCTGGCCTTGAAACACAGAGGTGGGGTCTGATCACGATCGACGAGGAGACTGGAGTGACCTCCAGAGAGAACATCTTCGCCGGCGGTGATGCCGTGGTCGGCCCGGACCTGGTCGTGACCGCGGTGGCCCAGGGGCGCGCGGCCGCGGAGGCGATGCACGCGTACATGATGAAGCACGAGAAGATGAGCTACGGACGCCGCCGAGCCCGTAGCTCGAAGCGTCGGGATCGCGAATAGACTCCCGGAAGGAGCATGCCATGGAGTGGGATCAGCTGAAGGAGATCGTTCGACCCAAGACCGTCCATCCGGGAGTGATGGAAGTGGACGAGGACAGCTGCACCAGCTGCGGGCTGTGTATAGACAACTGCCCCTTCAAGTGCTGGGAAATGGAGGAGGGCGGATATCCCAAGCTGAGGGATGGCTACGTCTGCTTCAGCTGCTCCAACTGCATGGTGGCGTGTCCGACGGACGCGATCTCCATCGCCGATACGTACCACGTGAGCGACGGGTTCTGGGCCACGGAGCCACATCAGCTGCCGGTCAAGATGCCGCTCCGGCCCCGGGACAAGGACGGAAATCTCGACGAGTGGAACGCCATCGAGCGCATCGTTCTCGAGCGGCGCAGCGTCAGGAACTTCAAAGACGAACCCGTGCCCGATCATCTCATCAGGCGGGTGCTCGAGGCGGGTCGCTTCGCCCCGAGTGCCGGCAACTGCCAGCCCTGGCAGTTCATCGTCATCACCGACAGGGCGCTGATCGCGAAGATGGACGAGGCCGTCGTGGCCATGACGAAAGGAGTCTGGGCCACGTACAACGACGACGAGCTGGTCAAAGGCATGGGGGCCGTGGCCGAGACCACGCCCTATGCCTTCGAGCCGCGGGCCCTCTGGGGCGGCGTCGGCACGATCGTCAGGGGCGACATGGTTCCTTCACTGGGCGCTCCGTGCGTGATCCTGCTGGTCGGGGATACGCGCGCCATCACGGGTGCGCCGCTCAACATCGGGATCTGCGGTGAGAACATGAACCTGGTGGCCAATTCTCTCGGCATCCGGGCCTGCTGGAATGGGTTCCTGGTTTCCGGCGTTCCGGCCATCGCGGACAAGATCAACCTCCAGCCGAATTGGAGCGTGGTCACGACGCTGGTCCTGGGCTGGCCCGCCTTCAAGCAGGACGGGATGGTGGCGCGCGAGTACAGGCCCGTGATGTGGCTTCGCGAGGGCTCGGACGCGGTGGAGATCGAGGAGTAGAGCCGGGCTAGATCCCCAGCTCCGCCAGGCTGACCGGGCGCCCCTCGTCGATCGAGCGGTGGGCCGCGATGCCCATCGCCACGGAGAGCAGCCCGTCGGCCGTCGTCACCCGCGGCGGCGTGCCATTGCGTACCGCGTCGAGGAAATCGAGGTGCTCCAGGTAGCTCGCCCCGTGGTGGAAGCCCCGGTAGCGCACACGCTCGTCCTCCTCCACGTCGATCGTCTCGTACTTCCTGTACTTCCGCGCTCCGATGGTGAGCCGGCCCTCCGGCACCAGACACTCGACCTTGCCCCCGCTGCCGGTCGCGACCAGCTCCTGCTCGTTCCGGCTCGACTCGGCGAACATGCACAGGTCGAGCGAGGCCCGACAGCCGCTCTCGTAGTCCACGATGACGAAGGCGTTGTCGAGAATGTCAGGCGTCTCGCCGTCGTAGGACTCGTCCAGGTGATTCACGTCGTGCCCGCCAGAAGCGTAGACGCGCAGCGGGCTCGAAGCCGTGGCCAGGTTCATCAGGTCGAAGAAGTGACAGCACTTCTCGACCAGCGTGCCCCCGGTGTTGCGGTTGAAGCGATTCCAGTTCCCGACCTTCGGCAGGAACGGGTGCCGGTGCTCGCGGATCGCGAGCATCTTGATCTCCCCGACGCGCCCCTCACGGATCTCCGACAGGAAACGCGCCACGGGGGCCATGTAGCGATACTCGAGCCCCACCCAGACCACACCCGCGTGCTTCTTCGCACCTTCCACGACCGCACGGCAGTCTTCCAGCGTGGTGCACATCGGCTTTTCGAGCAGCACGTGCAGATTGGTCCCGAAGACGTCCGCCATCACCCGCCCGTGCGTGTGATTCGGCGACGCGATCACCACCGCGTCGATCGGCGCCCGCTCGAGCATCTCGCGGTAGTCCTCGTAGATCTCGAGCGCCCGATCCTCGCCCGCCGACAGGTAGCCGAAGCCACGCGAGCGCTCGTCGGGATCCGCGATCGCGGTCACCGCGGCGTCGTCGATCTCGAGGACGTTGCGGATGTGCTCGCAGCCCATCATGCCGGTACCGATGATCCCGTACCGAACCAGCTCCGCCATCACAGCTCCTCCCAAGAGCTTCTCGCGCGGCCCAGCATAGCGAGCAAGAGTGCGCGGGTAGGCGCCCTACCCCTTCTTCCTCGCTGTGAGAAACAGGCCCCTGGTACCACCGCCGACGACGACCGCGTCGAAGGCCTTGTCAGCCATCGCGACCTTCGCGCAGCGGCCCGTTCCGGGCGTAGGCATCGAAGAGCTCGCCCCAGGGCGTCTGGCTGAACCGCTTGATGCAGGCCTTGCCCACGGTGGGATACCAGAGCAGGTCGTGGTAGACGTTGGAGGCGAAGGGCGCCCATACCACCAGCGGCGAGTGGAGCGCGATCTTCTCCAGCATCCTGAGCCCGCCGCGGCGCAGCAGCTGGTCGCCCCAGATGACGAAGCTGCGCTTGACCTCGAAGCCGAGATCGAGGCCGAAGACCTCCTCGTCGCCCACCAGCTCGATCTCCTGCGGCCGGGCGGTCCCCAACCCCTGGTCTTCGCACATGCGCAGGTAGGGAATCGCGAGGGGATCGAATCCCATCAGCTTGGCCGCCACGGCGTCGATGGCCACCTGATCGGCGCTGGCGAGCAGCACGTTGCCCACCACCGGCTGCATGGTGCGCGGACCGGCCCCGTTGCCGCAGACCGTCCCGTCCATCACCGCGAAGACATTCGGATGCAGCTCCCGCTGCATGAACATGAGGTCCACCAGCACCTCGTGGATGTACTTGTGGGCGTAGTGTCGGACCTCCTTCAGCAGGCCACCGAAGGCGTTCTTGATGGAGCCGGTGGTGGTGGAGTGCCCGTGCGTCTTGACCGTGGGCAGGTGCAGGATGTCCTTGCCCGCGTACAGCTTCGGGATCTCGATTCCCTCGGGGAAGATCTCGTTCAGCTTCAGCAACGGACGCTCGAAGCGGTGGACCACCCACTCTTCCTCGGGCAGGGAGCGGAAGGTGAGGTCGTAGGCGGTCAGCACGGGCTCCCAGAGGTTGTTTCGGCACCCCTTGCGGGGATCGGTGACGACGGTCTTGTTCTCCAGCGGGATCAGGTGCTCGGGCACGAACCCGTCCTCGCGCAGGGTCTTGACCACTCCCTCGAGCTGCCAGGGCTGGCTGCTGCAGGCGGGGAAGTACTTGGTCCAGGACAGATTGAGCTTGAGAATGAGGTCCCGCTCGGGGGACAGATGCTCCCGATAGCCGGCGAGCTCCATCACCCGCCGGTAATCCGCCATGATCGTCTCGGGGCGTGTCCCCACCAGGGCGACCTTTGCCTTCATGATCACTCCCTTACCCGAACCACGAATAGAATAGCGGCGATCCGCGATTTCCGGCTTATCGGAGAAGAGGGGGCTCCTCCTGAAGGGGACCAAGAGGGGACGTTCCTTCCGCTTCCGTTGTGAGC
>JABAHP010000538.1_pt3 | contig 10517 bp, 11 predicted proteins | sample 7062081 | NCBI WGS metagenome assembly JABAHP01 (sample SAMN14534357, study PRJNA622989) | marine sediment metagenome | biome: marine biome [ENVO:00000428]; feature: marine pelagic biome [ENVO:01000023]; material: deep marine sediment [ENVO:00002113] | place: India: Gulf of Kutch | collected... | reverse complement strand
GAACCCCCGAGCGCTTACGCGCACCGGCTAGCATGTTTAAATACTTAAAAACTCAAGGCCGGCGTCTTACCAGCTAGGCTACGTCTGCGTATTTAGAAATTGTATAACTATTACAAGTAATTTACTTTAATGCTATAAATAGTTTATAATCAAGAAAATAAATTTTTTATTATTTTAATTTTGCCTTACATAAGCTCTGATATAACTTTAAGTAAAATATAAATTTTATGCTACATTGGTGAAAATATGAGTGGGGCAAAGGATTTTCGTTATTTAATACCAGAAAGTTTATTTAAAGAGATCACACAAAAAGCAGCTGAAGAGTATCCCAATCTTATCCACGGATGGCTCTTTGCTGATCGTAAAGAGAATTTCGGAATTTGTACTAAATTTATTATGAATCCGGATTTACGAAAAAGCAAAGTTCATGTTAAACCTAGAAGTTGGATGCGTTATAAAAAGTCTAAAATCTATAATATGCGGAAATTTAAAGCCGAGCTAGGAGTTGATATTGTATGGATGTGGCACTCTCACCCGAGTGGAAATGAAAAACTTCATGCAATAGATAAACGTATATTAAAATATCTATCAAATGGAGTCATGATTATCGTAATTCCACCAGCACCCGATAAAGAACCAGAGCAAAAGGCTCATCTTGTTGGTTGGTATTATGATAAAAGGTATACAAAGAAGCCAATTATAGAAAAAATGGTCTTTGAGATCATTTCGGAATAGTTTATAAAAGTCTATCTGTCCTTCTTTTTTTTTTCAATTCTTTGATTTATACATTATAGTCAAATAAACCTTATTACTATCCATCGAATTTTAAAGATAACATTTTATTTATATAAAAGAATTTTATTGAATTTGGTGATTTAAATATGAAAGAAGATGAATTTTCAATGCAAAATTTAGATTCACTGGTAGAAACCAATAATAGATATTTCCAAATAGATATTTTGAAAGCTGCAATGATTTTTCTTGTTATCTTTGATCATACTGTACCTTGGGCTTTAAAAAGTACTATGGGAGTTGCATTATGGGAAAGGATTTCAATTCCTGTATTTTTGGTAATAATGGGGTTTAATATGGGAAAATCGTTTAAACAATCCGATGAAACATCTTTAAGAAAATTATATTCATGGAATTATTTTAAGAAAAAGTTCTGGAGATATATCTTCCCCTTCATAGTTTTGTATGGTCTGTCAACTATTATTGGATTAGCTATCAATGGATTCGATCTTGCTGCTCTTACTCAATTCGAATATCGTTTTGATTTAGCACATCTCTTAATAGGAATCTTACCGTTCTATGGTCCAGGAAATTGGTTTTTACCTGTCGTGTTTTGGTCTATTTTAATTATGCCTTTATTATATAAAGGATTTTCTGGAAAAATAAAGTGGAGTGTCATTTCTTTATGCATTTGCTACATTATTGAAATAGGTGTTATTTTGATCCTATGGTTTGTTGTTATCCCAAATGTAGCCTCCTATCCAGAGTGGCAATTTTATTACCGATTTATCTATACAACACCATTTTCCATGTTATCTGCAATTGGTTTAGGATTATGGCTTTCAAGGGATCATGACATCTTTGATAGAAAAAACTATTTTATGTGGATACTATTCGCTTTAAGTTTTGTTTATATCATTGCTTATCAGTTCTTTGGGTTCAATTTTGGTTTTGAATTTGGCGATTATCATCTACTCATTTTTCCATATTCAGCATTCCTTGTTTTACTTGCATTAAATTTTATTCCAAAAAGAGTAAATAACAATAACATTTTCATAAAGGGAATTAAATTAATTAGTAAGTCAACTTACCATATTTTACTGACACAGATATTATATTTCGGAATTACGATAAGTATATATGGAGATCATTATGGTTCGAGTATCTTTGGAATTGATATGAGTTACGATCTCTTAACAGTTTTAGGATATCTCGTTATAAATTGGGCGATATGTGTTCCAATTGGTACTTTATGGTGTTATGGAGAAAATAGGGTAAGAAAACATCGCCGTTCAAAGAAGAACTTATAATCAATTTATTAATGGAAAAGACTTAGGAATTTCTAATTTAAATTTTTTTTTTCTTTCTACATTAAAAGCCTAGATTTTATAATAAAATATTAAAATTTTAAAGTGTTATATTGAAATTGTACCATATCAAATCTTAATCAAATGTGCAATCGTCGCTTAGCCTGGTAGAGCGCCGGTCTGCTAAACCGGTGTCCAACGGACTCGTGGGTTCGAATCCCACCGATTGCGTTCAATGTAGGGCCAGTGGTCTAGTGGCTATGGTTCAATTTTTATAAATTATTGAATAGTAGACGCCTCGCTTACACCGAGGAAATCGGGAGTTCAATCCTCTCCTGGCCCACCATTTATTCTTCTGATTAAAACAGTTTTCTTATTTTAGTGGGTCTAATTGCACTTAATTTACAATTTCTAAGTTCTCTACCAATATGAGCAATGATACCAGGGGCGTTAGATCCTTCTTTTAATAGAACAAAATTTTCTAAAAACCCAAATCTTTTAACTGTAATAATATCTCGAAAATGTCCCTTCTTTGTTAACATTTTCTTAAATTGACCCTTTGTTTCTCCGCTTAAAAAAACACCTTCTAGATTCTCTTTTAAGATTTTATTAAAGAAATCGAGGGTTTTTGGTGCTAATTCTCCAAGTAATTTATTGTTAACTGCATCAATTTCAGTGATTTTAACATGTAGCGGAAAATGATCAATAAAATCATACGCATTAATAATTTCTTTTAGAGATCTCTCATTTCCTTTACATAATTGATCTCTTAATGTGTGTAAATTTATAAGAACATCTACATGTGGATTCAAAATCGCACAATCTACAAATAAACCAAATCCTACATTTCCTACATCTACAAGGGTACCCCGATATACCTTCCCAATTGCTATATCTTTAAAATCTTGAATACTTCCTATTTCTTTTTTTAAAAGGTTTATTATGAATTGTTCTTCTGAACCAAGAATCGATATCTCAAATCTTTTATCAAATTTCCTTAGCTTTTTTATCTGGATAGAAGTATCACTAAAGCCTTTGATACGCTCATTTAAATATTTGAGATATCGAAGATATATATCTTCCTTCTTTCCTCGATCTGAAATGTTATAGATTTTGTCAAATAAGACTAAATTTTGAACCATAAAATAAAACTCAATTGGTATTATCGATAAATTATTAAATATTTTAATCTCTAAAATGTAATATACTTTCCTTTAATTTTGAACAGCTGTATTGATCGTACTAAAAAGATTTAAATTCAAATATTTTTATCATTCTTTCAATAAAATCAAAATAGAATTATGTGAAAGATGGAGAATTATGGAAGAACAAAGATTTAATAATTTAGTTAACGCATTACATGAATATGAAGGTGTGGAGGAAGTTTTTCTATTAAATAATGAAGGAGATATTGTTTTTAAATCTGGAGATTTTCCACTAACAAGTGAGGAAGCTAAAGGAATATTAAATGCTTGGAAAACAAAAGAACCTGCTCTTAATTATCAAAATTACCGATTTGCAATATTAAAAAATGATGATATCCAATTAGCGGCAAAAAATATCGGTGCCGGGAAGGGAAATGTTGTTGGGTCTATCACAAAAGAGGGAGATTATCTTGTTGCTCATACTAGGGACGAGGGCATGATCTTGTTGGAGTGGTCTATATTTATAAATAAAGTAGCATGGTCTTAAATCAATAGAAATTCTAATTAACCTTCTTGATTATCTTTTTAACATTCTTTTTTTATGAATTGATTCTTTACTTAGTTAATTTTTTAATGGAATAAGGTTGCTCATAAATTATACACTGTTTCTATGACTTTTAAGGGAAATTAGGGTTGATAAAAATACCGAAATAAACAAGATAAAACTTCCAATTAAAACCCAAAAATTGTAATTTCGCCCAAATAAAAATATATCTATAATAAATGGAACAATAACTTGAAGAAGTAAAAGTAAAGATATTTGATTAGCATCTAAAGTTTTTATCGCCATAAAATACATGTAAAATGCAATAATTGTAGAAAAAATAACAAGTGAGATTAGCCAAATCCATGTATCTTGAGAAGGAATAATGTATTCACCTTTTATTATCATAATAACCATACTAAACAGAGAGATAACAACGAGTGTAACATAAAATAGACTAATTGAATCTAATTTGTTGTCATGTAATTTCTGGATATAAGAAGTATAAGTTATATATAAGCCTAGGAAAAGTGCGGATAAGATTAAAACTATTATTCCAATCAAAGAAAAAGAACCATCTGTAATTAATGTTAAACTTCCGTCAGAAATAATAAGAAAAATCCCAAATAAACTCGTAATTACTGCAATTAAGTGATATATATTCAAATTTTGCTTTAATAAGATCCAAGAGAAAAAAGGAACCATTAGAGCATAAGTAATAGTCAATAAAGTCGCTAATCCCGCTGGAATTTGAAGCTCTTGGCCTAGATATTGTAGAATTAATCCTATACCTTCAAATAATCCAATTAACCAAACCATTTTATTTTTAAACAAGATGATAACTTGATTTCGCTTCTTGATAAAAATTAATGGAGTTAATAATATCGTCGAAATAAAAAAACGATAAAAAAGAAATGGAACAGACGGTATTGAACTCAATCCCAATTCTATAAAAGTGCTCGATAAACCTGAACCCACAATTGCAATTGAGATAAAAATGATCGCTTTTTTTTTTGATCTTGAATCTATTTCCATTGACTTATTGTGTCAATATTTTCGTTTTTATAAGTGATTAATTACTATTATCTCCCATATACATTCAATTAATTTGAATTTTATTAATGAAAAGTATTCATAATCATAAAATTTCAAAATTTCAAAATATTTAAGCAAGCCTTCCTAGTTGTTCTTTTTAACCCTCTTTTTTTAAATTATTTAAAAAAAATATTTATTATAGTAATTATTACTACTTTTTAACTATAGAAAAAAATACAAAAAATAATATAAATAGATAAATATTTAAAACTTTTTAGGTGAATCTGAGTGTTCCAGCAAGCAGGAAGAGGTTATGATATGGCAATAACCCAATTTTCACCCGAAGGTCGGCTTTTTCAAGTTGAATATGCTATTGAAGCCGTCCGAAGAGGAACCACGGCAATTGTATGCAGGAATAAGACTTCCGTGGTATTTGCTGTTGAAAAGAAAAGTACTGAACTTCAAGAGCAAACTAAGGGTTCAGAAAAAATATTTAAGATTGATGACCATATTGGAGTAGCAATAGCGGGACTTACTGCCGATGCAAGAGTGTTTATTGACCGAGCTCGAGTTCAAGCTCAGGTTAATTTATTAAATTATGATGAAAGAATTTCTGTTAAGGATAGCACTTTAAATATATGTGAATATAAACAAGTATTTACCCAAAACGCAGGAGTACGTCCTTTTGGAGTTTCTTTTCTAATTGCTGGAATTGATTCTGATGATCAGCCTTCCTTATATTTAACGGACCCAAGTGGAGCAATGTGGGGATATAAAGCTTTTGCTATTGGCTCTGGAGCAGCGGAAGCAAGAGCTTACCTTGAAGAACATTATAAAGAAGATATGATTGATGAAGATTTGAAATTATTGCCTTTAAAAGCATTGAAAGAATTAATGGGTGATAATTTAAATAAAAATACTTGTGATGTAGCTTTTATATTAAAAGAAGATAAAAACTTTAAGCTACTTAGTTTGGAAGAAAAAGAAGAATTATTAACTAAAATATAATCAAGGTTACACTCCTTTATATTTATCTCTTAGCAGAAAGACAGAAAATATTATAAGAACAAACTGATATTATTCAATCAGTTGAATTGTGAAACTGTAACATGATTGATCGAGCAAGAATTGATTTAGGCGGTTATATCATAGGGCGAATAGAGAATTCTGGAAGAGTTTTTGAAATGCTAATGGATCCTGAGAAAGCTTGGGAAGCTAAAAAACTTATTCGTGAAGAAATCAATAAGAGATTAAAAGAAGGTAAAGATAAATCTCGTCTTACTGTAGAGGAGATATTTAATCATCAAGATATCGATTTAGAACTTATTTTTGAAAGTTTTATTGTTTTTGAAGATTTGAGAAGAGGAAAAAAAGCCACAGATGGGGACATGGAAGTTGTATTTAATACAACTGATGGAATGAGAATTGGCGCACACGTTTTATTAGAAGGAGAAATCCATTGGACACAAACCCAAAGAGAAGAAGAACGGCATAAGAAATTGAAACAAATTATAACTATTATTAGTAAAAATGCTATAAATCCTCAAAATAAAAAACCTCATCCTTATCAACGAATTGAAAAAGCAATTGAAGAAGCCAAAGTAAAAATTGATTTAATGAGAAGCGCAGAAGAACAGGTTGATGATGTCGTAAAAAGTATTCGAGCAATTATTCCGATTAGAATAGAACAAGTTGAAATGGCCATTAAAATCCCAACAGCGTTTACAGCAAAAGGTTATAATATAGTTGCTCAGTATGTGCAAATTAAGAAAGAAGAATGGCAATCTGATGGTTCTTGGGTTGCTGTGGTAAGTTTACCTGCTGGATTACAAATGGAATTGGTTGATAAATTAAATAAATTAACTCATGGAAGAGTTCAAACAAAAATTTTGAAAGCCTAACCTAAAAGTTTTTGAGTATCTTTAGTTTATATTATTTTTTTAGCATAGGTTAGGAGAATAACAAAATTATAGAAAAGAAGTGAGTACTATAATGGAAAATAATGATGAAGAAACTATAGATGATGATTTCGAAGATTTTGAAGATGAAGAAGATTCAAGAGAAGTCGTTGTACCTGGAGAAGTTTTAACTGAAGATGTTAAGAATTTTTTACCAGGAAGGGGGACAATCTTAAATAAAGAAAGAAATAAAATAATTTCTTTGAATATTGGATTAAAACAAATAAAGAAAAATTATATTAATGTAATTCCTCTTAGAGGATTCTATACACCTCGTCCTGGAGATAAAGTTATAGCATTAGTAGTTGATAAAAATCCTGTTAAATATAAATGTGATATTAATGCTAAAGATTTTGGTCAACTTAAACCAAAAAACACAATTAAAAAGGGTAGAACAAGAGGTTATAGAGGTGGGGGAGGGGTGCGTGAGGATGTGAGTACTGAAAAATTTGATATTGGAGATATTTTAATTGTAAAAGTTCTCTCTGCTGATCGTTTAAATAAACCTGAATTGACTACTGTTGGAAAATATTTAGGCAAAAAAACGGGGGGTATTATAATTACTATAGATCCTCCTAAAATTCCAAGAGTAATTGGTAGAAAAGGATCGATGATAAAAATGTTAAAAAATTTAACAAATTGCAATATATTTGTTACACAGAATGGTCGGATTTGGTTGAAAGGGGTAGATATCGCACACGAAAGGTTATTGATTGAATCAATTCATAAAATTGCTTCTGAAGCACATACTGTTGGTTTAACAGATAGAATGCAAGAATATATAATTAATGAAAAAAAGAAAAGAGGTATTGAATAAATGCCATTAATAATTAAAGATGAATATCCTGAAACATTATTCCGCAAAGATGGAAAAAGACTAGATGGTCGAGATGTTAATGAATTAAGACCAATAAAAATGGAAGTTGGTGTTATAGAGAATGCAGATGGATCTGCATATTTGGAATGGGGTAATAACAAAATATATGCTGCTGTATACGGTCCACGAGAAGTACATCCACATCATTTATCTAAGCCAGATAAAGGAATATTAAGAGTTTTTTATAGGATGGCTACATTTTCAGTGTTTGATAGAAAGAGACCTGCACCAGGACGTCGTGAGAAAGAAATATCAATGATTGTAGCAGATTGTATAGAACCTTTACTATTTCTTGAACTTTATCCTGGTACTAGTTTTGAAGTTTTTATTGAAGTAATGGATGCAGATGGGGGAACTAGATGTGCAAGTACTACAGTAGCAGCATTAGCTTTAGCAGATGCAGGAGTTCCCATGAAAAGTATGGTATCAGCTATAGCTGTAGGAAAAATTGATGGAAAGAAAGTTGTTGATCTTTCTGGAATTGAAGATAAAGCAGGGGAGGCAGATTTACCAATTGCTATTACTTGGTATAATGAAGAAATTTCCCTCTTGCAATTTGATGGGAATATGGATTTGAACGAAATGAATGAATTTTTAGATTTAGCTAAAAATGCGTTAGAAGAAATTCATAAAATCCAATTAAATGCGCTTAAGAGTAAATATGTCAAATTGCAGGAAGAAACAATAAAAAAAAAATGAAGATAAAAAAGGTGAAAAATAGAAATGATGGATGTTAAACGTATTATTTCAAAAATAGAAAGAGATTATATTTTCTCAAATCTTAAGAAAGAAGAGAGAATTGATGATCGAGGTCTATGGGAATATCGGAATTTCCAAATAAAAAGTGATGTTATAGCTTCAGCAGAAGGTTCAGCAGATGTTTCATTAGGAAAAACTAGGATTATCACAGGATTGAAGTATGAAGTAGGTGAACCCTTTCCTGATCTTCCTAATGAAGGTGTGTGTACGGTTATGGCAGAACTGCTTCCAATAGCATCTCCTTTATTTGAACGGGGACCTCCTGATGAGCAATCAATAGAATTAGCACGTGTAGTAGATCGTGGAATCAGACATGCAGATTGCGTTCAAACTAAGAAACTTTGCATTAAAGAAGGAGTTTCAGTCTATATTCTTTTTGTTGATATGTATGTAATGAATTATCAGGGAAATTTAATTGATGCTGGTGCAGTGAGTGCATTAACTACATTATTATCCGCTCATATTCCTGAAGGTGTTTGGAATGAAGAAAAAGGTGAAGTTGAATGGAGTGGCAAATATTTTACAGGAAAAAATATTGTTAATGAATTACCTTTAGCTATCACTTATGGTAAAATCGAAGATATCATATTTTTAGATCCAAGTTTGCCCGAAGAATTAGTGAGTGATGGTAAAATATCAATTTCAGTTACTGAGGACAAAATTACTTCAATCCAAAAAAGCGGAGCTGCTACATTTTCAATTGATGAAATCAAAATGCTAGGTAAAAAATCTTTAGACCTTGGTAAACAATTAAGAAAAGATTTAAATTTGTTACAATATCAAACCGAAATTAAATGATATAAAAAATTTTTTTCAAACTTTATTTTATTTGTTCTTTATTTTAGATAATTTTCTTGTTAAATTTGAAATTATAATAGGTTAAATTTTAATAGATCTTCTACGATATTACTTTTCTTAATGTTTCAAATGAACCACATCCCCCTGTTAATCCGTTTAATTCAAAATTACCCATAGACTGGACCAAAATTGATTGGTTTCCTTCTTTATCAACAAAAGGAACAGGGATAATAGGCCCTACTGTTGCTTTTAATGTATATTGTTCACCCATTGCATCTACGATTTTAAGCTCTGAACTCACAGGAAGTACTCCATCCTTTCTAAATTTCTGATCAACAATACGAATTGTTCTTAAAGGTATATTTTTACCATTTTTAAATATAAAACCTCCTGTAGATAATTGTCCATCTTCAGTGATTATGGCTGCTGGATTTATTGCTAAATTATTATTAAACCAAACAACATAATATAACCAATTTCCAACACCTGTCCAATCTCGAACACCATAAGTATGATCTCTTTGGCCTAAGGCATTTTTAATTATATATCTTTTATCACCAATTTGAATATTTCCAGATAAAGTAGCTATTTGTTCCCAATGTTTATCTCCTGCTTTTTTTCCAATTTTCAATGATTCAATTGTCATATTTTCGCTATACTCGTAAGTTTTATTAATTGGTTCAAATAGGATATCCATACTTACTTTTTGAGTTGTACTTATTAATTTTGGTTGGTCACGAACTTTAGGTAGGTCTTCGGGATTTTTCACAAATATCATACTCCCTTGAAAGAGATAGTTCCATTTTGACTCGGTTTGATAATTATGATAAACACCTCCAACCTTTAAATATTTTAAATTATCTTTAACTTTTTTTTCTCTATGATATCCCGCAGCAGAACCATTGGGAAGGAATAAAAAGAAAAAAGCCATTCCTTCTTGTTTATTCGGTTTAAAACCTAGTCGAGTCATTCCTCCTAAATTATTGTTTCTATCATAAAATACAAAATAATATGATTCATTCCAATCAGGATTTTCTGTTATGAACATTGGATTTGTCAATGGTTCCACCTTTTTTCACCTCAGAATTTCTTTTTGTGGTAAAACAGTACCACTAAAACCATTAACTTTAATAATTTGACCCGTTTTGAAAATTTTACAAGCATTTGGAATATTAGTAACTGCTGGAATACCATATTCTCTTGATACAACAGCCCCATGAGACAGAATTCCACCAGTCTCAGTAATTAAACCGCCAATCTTTGAAAACACGGGTGTCCAACCAGGATCCGTTCGAGCTACAACCAAAATTTCACCTGTTTGCACTTTTGCTATAAGATTAATATCTTGAATTACACGTATAG
>JABAHP010006612.1_pt2 | contig 10519 bp, 11 predicted proteins | sample 7062081 | NCBI WGS metagenome assembly JABAHP01 (sample SAMN14534357, study PRJNA622989) | marine sediment metagenome | biome: marine biome [ENVO:00000428]; feature: marine pelagic biome [ENVO:01000023]; material: deep marine sediment [ENVO:00002113] | place: India: Gulf of Kutch | collected... | reverse complement strand
ACTTGGACCTGGAATTAGAATCTCATTTTTGTTTTCTAACTTTGATGCTATAATAAAGAAAATTGCTTCAGTGACTCCTGAAGTAACTATGATGTCTTCAGTGTTCAACTTAATATTATAGCTTTCTTCTAAAGATTTTCGTAATTCTTCTCTTAATTCGGGAGCACCTAAAGAATCGACATAAAAGTTTTTTCCTTTAAAAGATGCTTCAGCTAAAGCTTGTGAAATATAATCAGGCATTTTAAAATCATAAATTACAGGATCACCAATATTCAAATGATAAATTTTTTTCCCACTTTTAGCAACTTGATTAGCAACTGCAGCTATTTCACGAATAGCATAAGAAATTTCATTAACTCTTTGAGTAAGCATAATTTTTCTTTCTAACTTTAATTACTCATAACTGAATAATGAGTATACTAAAAATCATGTTTTAGTCATAAATAATTTTATGATTTTCATTACTCGTTAAAATCAAAATGGATTTTAGATTATCAATTGCCATAGATAATTAATGATTTTTGTCGTAACAAGTGTATTGATGAATTTAAGACTATATAAAGAAAAAAAAACAGACTTAAATATGCGATTTTCCAATTAGTATTATACACTTTTAAAATAATAGTTTTATTAAAATAATTAAAGGGTGTAAAATTTGGGAAAAGTCTTTGGTCTTATATCTTTGCTCTTGGCAATTATCTCATTAATATTACCTTGGTTTTTTTGGAGAATGTGGCTTATATGGTTGCCAATCTTAGCAATAATATTTGGGGGGATCGGTATTGGAAAAGATGATTCAAAAGGATTAGGAATTGCTGGATTAATTTTGGGGATTGTTGCTTTAGTCGTATGGATTATAGTCCCAATTCTAATTTTGTTAGGTTTTTTAATAGGCTTACCTTTCCTTATCTTTTAAAACTAAATTTGAATATTTCTATAATTAAATTCTTTTTTTTTTCCTTTAAATTAGAAATAACTAAAAAAAAAATCTTGAAAAGAAGAGAAGCAAATTAGAAAAAGTTATAATATCAAATCCCAATTAATTTCTTTTTCAATTAGTTCCAAGACTTTTTCCATTTCGTCTTTTTGAATACCTGGTTTCAATCGTTCTAAATTTCGCATAGTAGTATATGTGTCAGAGGGGCTCAATATTATCGGTATTCCTTTTTTATTCGCTAACGTTATCACACTCNNTTTCTCATTGTAGTATATGTATCAGAAGGACTCAATATAATTGGTATCCCTTTTTTATTTGCGAGAGTAATAACACTCATATCAGGTTGAATAAAGCCTGTTAAAATTAGTGTGGAAACATCTTGCTCTAAAGCAGCCATTGCTAAATCAGTTCTATCTCCTCCTGTTATAAATGCTGCTCTTTTTACTTGGCGTAAATACTTTAAAGCAGATTGAGCATTCATTGCACCAATTAAGAAAGTTGTAACTAAATTATCTAATCCAGATGATGCTTGTTCATTTATTAATTCTCCACCTATTTGCTCTTTTATTTCATTTACTCGAGGAGAGAATAATTCGAGGCTTTTTTCTATTATTCCTAAAATAGGGATATTATATTTTTTAATATGACCTTCAGTTAGTTCTTTAATTCTCGCGATATATTCAAAATCTATTTTATTAAAAATAATTCCTTTAATATTAGCTTCCCGAGACTCGAAATATTTCCTTGTAAAGAAGATATTATCTATCACACGATCTGATGATTTTTTACATACATATATTAAGTCATTAATTCCAAGCATTTGGGCTATAGTTACGTCATCTAATCCAATCCTAATGAATTTTCGGATACTAGGGTTGCCCTCAATAATAATATAATCCATATCTTTGGAAATTTGATCATATGCAGTTTTAATTTTTTGTAAGGATTCTTCTTTTCTGGTAGCATCAATTAAATCAATATAATATGCATCTGGAATTGATATAGGTGAAATAAAATCATAGGGATGATCCGTTTGGTAAATTGTATTCAAAATGAAACCAACATCAGGGTCTGCTTTATTTGTAAATGCACTTTTGGGAATACCTATTGGTTTGAAATAAGCAAATTTTTTTCCTTCTTTTTTCAATTTTTGAATAAAACCTATAGAGAGAAAGCTTTTTCCAACACTTTCTTCCAATGAACTTAAATAAAGTACTTTTACCATTTTTATCACTCTTTTTTATTCTCTTTTAATAGTAATTTTAATATCTACAGCACTATAACCTTTTAGAAATGCTAAAAGGGGATTTATATCTAACTCAACAATATCAGGAAAATCATTAACTAACTGTGAAAGCCTCAATAAGACGTTTATTACAGCCTCAATATCAGATCGAGGCTCTCCTCTGACCCCTTCAAGAAGACTGCTTAGTTTTGTGCTATTTACTAATTTTTTAGCATCCTCTTTCGTAAATTTATAAGATAAAGCAAAGGCAACATCTTTAATAAAATTAGCGTAAATACCTCCTGTTCCAAACATTATTAATGGTCCAAATTGAGGATCTCTTGACATTCCTATTATGATTTCATTCACCTTTGCCTCAGATTTGAAATCTATCATTTCTTGCACTTCTACTCCATATATCTTAGCATTTTGAGGACCAAATTTTTTCGCGTTGTTAACAATCTGAATATAGGCTTCAAAGGCGTCTTGTTCTGTCTGAATATTTAATAAGATTCCTCCTACATCAGTTTTGTGTATAATATTTGGGCTAACTATTTTCATAACGGATTTCCCAATTTCTGATTGTAGTTTCATTGCTTGTCTTGGAGTTTGTGCTAAACGCGATTTTGGGGATAAAATACCATAACAATCGAAGACTTCACTTGTTTCGTAGCTTAATAAAACCATTCTTCCATCTTTTCGAACATTAGAGAAAATCTCTTTAACTCTTTTCTTATTTACCTTAAATGAGGGAATCTCAAGATCTTCTAATGGAACACTATTTAAATATTCACGTCGCATTATCAATGTTCTTAACGAATGAGCTGCTCGATCTGGAAAATGATAACAAGGGATATGATTCTGTTTTAATAATTCTCTACCCTCTGAAATATTTTTCCCACCTATGAAAGAGCAAACTATTGGTTTACCATTTAAATGATTCGATGAAATATCATGAATAATTTTTGCAACCTCAGTAGGTTTTGTTTGAGCTTGTGGTGTTACTATTATCAAAGCACCTTGAGTAGTTATTTCGCCAAAATCATATCCAGAATCTATACCAAAAACAGTTTTAATAGTAAAATTGTAACGTTCAGGAGTAGCATCTCCTACAATATCTATTGGGTTAAAAATAGCTGCTTCTAATGGTAAATTATTTCTTAAATTATGAAGAATAGGCTCTGAGAAGCTTGCAAACTTTAAGTTTTCTCTTTCAAAGGCATCAGTAGCAACTATCCCTGGACCACCTGCGTTTGTAATAATTGCGAAAGAATTAACTTTTGGGACAGGTTGGTAAAGAAATATCTCACCATAATCGAATAGATCTTCTATTGTTTTAGCTCTTACTACTCCACATTTATTAAAAGCAAGATCATAAGCAATATCCGCTCCAGCTAACGCGCCAGTGTGGCTTGAAGCGGCTCTAGCACCTGCTTCACTAACTCCTGACTTTAAAATTATTATTGGTTTTTTACGTGTAGCTTTTGGAAGAACCCTTAAAAACCGCTCTCCATCTTTAATACTCTCTAAATAACATAATATAACTTTTGTATTATCATCATCAGCAAGATATTCGATAAAATCTACAGCCCCTAAATCAGCTTTGTTTCCTAAACTAATATTACACGAAAACCCAAAAGCTTGGGTTAAACTATAATCCATCATTCCTGTTAGCATAGCTCCTGATTGAGAAATCATAGCAATTTCTCCTTTTTTAGGAGTTTCTGCTGCGAAAGAACCATTATAATTTAAACCTATTAAGCCTAAACAATTAGGTCCTAAAATTCTCATTCCATATTTTTTCCCGATTGCTATTAACTCCTCTTCTCTCTGAACCCCTTCTCCACCAACTTCTTTGAAACCTGCTGAAATGATAATTAAGCCTTTTACTTTCTTTTTACCACATTCCTCTGCAGCTTTATTCACAAATTTTCCTGGTATTACAAAAATGGCTATATCAATATCTTCATTAACGTCTAAAACACTTTTATAACAGGGTAACCCACACATGTCCCCTGCTTTAGGATTAATTGGAAAAATCCTACCCTTAAAACCCGAATTTATTATGTTATTTAGTACAGTATTACCTACTTTCCCTTCTTTTTCACTAGCTCCAATTACTGCAATACTTTTAGGATCGAAAAAAAATGAGATATCGTTATTAACCATTGTTAAATGTAAACAGAATATATTCTAATAATTGAATAAAAATTAATTATTGTAATTTTTAAATTTTTCATTGATTAAAAATACATCTTTAATCAAAATAAATTCAAAAGCAAAATTGTTAAAAACATTTGAACTTTTTTTTTTGTATGACGAGAGTTATTATTGTAACAAATAAAGGCGATATAAACCTTAATCTATTTGATAACGACGCTCCTATGACAGTTGCTAGTTTTCTTTTCTTAATAAAACAAAACTTCTATAATGGTATTGTATTTCACCGTGTTATTGATGATTTTATGATTCAAGTTGGATGTCCTTTAGGTCGTGGAACAGGAGGACCGAGAGATAAAGGTATTAGCTCTTTTCCTTATCAAGGTCAACAAATAAGTTATCCCTTTGCTGATGAATTTAAAAGTGGCAGAAAATTTGATAAACCAGGTATTTTAGCGATGGCTAATGCAGGATCAAATACTAATGGATCACAAATTTTTATTACCCATGTACCAACACCATGGTTAACTAATAAACATACAATTTTCGGTGAAGTTTCAGGACCTTCAGACCAAGATGTTGTAAATTCCATTGTTCAAGGAGATAAGATTATCGAAATTAAAATAGTCTAATTTTAACAGATTTTCAAATATATTTCTTTTTTTATTGAAATAAATTCTCTTGAGGTTTTTATAATCTTGAATTTGAAGTTGCATCTATAAGAAATTTCTTTAGAATACTAAAAATTTATAGATATTACTAATATTAATAAATAGGATTGTGAATAATTTTTCTTAATACTAATTTGGTTGTGGCTATAAAGCATGAGTAAAGATCTAAAAGACTTAATTGAATCTGTCGAAAAAGAAACAAAATCTCAAGCTGAATTAGAGCAAATTATACATTCTTTAAAAGAAGAATTAAACCGACAAGAAATTACAATTGATGAACAAAAATTATTGATAGAAAACCTTAAGAGCCAAATGAAAGATGATGAACTTGACCATGCAAAATTACCAAGTGAAATCGATGTTTTAAAAGATATTATTACTACTCAAAGAAAGGATTTAGAAGAGAAAGATAGTCTTATTGATAATTTAAATGATAAAATAATAGAATTTGACACGAAATTTGAAACTACTGAAGAATCTAATTCAAAAGAATTTCTTAATGAGGAATTTCTTAATGCTCAGAAATTAATTGTCCAATTAACTGATGAAAACGAGCAATATAAAAACCAAATCAAAGAATTTCAACAAAAAATTGAAAAATTCCAAACTAAAGAAGAGGATATAGATAGTATTCTTGATGAAGAGACAAGATATCAGGAAAATGAAGAACTTATAAATTTTAAAAAACTTAATTTCCAATTGATGCAAGAAAATGGATTGCTAAGGGTCGAGATTGAGTCTTTGAGAGCAAAATTAGAAGAAAAAATAGATAAATCAAAATCTGAAGAATTATATAATGCTTATGAAAGTATTGATGCTTTAACTTTAGAACTGGAAGATCAAAAATCCCAAATAGAGGTTTTAAATGCTAAATTACAGGAAAAAGCAGAAGAAATAAGTTCTGAAGAATTAAATAACGCCCATGAAAAAATTAAAGCTTTAAAGTTGGAGATGGAAGATTATAAATCTCAAATAGAGATTCTAAACACAAAATTGCAAAAGAAAACAGATGAAGTAAGTTCTGAAGAATTATATAACGCCCATGAGAAGATCAATGCTTTAACTTTAGAACTAGAAGCCCATAAAACCAAATTAAAATCTCCACAAGAACAAATAGGAGACATAAGTGGTCCTGTAACAGTCTCAACTGAAGAGGCATTAGAATTTGCTAAACTTAGAGAAAATTTTGATGAATTAAAATCAAAGTTACATGAATATCAACAAGAAAACGATAGACTAAATGAAAAGGTATTTGCTTTAGAAAAAGAGAAAAAGGATCTTGAAACTGTAAAAGTTTATAGCACTTCTAGCCTTAAAGGAATGCCAAAAAAAATAAAACACACTCTTTTTAATAGAATGTACCGCTTACTTGATGATGAGAATAAGAATAAAGTTATGGATTGTCTTATTCTAGATTTGAAAAGTAAAAATAGTGAAACTAAAAGTAATGCTATAAAAATTTTGAGTCAAATTAGGAATGATAAGATATATAATGCTTTCTTAGGAATCATCGATGACCAAGATTGGATAATACGGTATAATCTGATTAAAGCTCTTGATAAATTTGAAAGTAAGACTGATGAATTCAAAGCTTTATTGAAAAAATTAACTAAAGATCCTGATGTAGATGTCAGAGAACTTGCTGGAAAAATTTTAAATAACTTCTCAGAATAACTATATAAAATTGATAAACTTCTCAAAAGGTATTTTAATTCATGAAAAGAAGAGTATTTACACCCAATAGATGGAATTGGAGCCAAAAAGCAGAAAAATGGGTTTACGTTAAAATTAATAAAGACGGAAAGAGGAAATATTTATATAAAATAGATCCTCCACCCGAATTTATCGAATTAACAATTAAAATGAATAAACTTAATGAAAAATTATTGAATGCCAAAGATCCAGAAGAAAATACAAAAATTTTTAATGAATTAATATTGATTTCACAAAAAATGCAAGAAATGGGAAAATTCGATTAAATATAATTATTAACTTCCTTTCGTGAAAGTTTATCCGCTAAATATAATGGTTCTGGTTGTCTATGTTCTGTTGTCGATTCTAAACAAATTTTTAAAGCAGATTCAAGTGTAATTTTATAACCTGTACTTATAAAAACGGGTTTGGAACCATTTTTTAGGCATGTTGCATATCCTAACAATTCATTTGATGAACTTTCAGTTGGTATTTCTGGATCATTTGCCCAAATAGGTGCTTTATTTCCTTTGATTAATTGAATTTTAGGCCATTTATAATATCCCACATATGGATTTTTTGCAACACCAATGGTTGGTGTATTTAACGCAAAACCAAGTTGGACTGCTTCTCCGAATCTTCTCGGATGTATCTTCCCATGACCATCACACATGATTATACTTGGCTTGTTCGGAATTTTTAAAATTACTTTTGCTAAGAGTTTACATTCACGAAATCCTAAAAATCCTGGTTTGTAAGGGAATTGAATTAAATCTTTAGCAAAATAAAATGATTCCATTTTTCTCAGGTGTAAGTTCCAGATTACTGCACAAGCTACACCATAATTTTTATTATCTTTTATAAAAAATGAAATATCCGCTCCAACAATCTTTTTTACTGATTTAAAAGTTTTAATATATTCATTTTTAAATGGTTGGGTCACTAAGTCTTGATACTTAATTTGGAGTACTTCTGCTTGCTCTTTTGAATAACTATCAATTAGTAACTCATGAATTATCGGCATTCTAAACTAGTTTATATGCAAATCTTATGTAACATTAAAGTCTGATAGCTTTAAATTATTATAGTTCAGAATTTCACTCTAAATACTTTAAAATTATAAATAAAAACTTTAATTTAGTCTGATTTATACTCTTAATTAGTTTGGTGAATTTTCTATGAAAATTAGTGTAAGTGGAAAAGGTGGTGTCGGTAAGACTTTAGTTGCAGGTATTCTTGCTAGATTATTTGCACAAGACAATTTTAAAGTTCTCGCTATTGATAACGATTCAGCTATGAATCTAAGCTATACTTTAGGCATAGATGAAGAAACTAAAGCTAAGATCATTCCTATAAAAGAAATGAAATCAATGATAGAGGAAAGGACAGTTGTAGATGGAGCTGGTCCCGGAGTTTATAATATTAATCCAGAAGTTGCAGATATTCCTGATAAATTTAAAGTATCAGTACAAGAGGGCTTACAGTTACTTGTTTTAGGTGGAATTGAAGAACCTGCCACAGGATGTTTATGTCCAGAAAATGCTCTAATAAGAACTCTTTTATACAATTTATTAGTGAAAAGAGATGAGGTTGTGATTGTTGATTTTGAAGCGGGTATTGAACATTTGGGACGTGGGACAGCAAAAGGTATTGATGTAATGCTAGTTATAACAGAACCTTCTCAAAAATCTTTAGATTTATGCAAACAGATAATTGACCTTTCTAAAAAATTGGGAGTAATTAATATATATTTAATTGCTAATAAAATAACCGATGATCCCCAAAAAGATGTTATAAACAAGAAAATTAAAGATTGGGAAGTTCCTCTTTTCCATTCAATTCCCTTCGACCCTGAAATTGGGAAAGCTGATTTAGAGGGTAAATCTCCAATTGATTATAATACAAACTCGGAGGCTATTCAATCTATAAAAAAACTCTATTATAAACTGAAGAAATTAAAAGCTGAGCTGTTTGATTTATAATTTTTAAAAAAATTATTTTCTTCTAATATAGAACATTTTTATACTTTATTTATATTAAGAATATTGGAGATAATCCAAAATTATAAAAACTATAATAAAAGGAGGGGGAATAAAGAAGTTGAGGAAGAAAGAAAATCTTCTAGTGTTAGGAATGATTTCTTTGATCATAGCATTCGTCTTAGAAATGGCAGGTAATGGGGCTCTATTTGCTAACTTATTGAGTCTATTATTTGTAGGAATAGCTATCTTTTCTAATGCTGGATATTTAGTTTTGACTTCTTTAGATAGGAATAAGAAATAGCCCCAATTTTTTTTTTCAAATCATATCTGTCAAGTCCAAATCTTGTTCATCTGCTAATTCTTTCCATTGCTCAATCGCTACTTTAGCATCTTCTTCGTTTATCATTTCAATTGCGTATCCAGCATGAACAATAACATACTTTCCAATTTCAGGGTTTTGAATTAAAGCAATTATTACATTTTGTTTAATTCCGTCAAAATCTACTAATGCGGAATTATCTTTAATTTCTAAAATTTTTCCTGGTATTGCTAAGCACATACAGATTCTTTTTTTATAACTAATGTGAGTATTTCTTATAATATATTTAAATAAATAAAATTTCCTTTTACTTTAATAATTCAAATTAATGGTATAATAGAAGAGGATGAGAATTTCTTTATTGAATTATATATTTAATAGTCTATTTCTAAGATTTGCCTGAGTAGAAATTGATAAGGTCATCAAGCCAATTGAAGATTTCTTCTTTAGATAAGCTATCAATATTGAATTTTAATCTATCTAATTCTCTTAGAATATTTTTAATGTCCAATGGTACTGATCTTTGACATAATTCAAATAAGAATTCATTACTCTTTGAAACTAAAGATTTTATTTCTGAATCCATTGCTTCAAATATAGGAGTATTATCTAATTCATCTACTGTTTTATCAAGATCTACCAGTAAATTTATTAAATCAAAAAGTCTTCCCGTTTCATTTCCTTTAAATGAACTATTAAATTGAAAGAAATAACCTCTATAATCATCAATAGGTATTAATTCAGAATATTGATTTGCTATTCGAATAACAGATTTTACATGTTTATATAGATTTGATGGAGCCCATGCATATAAATCAAAACTTGACTCCAAATCTTTACTTTTTATGTCTAAATTAAATTTATGTTCATCCTTGAAATACCCAAATGGAATAATCACAAAATCTAATGAATTCATTGGTTGATTTGTTAAAGTAAATGTGAGATCATCAAAAGTATAAACTTGATCTACGGAATGTTTATATAAATCAAATTTTACTCTCTTATTTGCAGGTTTATACATATAGAATAACAAACCTTCAAATCCTTGGAGATTAAATTCTACTGAAAATTTAATTTCTTTCTTAGCAATCGCACCATTGTTAAATCTTACATCAAGAAACAAGTGATAATAATATTCAAGGTACTGGAAAAACCAAGGAGTATCTCTCTTTAAATTAAACATAATTATTTTAACTCCACATTATTTTTATTCTTTTATTTTATAATAATCCCTTAGATAAATACAATAGAACTGTTCCAAATTATTTAATGACACTTTCTTATTTAAATCTTATAATCTCAATAAGAATGATAAAAGAAAAAATAATGATTTGAACAACAAAATTATTTATTACAAAGACTTTTCATTCCTTCTTTTCTTAAGAAAATTAATCAAGAATGCTATTATTGATAAAACACCTGATCAAAACAAAAGAAAAAAAATAAAATTGTTTTTTTTAAATATTAGCTTAAAGGTTTTCTATTGCGGTATTTCGTCTGGTTCGATGGTTCTTTAAACCAATTTCTTCAGAA
>JABAHP010007093.1_pt2 | contig 10525 bp, 9 predicted proteins | sample 7062081 | NCBI WGS metagenome assembly JABAHP01 (sample SAMN14534357, study PRJNA622989) | marine sediment metagenome | biome: marine biome [ENVO:00000428]; feature: marine pelagic biome [ENVO:01000023]; material: deep marine sediment [ENVO:00002113] | place: India: Gulf of Kutch | collected... | reverse complement strand
TGGCCGTGGAACGCTTTTTGGCTGGCGGCTTTCGCCGCGACCTGGCTTCGGCTAGCCTGCAGCGTGCCCAAATCGCGTATCATGCAGGCGACTACCTGCAGGCCCTCTCCGACCTGGAGCGGACTCTGGATCTGGCCGAGCAATTGGGCTTCGACCAGTTCATCGTGGTTGAAGGCGAGCGGCTCTCCGGTCTCCTCAGGTACGCCCAGTCAAAGGGCATGGGAGACAGCATCCCCCTCAACCTGATGGAACGGCTGGAGACCCACGATGCCCAAGTGGCCTCGCGCCCAGAGCCTGCCGTCCAGGTCGAACCGGGACAAGCCCTCAAGATCTATGCCCTTGGGCCGCCCCGCGCCCTGCTGGACGGCGAAAACATCCAATGGCCCATACTGCAGAGCCGAGACCTGTTCTTCTGCCTGCTTCAGCACCAACAGGGGCTGCGCAAAGAGGAGATCGGCACGCTGTTCTGGCCGGAACATCCTCCGCACAAGCTGGACGGCGTGTTCCGCTCCACCCTGTATCGCCTGCGCCGCGCCGTCTTTCGCGAGAGCGTGATCTTTTCCGACGGACTGTACAGCTTTAACTGGGAGACTGATTTCTGGTACGACGTCAACACCTTTGAAGCACTGCTGGATCAAGCTGAGAAGGAATCCGTTGAAGACGAAAAACGCAAGATGCTTGAAGAAGCTCTGGCTCTTTGTCAGGGTGACTACTTGGAAGGGATCTATGATGACTGGTGCGTTCTGGAACGAGAGCGGTTGCGCGAGCACGAGCTTGTAGCCCGCGAATCACTGGCCAAACTCTATGCCAGCCGCGGAAACCTACAGAAGGCCGTCGAGGCATACCAACAGTTGGTCACCCTCGATCCCTATCGCGAGCCAGCCCATAGAGAACTGATGCGCTGCCACTTCCGGCTGGGCGACCGGGTAGCAGCCATCAAGCAGTATCAAACCTGCGTGCAGATACTGCGCGATGATCTGGGCCTCAGCCCCACATCGGAGACGGAAGAACTGTACCTCCAGATCATCGGCTGAACATCACAATCGTACACTGACTGCCTCTTGCACGCGAGCCCCAGAGACTCGCGTGTCATCCCACCCCCCCACTGAGCAATTGAGGATGCCCCCGCTAGCTGCGGGGAGCATCGGTTGTGTGGGCCTGAAACGCCTTCTGGTGTTGTTCGGGTTCGCGTCGTGCTGGGGCCTGCGGCTCCAGACGCTGTCAAGTCTGCCAGGCATGGTTGCCAACGACCGTGCAGCAGATTGAAACAAGCCGGTATTGCAGGATATGGCTTGATATGCCGCCTGCGCTGGCGAATACCGGATTGGTGAGTTTTGGTGAGTGGTTTGGTGAGTCCTTTGGTGAGGGGTATCTGATATCCTACAACCTGCATAAACGCTGAGGAGGCAAGGATGGAAAAGCTGAGTTCGCTGTGGATGAAGTATGGCACCCCCCGCAATCGCAAGATTGCATACATCGTTCTGAGCCTGGTTGCCCTTGCGGCAGCCGGTGGTGCACCAGCAGCTGGCAGCGGGGTGCTATAGCCCGTCCAGTACGCCGAGGCCAGTGCTTCGGCGAGGCACACTGTCGTTTAAAATACCTTCCCACAATACTGGGATCGCTTGATCTCTCTATGCGATCCTGGACGCAAGTGACAGCCCGCGCTGCTCAGATGCCGGTGCGCCTCTGGAGCAGCCGTGTCATCTCTACCGAGGAAACATGATCCTGTCCTTGGCTGTCATCCTGGGCCTGATAGCGAGCACTATCCGGCACCGGGGCGAAACTGCAAGTCAGTTGGCGTCAATTCCGTTACACGCCCCCTGGCTTATCTTGGTCGCTCTGGCGCTCCAAATACCGCTCCTACGGGCCTCGTTCGGTCCGACGCAGCAGGTAGTGGCTGCTCAAGCCCTTTTCCTGCTATCGCACCTGCTGCTTCTGACTTTCGTCTGGCTGAACCGGCGACTTGTTGGCATCCAGATCGTTGGCCTAGGTGTACTCTGCAACCTTGCAGTCATCTTGATCAACGGCGGATTCATGCCAATCACCCCCGAGACGCTGGTTCGCATCAATCCAGGTAGCACCCTGGACCAGTGGACCGTCGGTTTTCACTACGGCAACTCCAAGGATGTCATCCTGCTGGCGCAGGATACGTTCCTGTGGGTGCTATCGGACATGCTGGTGCTGCCGCCACCGTTCCCTTGGCCGACAGCTTTTAGCATAGGCGACCTGTTGATCGCTGCAGGGATTGTCGTGCTGTTACAGGGGCCTGTCTCAGTTCCGGAACCAGCCCCTGTTGCAGATTACTTGCTAGGCCCAAGCAGCCTAGACACCTATCTTTGAGCTCTTAGGAGGATACAAACGATGAATCACAAGAGTCTGAACGAACTGGTATGTGCTGCCACTGTCAACGTCCGCTTTCGCGAGACCCTATTGCGCGACCCGGCCAAGGCCATCGCCTCGGGCTACTTTGGCCACTCGTTCGCGCTGACCCAGGAAGAGCGCGATCTCGTGCTCGGCATCCGGGCCACAGGCCTCGAGGACTTTGCCGCACAGGTCTACCGCTTCATCTCGGGGACTGGAAAACCGGCGACTGCTGGTCGCTTCGGGGACAACGGCAAGAGTCGCAGGAAAGAGATCCTGCCCCGGACCGAGCCCCTCATCGATCTCTACCGCGCTCCCGCGCTGGCCCACGCCTAGCCTGGCAGCCGGTACTGCGAGGTAATTGTTTAGATGATGGTGCCACAAGGTTCACTAGAACCGAGCAGTCTCTTTCATCAGATCATGGAAACTCTGATGGAAGGCATCGCCATCACCAACGTGCGGGGTCAAGTTGTCTTTGCCAACCAGGCCCTGGAACACTTGTTGGGCTACGAACCTGGAGAGCTTGTGGGCAAGTCCGGGGACTCGGTGTTCGCGGACGGTTTGCACGGGGACAGCCCCGCCACAACGGGCGATACTCCCGGACGCTACAGGATGCACCTGCTGAACAAGACTGGGATAGAGATCCCCGTCCTTGCCAGCAGCTTTCCGCTGTCCGACGGCGACCGTGAGGCGGGCATGCTATCCACTTTTGTCGATCTGCGCGGTGCGCACTATGCCCCGGATGAGCATCCGGATGGGAGCGCGCCGGCTGTTGCCACACCGGCACTCGCCAGCCAGCGCATCGCCAGCATCGTCCACGAGCTGAACAACTCCTTGAGCATTCTCACCCTGCAGGCGCAGGTGATCCACAAACGGGGGAATCTGAGCCCCCGGGTTGAGGACAGCCTGATCGCCATTCAGGATGAAACCATGCGCATGACCACGATGGTCGACAGCCTGCGTGCCACCGCCGACCCACACAACGTCCAACTCAGACCAACCGACATAAACATGCTCCTCATCCAGACCCTCGAACTACAGAAGCCACTCATCGAGGAAGCGGGCATCCGCCTGGAGCTGGAACTTGACGTTGGCCTTCCGACCACCGAGGCCGACCCTCTCAGGTTGCAGCAGGTGTTTGTCAACCTCATCAACAATGCCCGCCAGGCCATCGAAGCGTCTCCAGGCAACGGCAAGCTGGTGATCGGTACCCAACTGGTGGATACGGGCGACAGCACGCCCAACATTCAGGTCAGATTCTCCGACAATGGGCCGGGCATCCCGTCACACGTGATGCCCCACATCTTTGAGCCGTTCTATACTACCAAGACAGGCAACGGCATGGGCTTGGGCCTGCCGATTTGCCAGCAGATCCTCGAAAAGCATGACGGGCGCATCTGGGCCGAGGAAAACTCCCCGTCGGGAGCTATCCTGATCCTGGAACTGCCCGTTGTCGAGCACCGTCCCAACGAGGACGGCGAGACTGTTGGGTCTTCCGGCGGGTGCCTGCCCCACATCCTGGTGGTGGATGACGAGCCAGAGGTAGCTCACTATGTCGGCGAGTTCCTGGAGCAAGAGGGCTTCAAGGTCACGACGACGACCGGAGCCCGCAAGGCCCTGACTCTGCTCGAGAGGACCAAGGTCGATCTGATCATTTCCGACCTGAGCATGCCGCAGATGGGCGGCAGGCAGTTCTGGCAACAAGTGCGCGAGAGCAAACCGGACCTGGCGCGCCGCATAATCTTTTCTACCGGAGACAGCAGCGGCAAAAGATCGCTCTCCTTTCTCCGGTCCAGCGGCTGCGCCTGGATCGAAAAGCCATTCGAGCCAGATGAACTGCTCCGCCTGATCGGCGAAAGGCTTCCGTCGGAACCAGACCTTTCCCTTGAGCGTCGCGAGGTCGCCGAAGCAGCCTAAAGATCGGAACCCCCACCCCATCCGGTCCGTTGGGCAATCGCCGACCTGGATGCCGCCGCGAAGGGCATGGCCCGAGCTGCACCATAGCAGCGCCGGCCGTGTGCCCGTCGTAGTGCATCCCCACCCCCGCGCGGGTATGGCTATGCACAACTTAATACGCCGCTAGTGCGGCGCGCCTTTGATGCTGCCCTCTGGTGTTATAGGGTCGAGATGTGCGCGTCTGCTGCAACCCCGTCATCCCCGTGAAGGGCCTGCCCTCGTGCTGACGGGCGCGGAAATCCAGGGCGTTCATCCGTGCGCGCACTTGGACATATGGACCCCTGCCTCCGCGGGGGTGACAAGGGTGACAGGCTGCCCCCCCCAGCGGGCCGTGAGCGCTAGCGAAAGACGTACTCGATGCGATACTCCACGTCCTCGGCCTCGACCGCCGTCACGCGGTAGGAAGCCTCGCCAAAGGCGTCGGTGACCATCGAGCCGATCCCGCTCACCGCCTCGGGGCCCTGTGCCTCGAGCACCAGGGTCACCTCATCATTCTCGCCCAGGAGCTCGATCTTGTAGCTGCCCTGGCCCACATTCAAGACGACGGTGGCATCAAGGGTCGCCTCCCCGCTGGCTGCGGTCTCTATGGTCCTTGTGCTGGCGCCGTTGGCCTTGCCCGCGGACATGGTAACCTTGCCGCCACTGCCATCGTGGTGCTCTGAAGTGCTCGAGTTCATCTCCGTGTAGCCCTCGCAGCCTGCTACTAGCAGAACCACAAGCAGCAACAACAGGCTCACCAGCCATTTCGACTTGAACATATCACCCTCCTTTGAACTGAAACGCCCCTTCAGCCGCCGGCTATTCCCCCATCACTCACCCGGCGCGGATAACGATTCCGCCCGCTGCCGGAACTCGTCCATCGTAACAATGCCGCCCTCCACCCGCGCCTCTTCGGCTGCAAAGGCCATCAGGTGGCTCTCCAACGATTCGCGGCTGGTCGTCAGTCCCCCGGCGCCGCCCAACTCGGGCCGCAGGGCTCGCACAAAGGCAGCCATCAGGCCCGCATCCCCTCCCCCGTGCCCGCTCAAATCCGCCGAGGCCCCTCCACCTGAGGGATCGATCTCCTCCACGCGGCCCGTCAGGTGGTCGTGGATCTCGATACTGTCGCCGAGGCCATAGCCGAACCGGCCGCGCAACGTGGCCCGCACACCATCGTAGCGCATCGTCCGCCCCTCCTCGTGGGAATGGCCGTGCATGAACAGCGTGCCGCTGGCACCGCTCAGAAACTCCAGGTTTACCGTCTGGTGATCGACCACATCGTTGTCGCAGTAATACACACAGCGGCCATAGGGGCCCGTCTCCAGCGCGCGCCTGCGCGCCTCCAGGCTCGGGTCCTCAGAGATCACCGACACCGGCCAGCCTGTATGCCCGTGCAGGTAGAGGCGCGGGGCGTACCAGGGACACTCGTCCGCCGCGGGGCAGCCGTCGGTGCAGCGCTCGGGCGCGCCGGGCGGAGCGTTCTCGGGCCGGTAGTGAGTCAGTGAGCCAAACGAGCCCAACCGCCGCACCGGACCCAGGTTCCAGTACAGAATATCCATGTCGTGACAGCACTTGGCCAGGATCATGGGACTCTCCACCTGGCTGCTGCGCCAGTTGCCACGCACAAAACTGTGGGCCATGTGCCAATAGACCACATTCTCGCGATGCTCCACGGTGATGATCCGGCCCAGCCGTCCCGAGGCCAGGATCCGGTGCAGCGTTGAGAAAAAGGCCGTGTAGCGCAGCACGTGGCAGATCATCAGCAGGCGGCCCTGCTCCTCTGCGGCCTGTACGAGTTGCACGTTCCCCTGCAGGGTGTTGGCCATCGGCTTTTCCAGCAGCACCTCGTAGCTCAACTCGAGTGCGGGCAGCGTCGAAGCCAGGTGCATCCGGTCCAGGGTGCAGTTGACCAGCGCCTCGGCGATCCGGCCTCGCGCGTAGAGATCCTGCCACGATGCAAACCGGCGCTCTGGCGCGATGCCGTGGGCCTCGGCGAATCGCCTTCGCCTCCCCTCGTGTGGATCGACTACGCCGGTGAATTGGATCTCCTCGGGATGTCCCAGCGCATAGGGACCGTAGGCCTCATATCCCCGGTTGCCCGCACCGATCAGCACCGCTTCGATAGGTTCCATCAGATCATCTCCTCCCCACACCGTTGCGCCGTAGGGGCAGGCCCCCGTGCCTGCCCGTCAGATCCCAGGGTGCTAATGCACACGTGCGCATGAACACGCCTGCCCTTGCGCACACGACTGACCTTCCTGGTCAAGCCCGATCGCCCCAACATGCAGGCGACCACGGGGGGGGGCGCCCCCAACCGATCTTCAGTCAGGCCAGGTCTCCCATAGGATCCGATGCTCGCCTGGGTTGTACGATTGTAGAGCATTGTCCACCGGCTCGCCAGCTGCCATCGCCTTGCGCTGCTCCTCCAACCAGGCCACCGCGGTCCGGATGCGGGCGTGAGCGCTGGCAAAGTAGCCCAGCGCCACGTCGATCTCGCTACGCCGGGCGCGCGCCTGCCACAGCACCTCCCATTCTTCGCGCAGCTCCTCCAACTCGGCCGGCATCGCGCGCAGGGCCAGGATCTGCTCATCCAGGTCGACAGCCACTCTACTGTCGACGAAGGCCTGGCGTAGGACAGCACGGATCAACTGGCCCTGCAGGGTCTTGAGCGCGGCAAAAGCGGTCATCCGTCCGGCTGAGGCCATCTCCATCAGGGTCAGCTCCCGCCGGTGCCCCGGCGCCAGCAGGTCGCAGACCGCCGCGGCCCGCGCCGACAGGGTGTGCATCTTCCGCAGGGTCGCGGAGGGCAGGGACTCTTCCCCCTCCACCATCTCGCCTGCCAGGGGGTCGTCAAACAGGGCCAGTACCGTGTTGGAACGATTCATCCCGGGAATGCCGGGCAGGTCGTTGGTGCGCGCCAGATCATCAAGGACCGTCACAATCTCCTCGTGCCCCTCCCCAAAAAAGAGCGGGCAAAAGGCCGCGTCGAACGCCTCGTCGCCGGTAGTTCCCCCCGTCCAGCCCTGGGCCGCGCCAAACAGGTAGCCATGCCAGCTCAGTCCCATGTGCTGGTAGTGGCCAAAATCACCCCAGTCGGTATTCAGCATCCCGTGTGCCCCGGCGGCTAGACCGTCGCGCACCAGGTTGCGAATGTTGGCGCGTGCCCCATTGACCCGGGGAAAGATGCTGTTCCACGAACCGGTTCCCGGACAGATCCAGAACCCGGCCCCCGCCCCGGTCAGCTTGCCCACCTCAGGATACTCGTCCGCCGGGTCGTAGAACCAGCCCAGCAGCGTCACGTCACCGGGCACCTCGTCGATCAGCTCCGGGTGGTTGAGCAGCACGTCAGCCCAGACCTGGATCCTCTTCCCGTGCCGGGCTGCCAGCTCTCGCACCCGCAGGATATGTTCCAAGTAGACCTGGCCCACACCCACAGATCCCCCACCGCCCCGCGTCACCAATTCCGCGCTGGCCCCCTGGCCCAGGTCGTACGGCTCGTCGCAGTTGACGTTCAGAGTGGGCGAGCTAAAGGAGGGCAGCATATCGCCGTACAGATCATCCAACAGGGCATAGGTCTCCTCCACTGCGGGGCTGAGTGTCCACAGCAGGTCCGACTCGGCCAGATGCCGGTATTCGGGCAGGAGCAGCGTGTTGCGCGTGTGCCCAAAGGACTGCAGGTTGGGCATCAACTCCACCTGACGCTGGCGGCAGTAGGCATCCAGCTCCAGGATATCCTCGCTGCTCAGAGACCCGCAGCCCTCGCCGATACTCGGGTGACGCGGGAACTGGAAGGTGTGCTCGGTGTAGAGCTGGAGCACGTTTACCTTGTAGTGGCTCAGCTCGTCGACCAGGTGCTTGAGCGTCGCCAGGGTGGGCACCTTGCGCCGCGAGATGTCCAGCATCAGCCCCCTGGCGCCCAGGCTGGGCCAGTCGCGGATGGTCAGCGCCGGAATGTGGCTGCCGCGCAGGCGCACCAACTGGCGCAGCGTCTGCACCGCATAGTACAGGCCGGGGAGTGCGTCGGCATAGAGCACGATCCGCCCCCGTTGCACCGCCAGCGCATAGGCCTGCTCGCAAACCTCGCGGCCGCCGTGGGCGCCCGCGAGCTCCGCGCCCATCTGGTTCCGGGCGGCGTGCAACTGCTCCCGGAACGACTCCGCCCCAAAGGCCGCGGCCTGCTCGGCCCCGCAGACCAGGAGGATGGCCCGATCCGGATGCGGCGCCGGCTGAGCCTTTACGATCGATAGCGAAAACCCCATTGCCCGCGTTATCTCGTCCTGAAGCTGGCGGGCCGCGAACCAGGCGCCCTCCCCCGCTTGGACAGGCAGTACGATGGTCGTCTTTTCGTCCAGCACGCAGACCCCCTTGACCAACATCAGTTCCTTAGGCTCGGGCAGCAATTGTATGGACATAGACACTCTCCTCGCGTCCTCACCCGTCATTCCCACGAACGTAGCCGGCCTTCCAGCAAGCTAGCAGCTTCCTAGAAGGTGTATCCCCGCAGCTACTGCAGCGGAAACACCGCCAGCAACATCCAGCTCACAAAGAGCGCGCCGCTGATGGCAAAGGGCCAGCTTCCACGATTCGGCGCGGCGGCCAGCGCGTGCAGACCGATGATCATCGGAAACATGGGCAGGATCAGGATCAGGTAGCCCAGACCGGGGCTCAACTGCAGCGCCAGAAACAGGGCGACTGCCAGCACCAGCGTGTGGGCCAGCCACCAGCCGATCCGCCCGCCCAGGCCCGTGCCGCGCACCGTCTCCCCCGCCGCCAGGAACCAGGGCAGCGTCAGCACGATCCCCAGCGGCCACAGCACCAGCCGGCGCGGGATCAACAGCCACGGCAGCCAGACCCACTCTGCCAGCAACCCCGCGCCCAGCCACAGGACGGCAAAGGCCAGCAGCCCGCCCAGAACCGCCCGAAACGTCGGCGCTCCAGGCCATTCCCACAGCAGCAACAGGCTCAATACTCCGGCGATGCCGAACCAGACCAGGAGGTAGCCGCCAACCAACAGGCCCAGCATCTGGCGCAGCTCCACACCAGCCAGGCTCACCAACCACAGGATCAGCGTGGCCCCCACGGCTCCCCCCGCTAGGGCAGCCAGCCGCCGCCACAGCGGGCGGCGCGGTTTGACCGTGGCGTCGCCGGGATCGCCCACCAGCGGCGCCAGCCCCGCGCCCAGCAACAGCGCACCCAGGGCGCCCAGCCCATACCACAGCACCCTGCGGTCGGCATAGTCCCGCGCCCCAGGCTGCACCCCAAAGGTCGCATCCAGCCAGTCCCGGGCTGCTGCGTGGGCCGTTGGTGAAAAGAGGATGCTGATATGCTCCACGCCCGGCACAACGATCAGATCACGTGCCGTGCCCGCGGCATGATCGCCGCCCGCACCGCCGGCCTCTTCCAGGAGCTGCTCGGCGTTCCGCACAAAGCGTCCCTCCAGCGAACCCGCCATCAGCAGCAGGTTGCGCGGCAACTCGGGCGTCACCTCCGCGCCGGTCGGCGATACGGCGATCGTCGCCATCGTATCGGCCCGATCGATCCCAAAGGCCATCGCCACGCCGCTGCCCATTGAGTGGCCCAAGATCGCCACCCGCTCCGCATCGCCATAGCCGCGGGCCAGCGCCTCCGCCAGCGCCGCCTCGGCCGTCGTCTGCAAACTGCCACCCCCAGAGCCGGAAGGCATCGGCTCGGGATTGGTGCCGTGCCCCTCAAAGTCCCACAACACGGCAGTGTACCCGGCGTGGGCCAGGGTCAGGGCCCAGCCGCGCATGATCGCCGTCGAGCCCGAGAACCCGTGGGCGATCAACACCAGCGGCCGGGTGTCAGGCGCGACCCCCTCCGGCGCCATGACCAGCAGCCGAGGCTCCACGTCGCGCACCGTTGTGACCTCCAGGCCGCCCGCCGCCGCCCCGATCTGCCACACCGCCAGCACCACCAGCAACAGCCCAACCCCTGCCAGGACCCAATGCCCTCGTTTCATGCTTCCTTCCTCTCCTTCGTACCCAGAAACCCGAGTTTTCCTACACCTCGAGTTTCTACTCCCTCACCCACGCAGGATCGGCCGGGTCAGGCAGGTTGGCCCGCCCTCAGCCTTGAGCGAGATCTCGTTTCCGCAGTAGGTCTGCACCTCGCAGCCTGCCGCCTCCAACCGCCGCCTCGTCACAGGGTTCCCCTCCAGCATCAGGCAGCGCCCCGGCGCCAGCGCCAGCACGTTGGGCCCCATCGTCTC
>JABAHP010000540.1_pt4 | contig 10526 bp, 8 predicted proteins | sample 7062081 | NCBI WGS metagenome assembly JABAHP01 (sample SAMN14534357, study PRJNA622989) | marine sediment metagenome | biome: marine biome [ENVO:00000428]; feature: marine pelagic biome [ENVO:01000023]; material: deep marine sediment [ENVO:00002113] | place: India: Gulf of Kutch | collected... | reverse complement strand
AGCATACAAATATTCGCCGCATGGCACGTTGTCATCGAGCGATGCGCCACCTCGGCATGCGCCACAGTCCGACGCCGCGACCTGACACAGTCGAGAAAATCCCGCATATGGTTCATAGGTCGCTGGTTTCGCCCCATATAATCCTGGACCAGCTTCACACGCTCCCCCAGCAGCGATGGCGAAGAAACATCCGGCACAGAGTATCCATCCGCCACCGATACCCAACCTTCCGTCCCCTCGTAATGAACCCCGCACGTACCGCGCCACCCATCGCACGATAAAACAAGCTTCACTCCGTTGGCATATCTCGCCGTGAATCCTTCCGCCGTATCATTGTTGGGATATTCGTACTCCACCGCCGAAGTCAAATCCGAATCTATCACCCCTTGGCACTGGCAAATGGTATGGCTGCACCAGCCTGCAACGCCGGTGCCAAAGTCATAATAATTCAACCATGCCCCGCAGCCGTTTAGATATTTCGGGTTATAGGGACGCCATGGCGCAGGTCCAAGCCACATCTCCCAGTCCAGTTCCTCCTTCGCCGGCTCCGGCTGACCCGGCAGCCATTCGCGGTTCATAGCAAAGGCAAGGGTATGAGCCTTGACGGTATGAATCCTCCCCAGTCGACCCGTTCGCGCCAGCTCATCGGCAAAAACAAAAGTCGCCTCGCTCCGCCGCTGAGTTCCGGTTTGAAAAATCCGCCCGTACCGTCTCGCCGTCTCCACCAGCGCCTGCCCTTCTGCAATGGTCATCGTAGATGGCTTCTCCGAAAAAACATCCATTCCCCGCCTCATCGCCATCACCGATATCATCGTATGCCAGCGGTCGCCGGGCGCCGTTAAGATTGCATCGATATCATCCCTCGCCAGCACCTCGCGGAAGTCGATATATGCCTCACAATCCTTATTTCCGTATTGCTGGTCAACTTTGGCCTTCGCCCGCTCACGGTTTTGCTTTCTAACGTCACAGACTGCCGCGAAATGTACATCAGTCTCCTGAAGCGCCGCTGACATATCGTATTGGCCCCGACCGCCGAGACCTATCCCGCCCATAACAATGCGTTCACTTGGCGCTGCTTTTCCCCCGCCACCCAGCGCCGACGCCGGTACTATATACGGCATCGCTGCCGTAGCAGCCGCACGCTTCAAAAACCGACGCCGGGTAAGTTTTACATTTCTCTTTTGTATGTCAAACTCCTAATTCTTTAGATGATTTGTATTAAGTCCGGTTGTTCATTTAACATTATTTATGCTATACTCTCCGAATTTTGCCCATATATATTACACACCTAAACCGGGAAATGCAAGGACTTACAAATAACATTATCTCGTACTACGTACAGCCCCCAATTCCGCTGCCTAATATACCTCCGCTTCGATAAGTATCTACATATGTCTACACCGCGACCCTCGCTCCGCCTAATCCATCCGGTCACGGCTGTAATGATAATCAAACCCAGGTTAAGTTAAGGTACCGACCAATATTTTCATTTTAAAGGCCAGCCTGCTGGACAATAGCAGAGCCATTGGTCAACAAAGACTCCCAAATCGAGCTTGTTTACGATATTATTCTCGTCCTCATAGAGGTCTGCCGGCAGTCCCACTCCTTTTTCCAACCAGTATTCGGCGAACCTTGCGAAGCTATCGAAGTCAATAAAGCACAATGGCCCGCCCGACAAAAAGCCGCCAAGCAACTCATAATCTCCGCCGGCGCTCCACGCCGCGTCCGGCTGGCCTATCGTACCCAGAAGTTCGTATGGCCCGCCGCTGCTTCGCCCTCCTCCACCGTCAATCGTGTACCAGTCCAGCTCATATTGACCTGAAGACGAGGAAGTTATTAATCCTAAGACAACCAGCGCAACCGGAATCCATTGCTTTTTCAATACATTCTGCCTAAACAGCTTCATTATCGCACCTCCTTCGTGATGGCGAACTGACGCTCATCTATTCTTCTTTCCAAAACCTCAAGTCTTTCTTTCAACGACTTATTCTGCGCTTTTAACTGGTCTTTCAGTAAATCATTCTCTGCTTTTAATTCTTTGATTGCCTCAACTAATACAGGTACGATACGGCCGTAACTGACTGAATAAAATCCCTCCTCGTCATTGCTTTTATTCACGACCTCCGGCAAAACCTCTGCAACTTCCTGCGCGATGAAACCGACCTGCTTTTCTTTACTGAAATTATGTTCCGGGTATTCATCCTGCTTCCAGCTAAACTCAACTCCACGCAGCTTCAGGACTTTGTTGAGCGAATCCGTCAGCGGTTCCACGTCTTCCTTAAAACGGGCATCCGAGGATGAATCGTAGGTGCCGGTTGTAAAGATACTGCCGACACTGTAAACACCGTAATATCCGCCCCACGCTCTTACGCCGGTGCCGGCAGGACACATTCCATAAACGCCCCAGCCGGTACCGCTGTGTGATCCCCACACCCCAATCCCGCCGGAACCAGTGCCAATGTTTTCTCCTCGAACACCGGCCGACATCGAACCGGCGGATGTGTTATTCAACTTCCCATGGACCGAATAGGCATAATTCGAGCCGGAGTCGTTTCTGGCCATCACAGCCGGAGCCGTCCCGCTGCCGGAATCATGAAAAGCATACACGCCGGTCCCGTCAGCACTGGCGACCTGGAAATAGCCTCCATAGTTGGCCCCGGAGCCATTGGAGGCCCAACCCACAACACCCCTGCCGCCGATGCTGTCACTCTGGCCATATACTCCTGTAGTTTCGCCCGATGCAGCCGTAGCACGACCGACAACCCCCATGCCACTGTTGCTGGCGGACACGCCTCGTACGCCATAGACGGTACCGGTTGTAGAAGTGGCTTCTCCAAGGATAGCACTACAATAAGAAGATGTGGTGTTGGTTACACCCTTTACACCGGGCGATTTACCGGTGGAAGAGCTATGAATACCATACACACCGATGCCATTATCTCCGGTGTCACCGTAAACCCCGTAACCATCGCCGGCATGCCAGCCATATACGCCGGCCCCTTTATCTCCGGTGCCATTGTTGGTACCGCGGACGCCAGCCGAGTTAGTGCCGGGCGTTGTACTTGTGATAACGCCGCGCACCCCCGACGTATTGCTCGAGTTCGAGTCACATTGACCGTGCACGCCCGGCCATGTCCCTGTTACGCCCGTGCGGTGACCGTAAACAGCGATATATGGAACGGTCGAGCGGATTCCGTGATGGCTTTCAGTTGACACCACTTCTAATTTGGATATGGGCTCATTCGTCCCGATGCCTATATAACCGGTCGGAATCGAATACATGTTGTTATTAATGACCATCCAGTCGTTGTCATTGTCTGTGTTCTCGGCATAAATGGCATAAGGCGTTGGAGTAACTTCCTGACGAGGATCTAAGATTGTAACACGCTCCTCGCTGTCACCAGGCCGAACGCCAATCTCAAGCCATCTCGCGTCTCCGGTAAACGCATTGTTTCCGAAAGTCCAATTCCACAGTAAAGTAGCCGTCGATTACATCAAGGTCGTTTATATCAATTGTATCTGCCAACTGATTTCCACCAACCGGACTATCATAGAGTTTGAATTCGAAGTCATGCGGCCCATCCGTTGCTTCGCTGTCGTGAAGCAGACGCCCCTGATAGGTAAAAACGGTTCCCATAGCTGCAGGTGTAACCGTTATGTGTAACGAATCTAATTCTGTTTTGAGAATATCATCATAAAGTGAGATATCGGTTTCACCGACTTCTTGCGGTTCAAATTGGAAAACGAAGTGAACACCGGGAGACGGTAGAAAAATCCCGCTACCGGCCCTAACATAATAGCCGCGGAAATCCAGTGTAGAATGCTTATTTACCTCGGCGTCTTTTCCTGCGTCCGGCCTAATCTCCAGAAGCGAAAAATCGCCGATTATCGGAGCTCTATAATAGCCTACATAAGCTTCGTAAGACGTACTATCGGAGGAGACTACTTCCACAGTACACGACTGACCCATCTGGAGTGTAATTGAGCTGACGTTCTGGTTGTCCGCGGTCAGAGTTATCTTGCCGTGGGCGTTCGACGCCAAAATCGACGCCAAAACAAAAGCCAGCATTGTTACAATCTTTTTCATTTTCATCTTCTTACCCTTTCTAAAAAAGTTAATATTTCCCGGTGTTCACTCAGCGCACCGATACTTTCTCGTGAATTTTAACGAAAACCACGTTATATTGTTGCATTTATAACCCTGCTCCTGCATTTTAGAGTCAATTAATAGTGTACCCATTTCGTGACAAAAGTCAAGGAAAAATTATCTCGATTCCTGCCGGACAATGCTAATATCACACGCTTCAAATATCATACAATCAGTGGTATAATGTTGATGTCATCTAATCACTGTTTAACATAAATTTAATAAAACAGAGGTCAGTAATGAAAAAAAACCTGAATCGTCGCTGCTTTTTAAAAAAATCAATGCTTACTTCTTCATCTGCTGCATTAGCCTTCAGTCTTAATCCCCAAAACCTGTCGGCACAACAGCAAAAAGACAATGCAAATCCCGATGTCCGGCTGCCCAAATCCGAAATTAAGGGACTGCCCGCCGGACGCATTGGTAATGTTAAAATTAGCAGGCTTATATGCGGAGGGAATCTAATCAGCGGCTGGACTCACAGCAGGGACCTGGCTTACGTCTCAGAATTATCGAAAGCTTACAATACGGACAAAAAGAGCATGGATACTCTCGAGCTCGCTGAAGAAAATGGAATTAACACTATCATAGCCGGCAGCGCAAGAATACAGAATAAATATTGGAAGGAAAGAGGAGGAAAGATACAGTGGATTGCACAGGTACATCCAAAAGTAAAAGACCTCAAAAGCAATATAAAAGCAGCGATTGATAATGGGGCCGTTGGTGCTTATGTGCATGGTGCTCTCGGTGATAAGTGGGTCAAAAACGGTCGAGTTGAACTTCTCGGAAAGTGCGTCTCATTTATCAAACAAAACGGACTAATCGCCGGCATTGGGGGACATTCAATAGAAGTGCCCATCGCCTGTGAGAAAGCCGGTATAGACGTCGACTTTTACATGAAAACTCTCCATCATGGAAACTATTGGTCCGCCACACCAAAAGAAAAGAGGATAAAATGGAGTGTTGATAGCATGGGACCCGATGATCACGACAATATCTGGTCTCTTTTCCCGGAGCGAACCATTGAATTCTTCAGAAAGCTAAACAAGCCGTGGATAGCCTTTAAGGCCCTGGCTGCGGGAGCGATTCATCCAAAGTCCGGCTTCAGGTATGCTTTTGAAAACGGTGCCGATTTTATCTGCGTCGGAATGTATGACTTTCAGGTTAGAGAAGATGTCATTATTGCAAAGGACATACTATCGTCAAATATGAACAGACAGCGTCCCTGGCGGGCCTGATAAAACTTATACAAAGAATGTGACAGGTTGGCCTGAACATTCAACCATATTGTGCAGAAACATTTTCGGGAAATATATGGAGGGCTTGGGCCCAAATCCAATCCTACAATGCTATGCCAACCTGTTCTTGTCCTGAGCGCGATCTTTTCTGAGGTTGAGGTCGGTGCTCTGGTTCTTTTTGTTTCTTGGCTTCTTCTTCTTCCCATGAAGTCCACATGCTCTTGGCCTTATCTGCTATGTCCAAAACTCGTCCGATAACTTTTTCAGGAGTATCATCAAATGGATCAACAACATAAGCCTTGAGTCTGGCAGAAAGCTCATCAGAAATCTCAATTGTCTTCATAATTTTTCCTTCCACTTACAGGTTCTCTCTTACTGCAAGTTAATCTCGGCCGTCACTTTATCGCCGACACCTGCATTTTTTAATCGGTAAAGCCTTATTTCGACACAAACGACCGAGAACATAAGCAACAATCTGAACAATTAAAATATACAAATAATCCGCCCCGGTTACAAAATGTCAGAAAAGAAAAATGCTTCAATATTTACGGGAATATGCCGGGTTCAAACATATACGAGAAGGAGAGAATAACCACAAACAACAACAAAAATCCAACACCGCCCCCCTTATCCTGAGTGCGTCTTGCCGTTAATTGCCAATCGCTTTTTGGATCAGAGCCCGCACAGCCAGTCGGCAATGAAAATGCTCAGGTCATCGGGAATGACGTTTTGGTCACCGGTGAAATCGGCGCCGCCGCAGAACTCGCAGCCGGTCATTAACCAGTACCGACTAAATAATGCAAGGTCCGGAAAGGTAACGCTTCCGGAATCATCGAGGTTTGCTACACAGCCGTGATGGATAATGTCATCGGCGTTGAAGACATAAAGGCCCAAGCCGGTGGGATCATGGCTTTCCAGTCGGGCCTGGAGAAAACCTAAAGGCGGATCTGTCACGATGATACCGAGGAAATACGCCTGCCCGCCATCCGGCAATACAATCTCCGGATCGGCGGCGTTGGAGATTACGCCTCCGCCGAAATCCAACACGATATCACCTTCGCGAATATCGCCGGGACTGCCGATTACATACAAACCGACAAAAGAGGTGGGAATGTCGAAAGTCATCATAAAAGCATCACCTGAAAGAAAGGATTCATCCGGATTTGTCAAACCAAGCGAATTTTTCCCTTCTGTGGTTGTTTGAGCAAATACATCAGTAGTCCGCATTACTTCATCATCAATTAGGTAGCTGAAGGTAATCCCGCGAACCAGATCGTCGTGTGGTATCAACGTATCGGGTGATAAATGCTCCCAGGACAGTTCAACACTCGTCTGGGCCAAATCCGTCAGGAATGTTCCCCTGTCGGTATATGTTGTTACTTTCGCGCAGACCAAGTTACCAAATCCGGTCAGCATCAATAATATCAATATTTTCTTTGTATTTGACATTGTAAAAATCCCGTTACTTTTATAAGTCATAACTATGAAATTATTTGTATTTTCTTCACCGTTGCACATAGCAGCCCTCCTTTAATAGTTTGGTTTAACAACATCAGGTGCCAGATTTATCACGGGACTTGCCGGCGCGAGTGTCAAATCGTAATTCCTGGGCATTGCAACCCAGATCGTACCTATTCCTTGAGCGTGCACCAGATACTCCAGTGCGATATAGTCGACACCACCGGAAGTGTATTTCAATCCACCATAGACTTTGTCGTGACTGTCCACGCGCCAATGTGGACCGGGAATACCGCGTAAATCATCAAATTTATTGCTGGTATCGAGGACAATGCGTATGGATTCAGGACCTACTTTCAAGTCGTGATTTTTCGGTATCGCCACATAGATGCTGCCGATACCGGTGTCCAGAGACAAGTATTCCAGACCGATGTAATCAACGCCCCCGGAATTGAATTCATAATCCGTAGCGATGGCTATAGCCGAACCACCCGCCGGCCGCACGGACCAACGCGGGGTGGGTCTGGTCTCGGTCATGTTCGGGCCAAACGGCTCAATTACAATCATCGGAGTGACAGGGCCCGTTTCCAGGTTGTGATTTTTATACACGGCGACCCAAAAATTTCCCCAATTGGGATCATATAAAAGATATTCGATACCGAGCCAATCGATACCTCCGGAGGTGAATTCGTAATCAGTGGTAATCCCCGTGCCCGGGCTATTGGCCTCCTCAACGTGCCACGTGGAGGGAGTGTAAGGAAACCGCGCAACCCGGTTGTCGGCCGCTATGATAAATTGCAATACCGAAAAGGGCTGCACGTTTGCATGTGGCGCATTGCTGCCCGTAGCGCCGATTGAGTCGGTACCCATTACCACACTGGCCGTCGAATTAAGGTATTGAGGGATCGAGGCCCGGGCCAGAATGTTACCTGAAGGAGCCGTTTGAGTCGCGGAAGAATTCGTGGCACGCAGAGTGTGGTCGTGCGCCGGCAGTTGACTTTCAGTCAACGTTACAGTCTCGGCTCCACCTTTCTGTCCTAACTGACGATTCTTCAGGCCCGTAACGGTGCCCTCTCCCATCGGCACTCGCCCCCGCATATCCGGCAGCGCAAAGGTCATTCGACCGTCGCCGCCGTATGTATTGCCTATCACTGCAAACAGCTCGGGATACTTGTAGATCGGCATTAGCAGACCATTACAATACAACCATCCGTCAGGCTCACAATTCCCGCTGAATACCTTTATCTCACCGATGAGAGGCCGGCTCTGCATTTGCAGCGCATCTATTTGCGCCTGTAGCCCGGCTATCGAAGGCCGCTCCCCCAACACCGTACCCGTCAAAGAAACCTGAAACAATAATAATATTGCCAACATTTTTGTACTTCTCATTGCTTGATCCTTTCAAAAAATGGTTCATAGCTAATCGCGTGGACTCTCTGAACCGATACCTTCTCGTAAAGGTTTACGAAATGTACATTGTAAGTTAGTATTTATCACTCCACCTCCTGTATTCAGGTAGTAACCTACAGTGTCATAAGTATACTCGTTTCATGCCGATAAGTCAAGAGAGAACAGGGCCGGTTCGTGACATGAATTTCGGTGTTTTTCCGCTTGCATCACCTCATTCGAGCCGCAATGTAGAAGTATTACCTTTACTAAGTTTGGAATAAAGGTGGTTGAGATTGACGCGAACGCAGTTACGGCCACATCTCGTCAAGCCAGTTCATCGCCAATATCGAAAGGTCAATGGAGTCAACTATACAATCTCCACCGGGCGGTGCTATATCGGCATCGGCAAAATTCAATTGCCAGTGGAGGGCGAGCACTGCCAAATCAGCGAAATTGATAATCCCGTCGTTGTTGAAGTCACCGTTCTCGTATGCGCTTGCTTTGGGAAATATCTCAGCCTCTGTGGATTTACCTTCATATAGACCAACGGCCGAGATTCTATAATTGTATCGCTCACCTGCGCTTTCCCATTCGACCTTATAGGGTATCATATCATCCGGTTGGAGTTCGTTGAAATCATGCCGGTATTCCTCAAGCTGTATGCCGTTCGTATCCTCAACTTTAATAACAAGGCTGCCGGAGATATTGATGTCCCCATCGTTCTTAATAATTGCGATTATAACCACATCATCGCCGGGTCCGTAGCAGACGGGATTTACTTCAAAACCGAAGATACTGGCGGATTTATCCCCGACCGAAAAATAAACCTGCTTTCTGTCGAGTAGGGCACCATTGGAATTTCTGATGGTAACCTCCGCCAGGTAATCGCCCGGGCCGTAATTACTGCTATCCCACTTCATTGAATAGGAAGCGACGCCTGAAACTCCCCGGAGCGTCCGAAGCCCCAGCCCGCTGGCGATAGACGAATCATACCTTTTTATTACGCCTTCGATAATGATGTCAATGCTCTGGCCCGTAGGATTATAAAGATACATGTCAATTCCAACCGTCTCTCCCGAATGAAACATTCCCTTGTCCGTCCTTAAACGATTTATCTCAATCTCGGAAACAGAATAGTTGATATCGAAGCTATAGGTTTTGAAAAACCTCGAAGCGGTGGTCCTGCTCTTATAGAAGAATGGATAAATATTAATCACCAGTTTCGAGGCTTCATTGGGACAGGCTACCACGTGCCAGTCGAATTCCTCAAGTGGCCACCAGCCCTCACCTTGTATGCTCAATCCGTCATAGTTTGGCTCGCTCACCGGGTAATTTCCATCGGATTCGGGGATATTGAGCCCCATATCTTCCGTCAAATCGCCTGTTTGCACCAGACTGACATTCTGGACCTGATGATCCGGTGGCAGGGAAATCCAATAAGAATAAATCGGGACAATGGGCTTGCCTGTTGCAATGAGTTCGCCTCCCCCGGGAATCGTGACGTGGTCCTTACCGCCAATCTCGGCGACCTCGTAGTCTGGAATATTAATCTGGATATTGGATGGGGGTGGTTGGCTCTCTGAATTCTCTGTAAACTCGGGACTTGCCTTAGCCTCTCCCCCTCCCCAGCCCGACATTGTCATCTTGGGATCCCCATAGAGATGATTGACCGCGCAATTATATTTTCTGATGGTGGCGTTTTCGGTTCTCGAACCATTGACGACATGATATTTGGCATCCCTAAGGGCCCGGCCGATTGTGACAGATGGGCCGAGGTTGGAATAGAATTCTCTGGCCAGGGGATTGACTCCAGCTCCATCGGAGCGCGAGGTGGCGCCGAAATAGGCAGATGCCCCCTTTTCGATAAAGCTTTCCGCAAGGGATTTGCCCTGGGAGTATCGTCCCGTATCACAGGACCAGAAAGCACAAACCAGCGGGCGAGTCGAGCAGGGATCGAAATCATTGGTCACATTCGTAGTGCTCAGGATATCCGCAGCTCTGCTGGCACTACCGTGACCGTATATATGGATGATATCGTTGTCTGGAGTATGGTCGAAAAAGTCTGCGGCTGTGATGGCGGTCGGGCCAAAGGATTTCTCAAAAACTGTGCTGAATCCCTGTGGAGTTAATATGTCCCCGATAATTTCCCTTGTGTGCGTTTCAAACCAGCCTTCGCAGCCCGAACCGGCCAAAAGGTATGCATCGGAATTATCCAATGCAAAATCGCCATGCGCCATCGAGATACAGGTCTCGATAGCTTCGCGCAACATCCCGGGATTATCGCCAATGATTCGACC
>JABAHP010016817.1_pt1 | contig 10529 bp, 9 predicted proteins | sample 7062081 | NCBI WGS metagenome assembly JABAHP01 (sample SAMN14534357, study PRJNA622989) | marine sediment metagenome | biome: marine biome [ENVO:00000428]; feature: marine pelagic biome [ENVO:01000023]; material: deep marine sediment [ENVO:00002113] | place: India: Gulf of Kutch | collected... | reverse complement strand
CAACAGTGCTATGCCTATCCTTAATTCCTTCAAGTTCATCGAGTAGATAAACACCCATCTTCTCCGCATTGGCTGGAATATCATCATCGATATAGCTGTTTATAGCCGCAAGACCTGCTGCACACGCTAAGGCGTGACCACTGTAAGTGAACCCGTGGGGGAACTGTTTAGTCTCGGTGAAGAAGTCGGCTATCTTGTTATGGATAATCGTGGCTCCCAAGGGTACACATGCATTGGATATTCCTTTTGCTAACGTTAAGATGTCAGGGAAAATTCCCCAGTGTTCATGGGCGAAAAGTTTTCCTGTACGCCCGCAACCGGTTATTACCTCATCTAAAATCATTAAAACCCCGTATCTGTCACAGATTTCTCTAATAATTGGCCAGTACTCATCAGGTGGAACTAGAACCCCGGCAGAAACAACAACGGGGTCTGCGATAAAGGCAGCAACAGTATCACCACCCTGGAACTTTATAGTCTCTTCAAGAAACTTTGCGCATCGAACATCGCATTCAGGATACTCCATGTTAAAGGGGCAACGATAACAGTAAGGAGCTGGAATATGGTAAAATCCTGGCACAAGGGGCTCAAAGGGATTTCGATTTGAGGCTACACCACCAGCACTCATTGACGCGTATGTCGACCCATGGTAAGCGTTCCACAATGCAATGATCTTGGTTCTACCCGTGTAGAATCGGGAAATCTTAAAGGCGGCCTCATTCGCTTCGGTACCACTATTACTGAAAAAAGTTCGAGTGAGGTTCTCCCCCGTGACCTCCGCCATTTTTTTCGCGAGTTCGATCTTTGGGTAGTTAAGAAAAGTGTTCTTTGTGTAATTCACCTTTCCAACTTGCGTCTTTACAGCGTCAACCACTTTTTTGTTTGCGATACCAAGATTCACGTTGAATAACTGCGAAAGAAAATCCAAGTATCTCTTACCGTAAGCGTCAAAAAAGTAAGCACCCTCCCCCCCTACTATGAGAGGCTCATAGGTAGGTTCAGTCCTGGAGTACCAGGGTTTCAGGAGATATCTCCGGGCATCCTCATAATACTCTTTTAACGTTGTTTCAGAAATTTTTTCGTCTCCACTCATACAAGTAAAATAGGATTATTGAATATTTTAAATTCCCGTACGAAAAAAGGGAAATTTTTAGGTTTTAATGTTTGGTGAGAACTCGAAGCATNNCGAATCCTCAAATCTCGGCTTAGGAATGAGTTCATGTTCTCGCATCCAAACTCCGTGACTACAACATTATCCTCACAGTTGAACCTGTAATGTAGATCAGGGTGCCCAATACTTGGTTCTAAGGCAAACATCATTCCCTTTTCTATCAGAACCTCGCCATCTTCATTCTTAAATTCTGGCTGAACAGAAGCGGAGTAAAGGCCAGGCATTTCATGTGCCTCAATGCCAATTCCATGCCCAGCCCCCTGCCCCACGAAACATCTGTGATCCTCAACGAATTCCTTCATTTTCCGTATTACTTCATCGGTTGAAACCCCTGGACGTATAGCTTTTTCAAGAACTGTGTTAACACCAGCCCTACAGTCATAAAGTATTTTTTCTTTGCTGGTTGGCTTTTTCCCAAGTAACCCGAGACGATAAAGGTCCGATACATAGTACTTGAAAATTGCGCTAAGATCAAGTCCCAGATAGCCGTGGTCTATTTCCCTATCCAATGCCATGGCTCCTGAAAAAGGAGGATCATAAACCTGCATGTTATCCACCATGGTCGCCCCTTCCTCAAGCATGAAGATCGCAGCTTTCCTAGCCAACTCGAGTTGATTCATACCCTTCTCAAAAATGTCAAGGCATTTATCCATAGCTTTCGCCGTTGCTTCCACAGATACACGCATCCGTTCTATCTCTAAATCGGATTTAACGCCACGCATCTTCCAGATAACGGTTGAACCATTAACGATTTGAGCGCTCCTCTCATCCCATAATCGCTGCTTAATAATACTCATGTTAAAAGGTGTTAAACCATTCCTCATACCTGGACCCATCTCGGTTCCGATTCTATCCCCCCTACCAATACCGTATCTTTTTAGAACATCAACGAGGTCAGGCTCGTCACCAATGTATTCCAGATTCTCCACCCAAGTAGTGTCGACGCCTATGGGATCATTATCCGGGTTACCTCTTCTAGCTAGAATAACATCATCCATTGTAATAATAACGGTCGGTTGAGGATAGGGATGGTCGGGCCTGCAGATACCAACGGACTGGATGCCAGTGGAATAATAGACATGCAAATTTTGGGTCAGCATCAGTGCGTCAATGTTGCTCTCTTCCATAATTTTTCGAGATCTTTCTATCCTAAACTCGTATTCCGATTTAGGAAAGTCAGGGAAACGGGGATCCATAGTTCTCTTAACCAATGAAACTCATCTGAAAGGAAGAAGAATATTATAAATCATTTTCGAGAATAGGCACGCGAAGAAGTTTTTCTAAAGTTTACCTGAGTAAATAACACCAGATTCTTCCAAAATCTTAATTCTCTCAGGGGTATAACCAAGGAGACCACTTAAAACCTCATGGTTATGCTCCCCTATAACTGGAGAAGGGGAAGTAACCTTACCGGGGGTCTTACTTAGTTTTACTGGGAAATTTGGCACTCTAATTTCACCTGCAGATGGATGAGTTAAGTCAACCCACATGCCCCTTTGTTCCAAATGAGGATCATTCATTACTTCAGACTCGGAGTAAACCGGTGCGACTGGTACACCAGCCTTCACGAAGAAGGATACTGCTTCATCTCTAGACATATCATTGATCTTTTCTTCAAGCATTTCCATTGAAACCTCCTCTTCCCCGAGATAGTCTTTTAAACTCTCGATAATCCTGGGGCTAAAAATTGCTATTCTCACCCACCCCCCGTCTCTGGTTTGAACTAAACCTCCAAAACCCCTTGCTAAAGGATATTTTTCACGAATCTCCCAGAGCCGAAGACCTGATAAATGGAACCCGGTTAAGGCTGGTACTAGGCTTACCATACAGTCATATTGTGCTACGTCAATCATTTGACCGATACCAGTCAAGTCCCTATGTCTTAGAGCACCAATTACACAAATTGTGGCGTAGAGAGCGGGACCCAGGTCTCCGTAGGCCTGAGCCATCTCGATTGGAGGCCCATGGGGATCAACTAGGTCTCCAGTTAAACGGGTGTGACCGCTCATCGCCTCCACAATCTGAGCGAAACTGGGTCTCTCGCTGTAAGGACCAGTCTGACCGAATCCAGACAGAGCAGCGTAAATTATATCCCTTTTAATCTCTTTCAGTACTATGTAACTTAAGCCTAAGCGCTCCATAGTTCCAGCGCGAAAATTTTGGACTACAACGTCTGAGTACTTAACCAAGTCTTTAAAGATTTCAAGACCTTCAACAGTTTTTAGATTTAGGGTGATTCCTTTCTTATTCAGATTTAAATGATGGAAACTGTAGCTACTGCCCCCGAAAATCGCTCCATCCGCAAGTCTATCCGTAGCCCCCCAAGGAGGCTCAACTCTAATCACTTCTGCACCTAACTGGGCGAGAAGCATAGTCGTGAAAGGTCCGAAGTAAAACTGTGTCAGATCCAATACTCGTATATCGTCAAGAATTCTGTCCATGTGAGCAACAATAATAGTGAAGAGGAGTTTAAATTAAACTCGTTTGTATCGAATATTCTGAGAATATTACAGAATAGGATCAACGGGCAGAAGATCCCAGTTAATAACCTGTTCAAAGATAGTTGCTATTTTTAACAATTTTTTTTCAGTGTATGGCTTTCCAATAAGCTGTAGACCTAAAGGCAGATTGTCTTCAGCAATGCCTGATGGTATAGTAATTGATGGAAATCCTGCAAAACTCCAAGGCGCATTAAAAGCAGCACTCCCAGTAGACGTTAGTCCCTTTAGTGCGGGAGTCGTCGTGGAAGGAGTGATCAGACAATCTAGGTCCCCCATCTCGTTGTTCAATTCCTTAATAAAGAGCCTCTTAATTCTCTGTGCTTTTATGTAAGCTGTTGCAGGTACTAAGAGGCCGGAGGTTATCATACCCCTAATGTTTATTCGATAATCAGAAGGGCGGTTTAGATAATTGGTTTCGTGTATAGAGGCTGCTTCTGTGGCCATTATTATTCTGTGAGCCGAATGAACTGCACTGAAACTGGGTGGGAGTTTAAAATCGATGAAATCTCCTGTGGACTCGATTTTGTCCACAACTTCATCGAATCCTTTTTTTACCTCTGGATGGGCGGCATCAGAAAAATATTCCTTAACTAGACCAACTTTTGGTGTTAATTCCCCACTCTGTAAAATTGCTGAAGAATTCATGTCTGTAAGCGAGTCTAACACGAGCGAAGCGTCTTCAACAGTTCTCGTGAAAATTCCTACATGGTCTAGATTCCAGCTTAATGGGTACACACCGGATCTACTTAATAAATCGTAGGTGGGTTTCAATCCCACTATTCCACAGTAGGAAGCTGGACGGATCACACTTCCCCCGGTTTGAGTGCCTAAAGCAGTTTGACACATGCCAGAGGCAACAGAGGCTGCAGAGCCACTGCTTGAGCCCCCAGGTGTGTGATTAAGGTTCCAAGGGTTTCTAGTGGGGGCTGGATCTGTTTCAGCGAACTGAGTGGTTTCAGTTTTACCGAGAATTATTGCACCGGAATCTCTTAATTTTGAAACCGTTGCTGCATCATAATCAGGGTAAAAATCCTTGTAAATGGGACTACCCATCATTGTTAATAGGTCAGCTGTGAAAAAAATGTCCTTAATCCCCACAGGTATGCCATGTAAAGGAGTTCTTAAACCAGCCTCATCTATTTCGCGTGTAAATTTTTCAGCCTGATCAAGAACTGCTTTTTCATCAATAGTTACCCATGCATCCAAGTAAGGCTCCAATTCTCTAATACGGTTCAGAGTATCTTCAATTAGTTCTATTGGAGAGGCTTTCTTTTCCTTAAACAGGTTGTTAATTTCCTTGATTGTATATCTGATTAAATCCACTAATATTATTCCTCCAAGATACTCCGTAAATTTTGCTTGATAGCAGGTTCATCAATTGGAGAAATTGTAAAATTATTCACTTCCCACAACGAATTCGCAGTTCTCTTTAAAGCTGGTTTTATTTCCATTAGATCAAGTAAAATTTTCTGTTTAGCATTGTTAAGAAAATCTTTGATGAATTTTTTTTTATTTTCATTTGTTTGCATTGTTAGAGAAAATTATGTTACAATTAAAAATAATTTCTAATGAGCTAAATAGTTTTTATGTGATTTTTGTTACCAATTATTGAAATTAGATTATATTTATAGTAGAAACGTTTAGTTGCACGCGCTTAACCTTTACTTGGAGCATTACAGATATTTTGGCATTTGGCACATGTGATAATTCCTTTTTTCCCCAGCTTATTCCCCATTGGGGAACCTCTAGTAGTGTTCCTCTTCTTGTTATCTAAAGTTCCACATTTTCCCCATTTATAATAGGTTTTCCCCAATGATTACAAGAGTTTAGTGGGGAAAAGCTCAAGACTACTTGAGGAAACAAAGAAATATGTAACATTTCTGAGTCTTAAGAGTGTTCCCCAGGCGTTCACCAAGATAAATTTCGTAATAGGGTACCCTATCCATATAGGTTAATGTTCTCTAAAAAAACTATGGGGAACAATTCAACTAACCATTATTTTCCGGAGAAAACACTTATTGGGCAACCCAAAACAAGATCAGTTCTTGGAAACCCTTGGGGAATATGGGGAAAATTCAGAAATGATAAGCATCACATCATCAACTGGGGAACAAGGGGAATCCTTCTGGGGAACTCATGGGGAGATGGGAAACTACATTTAACAAGAGCAGGTAAAGATAAAGAAAAAAGTTTTATACAGAATATCGTTTATAAAGGGTGTATTTTTGTTGCGCGCACGCATATTTTCTCGTGCATGCGTTTCTCTTATTTTGTTGTATTGTTATAGTTCCCAAACTCGGAGTTATGGGTTCTGTTTACCTAGATATCTATGCGCAGGAAAAGGAAATGCACGTGCACATTTCATTGTTACAATATGAAATTTTTCCTTACCAAGAATGATTTGATAAGTTTATAACGATACACAATGTTAGATGAGTGCTATCATTCTCACCCATGAAGATGCTGATGGTGTGTGCGCAGGTGCTTTGGCTTTAGCCGTATACACTGAGGCGCGCGCGCAGTGGGAAGCCCTAGATGAAATCAAAGACCTTGTAAGGCGAGAGGGAAAGGTTGCGTACATCTCGGACCTTAAATTCTCCACAAGAAAAACAGCCACATTTATTGGCGGTAAGGTTGATGTGTTGGTTTATATAGCTGGGGAAAAAGGAAGGAATACATTGACATGAGCCTCAGAACAACATTTGAAGAAACCGACCTCAATCAAATACTGAGAAAGGACGCTCTGAGACTGAAGGGCAGCNNGAAGGGTAGCGGAGGAGGACATCTTGAGCGCATTAGACATATTTTATCTCGTTTGTTAGAAGTGAATTATGTGCATACAAATATCTGTGGTTTAATTTGCTATTATAAAATAAAAAAAGGGAAAATTTTCAGATTTAACCTGCGATTCTTCGGCTAATCTGCATAAGAGAAACTATGGCTGCTAGAGCTGCGATAACTGAACCTGCGATTGCTACGTATACAAGGGTCTGTATGCCAGTGGCTGCTTCTTTAGCATCTTCTGCTGCTGCCTTTGCGTCATCAGCTGCATCCTTGGCACTTGTTGCAACGCTTTCCAAGCCTTGCACCGCTGTCTTTGCCTCGTTTGCTGCTTGTGTCGCGGCGTCAGCTGCCTCTGCAGCATCTGTTACCTGATCCTGTACACCTGCGATCTGATCCTGTACGTCTGCTATATCCTCTGAAAGTTCATTAATTCTCTGTTCCAGAACAGCCTCTGGAGCTTCAATGACGCTGAAAGTTCCAGAGCCGATCTCTTCATCTTCATCGTCATACATTGTGAAGCTCCATGTACCTAGAGGTGCATCGCTTACCAAGATCATTGGGTTACCTGCTGCGGTCTGTGCGTAGTAAGGAACTCTTTCAGTAGTTCCTACCTTCACCCACTCCCAGAGTTCATCAGTCTCCCAGTAGAGTTCTCCTGATGGATCCTCTATTTCGATGTACGAACCCTCTTGAGCAAAGCTGTTTACAATGTTGAATGCAACCGTGTCTCCGATTCTGAATGCTGATTTTATTGCGGCTACTGTGACTGTCTTAGAGGTTATTTCTAATGTGACCTCTGCTACCCAGTCATCATCAACAGAAACCATTAATGTATATGTACCGATGCTTAGTTCCTCGTCATCGTAGATTTCCCACCATGCCCAGAATTCAGCATCATCGATTTCTACCTGATCATCAGTATAGATATCATCCTCTTCGTCATACCAGAAACAATCGTTTGTTATGTCCCAGTCATCTGTATCATTGTATAGCTCAAATTCTACGTCTTCTCCATCTACGTCTTTGAAGTTGATTCCTTCAATGATTATTATGTACTCATTTGGAGCTATGCTAGGATCAAGAGTTACTTCAGTTGTTTCAGTTACTTCAACTTCTGTTGTAACTTCAATCTCAGCATCGATATCGTAGAAAGTTACTATGTAAGTTCCAACATCAACAGTTGGCACATAATATTCGTATGTAAATGTACCATCTGCTTCTATTGGCTCTCCATCTGAAATCTCTTCATCGCCGAAGCTTGCGTTCCACTCTTCATTATCACTGAAACCAGTTCCAGTAAAGGTGACCTTTTCACCTACAACCACTTCGTTNNATTAAACCAGCTTTGAAACTGGTATCGTCATCGATATTATAGTCATCCATTTCAGCCACTAGATCGTGAACTCCCTGGCTAACGCCTGGAATTGTGTATTCTCCTTCGAATGTTCCGTCGGATTCGGTTTCGAATTCGGCTGGACCTAACCCACCAAGAGTTACTTCAACTTCTTCTTCTGCTCTTTGCACAAAGTTTTCACCTTTAACCATTACTTTTTCTCCTTGGAGACCGTATTCGGGAGTAACGGTTACTTTAGCTAAGGCAGTTACTTCGAAATCCGCTTCAACTGTAAGAAGACCTACTGTTATCTGAATAGTGTAATCGTCTTCCTCTTCTACCTGTGGAATAACAAAGTCTAAATCGAAATTACCATTACTTTTAACCTCTATAGGTTCATCTTCATCATCGCCTTCAAGGATAATGTAACATTCAGTACCCTCTTCAACGAGAATTATCGCACCTTGATCGATTTCATCATCTGGATCAAATCCTCTTCCCTCCATCTCAACGACAAGCCCAACTGGACCCTCGTCTACATCAAGTTCAATGACCGCACCAATTGAGAAATCAACAATCTCTGCGTTACCGTCACCATCCCATGAAACAAGTTCATAGTTACCGCCCGCCATATCCTCGGCAGAAGGGACTTCTACTATTTCACTGAAAGAACCCACTCCATCGGAGTCACCTGAAGAAGTTAGAATCTGTACTGTATCATCAACATCTTCAAAGTAGCTGTAACTTACAAGTATAGCAGCTCCATCAGCTGGGGCATCACCAAATTCAACCTCAATGTCACCTGTTACGTAGTTTACATCACCGTCTCCTCCATTATCTCCGTCTAGTCCACCGGCGCCGTCATCTGTGAATGTTTCCACACCATCAGTAACAGAAACTGATCCTGGTACCAAAACATTTTCATCTGTGGAGAATTCGAATTCGTCTTCATCATCATCTCCCTCTTCTTCAGTGTCTTCACCTACTACTGCTGTACTAGGAGCAGTAGCGAAATCAGAGAATAAACCTATTGCTATATCAGCGTCTCCATCGAAACCCGTTCCATCAACAGTTATTTCATCCTCTTCAAGACCTGAGTCTGAAGATAGATCTACATCTGTTTCAACTTCAAAAGGAGCGCTAACAGCGGTGTCACCAGTGTCTCCGTCTTTGACCCAGACATAGTGATCCCCGTTTGTAGATTCAGGAATATCAAAATCTAAATCATAAGAACCATCTGACTCTGCAGTTGTTGAACCGATCAAACCACTTCCAGTAGCTGGATCCCATGCACTCACAGAATCCCAGTAAACATTTACTGTGCTTCCAGCAGTTATTCCATCTCCTTCAACCGTTATTTCTTCCCCAGCTACGTGGTCTTCATCATTGTCATCGATGACTGGAATCCCAATAGCTGCGCTTGCAGTTAATGGTATTAATGAGAATAAGATTGTTGTAATTAGTATTAGTGTTATCGCGTTCTTGCCTAATTTTTTCATTTTTCTTTTTCACACTCTTTATCGTTTGAATAAGAGAAGCATTATTTCATCTACTCTCATTCTACGATTGATAAGGATGGATTTAGTCTGGTACTTAAAGCTATGTCTACAAAAATGAGACAATGTATACAGGATTATGATAATATCACTATAAAGTTAACTATAAAACAGTAAACTTCCTTTCTAACTTTTATTAGTTTTATTTACTGTATATAAAATACATACATTACAAAAAAGTAATTGAGAAAATAAGTTGTAAATAAACATAATTATAGAGAAGAATTAATTATCATTTTTAACATATTTATTATATTTAAGGAAAATCATCCCTCGCAGATGTTCTTCTTTTGTTTCTTTATAATTTAAAGTAGCCATTATTCCTCGAATGTAGCTTAGTAATAACTCCGTCAGGTTTTCTGTCATCATGAATGATACGCATCTAATGTTAACATCGTATTTGTTGTCTAATATCTCCACTTCATCTAGATTCCATGAAAACTTTAGGTCGTTTTCTAGAAAAATCAATGATTCGTTGTAGCCTAATTTAGTGTTTAAGTATTCTCCATACCATCTGCCGGCCTCGAACCATATTTTTTCCATCTCATCAGTTTTGATCGTAAAATTTGTTAAAAACTGATTCAAAGTAGTTCTCGGGACGGTTAATCCACCAGCTCCTTGCTGAATTGTTACGAGCCTGTAGAGGTCAACTGCGTGGTTTAATGATGAGTTGAATTTATCTATTTTAATTGCTTGTTCTAATGCTTCGGTTGCAAAGTTGGATATAGATATGCCTAATCGTTTTGATATACTTTCTAGTTCTTTGACCAGTTCCTCTGGTAACACTACTAGTTTTGTGTTGCTTGATTCGGTCATTCATCCACCTTTTTCAGTTTCAAGCGGATTATTCCTCTTGATGTGTCTTTTTCAATTAGGTTGTAACCGAATACTTTGATAGCGTTTTCTATGAATAGGCTGAACAACTGAGTGAAGCCCGGGGTATATCTTTCGCCAACGCAAGTTACAATGATATCATCTTTTAATTCGCTTAGTGAAAAGTCGGCTATACCAAAGGTTAATAGTTCCATGGCTTCCGAAAAAGCCTTTATCGGATCTTCGTTTTTCCCTTCAAAGTATTTACCATACCAGAAACCAATTTCAGTCCACATATTGGAGGCTTCTTCAGAATTCTGATTATATGACGCGTCAACAATCCTGTATAGTAAATGCTCTGTTGTGAATGT
>JABAHP010012704.1_pt2 | contig 10537 bp, 8 predicted proteins | sample 7062081 | NCBI WGS metagenome assembly JABAHP01 (sample SAMN14534357, study PRJNA622989) | marine sediment metagenome | biome: marine biome [ENVO:00000428]; feature: marine pelagic biome [ENVO:01000023]; material: deep marine sediment [ENVO:00002113] | place: India: Gulf of Kutch | collected... | reverse complement strand
GAGACAAACCATGTCAAAGAGGCACATTTTCGCCGCACTACTCGTGGTGGCCCTGGTGCTTGTGGGCTGCGGCACGACCGCGACGCCTACCAGCCCGCCCCCGCCCACTGAACGACCCGAACCCACCGGTCCAGCTCCGGCGTCGGAACCCGAGCCCACCCTGCCCGCGGATACTGCGGCTGGTGGCATCCTCATCAGCGAGGTCCTGCCCGGCATTCACGGCGTAGACAACAACCTGGAGTTCATCGAGCTCTACAACGCTGGCCCGAATGTAGTCGACCTGCGCGGATGGTCGTTGTGGTACCGCTTGGCCGACAACAAGGACGAGTCGCTGCTGCATGCCTGGGAGGAACGCGCTGACATCCCTGGGCAGGGACACTATCTCCTAGTCAGGGCAGGGAGCGACGTGGGCAATATCGCTGACGCCGAGTATTCCGGCTCTCTCTTTGAAAAGAAGGGCGGCCTGTCCCTGCGCGACCCAGACGGTGCCACCGTAGACGCCCTCGTCTGGGGAGAAGGTCCCGCCGATTACTTGTCTGGACTTCCCGCACCAGTGCCAGAGGGCGGTGCCAGTGTCGAGCGGCTCCCAGGGGGAGATGCGGGAAACCAGAAGTCGACTGGCGACAACGGAGCTGACTTTGTTGTCAACCCCGCTCCATCCCCTCAGAACACCGGTGACCCGCCAACGCCTCTGCCAGCTGAGCGCCTGGCTATCCGCCTGAGTGCGCCCCCCAGCATCGAACCGGGCAGCCAAGCAGAGTACACCATCGAAATCGAGAACCTCACCGGCCAAGCACTGAGCGATGTGCAGGCTTCTATCCCTGTACCTGCCGGCTTTGAAGTCATCACTGCGCCTCCCGGGGCAGCCCGCACCGGCGGTCGTTTAGAATGGACCGTGGCTGACCTGCCTGCCGGAGCCACAGAGTCAACCACCGTCAAGTTGCAGAGCCCCTGGACCTATCTCACCGATCTGGTGAGCGGATATTATGTCATATCGGCGGATGGCACTTACAGCGCCTACGGACCTCCTCAGCTCATAGCTGTCGAGGGAGGGGCGATTCCCATTGGCACCGCCCGCACATTGACCGGCGAGACGGTAACCGTCGAGGGCACCGCCACCATGTACACCGATGGCTACTATGCCGGGAGCACCGGCACCAAGTTCTACATGGAGGATGATACCGGCGGCATCCAGGTCTACTGCCCCGGCGGAAAGGACCTGGTCAACGTCGAGGTAGGCGACCGCGTGCGCGTCACCGGCGGGATTGAAATCTATCGTGACTCGGTAGAGATCGTCCCCTCCACCTATCCGGACGACGTGGCGGTTCTGGAGAGTGGTGGTGACGAACCCCAACCCAAGCCTGTGACGATCGCCGAGGCCACCAAAGACGAAAGCGTTCTGGGTAGCCTGATCTCCGTCAAAGGAATGACCACCCGCCTGGAGGAATTCAGCTACAGCTACGAAGCAGATCTTGTGGATGATGAGGGAAATATCATCCTGGCCTACATAGAAAAAGAAACGGGCGTTACCACAGAGCCGCTGGATGTCGGTAACCTCTACGATGTCACCGGCATCAGCGAGCTGTACAACGGCACCTGGCAGATCAAGCCGCGCTTCCAGACCGATTTCGCCGAGATATTTCCCCCGGAACTGATGCTGGACCTGGACGTGCGTAACAGCATCCTGCCGGGAGAGACCCTTACCTACACCCTGAGCGCAGTCAACCACACGGGTGAGCCGCTCACCAACGTGCTCATCGAGGCCGCACTGCCCGTCGAGGGTGTCGATCTAGTCGAGATACTCGACGGTGGAGAGCCAGACGGTCCGGTCATCGCCTGGGTCCTGCCAGAGCTGGCTGGCGGAGGAACTTCGGCGTCGGTACGCTACCGGGTCACCGTAGCTGAGGATGCAACGGACAAGCTTGTGGCCGACATCGCCACGGCGACGGCCGATCAGTGGCCCGATCCCGCCGAAACCGATCGCCTGCTCACTTTTGTGGGGAGTGGCGTGCCCATCTGGGCCATTCAGGGCCCCGGCATGGCCTCGCCCTATGTGCGCGACCAGGCCACGACCGAGGGCATCGTCATTGGCGTATTCCCGGAGCTGGGAGGGTTCTGGATCCAGGAGACGGAAACCGACGACGACCCCGCTACATCATCCGGCCTGTTTGTCCTCGCAGGCGAGTCCGATACGTCGCTCCAGCTTGGGGATAGGGTCCGGGTCAGCGGCACGGTGCGCGAGCGCTCGGGCCAGACCCTCCTCGAGATCCAGAACATGTCCGATCTCGAGGTGCTCAGCACCAACAATCTGCTGCCCGCGGCAGTCGAGCTAGACCCACCTGTGGAGAACGCAGATTCCCAGGAGTACTACGAGTCATTGGAGGGCATGCTAGTCCAGATCAGCGAGCCGGTCATCGCCGTAGGTCCCACCACCAAGTATGGCGAAACCGCCCTTGTGCGCCCCGAGTGGGGTGTCGACCGCATAATGAAAGGCGATCCCACGGGCCTCATCATCTTCATCGACGACGGAGGGGCAGACACCCACTACGATAGCAGCTCGCTGGCCTTCCCCTTGAAGACAGGAGACACCCTGCTGAGAGCAGAGGGGCCTCTCGCCTTCACCTACGACAACTACAAAATCGAGCCGATCTCATTGCCAGAAATCAGTCCTATAGAGCGCCCTTTGCCCGAACTCGAACCTGCGGCAGCCGGGCAATTCAGCGTTGCCACCTTTAACGTGGAAAACCTCTTTGACTCCAGCGATCCCCACCCCTCTGATCTACCCCTACCCTCGCGCAGCCAATACGAGTTGGACCTGACCAAGACCGCCAGCGCCATCCAGGCTATGGGCGCCCCGACCATCGTTGGCCTGCAAGAAGTTGAGAACATTGGCATCTTGGGAAAATTGGTCCAGCAGGATTCGATCTCAGGCTTCAACTACCAGCCGTTCCTGGTGGAGGGCACCGACAGCCGCGGCATCGACGTGGCCTACCTGGTCCGGGCCGATCAGGCATCCGTCGAAGGCGTCACCGCCTTCACTGCCCCTGAGGGCCTCACCAGCCGCCCGCCGCTGGTAATCACCACTACCATCCACTTGGAGAGCGACGACCAGACGGTATACGTGATCAACAATCACTTCACCTCGATGTCTGGAGGCGAACTGCCCACCGAGCCCCGTCGAAAGGCCCAGTCGGCCTGGAACGTCACCCTGGTCCAGCGGCTCCTGGAGCAAGACCCCGAGGCTCACGTCATTGTGATGGGTGACCTCAACTCCTTCTACGAATCCCCGCCGATTGACCTTCTCCGTGAGGCGGGCCTGCGCCACGCCTACGAGTTTGTCGAGTCTGACCGCCTCTACACCTACCTGTACCAGGGAGTGTCCGAGACTTTGGACCACATACTGATGACGCCAGCCTTATACGAGGGGCTGGTGCGTGTATCCGTGTTGCACGTTGGAGCTGACTATCCACCCCCGGTCCCCGGCGACCCGTCGGCACAGGCAATGTCAGACCACGACGCGCTGGTGGTCATCTTCTCTCTCAAGTAGCCTGGAACCGGCAGCGCGTATCTCGACAGCCGGGATTGCAGATGTCACTTCCACGCTGCAGCCCCGGCTGTCGTGTGCTATCAGGGCTTGCGCGCCAGCACTGCCAGCACCGCACCCTCAGCCCGCGCCGAAAGATCGAGAATCTCGTAGGCCCCGAATTCCGACCGTAGCTCTTCCAACGTAAAGATGTGATGCGCAAGCCCGGCCTCGGGACCCGCTAGCGGCACGAACGTGCCCGGTTCGATCTCGTCAAAGTCCAGATCTGGATCTTTCCGTCCAGATACCGTGACAAAGGCCAGGCCGCCCGGCACGAGCACGCGCCATATCTCGCGAATGGCCAGGCGCACCGCCGCTATCCGCGCGTGGTGGATCACCTGCACCGAGAACACGCCCTCGACGCAGTCATCCCGAAACGGTAATGGCCGCCTCGTGTCACCAAGCGCATAACCAGGCTCATGCCCCTCCTCCCGCATCCATGCCTGGGCCAGACGCAGGCCTGTCGGAGAGATATCCAAGCCCAATGCCCGAAAGCCCTGCTTGGCAAAATGCACAACGTGCCGACCGCTCCCGCACCCAATGTCGAGTACAAGCGAGCAGCCACGCGCCCTAAAGGCATCCACCACCTCACCGAATCTGGGGAACGGCTCGGAATATACCTGCCCATCTGTCCGATAGATCGCTTCCCACGGATGCAAAGTTGGCTTCATGGTTCTTCGCCCGGCTTCCGCATGCCCCGGAACTGCATCGAGTAGAGATCAGCATCCCGCAGCACGTACCGGACGCGCACTTTCTGCCCGGCCAATTTGCCCAAACCGCATCCGTGTCGCCAGCGGACGACCCCCTGGATCTCGTCGCCAACCAGAGGCAAGCAATCCGCCAGTCCATAGTTGGGTAACGCGCTACCCTCTGGCGACTGCATTTCCACCCGAACGCTACCGGCGGCAGAGGTGCTATAGTTGAGGACCAGCTCCGAGCCACTGAACTCCAGCGCCTTGGTGACCATTTCTCCTCCGCCCCAGCCGGCATTCACCGAGACGAATCCGTCCGTCCGCAGGACGTACCGCCGCCCGCTTGGCGCCAGGTATAGCGACACCTCGTCGGGCCCCGTGGGGACCACATTCTGGGCTACATAGTTTGCCCTGTTTCCCCACCTGGCCGTATCTAGTCCGGGCCGGATGAAGGCCTCCATGAAAAGACGCTCGTACCGGGCGCCTCCCCTGGACGTCATCAGCATAACATCGGTGCTTCCCCCGCGATCAGGCACAAACCTCGTAGGCAGCGCGATGTAGATGTGCGGGGCCCGAAAATAGGGGTGGGTGCCGCTGGTATACAAATGCTCGCCCGGGACATTGGCATTTGTGGGCACTGGCGGGGACCAGTCCACAAAGTCGCGGGAGGTCACCCGCGTGATCGTCCGGAGCTGCCCGTGTGGCGTCTCCCAGGTGCGATAGTAACAAACGTAGCACTCCTCCGATTCAGACCAGAACGCCACATTCTGCGAGTCAAAAGCACGAGGCTTGGAAGCGATAACGGCCCGCTGTCCGAGCCTGTCCCAGCGAATGCCATCCTGCGAGGCAAAGGCAAAGAGCCCGCCGTTCGTGCCATCATGGGTCCCTGCCAGGGCCTTGTACCGCTCGTGATTAGGCACACCCGGGCGCGTGTCCAGAAATGGAGAAAAGTTGTGGCTGAACGGAGCCTCGCCTGCCAGAATGGCGTTGGGCCCATCCGTTCCCTGCACGTCATGCAGGCCCAGGTTGGGGTATTCCCATTGATGCCCATCTTGGCTCTCTGCGTAGCAGGTAATCTCGCCCGGGCTGCCCGCCTCGTAGGGACCCTGATACCCGGCAACATTGTCCCGGTAATATGCCCGGTAGATGTCTCCGTCCTTGAGCACCGTGACATAGTGCCCTCTAATCCGGGTCGGTGAGGCCGGGGCCGGTCGGGGAGCGTGCATCTTCAATGCCAGCCCATCGAGCTGTTCAAGCACAGCCTGGTCGACAAAAAGCTCCAGCCGCGATCCGATCTGCATGCTCTCAGACCTCGCCCGTATCTGGCACTAGTCCACCACTGCCCCTTCCAGGATGGCGAACTGCTGCCGGTCGCAGTCGATCTCAGCCTCGACGCCATAGGGCAGCACAAACATCGGGTCAGTATGACCAAAGTCCATCCGGGTGATGATGGGCAGTTCGGTTAGCCCCTCTTCTGCGGCGACGACCTGCAAAAGGACCTCGTCATACTCGCCAAACTTCTCTGGAGGCACCTGCCCGCCCGGTCGGCCCACCAGGATGCCGGACAGTCCTTCGAGCACTCCCAATCCGGCCAAAGCGCGCAAGATGCGCAACACCCTTGTCGGTGACGGCGCCTCCTCCGAGGTCTCGAGGAATAGGATAGCATCCTGCCATGCTTCCGGCTTTGGCCAGACGTCTGTGCCCCGAAGCCAATCCAACACCTCGAGGCAGCCGCCAATCAGGCGCCCGCGCCTCACCCCCTCCCCCAGAAGGTAGTTCCACCCTTCTGAAGCAGTGAGTTTGCGTCTTTGCGACTGGTTCTCTGGCTCCGCCCAATCCAGAAACTCGACAGTCCAACCGTCGGTGTTGGGCTCCACGATGCCGATCGGCGACGAAGAGAACAACGTGGCATGCACCGAGTCAACCATATAGGCGAACAGCCCGCCGTTCTCACCGAAACCGGCCATCATAGCCGGTCCGTAGAAAGAAACCAGGCCCGCGGCAAGGCACGCTAGAAGCGTGACCGTCGTATCCGAGTAACCCATGTAGATCTTGGGATTGGAGCGAATAACCTCCAGGTCCAGATACGGTAGCAGGCGGATCGAGTCATCGCCGCCGATGGTAGATACAATGGCCTGGATCGACGGATCGCTGAACGCCTCCATCAAGTCGTCAGCCCTGGCCCGCGGGTTGCGCTCTAGCCACTCAGCGGAGTGCAGGGCATGGGGCGTCTCCACTACGATCACGCCGAACGCCTCTTCCAACTGCCGCTTGCCTGCTTCGTAGCGGTGGGGAAATGTCGCGGGACCTCCCCATGACGTCGAAATCGCTGCCACCTTGTCGCCCGCTTGTAGCCTCGCCGGCTTGATCATCTTGGCAATCATGGTACGCCCCCCCCATGCTCTCAGTTCCGCTCGGATATTGCAGCAACCCGATATGCATGATCAGCTTCCACTCGTCGCCCACCCTGGTGTACCCCTTTCCTGCACGTCCCAACCAGTGAAAGTCGCGCCCTGCCTCATCTCTCCACAATGTGTCTACGTCGACGACGGCAAAGGCACCATCTCCCTCCGCCGACAGCGTGATCTTGACCGTCTGGCGGCGGTTGTGGACCAGGACATGGGTATCAAAGAGCGACTGCCAGTCTGCACGCCATCGATCCCGGTCATACCGGCCCCATGGAAACAGCCAGGTGGCGGGATCGTGGGAATGTGCATCCGGCGGCCATGGCCAGATCATATCCGGGTGAAAGAGATCCACCAGGGCCTCGGCGTCCTTGGAATCCCATGCAGCGGTCTCCCGGTCGATCATAGCTCGGATCTCTGCTTCACGTACCTGAACCTCCGACTGAGCCATCGGCACATCCCCTCTCCTTTGCTCCTTGCGGGACACCTGAACCTGATCCCAGCTCCAGCCAATGCGAGGGGATTATAGATCGAAAGCGGGCGCTAGTCAACCAGGGCGCCAGCACCACTCCAGCCTGGCACTTGGCATCTGCCTACTTTTGCAGTACAATATGGCCCGGTACAGCAACTCTCATCCCAAGGCGGCGCAAAACAACAGGGGGATCATGAGCACGCCCAACATAGACAGCTATCGCTTCGGCCGAATCGTCATTGACGGCGAGCCACACAGCAAGGATGTCATCATTCTATCTGACAGAGTCATTGCAGGTTGGTGGCGGAAAAAAGGGCACACGTTACTGCCTGAGGATCTGGAAGAAGTGCTTGCCGCCCATCCAGATCTGCTCGTCGTCGGCCAGGGCGCCTGCCGCCGCATGAACGTGCCAGACCAGGTCCGCCAATCACTTGATCAGGCTGGCATCGAGCTGATCTCCCAATCCACAAAGCAGGCATGCGAGACCTACAACAAGCTCCGGGAGCAGAGATCTGTTGCCGCAGCCCTGCACCTGACCTGCTAGCAGCCCGGCAGCACGGCGCTATCCGGCGGCAGCCTACCGTACTCCGGAGCCACTGAGAGCGCAAACCACCTGGAGGACTATGATGAAGAAACGCCTAATTGTCATCGGCGGAGTTGCCGCCGGCATGAGCGCTGCCGCCAAGGCCAGGCGCACAGATCGGGATCTCGAGGTCGTTGTCTGCGAGAAGGGCGCTTTCATCTCCTACGCAGCTTGTGGCATGCCCTACTATCTCGCGGGGGACATACCCGATCACCGCGACCTCATAGTACGCACCCCACAACAGATGGCCAAGCAGGGCATCGATGTGCGCCTGCACCACCAGGTGATGGCCATTGACGCCGAGACGCGGACCGTGGCAGTCCGCGATCTCGAGCATGGAAATGATCTTTCTCTAACTTATGACGACTTGGTCATCGCCACCGGCGCCCGCCCCGCTCGGCCCTCACTCGAAGGCTCTGATCTGGAGGGCATCTTTGGCTTGCGCTCCCTCGAGTCGGGGCTAGCCCTCCACCGCTACCTGGCTGAACGCAAACCCCAAAGGGCAGCAATCGTCGGCGGCGGATACATCGGCATCGAGATGGCAGAGACATTCCGCCGCCTTGGGCTGCAGGTCACCATGATCGTCCGCTCGGGCAAGGTGCTGCGCGCCACGGTGGACGATGACATCCGCAAGTTGGTGCAGAGCGAATTGGATCGCCATAACGTACAGGTCCTCCAAGACGTTCCTGTATCCTTCGAAGGCGAGGGGAAACTGGAGGCAGTGATCACGGCTGGTGGGCGATACGATTGCGATATTGCTGTGCTGGGCATGGGTGCCGTGCCCAACATAGAACTCGCATTGGATGCCGGCGTGCGCCTGGGACCGGCTGGGGCCATCGCCACCGACGCCTCCATGCGCACCAATCTACCAGGCATCTTTGCCGCAGGCGACTGCGCCGAAGCGTTGCACTTGGTCACCGATCGGCCGGCCTATATCCCCCTCGGAAGCACAGCTAACAAGCAAGGTCGGGTCGCGGGCGAGAACGCCGCCGGAGGGCAGGCCCTCTTTGGCAGCATTGCCGGCACCATGGTCTTGCGCTGCTTTGACCTAACGGTAGCCACCACTGGCCTCACGGCTGCCGCAGCCCAGGATGTCGGGCTACCGGTCAGCGAAACGACGATTCAGGCAAAGAACATCTCCCACTACTTCCCTGGCGCGGAGGACATTCACGTGAAGCTGGTGGTGCATCCGGATACTGGCAAGCTGCTGGGCGGCCAGATCGCTGGCAAGCACGGCGTGGCCAAGCGCATTGATGTCCTGGCCACCGCCCTTTTCAACCGAATGACCATCGCCCAACTGCGGCAGCTCGACCTGAGCTATGCTCCACCCTTTGCCCCGGTGTGGGACCCGATCCTGGTTGCCGCAAACGTTGCCGCCAAGTGAGCATCCTTGCTACAGCGCCAGCTTGGCATCTCATGCTAGTCACAATCGCGCATTGGAGCGTGTCATGCCCTTAACCCACATTCGCACCTTTCGCGTCCGCCACTACGAGTGCAATGCCCACGACCAGGTGTTTCCTGCTGTGTACATGCGCTACGCTCAGGAAGCAGCCTTTGCAGCCACAGCGGCAGCAGGCTACGACCTAGCCCGCTACGAGGAGCTAGATCGACTGTGGCTTGCCCGGGAAAGCGAGATCGAGTATCTACACCCCTTGCGCTACGGAGACTCGGTACAGGTCAAGACCTGGGTGGTAGACTTTCGGCGCGTGCGCTCCATCCGGGCTTACGAGTTTCGGCACGCGGAATCAGGCATCTTGGTAGCCAGGGCCACAACCGACTGGGTTCATCTTGCCCTATCCACACTCCGTCCTGCCTACATCTCACCAGAGATGAGGACCGCCTTCTTCCCTGAGGGAACGCCCCCACCGGCGCCGGCGAGGAAGCGATTCCCCGCCAGCCCGACTCCACCACAGGGCGCTTTCCAACAGTTCCGCGTTGCTGAATGGCGCGATGTTGATGCAGCAGGGCACGTCAACAACACAGTATACCTGTCGTACGTTGAGGAATGCGCCTTGCAGGCATTGGCCGCCCGCGGCTGGCCCCTCTCGCGCATGGGTTCCGAAGGCTTTGCCATCACCACCAGGAGCCATCGCATTGAGTACAAGCAGCCCGCGCTGCTCGACGACGAGCTAGAGCTGACCACCTGGCTGTCCGACATCCGGGAAACCACGGCCATCCGTCATACCATCATCAAGCGCACCGGCGACGGAGCCGCGGTATCCCGCGCCAGGACGGTTCACGCCTGGGTGAATCTGAAAACCGGACAGCCTCAAGCCATTCCGGAGGCGCTCCTGGCCGATATCGCTCCCGTCATCGCTGGCTAGCACACCTATCGTCTTGTCCCACCTTGCAGGAGAGAGGGTAAACCATGATCGAGACTCGAGCACTGTCACCCAAGGACTTTGGCGCGGCGGCACCCATCTTTGGCGACGCATATCCCGGTTTCAAGATCGCTACCGAAGAGGACCGCAAGCGCTTCAGCGAACGAGCCCGCAAGTTGCACGAGCAAGAACCCACGGCCCACTTTCACGGGCTGTTTCGCGACGGCGAACTGCTGGGCATGATGTGCTTCTACGACTTTGCCGCCAACTTTCTCCAGGCCCGGATCCTCGTCGGAGGCATTGGGCAAGTGGCCGTCGCCCTGCCACACAAGAAGGAGCACGTAGCCAAGGAGATGATGCGCTACTTCCTGCGCCACTATCGCGACCGGGCAGCACCGCTGGTAGCCCTCTACCCCTTCCGCCCGGACTTTTACCGCAAGATGGGCTTCGGCTACGGGACCAAGATGAACCAATACCGCGT
>JABAHP010005775.1_pt4 | contig 10542 bp, 7 predicted proteins | sample 7062081 | NCBI WGS metagenome assembly JABAHP01 (sample SAMN14534357, study PRJNA622989) | marine sediment metagenome | biome: marine biome [ENVO:00000428]; feature: marine pelagic biome [ENVO:01000023]; material: deep marine sediment [ENVO:00002113] | place: India: Gulf of Kutch | collected... | reverse complement strand
GGACCTAACGTCGCGGGTGTCGTTTGCCCAACTGGAGGAGCTATTGGAGTAAGCCGGCGCAGGGACGTTGGCCCTTGCGCAGGGGGCTGTGGAGGTGGGTATGGGGGGAGAGACAGTCCTTGTCGTCGAGGATCACCGGGAGAATATCGTGCACCTGGTGAACAATGTGCTCAAGCCGGGCGGCTATAACGTGATCACGGCCATGGACGGCCGCCTGGGATTGAAGCGGATCTTGAACGACAATCCAGACCTGGTCATCCTCGACCTGAACATGCCTGGCATGGATGGTCTGGAGGTACTCGACTCGCTCCAAGAGCGCCAGGTAGACATTCCCGTGATCCTGACCACCTTCTATGGTTCAGAGCAGGTGGCCGAGAAGGCCCTTCGCCTGGGGGCGGCTGCCTACGTCGTCAAGCCCTACCAGATCGATGAGATGAGGCGCGCCATAGACAAGGCCCTGGAGGACCGGCCCGCGCCACGCACGCCACCCGAACCCGAGGAGAGGCATACGCTCGAAGAAGCGGTGTCGCTGACCCGCCAGGTAGAGCGCTGGGCCCGGGATATGGATATCCTCACCCGCGTGGGCAAGGCGCTGGTGGCCCAACTGGACGTCAAACGCGTCTGCAGTCGTGCCGTAGAGGCAGCCATCTATCTGACCCGGGCCAGCCACGCTTTTGTTCTGTTGCTGGACGAGGAAGATGAAACCAAGCTCTGCCTGTGCGCCACGCGGGGTCCCGATGACCGCTCGGTACGCTCGATACGGGAGCCGATCGAGAGCAAACTGGCGCTGCAAGCGGCCCACGCAGGACAGATGCTGGTTTCGGAAGACGCTCGCTACGAGCTGGGGTTGGCCAAGGCAGTCGGGCAGGAACTGGGTTACCTGGCAGCCGCTCCCCTTCTCTGGGGGCAGGAAACCTACGGTGTGCTGCTTGCCGGGCGGGACGCGGGCAAGTCCGGCTTTGGTGAGGCGCATCTGGAGTGGCTGAGCGGCCTGGCAGACTATACGGCCATTGCCGTGCGCAACGCCCAGGTGCATCAGCAGGCTCATCAGCAAGACCACCAGCCACCCGGTATTGACGAGCGGGCCGTCGCTACGCTGCGCGCAGAGCTTGCTCAGCTTGGCTACGAGCTGCAAGCGGCGAGGGAGAGGCTGCATAACCTTTCGGACTTGCTGGCGTCTGACGCGTAGGGTAGGATCCGTGCTCCTCGCGGGACTGCGTGCCTTTGCGGTCCCCGCCGTCCACCAGCTCCTGCCGGTTTTTCACCAGTGCTGGTTCGCGCTCCAACCTTCCTCGAGCTGCAGGCGGCGCGACGGCGCGCGCCTCTCTGCCTGCAGCACGGATCTTGCCGGAAGGCGGTGCTTGTGATAGAATCCCATGCGACAGGGCAGGATCGGCCATAGAACTCTTTGGGGGACGCAGATCATGGAAGTAGCCGTCATCGGCTCCGGTTTGGCAGGACTGACTGCAGGAGCATACCTGGCCCAGGCCGGACACAGGGTCACCGTATTCGAGCAGTACCATCGCCCCGGAGGGGTAACGGCGCCGTACGAGCGCGATGGCTATCGCTGGGACCTCGGCCAGTTGTTGATAGAGGGTCTGGGCGCCGACGAGCCGCTAGGCGCCATCCTGGCCAACTTTGCGTTGACCGACGAGGTTGGCGTACGGACCGAGGACCGTGGCTATGTCTTTCCTGACTTTCGACTGGACAAGCCTGAGGAATACGAGGGGGTTCTGTGGCGCATCGACCGGCTCAAGGAGCTGTTCCCCGGCGATGCCGCCGGCCTGGACCGGTACTGGGCGGGCTATCTGCGCTTTACCTCGGTGATGACCCTGGCCCGGCGCATGGAAGAGTCGAGCGGCCTCGCGGCTTTGTACTGGCGGCTGCGCCTTTACCTCAAGCTGCTGCCGATCATGTCCAAGATGGGCTGGAACGCCCAGCAGTTGATGGATCACTACTTCCAGTCGGAAAAGCTCCAATTGGTTTTCACCTCCATCCTGGCCGACTTTTTCGTCGCGCCTCGCGACTTTGTCGGGCTGGGTGTGTTTGCCCTGAACCAGGAGCCATCCTTCGACAAGCGTGTTCCGCGGGAACTTGCCAAGGACACGATCCAATACTACCATTACAGCGTGCTTGGCGGCATCGGCAAGCTAGTCGAGGCGCTCGTGGCCAAGATCGAGTCCCACGGTGGACAAGTCCATACCGGTCGCCCAATTGCCAGGATCCAGGTAGAAGGGGGCCGCGTGACAGGGGTGGTGGATGCCGGCGGGCAAGAGATACCGGCCAGCGCCGTCATCGCGTCAGGGGGCGCCAAGGAGACCTTTTTCAAGCTGGTGGGCAGGGAGCACCTGCCGCCCGAGTTTGCCGAGAATGTGGACGGCATCCCGCTGATGGATTCGGTCTTTATGGTGCACCTGGGCCTGGATTTTGATCCCTCTCCCCACGTCCATGGGGTCTGCACCTACTACTATGGCACCTACGACATTGATACGGCGCTTGCCGATGCCCGTGAAGGGAGCTATCACCAGGGGCGCGATGGGTTCGTGGTGCACATTCCCAGCCTGCACTCACCAGAGATGGCGCCGGCCGGACATCATGCCATGACGATCTATACCATCTGCCCCGATACGCTTAAGGAAGGCGATTGGGAAGCAGCAAAGGCAGCGTACGCGGACGCGCTGATCGACTACGCAGAGAAGCATATTCCCGGCCTGCGCGAGCACATTGTGGTGCGCGAGATCATGACACCCCAGGATTTCCGTGCCCGGACGCACCTCGATCACCATGCCTTTGGCGGTATCGCGCCGGTGATGGGTGCGTGGCAGGTGCCCCACGAAACGCCGGTGGAGGGCCTCTGGTTTGTGGGCGCCCAGTCAGAAAGCGGCGGAGGCGTCAACAGCGTGATGCCCGGGGCCTACAAGACCGCGCGGGAAATCGCGCGCCGGGCCGCCGGCTAGGCGGCGATGAGGGGCCAGAGTGCCCTGGGTAGTTCTGTTAATGCGGGATTTTCGGGTGCCCGGCGCTTGCTGCCGCACCATACTTTGATGAGGGAGACTTGGACGCTATGACCAAGAAGAATGCAAACCGGGCCCACAAAGAGCGAGGAACCTGGTTGTCCCTGTGGTTGATCGTGATCATGATCCAAGGCTTCATTGCCTCGGGCTTGATCTGGTACCTGAGAGCCCAGAACAGCGAATCCTCGCCGGTGTGGATGCTGGTGATATTGTTCGTTCTCGGAATCGTCGACATTGTGGCAGCCATTGGCGCATGGAACTGGAAAAGGTGGGGGCTCTGGCTGTACGCCATTTCCACGGTGGCGGGCATCGCCGTGGGCCTGGTGCTGACCCGAACGCAACTGATCGTCTTTCACGACATAGTCCCGCTTGTGATCCTGGGCTGGCTGGTCAAAGACAAGCATCAGTGGTTTGACTAGCCAGCGTTACCGGGAGTGGCGGCAATTGGCCTCCGGTGAAAAGGTGAACGGGAGGGAGAACCCGGCATGATCGGCGCCTTGCTCGACATAAAGATGTGGGCGGTGATTCTCGCCGTCAGCGCGTTGGGGACAGCTACGACCCTGGCCTACTACTACCTGGGGAGGGAGGGTGCCAGGGCCGTGCAAGAGCGCGTGCCGCAGATCACCGAGGATCGCTGGGATCGGGCTGAGGGTCTTTACCAGGAGCACGGCTCGAAGCTTCTTGTCCTTTCGGCTCTGCCCGTGATCGGGGTCCTCTTGCAGAGTGCTGCAGGCGCAGTCGGCATTGGGCTGACCGTTTATTTCGTCTGGGTATTGGTCGGTCGCCTGGTCCGCAATTGGGTGTTGCTCCTGCTCTTTAACCAGGCGCTGTGGCTGTTTGCGGGTGGCGGATAGTCGCTTTGGAGGCTCTGCAAGTGCTCCTTGAGGTCCGGCAAGTGCCAGATGATCTGCCAGGTGCCGGCAAACTTGGGATGACATATCGGGAGGAATGAGTAAGGATGACATCGAGTACTGTTCGGAGAACCCGCTACGTGGTGGGGGTGGTCTGTGTCGTAACTGCGATGCTTCTGGGCCTGGTGATCGGCGCGATGCCGGTACTGGCCCAGGATGAGGAGGATCCGGTCCCGGAGGAGGGGCGGATTCAGGAGTTGACCGGCTACATCGAACCTACCGGTGGCACGTTCTACCTGATACCCAACCTTAAGAAGGGTGAGACCCTCTACGTGTACGCAGCCGGTACTTCCGGCAACCTGGATCCCTTTGTGGGTCTGTCGAGTGAGCGCCTGGATGCAGTCACGCTGACAGATTCGTTCTGGAGAAGGGTGGAGGAGATCGTGGCCTCGGGCGAGGACCCGCTGGAGGCTCAACCCCTGCTCTATAGCGGCATCTTTGGCGCCTGGGATGATGATAGCGGCGCGGGCTACGACGCAGCCTTTGCCTACGAGGTCCCCGAAAGAGGGGACTATCAGCTATTGATCACGAGGAGCCCCACCGGGGACAGCTTTGGCGCCTACCGTCTCCTGGTCGGAATAGATGCGCCCGGGGTACTTACTGGAGAGGCTCTGACTGGAGAACTCCTCACCGCGGAGCTGGAGCCGGACGCACAGCAGTTCGTCTGGCTCGATCCAGCAGCGTCCGAGGCCAGGATCTATGTTCAAGAGATATCGGCCGAGACCACTGAGGACACTCCAGACCAGGTCCTAACCATCAGGCCGCTGCGAGCTGGTGACACGTTCTACGCGTACGCGGAAGCCATTTCTGGGACCGCCGCCCCGACGCTGACCTTCTGGGACTATGGCGAGAAGGCGCTGCGCAGCGCCAATCTCGCGGGCGACCAGATGACTGCTACCCTGGAGTATAGCATAGAAGATCCAGGATCCAACTATTCCCTGAAGGTTATCACCCGGGGAACCGCTGGGGAGTATCGGCTGGTGCTGGGCATCAACGATTCGGAGGTGCTGGCCAACAGGGCAGAGAGCACCGTGGAGCCGGTGCTCCAGGAGCCGATCGAGGTTCAGATCGGGGTCACCCTGCAGCAGATCACCAACGTAGATCAGGTGGCAGAGAACTTTGGCGCTGTAGCAGAGCTGCAGATGGAGTGGCAGGACCCGGCGCTGGCTTTCAGCCCCGACGACTGCCAGTGCACCTACAAGGTCTTTACCGGGAACCAGTTTGAGCAGGCAATGGCCGAGCAGGGGGTAGACTGGCCCCAATTCACGCTCTACAACCAGCAGGGAAATCGTTGGACGCAGAACCAGAACGCCATCGTCTGGCCTGACGGGCGTGCGGCCTACTTTGAGCGTTTCACCACCGACTTTCAGGCGCCCGACTTTGACTTCACCCGGTTCCCCTTTGACACCCAGCAGCTCTACATCCGCGCCCACTCCCTGTATGCGGAGGACATGTTTGTCTACAGCGCTGACCCGGACCTAACTGGCATCGGCCAGCAGCTCGGCGAGGAGGAGTGGTATATCGTCGACTGGTCGACGGTGGTCACCCGTGAGAACAACGAGTCGCGCTATGCGCTGGCCTTTCAGGTCCAACGATACGTCATCTTTTACATCTTTCGCATCATCGTGCCCATCATTCTGGTCATCCTGGTGTCGTGGTTCAGCTTTTTCCTGCGGGACTATGGCAAGCGGGTCGACGTGGCTGGGGCCAACCTGTTGGTCTTTGTGGCGTTCAACTTTACCATCTCGGGCGAGCTGCCGCGGTTGGGGTACTTGACTTTTATGGATGCGGTTCTGATCGGAACCTTTGTGATCAGCGCCTTTGTGGTCATCTTTAACGTGGCCCTGAAACGATTGGAGGTGACCGGGCACCGCGACATAGCGGAGGCCATCGACAAGTACTCGATCTGGGTCTATCCTCTCTTGTACGGCGTGGGCGGGCTGCTGGCCTACCTCATGTTCCTGACATAACTATCGAGCGCACAGGAGAGCTTTGGCATTGCAAACGCTAGGAGGTGCACTATGGGTGACACGAACAAGCTGGTGGCCCTGATCTTTCAGGAGGCGGCGCGGGCAGGGGTCTACCAGCAGGCGGCGGAGCGGGGACAGGGTGTGGCGGTCACCATTGCCGAGCCGCACCTGGCCATGGCCGCCCTGAACGAGATTGAAAAGAAGGCCAAGGCGGCCGGTGTGGAGATCAAGGACGCGGTGATCGCCTTCAAGACCGACGAGGGCCGCATCAAGATCCGGCAGACCAAGGACATGACTGCCGGAAAAGGGGCCCGGCGCGGGGGCTTCTGGGGGCTGGTGGTGGGCCTCGTCCTGGGTGGCCCGCTTTTCGGAGCCCTGGCCGGCCTGGGGCTGGGCGCTATCGCCGGGCGGCGGATCGATCACGGGCTCGACGACGAGTTTATCTCCCAGGTGAGCAAGTCGCTCAAACCAAGGACCTCGGCCCTGCTGGTGCTGATAGACCAGGAGCACGCGGAGAGGGCCATTGCCTATCTCGAGTCATTCAACGCAGAGTTGCACGTTGCCGACATCAGCAAGGAAGCCGAGGAGGCGCTCGATGAGGCTGCGGGGAACGAGACCATCGCCCAGGCTGTAGAGGCCGAGTTCAACGCAGAGTAGCGGAGAACAGCTAGTCCACCTTCTATAACCGCAGATAGGCCATGAACTAGCCAGACACCACCAGGAAACCTCAACGAAACCTGTACAACCATATAGGCAGGCACCTGTACGAATGTACAGGTCGAAAACTGTACAAAAGGCTGATGCGCGGCACGAGGTCGTATGATATAATGGTGCCGCCACGTGTGGTGGTTGTCCACGGAATTCAATGAAACGAAAGGGGAGGAGAGATTCATGTCAACGCTAGTGAAGGTGATAATCGGAATCCTGATTGCCATCGCGATCATTGCCTGTATCGCGGTTGTGATCATCCTTGTCACGCGGCCGTCGGAGCCCGAGGCCACGGCCGTGCCGCCAGAACCCACAGGCCCGTCGGAGGTCGATGACTCGTGGGACAGAATCGAGGAGGCGGGCAAGATGATCGTTGGCACTTCGGCCGACTACCCGCCCTTTGAGTTCTATGTCGATGACCTGAAAATCGACGGGTTCGACATCGCCATGATGGACGAGATCGGCCGCCGGCTTGGGGTGAGCATCGAGTACTTGGATTATGCCTTCGACGGCCTTGGTCCATCCCTGCAGCTCGGTCATATCGACGTGGCGCTGGCAGCGATCTCGGTCACTGACGAGCGCGAGTCACTCGTCGACTTTAGCAACGTCTACCTGGTGAGCGAGGATGCTGTCCTGGCCAAGAAGGGATCGGGCATCACCATCTCTTCGGTGGACGACATGGCCGGCTACCGGATCGGCGTCCAGCGTAACACCGTCTACGAGTCCTGGATCCGCTCCGAGTTGATAGAAACAGGCAAGATGCCCGAAAACAACCTGTTCTACTACGAGCTTGCCACCCATGCCTTCCGCGACCTGGTGGAGGGTCGGGTGGACCTGGCGGTCTTTGACCTCCAGCCGGCTGAACTGGCGACGCAGGAGTTCGACGTCGAGATCGTGGGCCGGGGTCTGAACCAGCAGCGGTTTGCGATTGCGCTCCCCAAGGGCGCCGCGGCTCTGAAGGAAAAGATCGATGGCGTGTTGCTCGAGTTGCACAACGAAGGCTTTATCGCTGAGCTTGCCCAAAAGTACCTGGGCCAGGATACTCTCCTGCCTACGCCGACGCCGGCGCCCACCAGCACGCCCCTGCCGCCTGGCGCCTGTCTGGACGGTCTGGCCTTCATCGAGCATCCCAATGGCGACGGCAGCTCCGACAAGCCTATCGAGGTAGCTCCCGGCGCCAAGTTCACCAAGGTGTGGACCGTTCAGAACACGGGCACCTGCGATTGGGATTCTTCCTACGAACTGGTCTTTGCCAGCGGCAATCGCATGGGTGGGCAGCCGACGCCCGTTCAGGGAACCGTCGCGCCCGGACAGAACTATGACATCGCCGTGGAGCTGACCGCCCCGCATACTGGTGGTGACTACTCGGCCATCTGGAACATGGAAAACACCGACGGGACGGCTTTTGGCCAGCGCCTGCGGGTATACGTCAAGGTCATACCTGGCCCGACGGCCACGCCCGCGCCGACCCAGACTCCCGTCCCCGGCGTTACGTTCACTGTGGACCGGGACCAGATCAACTATGGCGAGTGCGTGAATTTCTACTGGAAGGTGGAGAACGTAAAGGAAGTCTACTTCTACCACGAAGGCGAGGACTGGCGAGACAACGGTGTAACGGGTGAGGAGACACGGACAGAGTGCCCGCCCGCCACTATCAACTACTACCTGCGCGTGGTGCTGCAGGACGGGAAGGTTTGGACGGGCAAGATCACCATCTATGTGTCCGGCAAGCCCGACGCGCCGTATATCCAGCGCTTCACCGCCGACCCGCCGAACCAGGTGACCCTGGGCCAGTCTGTACTGCTCCAGTGGGAGGTCTTTAACCAGGTGAACAAGATCACGCTCAGTGCCAACGACGTGGTCCTGTGGGAGGGCGCCCCGACCAAGGGCAGCCACACCGATACCCCGGCTGCGGCGGGCACGATGTCCTACGTGCTGGTTGCAGAGGGTGATGGCGGGACAAGCACGGCTCGCATCAACCTCAACGTGGTGGATGCGGCGACGGCGACACCGGCGCCGACCAGCGCGCCCGAGCAGCCGGTGATCTACTCCTTCTCGGTGAGCCCTAACTCGATCGCTGAGGGTGACTGCGTGGATATCAACTGGAGTGCGGGCGGCGGTGCGTCACATGTGGAGGTGCTGCGTGACGGCGCCGTGATCGTGCCCGACGCCCCGTTCAGCGGCCATGCCACCGACTGCCCGACACCGGCCGGCACCTACCAGTACCAGTTGGCGGCGTCCAACTCGGCGGGTGAAACGGTCACTCAGCAGCGGACGGTCACCGTGAGCGCTACTGCGCCGGACAACCCGCTGGCCAACACCTTCTGGACGCTGTCCGCCTACTACGACGGCGCCCAGATGCAGACGGTCGTGCCCGGCACGCTCCTCACTACCAACTTTGACGTGAGCGGCGGCGTGACCGGTTCGGGCGGCTGCAACACCTACTCGGCGACATACGCGGTGAGCGGCAGCGACCTGGCCATCTCCGATCTCTTTGCCACCGGAAAGCTCTGCGACACTGAGATCAGCGACCAGGAAGCGGCCTTCTTCGCCGCGATGGAAGCTTCGGCCACCTTCAGCATCGAGGGCGGTCAGCTATACATCCTGGACAGCTCTGGGACTGCCATCCTTGAGTATGTGGCCACCGGCCCGTAAGACGCGCTGCATGGCTGATCGCTGAGTCAGTCAGACTTGTACGAGTCTCCGCAGGCACGCGTTGTCTGCGGAGACTCTTTGCGTTGCAGCGGCCTGTACTGGAGTTCAGAGCCAGAACTGGACCTTCGAACATGCCTGTACGAACGCCCAGTCAACAACTGGACGTTCGTACAGGATCAAGACTGTACGAATGCCTGATGCGCACCACGTGGCGATGTGGTAAGATGCTAGGGGGATAGTAGCGCCAGGCCCTGCCGATTGGGCCGGGTGATGCCGTGGCTCGATCGCCAGACGGGGTCTCCTGGCCTTTATCCTCGCATAGTGGACAGGAGAGGAATTCCCGGTATAATAGCCATCGGGCTCACAATGATGGCCGGAGATGGAATGATGGACGGCCAGGGCTCTGCAACCGATTCTTCACATAGACGGAAAGGGAGGCTGGAAATGGCGTTCAATCTGCGCAACCGGAGTTTCACCAAGCTGTTGGATTTCACCCCCAAGGAGATCAGGTTTCTCCTCAAGCTGTCGGCGGACCTCAAGGCGGCCAAGTACGGTGGCTACGAGCAGCCAACGCTGACGGGCAAGAATATCGCCCTGATCTTCGAAAAGTCGTCGACCCGCACGCGGATCTCTTTCGAGGTGGCGGCCTATGACCAGGGCGCCAACGTGACCTACCTGGGGCCCAGCGGCTCGCATATCGGCCACAAGGAGACTATGAAAGATACGGCCCGGGTGTTGGGACGCGTATACGATGGCATCGAGTACCGCGGCTTTGCCCAGGAAACTGTCGAGATCCTGGCCGAGTATTCGGGCGTGCCTGTCTGGAACGGCCTGACCAACGAGTTCCACCCCACCCAGATTCTGGCCGACGTTCTGACCATGATGGAGCACACGTACAAGGACCTGCCCGACATCGCTTACTGCTTTCTGGGTGACGCCCGGAACAATATGGGCAACAGCCTGATGGTGGGCGGCTGCAAGCTGGGTATGGACGTACGCCTGTGCGCCCCCAAGCACCTATGGCCCGAGGAGGATCTGGTCGCCCAGTGCCGCGATATCGCAGCCGAAACCGGCGCGCGCCTGACCCTGACCGAGGACGTAGCCGAGGGAGTCAAGGGTGCAGACTATCTCCATGCCGATGTGTGGGTCAGCATGGGCGAGCCGAAGGAGGTATGGGCCGAGCGGGTCAAGCTGCTCAAGCCCTACCAGGTCAACGCCAAGGCCATGGAGCTGACCGGCAACCCCGATGTCAAGTTCATGCACTGCCTGCCGGCCTTCCACAAC
>JABAHP010002890.1_pt1 | contig 10545 bp, 10 predicted proteins | sample 7062081 | NCBI WGS metagenome assembly JABAHP01 (sample SAMN14534357, study PRJNA622989) | marine sediment metagenome | biome: marine biome [ENVO:00000428]; feature: marine pelagic biome [ENVO:01000023]; material: deep marine sediment [ENVO:00002113] | place: India: Gulf of Kutch | collected... | reverse complement strand
CAGTATCTTCTCACCCAACCCGGTGCGGGCTATATGTTCCACCAACCAGAGGAGGACAGGTAGAGTCTCCGGATTGCATAGCGGTATCAGGAGGTGAAGGGCGGCAGTTGGACTAATGCCTGAGCATGGCGGGCTCCCTTTGATATCAGATCTCCGAGATTTGACTTCCAGATACAGCCCTCATCTCCTGCGAATCCGTGCCAGCTGCCGATACTTGCCTCAGAGGCGGAATCCCGGAGATCTAGACTACTGTAGCTCCCACGAATGCCTGCCGGGTGCTTGACTTACGCATGCAGATATGATAAGATCGGTCCGCTTTCGAGTCTGACGAGACCTTACCAACTCTAACGCGATTCTAACGGTTGCTCCCAGTGCTCTTATGTCAGTTTAACGTCGCCCTGGTAGAATGTGCTCATGACAAGGAGACGCGTGCTGGCAATTGAGCACGATTGGCGGATGCGCAAGCTGTTGCAGGCCAATCTCGAGTCATTGGGTTTGGACGTGCAGGCAGCGGTCAGTGGGCAAGATGCCCTGCACCTGCTCAGCCAAGGTACCCCTGATCTGATCCTCCTCAGCATGGACCAACCAGATTCCGACGCTTCGCACTTGCTGGAACACCTCCACACCCAGTTGCCCGACCGGGTTCCAATCATTGTCATGACCGCCGAGCCACCCAGCCGCAGCCTCGTGCGGGACAAGAGCAGGACCCGGTATTTGCTGAAGCCGTTTGCCGTCCCGGATTTGCTGCTGAGCGTCGGGCAGGCACTGGACGGGGCAACCTCAGGCATGCAAGGGACAACCACGGATCGCTAGCCCCGGGCAGTCTCAGTTGGACCCAGTCCTTTCAGACTCACTATTCCAACGAAGGAGAGACACCGATGAAGGCCATGACAAAGGAGAACTTGAAGACAGCGCTTGCCGGCGAGAGCCAGGCGAATATCAAGTACCTGGCATTCTCAGCCGAGGCCGCCAAGGCTGGTAAGCCCAATATCGCCCGGTTGTTCAAGGCGATCGCCTACGCCGAGCAGGTGCACGCCATAAATCATTTCAGGGAGCTGGGTGGGATCGGCGATACGGTCGCCAACCTGCAGGCTTCCATAGACGGCGAGAATTTCGAGGTGGACGAGATGTACGCGGCCTACCTGGAGATCGCCGAGCTTCAGGACGAAAAGGGCGCGAGGCGCAGCATGCGGTACGCGGTAGAGGCGGAAAAGATCCACGCCGACATGTACGGCGACGCCAAGGTAGCTGCAGAGGCCGGCAAAGACATAGACGTCGGCGAGGTTTACATCTGCCCGAAGTGCGGCTTCACACACATTGGCGAGTTGCCGGAACGCTGCCCAGTGTGCAAGGTCAAGAGCGAGAAATTCAAAGCATTCTAGATCCAGGAGAACGACCAGCGAATAGCGCAGGGCATATCCGCTACCGGGTCTGCGCTGCGTTATTCGCCATCGCTACAGGATAGGAGTCCATGCAGGTTATCTTTCCCTTCACCGCCATAGTCGGCCAAGATACGATGAAAACGGCGTTGATCCTCAACGCCATCAGCCCCCACATAGGCGGAGTTCTGATCCGTGGAGAGCGCGGCACCGCCAAGTCTACTGCGGCCCGAGCGCTGGCGGCACTGCTGCCCGAGATCGACGTAGTAGCCGATTGCGCCTTTGGCTGCGATCCTGCCCGCCCCGAGCGGCTTTGCGACGATTGCCGCGAGCGGGTGTCCAGGGGGGAGAGCCTTTCGAGCAACCACAGGACCACGCGCTTCGTGGATCTGCCGGTCAGCGCCACCGAGGACCGGGTGGTCGGCACGCTGGATATCGAGGTGGCGATCAAGACCGGCCGGAAAAAGTTCGAGCCGGGCGTGTTGGCTGCGGCGAACCGGGGCCTGCTCTACGTTGACGAGGTGAACCTGCTGGACGACCACGTAGTCGACCTGCTTCTGGATTCGGCAGCTATGGGGCGCAACGTCGTGGAGCGAGAGGGCATCTCCTTCAGCCACCCGGCGCGCTTTATCCTGGTAGGCACCATGAACCCTGAAGAGGGCGAGTTGCGGCCCCAGCTCCTGGACCGGTTTGCCCTGTGCGTGGAGATCCAGGGCATCGCGGCCCACCAGGCCCGGGTGGCCATCCTGGAGCGCACGGTTCAATTTGAGAGCGATCCAGAGGGCTTTCGCGCTGAATGGGAGCCGTACGAACAGCAGCTATCCCAGGATATCGCCCGCGCCCGCGAGATCCTGCCCAGCGTCCACTACCAACCCGGCGACCTGTACGCCATTGCCGAGCTAACCACGGGGTTCGAGGTAGACGGGCACCGGGCCGACATTGTGATCCTAAAAGCCGCGGTGGCCCACGCCGCCCTGCGCTTTGCCAGGAACGGGACGCAGCCCGAGGAGCTGAGCATCGCGGAGCTGGATATCCTGGCAGCCGCCGAGCTGGCCCTTCCTCACCGCCTCAAGCGAATGCCCTTCCAGGAGACGGAGAACCGCCTGAACGAGCTTTCGAACCGGCTAGAGGAATCGCGCCGAGAGGCCGAGGACGCCAAGTCGGAGGGCGCCTCAATGGTAGAACCCTCACCACAAAAAAAAACGACGTAGCTCCTCCTGAGGGACAACAGACCCAACCGTCGGCCATGGAGATGAGCGGGGCCAGCACCCCGCTCCAGGGTCACGTGGCGGATCCGATGGGCGTCGGCGACGGCGAGCAGGTGGACCTGATCCTGCCCGTGGGCGACGTATTCAGACCGCGCCGGGTCGAGTCCCCCATGGACCGGCTGACCCGCCGCACTGCCGGCAAGCGCTCCACCACCCTCACAGACCGCAAGCGGGGGCGCTACACGCGCGCCCGGCCGGCTGATGGAGACCTGAGGGACATCGCCCTGGATGCCACCATCCGCCAGGCGGCCCTCCAACAGGTCGAGCGCGAGAGCGAGCCGGGTACCTTTTCCATCCTGCCCCAGGATGTACAGAAGAAGGTCAGGGTGCGCCGGGCCTCGAACCTGGTCCTCTTTGTGGTCGATGCCAGTTGGAGTATGGCCGGGGCACAGCGCATGGAGGCGACCAAGGGGGCGATCATGTCGCTGCTGGTGGACGCCTACCAAAAGCGGGACCGGGTGGGGCTGGTGGTCTTTCAGAAGGAGGAGGCACGGATGGTGCTGCCCTTCACCTCCAGCGTGGAGCTGGCCCAGAAGGCGCTGCACCACCTGCCGGTCGGGGGCAAGACGCCCCTCTCGGCCGGGCTGATGCTGGCGTACCGCGCGTTCCGCCGGGAGATGCGCCTGCACCCCAAAGCGATGCCACTGATGATCCTGCTCACCGACGGCGCGGGCAACGTGTCGCTGACCGAGACTCCGCCGCAGGAAGAGTGCCACAAGATCGCGGACCTTATCCACAGGGCAGGCATCCACTCGGTGGTGATCAACATGGAGCACGAGGCCTACGACCGGGGATTGGCCGCCGACCTGGCCCGGGCGTTGGAGGGTCCCTGCTATTGCCTGGCCGAGCTGAGGGCCCAAGAGTTGTACCGGACGGTGCGGGAGGAATTGGATAGCCAACAATGAGCGATAACGATCACCTGAAGATCCTGTTGCTGGCCGCCGAGGTGGTGCCCTTTGCCAAGACCGGCGGCTTGGCCGACGTGGCAGGCGCGCTGCCCAAGGCGATCCGGGCGCTGGGGCACGACATCCGGGTGGCCATGCCGCGCTACGACCGGATCGACCCTGCTACGTTCGAGCTAGCAGAAGTTGTCCCCGCCTTTGACGTGCCGATCCACCGCACGACCGAACCGGCCCGCATCCTTGGGGGCACACTCGACCCCGACGTGCCGGTCTATATGGTGGACAATGCCAAGTATTTCGATCGAGAGGGCATCTATATGTACCCCGACGATGCCGATCGATTCATCTTTTTCTGCCGGGCGGCGATGGAGGCGACCAAGCACCTGGACTGGAAGCCGGACGTGATCCACTGCCACGACTGGCACACATCCATCGTGCCCAACTGGCTGAACACGGTCTACAAGGACGATCCAGCCTTCGCCGACGTGGTAGCGGTGTATACGATACACAACCTGGCCTACCAGGGCATCTTTGGACACCGCGTGCTGGAGATCGCGGGTCTGGACGAGTGGGGATTCATGTACCACCCGGAGATGGCCGACCTGAACGAGGTGGTGGACCTGATGGGCCGGGGCATCTATTGGGCCGACCTGGTGAGCACGGTCAGCGAGACCTATGCCAAGGAGATCCTGACGCCCGAGTACGGCGAGCGGCTGGATCCGTTGCTGAGGGACCGCCGGGACCGGCTGTTCGGCATTCTGAACGGCGTGGACTATGAGGCGCTCAACCCGAGCACCGACCCGCACATCGCGGCCAACTATGGCGCCGATACCCTGGAGAAGCGGCTGGAGAACAAGCTGGCCCTGCAGCGGGAGGCCAAACTGCCCGAGGATCCGGACGTGCCCCTGATCGGCATCATCTCGCGGCTGACCGACTCGAAGGGATTCGATATTCTGGGTGAGGCGATCGACCATATACTGGATCTGGGCGTGCAGTTTGTGCTGATGGGGACGGGAGACCAGCACTACCACGAGCTGTTCAGCCAGATGGTGGAGCAGTACCCGCGGCAGGCGGCCATCTTTCTGACCTTTAACACGCCGCTGGGACAGCGGATCTTTGCCGGCAGCGACATGTTCCTGATGCCCAGCCGCTTCGAGCCGTGCGGCACGAGCCAGCTCATCGCCATGCACTATGGCAGCGTGCCGATCGTGCGCGCCACCGGAGGCCTGGCCGATACGGTGCAGAACTGCGACCCGCGCACGGAGCGGGGTACGGGCTTTGTGTTCAAGCCCTACGACCGGTGGGCGCTATTTGCGGCCATCGTGCGCGCGGTAGAGATCTACAAGCACCGCGACCTGTGGCGCCAGATCCAGCTCCGGGGCATGCACGCCGATTTCTCGTGGGAGCGATCGGCGCTGCGATACGTGGACCTGTACCGCAGGGCCATCGCCAGCCGCCTGCAGCGGCCCGGGTTGGAGGAGTACGGGGTGCAGGAATGAGCAGGCAGGAGGAAACCGTATGAAGGTCGCGATTGAGCGTCTGAATCTGGCATCGTTGGGAAGAATGGGCTGCCTGTTGGGCGTGGTGATCGCCTTCCTGCCCAGCCTCCTGTGCGGGCTCTTGGGATTTGCGGTTGCAGCGATGGCCGGCGGCTGGCTGGAAAGCTGGCAGGACCTGACCATCAGCATCTGGGGCCAGGAGCTCGCGCGGTTCGATCTGATACGGTTCTTTGGGCTAGACGAGGTGCTGGCGTTCCTGCAGACGCTGTCCGCGGTGTCGGTGCCGGTGATGCTGATCGTCATCCTGGGCATGGCGCTGGTGTCTGGCATGGTGCTGGCGGCGATCATCATGCTGACCGGCCTGGCGTACAACCTGCTGGCCTCCACAACGGGCGGCGTGGTGGTAGAGATGAGCGCGGTCAGCCAGAAAGAGAGTCCTCCAGCGGTTCCCCAAGAATAGCCCCCCAGTTCCCTAGGAGATACCCAGCTGCCGGACGAGCTGATGCCGGGTGCGGCGGCAGTTTGCTGTCCCACTATCCCACCGTCCCACTGTTTTGCGGGTGCTATCCTGGGAGTGGGCACATCAGGAATCAGCAGACTACTGCAGAAACCATCATCTGAATCGCATAAAGATCAAGTAAACATCGTTATTGTCTGTAGGACGCTGAAAGGCAAGGCTTCGGTTGCCGCAGGCCGGCCCATCCCACGTTTGACAAAGTCAGAAGGCTGGTGTACAATGGGTTCGATATTTTGGTTTTTTGGGGAAATCTCAAGGAGAGAGGCATGATAGAAGGCTCCAGGCTCACAGCCCGGCAGCGAGCATTCCTGGACAAGCTCTTGGAGCTGTACCGGGAGCGCAAGAGCCCTGTGCACTATTCGGACGTGGCGGAAAGGCTGGGCGTCAACCGCTTTAGCGCGTACGACATGCTCAAGGTTCTGGAGAAGAAGGGGTTCGCCTCCTCCAGCTACACGCTCAGGAGCACGACGCCAGCGGCGGCAGGCGGACACGCCGGTCCAGGACGGTCGATGATCGTCTTTGCCCCTACCCCAGAAGCAGCGGCAACGCTCGGACCCCGACAAGACGAGAACGGAACGGGAGAGGACTGGCAGAAGGTACGAGAGCTGGTCCTGTCCAAGCTGTCCCAGGCCCGCGAGGCAAGCCCGCGCGCGGCGCTCAGCGAACTGCTCGCCCGGCTGCCGGACGCCCACACCCCACTGAACTATTGCACCGGGATGGTCGGGGCGCTGCTGCTGAATATGCAGCGGGCCAAGGCCCGGGCCGGCGGCCTGAGCCCATTCCGGGTGCTGGATCGGCTGCGAACGGAGGATACGAGCGAGCTGGAAACGCTGGCCGGCCTTAGTGTGGGGGTCTCGCTTGCCCAGGACGATGAGACGAGCCGCACGCTGACCCGAAGACTGCTGGATCACGTGCAGGGATACCAGGTGAACCTATCGAGGTTGAGTGAAGATAGCCGGGAAGCGCTGGTGCGCTTCCTGGAAGAAGCATTGGAAGCACTGGACTAGCCGCGCATCAAGAACAAGGGGGAGAGAAACGCTATGATCAAGATTGTGACCGATTCGACCGCCTATCTGCCGGAGGAAATGGTCCGCGAGCACGACATCAGCGTCGTGCCTCTGTACGTGCATTTCGGGACCGAAGCCTTCAAAGAGGGTGTGGAGCTTTCGAACGAGGAGTTCTACACGAAGCTGAAGGAGGCTCCGGAACTGCCGACGACGTCCCAGCCATCGGCGGGCGAGTTCCACAGCGTGTTCGAGCCGCTGGTCAATGCCGGGCACGAGGTCATCGCACTGACGATCTCGAGCAAGATCAGCGGCACCTGGAATTCGGCGATGGCAGCCAAGGAGATGCTGCCCGAGGCGCCGATCAGCGTGGTAGATTCGCTATCAACGTCGGTTGGGCTGCACCTGATGGTGGACGCGGCGGTCCAGGCGGCGGACGCAGGGGCCACGCGCCAGGAGATCGTGGATCAGATCGAGCAGACCAAGGAAAAGATGCAGATCTTTTTCGTGGTGGACACGCTGGAGTACCTGGCCAAGGGCGGTCGCATCGGGAATGGCAAGGCATTCCTGGGCACGCTGCTCAAGGTGAAGCCGATCCTGGTACTGCAGGAGGGCGCCATCGAGCCGCTGGAGCAGGTACGATCCAAGCGCAAGGCCACGGCCCGCATGCTCGCCCTGGTGGAAGAGCACGTGGGCAACAACGGCAGCACGTCCAAGGTCGCGGTGACCAACGCACTGGTGCCTGCGGAGGCGGAGGCGATCGGGCGGGAGCTGATCGGGCGTCTGGGCTGCGACATGCCCTTGATGGGCGACCTGGGCCCGGTGATCGGCACCCACACCGGGCCAGGGTGTGTGGGGATCGCTACTTACATCTAGGAATCGCCGGATACGGCGCGCCGGAAGGCAACCGCAAGTTGCACGCTATCCAGCGCGAGCGTGCATATCTCCAATAGCAGTCCCCTGGCATTGTCCGGGGGATTGTTAACGTTGGGCAGGGGGCAAAGGACGCGGAGACCGCGCCCCTACAGTTAGGTCTCGGCGACGCGCTCCAGGCCTGGGCGGTCCAAGATGGTGATCCGCTTGCGGCCGATGGCGATGAGGCCGTCGGCCTTGAAGGTGTTCAGGGTCTGGGTGGTGGTCTCGCGGTAGGTACCGATCTGCTCGCCCAGGTCCTGGTGGGTCATGCCGGTGATGGTGTCATCACCGTGCTCGCCGGCGAGTTGCAGAAGCAGGGAGGCCAGCCGGGCCGGGATGCCCTTGAAGGCAATCTCTTCGAGGCGGGATTCAGTCTCTTTGAGGCGGCTGCCGAGTTCCTCAAAGATGCGCAGGGCCACCATGGGCTTGGTCACCAGCAGCCGTTCCACGTCCTCCCGGCTCATGACCAGCAGCACGCAGTCCTCGGTAGCCTCGGCAAAGGTGTTGTGCATGCCCTGACCAATGAGGGCCATTTCACCAAAGATGGCTCCGGGGGCGATGGTGCCGATGACGAGTTTCTTGCCATCGGGAGATATGCGGTAGAGCTGAATCCGGCCTTCTTTGAGCAGGAAGAGGACCTCGCTGGTATCCTCGGGCATGTAGAGGATCTTGCCGCGGCGGGCGGTGCTCACGGTGGTGGCGCGATCGATCTCCTCGATCTCTTCTTCGGTCAGATCCTGAAAGATGTCGACCATCTGCAGGTATCCGATTTTGCTGGAGCGGTCCTCCGGCACGATTCTCCTCCCAGTGTTGGATCGTGTGCAACGCCCGGTCGCCAGATCCAGTACAGGCATCTGCGGTGAGTTGATTATACCCTATCTTGTGGGGTGGGACAAGGGCCGGTTGCTGCGGCGTCGCGCCGGCTGCAGAACTGGGGGAACCGGCGTTTCTGCTGAAGCGAATAGAAACCGGGTTTCGGGCTGCGGTGCATGGGCTTGTACCCGGGTCGGAGCAGGCTATGGCAGCTGACCGTCGCCCGGTGAAGAGAAACCCGGTTTCGCGCACCGTAGGACAAGAGGCAGAGCGAAGGGAATAGGGGATGCCGTGAAGGCATGCGAACAATAGGATGCCGTAGGGCGTGGTCCGGTTGCATGCCAATTGCGACCTCTTCTGCTGCAAGGTTGGTCCTCCAAAGGCGTGGCGATCAGTCCAGCGCTGCCTGCTCTGGTGGAAAACGCCCGAGGCTGAAGCCCTCGGGCTGAGAGAGCAAATGAAAAGCCGTAGGGATCGATCCGGGAACCATGCGAGTTTACGGTAGGGGGCAGTTGTGATATAATGCAGGCCAATCACTGCAGGGTGGAGCGAACGCATGTCGAATCCTATCAACCCTATCCTTTTCCAGCTTGGCAACTTTGAGGTGCGCTGGTACGGGCTGCTGATCATGATCGGCGTGGCCCTGGGCGCCTACTTTTCCTCGCGACTGGCGCAGAAGCGGGGCATCAACCCGGACCACGTGTGGGGCGGGCTGATCCTGGCGGTGCTGCTGGCGATCGCGGGGGCGAGGCTGTACCACGTCTTTTCGATCCCGGAGGGCTGCACGCCCGAGAACCCTTGCGGCTGGTACTGGTACCGGCAGCACCCGATCGACGCCATCGCCTTTTGGAAGGGCGGTTTCCAAGGGCTGGGCATCTATGGGGCCATCATAGGTGGGGCGCTTGGCGTGCTGATCTACTCCTGGTGGAGCAAGCTGAACCCGCTGGTGATGCTGGACCTGGGCGCGCCGGGCCTGGCCTTTGGCCAGTTCGTGGGCCGCTGGGGCAATTTCATCAACCAGGAGCTGTACGGCCCGCCCACGGGCTCGTCCTGGTACGGCGTCAAGCTCAACCGGGACTTGCCGCACCAACCGCCACCCGATGGGCGCTACGACCTGCTGTATCACCCAACCTTTCTCTACGAATCGTTGTGGTGCCTGTTGGTGTTTGTCGTGTTGTACAACGTGCACGCGCGGCTGGCGGACAAGCTGCGGGACGGGGACGTGCTGCTGGGCTACTTGTTTCTCTATCCGCTGGGGAGGTTCTTTATCGAGTTCTTCCGGCCTGACGCCTGGACCATCGGGGCGCTGGCAACGGCCCAATGGATCGCGATCGTGATGATGGCAGCCAGCGCGATCGTGTTCGTGCTGCGCCACGTATTCTGGGATCGGAAGAAAGCAGCGCAGGTAGCGGAGCCGACCCCGGCGGGCCTGGAGGTAGAGGAAGAAGCTGTTGAGTAGGACAGAGCGCGAACAGGTTCGCGCGCGAAACGATTGGCGTTGGAAAACCAATCGCCCCCCGTCTCGAGGAGACGGAGGGCGATTGTCGCATGGAGGCCCGGGGATGGACCCAGCCGGATCAGGATCCGGCCGGGACAGGACTCCGGGCACCCACGGCATGCCGCCTAGGCTTGGGCCTGGTAGCGGTCGATTACGTCGGCGACCCACCAGTAGCGGAAGGGACGCCCGTTGTAGGCTTCGAGCGCGGCGTAGCAGCCATAGACCACCTGGGCGATGGGCAGGGCGATGATCGCCGCACCCCACAACAGGGTCACGATGGCCATTACGACCAGCAAGATCAAGCCGACAAGCACGATGACCAGAACGGCGCTGACTGCCCAGCCCACGGCTACCAGGATGGCGCCAACCACTGCCAGGGCCAGCAAAGCAAGCAGGCCCGCTACCTGGAAGATGGTCGCCTGCCGCGCCTGCTCGGTGACGTACTCGGACTTGTCGCGGTACGCGTACCAGATCAGGGCCGGGACGATGGGCCCCAGGAATACGGCGATCCCGCCGGTCAAGACGCCCAGCAGCAGCGTAAGCAGGATGCTGGCGTGGGCCAGGGCCGCCCAGTTGGTCTCGTCGCGCGTGAGCCCCAGGTGAGGCGCAGGCGTCACGACCTCGACCGAATTCTCCATCTCTACCTCCGGTTCCAGTTTTTTGGTCTCCACCCGCCGGGGACGGGGCTTGGGCGCCTCGTTCTCTGACCCGAGCTTTTGGGTCACCCTCGGCGATTTCTCCTTCACCATC
>JABAHP010004791.1_pt1 | contig 10552 bp, 9 predicted proteins | sample 7062081 | NCBI WGS metagenome assembly JABAHP01 (sample SAMN14534357, study PRJNA622989) | marine sediment metagenome | biome: marine biome [ENVO:00000428]; feature: marine pelagic biome [ENVO:01000023]; material: deep marine sediment [ENVO:00002113] | place: India: Gulf of Kutch | collected... | reverse complement strand
CTCTTTCTCCTTATCTTCTTCACAATATCTCAGGTTCTCCTTCTTAGGTTTTTCAACCCACCCTTTACGGCCAGAACGGCTTGGATCTGGTTCGGAAACAAGCTCGCCGCGGGCCATGATGAGAGGCACCTTTATCACTGGCGACAGCTGAAAAAAATCTCTCCACATCTTAGGAAGGCGGTCCTGGCAGGCGAGGACCAAAGATTTCTGTCCCACCACGGATTTGATTTCATCGAGATGAATGAGGCCTTTTGGGATATCCTCGCAGAAAGGGGGACAAGGGGGGCGAGTACCATCAGCATGCAAGCGGCCAGGACGGTCTTTTTGTGGCGTGGCAGAAGTTGGTCGAGAAAAATGGCTGAGGCCTATTACACACTCCTTATCGAATTGTTTTGGAGCAAGAAGAGAATCCTCGAGATATACCTTAATACGGTGGACTGGGGGGAGGGAATTATGGGGGCTGAGGCCGCATCAAGGAATTACTTCCGCAGGTCTTCATCCCGCGTCACGCCCACCCANNATCCCGCATCACGGCCTCACAAGCGGCCCTGTTGGCAGCCGTTCTTCCCAATCCCCGAAAATGGTCGCCAGTCCATCCAAGTGGATATGTGGAAGAGAGAAAGCGAAAAATCATGCGTGATATGCCAAAAATGCCGCTCCTTTAATACATGGCTATCGCCTTTATTTTACTTCGCAAAACCCGGTCCTTTGGGCCAGGAGGTAATGGGCCAAGAAAAATGATAAAATACCTTCAAGCCCAATACTCCAGAGCTCTCTCCGAGCCTTAGGCCAATACTCCATTATTCCCATAATTGGAGCGAAGCGATATTAAGTTTATGAATCTGTTGAAAATCAAGAGAATCAAAAGCATAGGCCTGAAATGGAAGATCTTGATCCCCTTTCTCTGCTTTGCCTTTGCAGGGACCATCATTCTCTCATACATCGGTTTAACCTCCCAACAAACCCTTATCAAGAAAGAGGAGAAGGAGGGTATGATGCACTTCTACCATCTTTTTTTGGAGGAGGTGCATCGAAAAGGGACGGAAGCCCTCTCTTTGGCCACAATGATCGCAGAGAACCCGCAAGTACAGCGTCTCCTGGCTCAAAGAGATAGGCAAGCCCTTGATGTATTGCTCGTTCAGACCTACGTCCAGATGAAGATGGATTTTGACATAGAGCAGTTTCATTTTCATATACCCCCGGCCATCTCCTTTTTACGGCTTCATCATCCGGAGCGCTTTGGAGAGGATCTGAGTGTTTACCGAAAAACCATAAGGGAGGCCATGGAGAACGTTGTGGGTGCATCCGGACTAGAGAAAGGAGAAGAAGGGTTCGGTGTGCGCGGTGTGGCTCCCGTGATCTATGGCACGGAGATGGTTGGGACAGTGGAGATCGGGCATTCCTTTGGAGAGGCGTTCTTGAAAAGTTTTCATAGTCGCTGGGGGACTAATTTGGCCCTTTACGAAATAGGGGAGGATAATTCCTACCTGCTCTTGTCCAAGGCCGGGAAAGTGTTTAAGGAAATTCTCATTGGCCGAAAAGAGGCGGTCGTCCTTGATAAGCCAACCATCCTCATCTTGCCAGAGGATTATCCTGACAGATCCATATTATTGGGTCCGGTGAAGGACTACACAGGAAATGTGGTGGCGCTGGTGGAGATGAATTTTGATCGATCTGACACAAGAGAGCGTCTCTCTCAGACGAGACACCTGATGGTCCTTGTGGGGTTCATAGCCGTTGCAGTCTCCTTCTTTCTCACCTTTATGGTGGCCTCTTTGCTTACCAAGCCGATCGAAGAGATTGTGATGCAGGCGCAGGATATCGCCCAGGGACGGAGGGAGAGCAGGCTGGAGTCCAGACCGATGGATGAGATTGGCACCCTGACGCAGGCCCTGAATGTCATGCTGGGTTCTTTAAAAGAAAGACGATTGAAGATCGAAGAACACGCCAGAACCTTGGAAAGGAGAGTGGAGGAGAGGACTGCCGCTTTGCTAGGCTCTGAGGAAAAATACCGAACACTCGTGGAAAATGTTCCCCTCATTGTCTATAGAGTACTAGAAGACGGGACCACGGAATTCATAAACTCATACCTTACAGAAAGCCTCGGGTATACGATCGAGGAGGCCGTGCGTGACAAAAACTTCTGGCGGGAGAAGATCTGTGGGCGAGGCTTGGAGGATTATAAAGACATATTTAGAGTCTGTTTTCAGAATGGAGAAGAATGCCGTGTGGAAAGACAGGTGAAGCACAAAGATGGCCGCGTACTGACCTTCATTGACCATGCCATGCCTGCCAGGGATGAGAAAGGCCGAATAAAATGGATAGAAGGCATTATGATGGATATCTCGCAGTTGAAAAGACTGCAGGAAAGGGCTCTACGGAGCGAGGAGATCAGAACTCTTGGGGAGATATCCGCCCGCATCGCCCATGAGATTAGGAATCCCCTGGTCACGGCCGGTGGGTTTTCTCGAAGACTTCGAGATTCGTTGCCAGAAAAGGATCCACATCGGCGGATGGCCCAAGTGATTGTGGAAGAGATGGCTCGTATGGAGAATTTTTTGAAAATACTCCTCAGCTCCATAAAACCTTTTGAACTCTCTCTAACGGAAGTGGATCTGAATGATCTGCTCAGATCCGGAGTGATGAAACAGGAGGACCTCTTGGAATCGAAAGGTATCCGAATTGTAGAGTCACTCTTACCAAGTGTTCCCTTAATTCAGGGGGATGAAGTCAAGTTGCCCCAGGCCTTTGAAAGCCTATTGAAACATGCCATCGTCTCAATGCCAGAGGGAGAGAGTCTTTCCCTTTCCACGACGCAAACTGATGACAACGTGATTATCACATTAAGACACAAGGTTTCCCATCTTTCAGACGAGGACCTGGAACAGTTTTTTTTCCCGCACATCGAAGAGAAGCCGGAGTCCACCGTGTTGGATCTGCCCCTTTCAAAAATCATTATTCACCGCCATGGCGGGAAAGTGGACCTCTATGCGGAGGAGGAGAACATCCTGACCATGAGGATTGAGTTTCCCTTACGGGGAGCTGTGGAGGGCGGTGGCTAGTGCTTCAGGTGGCGCTCAGACCCATGACGGGGGGATCCGTAGAAAGGGCGGGATTTTTGTCTTGGACTAAAAACTTGACGTATGAGATATACTCTTTGCAATCGTCTTTCAAGTCACATTTTGCTTGGCAGATCCGAACGTCCATGCGAGGATTATTTCTTTTTTTATGGCAGACGATGTAACTGGACATCACAACTCCTTCGTGATTGAGTCATAGGTTTATATAGCGTTTAATTATATTGTAATTATAATTTATTATATAAAAAATATATTAATATGTCAATAATTATTGCGCCGCATGTGAAAATATTTCATAACTTCACCTTTGATTCTACTCAACGAGGTAAGTGGGGTGCATTCTCATGCTCAGATTTTTCTTTCTAAATGGCTTTATTGCCGTTATTTCCATCATTTTTTGTGTCTGGGCCATTATTCTATCAATTTTTGACAAGAGGGGAAGATTGCCGCATTTCTACGCGGCCGTCCCGTGGGCAAAAATAATCCTTTGGGTGTGTGGTGCACGGGTGAAAGTCAAGGGGCAGGAGAATGTGGATCGTTATGAGCCGCGAATTTACCTCTCAAACCACCAGAGTTATTTCGACATTTTTACCCTGCTTGCCCATCTCCCTGCGGATTTCAAATTCATACTAAAGCAGGAGTTGATGAGGATACCTCTATTCGGTTTTGCCATGAAGCGGGCAAGGTATATCGCCATTGACAGGGAGGAGCCCAGGAAAGCGGTGAAGAGCATAAATGAGGCCGCTAGTAAAATAAAGGAGGGCGCTTCCATGCTTATTTTCCCTGAGGGGACTCGGAGTGAGGATGGCAAGCTTCAGCCATTTAAGACGGGTGGATTCCGTCTGGCCCTGAAAGCCGGTTGTGACGTGGTCCCTGTGGCCATAACCAACAGCCGCAACATTGTTCCAAAGGGAAGCCTAAAAATTAATAAGGGCACTATTGCCATGAACATCGGGACGCCCATTTCAGTCAAAGATTACTCCAAGAAAGATATGGACAAATTGATGGCTCAGGTGAGAGAAGCTATCCTGGGCCAGATGGGGGAGAGCCATTGACCGCAACAAGGACAGAGAGTTTTGCCAAATATCTTGCAGGGATTTTGATTCTTGTAAGTCTAATCTTTATGCCTGCAGAGAAGTGTCGGGGATACGTTATCCCTGCCGATCAGCTCATCGCTTTTATGGCCAAGAATTTCTCCAAGTTTCAGACATTGGTTATCATTCAGTCTACCCAACAGAAAGATGAAAATGATGAAATGGGGGATGAGTCTTTTATGGAAAGGATATGGATGGAATCCCCCGACCGTTTACGCTCCCAGGTCACGGATCATCCTATGGGCCGGGTTAAGGAACCGGATATGAGCTACCGGCAGGTGTTAATGGCCAACAGTGCTCAAAGACTGGCGCAGATCTTGTCAAGGATGGGAGTCGACCTTCACTCTGTTGCCCTTGCACGAATTGACGGTGTCATCGCGTACCGCATAGGAGATAAGGAACCTGAACGGCCCAAGATTCTCGTTGAGAAGGATAGATTTCTTCCCCTTCTTCTCGTATATAAGACCTCAAGAGCAATCCGTTCTGGAGACGATTACGGTGCAGTTTAAAGATTACAAGAAGATGGAGGAGGGATGGTATCCATTTGAGATCATCNNAGCGTTCAAGGAGATCTATACGATCCACACATTGAAGGCCAACGTGCCCATCGATCCCGCGCTTTTTGTCATGCCTAAAAGAGAATTTGCACCGGAGCAGGTCTCAGAGCCTGAAGAGGTCCCTGCAGAAGAGGAACGCCTTCGAGACATTATTAAGAAATTTGAGGAAAAGTATCAATAAGATCCCTTGGTTCCAAACTAATGGTTCAGCAATTGTTTTTTCCTTTTAAACAGCTATGCAAGAACTCTTGATGGGCTGAGCGGGGTTCTCTGGAGGGGTCAAAAACCAAGCCTTCTGCCACGGTTTCTTCCGGAGGGCCCATTGCTCAGACGCCTGCGCACACAGGCCGTTCAAAAAGAGACCAACCCAAGTTCTATAGTCACAGACGAGGCCTAAGAGCCACCTGAGTTTGTGCGCCATTCTTAAGGGCATTGGGCAAATTTTTTGGCCCCTCCAGAGCCCTGCCTGCTTCAGGCAGGCCATGCGCTTTTCAAAGGGCTAAAACGTTACAAGGTTCACTCCCTTGACTAATCAACGCAGACCTTACCTCAGAGTAGCCGTGACACTCCCCGTGAGGGAAACCTTCCTTTATGCCGTTCCCCATAGTCTTCTCTCAAGGGCCGAAATCGGCAGAAGGGTATCCGTTCCTTTCAGAAATCGCAAGGTGATCGGTTATATTCTTGAGAAAGGGCAGGGAGATCGCCAGGAAGAGCTTAAAGAGATACTTGAAGTTCTGGATGAGGAGCCTTTGTTTCCAGAGGGTCTTGTCTCCTTCTTCCAGTGGATGAGCGAGAGCGAGTACTATCTCTATCCCATAGGCCGTTTTATTCAGTCGGCCCTGCCTGGAGGTCTAAATGCGCGGCCTTTTAAGACAGGCCAGATCACAGAAAAGGGCCTAAAGGCCCTGAAAAGACTACCCGCCCAATCCAGAGAAGCACGCCTCTTGTTATGGACAAAAAACAATCCGGGGAAAAGGCTCCCTTCTCCTATAGACTTGGCCCATACCCTGCAAAAAAAGGGCTGGTTGATCATTGAGAGTCGGACGGATAAGAGTGGGGTGGGCCCTCTCATAAGGAAATTTGTGAGAGTAAAGAAAGGTTTAGATTTTGAATCCGGTCTTCAAGAAGCTAAGGGCTCTATTAAGGCCAAGAACGAGTCTGCATTCCTGCAAGCCGTGTTCAACGCTGACGCGGTTTTGTTGAAAGAACTCTCTGCCAGATTTAGCAATGGTGCCTATCTGGTAAATAAGTGGATCAGAAAGGGTGTTTTGGAGAAATACGAGGCCCCCGTGGTTCGAAACTTGGCCGGAGAAATCATGTTTCCCTCCCAGGTCCCTGACCAACTCTATGATCAACAGAAAGCAGTTCTTGAGATAATTCAACATCGACTCAAAAAGAGAAGCTTTTCCACCTATCTGCTTCACGGGGTTACTGGAAGCGGCAAGACAGAGGTCTATTATGGGGCCATAGAGGAGGCAATCGGGCAAGGTCGTCAGGCCCTGCTGCTGGTGCCCGAAATCGCCCTTGCCGTCTATATGGAAGGCCTATTCAGATCGCGCCTGGGAAACAGGGTTGCCATGTATCATAGTGGGCTAAGTGCGGGCGAGAGATACGACCAGTGGGTCCGGACAGTGAGAGGAGAGGTGGACCTGGTCATCGGGGCTCGCTCCGCCCTGTTCTCGCCCCTCCCAAATCTAGGGCTTATCATTGTAGATGAGGAGCATGATTTCTCTTACAAACAGGAGGAAGGCCCTCGATATCAGGGAAGAGATGCTGCGGTGGTCCGAGGTAAGTTGCAAAAAGCCCTGGTCATACTCGGCTCAGGGACGCCATCGGTTCAGTCGTTTCAACATACGGCCGCAGGCAGGTATCAGTTGCTTTCCATGCCGGAGCGCATCGAAAGGAGGCCTTTGCCGGAGGTTCAAATTGTAGATATGAAGGCGATGTCCCAGGATGAGACGGGCAATGGGATTATCAGTCCAATCTTGATGGCAGCCATGGAAGAGAGCCTTACAGACGGGAAACAGGTGATCCTGTTTCTGAATCGGCGCGGCTTTAATAGGGTCTATTTATGCCGTTCTTGTGGCCAGCCAATTCGATGTAGCAACTGTGACGTGGCACTGATCTATCACCTTAGGGAAGACCGTCTTGCCTGTCACTATTGCGGGTTTCATTCAGAGCCAGAAAATCGATGTTCCACTTGTGGACACAAGGGCATGAAGGCATACGGGTTTGGCACAGAAAGGGTTGAGCAGGAATTGAGGGAAGTCTTTCCTGATAGGCGTATAGCCAGAATGGATAGGGACAGCACCCGTCGCAAGGGGCAAAGTTTCCTTATATTGAAGCGGTTTAGCGAACATGAGATTGATATCATGGTTGGGACCCAGATGATCACAAAGGGCTATGATTTTCCTGAGGTGACTCTCGTGGGTGTGATTGCCGCTGATCTTTCACTCGGCTTTCCGGACTTTAGGGCGGGTGAGAGAACATTTCAAATCCTCTCACAAGTGGCGGGGAGGGCAGGGCGTGGAGAGCAGAGAGGGAAGGTGATCGTTCAGACGTTTAATCCGGAGCATTATTCCATTGTAACCGCGAGGGATCATGATTACGCCTCATTTTTTCAAAGGGAGAGGGAATTGCGAGAGCAATTGGGGTATCCCCCCTTTTCCTATTTGGCCTGTTTGAGACTACAGGGCAACAATTCAGAGATAACGGCCCACATGACGCAACGGGTGGCAGGAGGGGCGAGAGGTGTCCTGGAGCGATGGCCAAAGAGGGGAAGAGAGATTCAGGTGTTGGGCCCGGCAGAAGCGCCGCTGGCCAAGTTGAGGGGCAAGTATCGATGGCAAATACTGATCAAGTGTAAGAGGGCAGAACTGCTGCACTATTTCCTGAAAGAGATGGACGCAATGACGAGAAAGGTGCTGAGAGGAAGCGGCGTGAGTCTTATTGTGGATATGGATCCCTACCAGATGCTTTGAACTGGGTAATCGGGAATAAGTGTTCAATCTGAATTTAGCAAACCTTATATGGGGTCATTGCGAGGAGCGAAGCGACGAAGCAATCCCCTCGCGGAGAGATTGCTTCGTCCCACCTTTAGGGCGGGACTCGCAATGACGGGCTGGATATTGTATTTCAGATGCCATTACCAAATTTGGGTTCGATAGCTTAATACAAAGAGGGCCTCATTGCCCAATCGTATTGAAATCAGTTATCTCCCTATGGTGCTCCCTTTTTCACAAATAATACCGAGGAATATCCCACAACCCCACGTTTGTCGCCACCACGCACGTCGCCCGAATTGGCGTAGCGCAGGATTTGGGCGCTATCTGCCCCATGCGCCCGGGCAAACAGAACCGCTGTGCCGACTCCCCCTTTCGCACATAAGGCCGTACGGAGATTGGGGACAGATGCCTCCCTCTCCTGCGCGGTCAAATGTGTGAAGAGTCTCTCCACATCAAGGGACTTAAGTACCTCCAGAGTGGATTTGTCCACCTTATAGGCCAAATCGTATTGGGGGTAATGCGACATGTCCGCACTGGCCAGCAGGAAGACACGCTTGCCACCGGCGGCACGGATGATAGCGTCTGCCAGTATCTGGCAGTTCTTCCTGGTCGGATTGCCAAAAAGAATGGGGATGATTTTACATGGCCTGTCCAGGAATTGGAGGAAAGGCAGCTGGACTTCCACGGTGTGGTCACGGGCATGGATTGCCCAGCTGGCCTTGATTCCCCCATTTAACGCGTGCATTTTTGCCATCATTTCTCGATCTACGGGTACTTTTCCCAGCGGCGTCTGGAAATAATCCGCAGGACATGTGAACGCAACGGCATTCTGATGCGTGTCGTGACCGATTATAATGAGTGTATGGAAATCGACGGTGGAGAGGGCCTTGTGCGTGTAGGCGGCCACACCTCCAGAATAGGTATAGCCCGCATGTGGGGCCACGGCTGCAAATAATTTGCCGGCAGCCTTAATCTCTGGGACCCTGTCCAGATAGGCCTTGATGTTCCTGCGCAATTCATTCGCAGAACCGGGATAAAAGGCGCCTGCAACTGCTGGCAGACGAACCTCTTCTGCAATACACTGAGACCAGGAACCTTCCCCAACCAAAGGCAGCAGAATCATCATAATAGAAAGAAAGGGTTTTATCCTCATCCTTAGACCTCCCAAATCCACCGTCTAATTTAGATATCTAAAATAAAATCAGAAGCTTATGGACTATTCCTGATCACCAGCAAAGTGTTAGATGCCGTTCGACAGGCTCACGGCGCCGAGGAGCGAAGCCGACCCTTCGACTTTGCTCAGGGCCGTGAGCTTGTCGAACGGCAGATGATGCCTTGATGGTGGATCAGGGGACCTCAAATTTTCTTGCCAGATCATATGACAGTAGGGTAAATAAGGAAACTTTTTTTGATTTCTGCGCTCCGCGTAAAGGGTGAGATCTAGATTACCTTTCACCTGGTTGGGGTAGGTCTTGAGCATCTAGGTATTCTGTTCGCCTAAAAGGGAGCCTATCCGCCAACGACTAATGACAAATGACGAATGACCAAAAAGCAGAGGATGGATGATTTTTAGTTGGCAATCAAAAATGTGGTGTTTCGTGTCGCTTATTTTTTTTCTCTTCCTCCATGGATGTGAGAAAAAAGTTGAGGCATTACAGACGGCACCCGATTTCAACCTTAGAGATCTAAACGGTGACAGTATCTCCCTCAAAAAATATCGGGGAAATATCGTTCTTTTGGATTTTTGGGCCACTTGGTGTGCTCCCTGTCGCCTCTCCATACCTGAATTGGTGGAGATTCAAAAGAAATACAGGGATCAAGGTGTGGTTGTCCTGGGTATATCCATGGATGACCCACAGATGTTTCCCGACACGTACATCCTGGCATTTAAAGAGACATTCAAGATGAATTATCCGGTATTACGTGTCGACCAAAAGGTGGCCATGGACTATTTTGGTAATGCAAATATGGTCATCCCCACCCTGTTCGTCATAAACCGGGAGGGTAAACTTGCAGACAAAATCGTGGGCTATGTCCCAGGGGCTGTAGAGAACTCCTTAAAAAGAGTACTAGAGTGATCATCGATTTTCACACCCATATATTCCCCGCCTTTTTTAGGGAACAGAGGGACCTCTTTTTTGAAGAAGAGCCTTCGTTTGAAACCATTTACCGTTCCCCTAAATCAAGACTTGTGGGCAGGGAAGAGCTTCTCCAAAACATGGATGAGGAGGGGGTTCACAGGTCGGTCATTTTTGGATTTCCCTGGGAGCAAGACGGAAATTTCGGACGGCACAATGACTACATCATAGAGTCGGTTGAACGGTATCCTGACAGATTTATCGGTTTTTGCTGTTTTTCACCCCTATCCTCCAAAGGACCTGAAGAAGTAGAGAGGTGCCTGGAGGCAGGGCTTTCAGGGGTGGGTGAACTGGCCGTTTATCACTCTACCAATTTTTCAGTGGAGTTTGGCGCCTTCAAAGAGGTCATGCAAGTATGTTCTCAATATGAGGTTCCCCTTCTTCTCCATACCAATGAGCCGGTAGGACATGATTATCCAGGGAAGATCTCAATCAATCTCAGTGATCTCTACAACTTCCTGAAGACCTATCCATCGAACCGTATCGTTCTTGCCCACTGGGGTGGAGGTCTTTTCTTTTATGCCTTAATGAAAAAGGAGGTGCGGGAGGTGCTGAAGGATGTCTGGTTTGATACGGCCGCTTCTCCTTATCTCTACAGCCCGGATATATACAGAGTGGCCGGTGAAATTGTTGGGCATGAAAAAATACTCTTTGGTTCCGACTATCCACTGCTGAAGC